>ERZ1673695.187-NODE-187-length-110013-cov-93.307663_pt1 | contig 110013 bp, 93 predicted proteins | sample MGYA00580225_ERZ1673695 | MGnify/ENA primary metagenome ERZ1673695 (study PRJEB41218, sample SAMN15661739) | gut metagenome | host: Homo sapiens | place: Canada: London | collected 2015-08-20/2019-03-30 | study: EMG produced TPA metagenomics assembly of... | reverse complement strand
CGAAGCAATGCTTTACGAAAAATAAGGTGTTCGGATTTGCACAATTTGGTGGAGCTGAGGGGAATCGAACCCCTGTCCGAAAACAACTTGACAGGACTTTCTTCGGGCACAGTTTGTTATTTACATTCCCTTACCGAGGCGTGAACAAACACACTCGACGGTTTGGTAGAGTCATGATGCATGGGCGAGGCAACTCTTACCCGCCGCACGTTCGCCACTCAAATCACACCCTAGCCCGGTTCGTGGCCCTCCCGGGGAGGATGGGCGCCTAATTAGGCAGCCAGAGCAACAGAATTGTTGTCAGTTAATTTAAAAAAATCGCCCGGTTTAAGGAGGTCAGACACCTCCGCCCGCTTATCCGGCCTCACTGCCCCCGTCGAAACCAGTACAGCCCCGTATCGTTGGGGGTCTTTTCCGCGCGGACGTGCCGCGCGGAAAAGACAGCCTTGAACATTTTTTAGAAACGGCCGTAGGGGTCGCGGAGCTTATCCGGCTCGGGATACTCCTCGCCCTGCGTATCGACCGTGATGGTCGCGATTTTCTGCTCGTCGAGCGGACGATCCTGCGCGTTGGTCTTAACCGCCGCGACCTGATCGACCACGTCCATGCCCTCGAGCACCTTGCCGAACGCCGCATACTGCCCGTCGAGGAACTCGCCGTCGGCATGCATGATGAAGAACTGGCTTCCCGCCGAGTTCGGAGACTGCGCACGCGCCATCGAGAGCACGCCGCGCTTGTGCGAGAGATTGTTCTGGACGCCGTTGAGCTTGAACTCGCCCTTGATGCAGTAGCCGGGGCCGCCCATGCCCGTTCCGTCCGGGCAGCCGCCTTGGATCATGAAGCCGGAGATGACGCGGTGGAAGATCAGGCCGTTATAAAAGCCCTTGTTCGCAAGAGAAATAAAGTTGCGGACGCTCTGCGGCGCCTTCTCGGGGTACAGCTCGCAGACGATCCTGCCGCCGTTTTCCATGGTAATGGTCGCAATGGGGTTTGCCATTTTTGTTACCTTCCTTTCATCGCCCGGTCGATCTGACGCTTGGCGTCCTTCTTTGCGGCGTCCTCACGCTTGTCATAGAGCTTTTTGCCCTTGGCGAGCGCGACCTCGACCTTGACGAGGCTTCCGCGGAAGTAGACCGACAACGGGATCAGCGCGTAGCCGTCCTGCTTGACCTTGCCAAACAGGCGCGCGATCTCGCGCTTGTGCATCAGGAGTCTGCGCGGACGAAGCGGGTCTTTGTTGAAAATGTTGCCCTGCTCATACGGCGCGATGTGCATCTGCCGGATGAACAGCTCGCCGTCCTTGATCTGGCACCACGCCTCCTTGAGACTGAGCGTGCCGGCGCGGATGGACTTGACCTCGGTGCCGGAGAGCTCAATGCCCGCCTCGAATTTTTCCTCGATGAAATATTCGTGATGAGCCTTCTGGTTTCTGGCCATGATCTTGACTGCATCGCCTGCCATCCTGCGCACCTCCCGTCCCGCAATATCCTGTAACTGCATTATACCATATCTGTCAAGCGGCCATGCGTCCTTTTTCTCCCGTTATCTTGCCCGGTATGCCGCCCGAAGCGCCGTTTCATACTGGCTGTCGTTCACCGCCATGAGCAGGCACGGCGCGCGCTCGGCAATGTGATGGATCGGGACGCCCGCGCTTTGAATGGCGGCCGCCAGACGCGGCGCCGTCTCCGGCGTGCGGCAAAGCGCGGCAATGAGGCTGAGATTTTCACGGAGCGTCGTCTCCTCGGCGCCGAGCGCCCCTGCAAGCGCCTCGCCCGCCGCGTGCAGCGCATCCGTCCCGGACGGCTCCACAAGCGCCGTGAGCTGCCCGAGCCCGCAGGACAGATGCACGACCGAAAGCCCTGCCCGCACGAGCGTCCGCGCCGCCGCAGCCAGCAGCTCCGGCTCCCTCTCAAGCCCCTGCCGTTCGGCGCGCAGCATCGTGATGCTCCGCCGCCCGGCAAAGACCGCCGCCTCGTTTTTTTCGTTTTTTTCCGCCGGCTCAGGGCCGATGCACGTCCCCGGCAGCTCCGGTTCAAGCGAGGAACGGATCTGAAGCGGGATGCGGCGGCGGCGCACCGGCTCGACCGCCGATTCGTGGAGCACCTGCATCCCGACGGCGGAAAGCGCCTGAAGCTCGGCGTAGCTCAGGTAGGGAACGCTCTGCGGCCGGCTGACGACCGAGGGATCGGCGGCAAGGATGCCGGGAACGTCCGTCCAGTTTTCGCAGACGTCGGCATGCAGCGCAGCCGCGGCAAGGCTCCCGGTCACGTCCGAGCCGCCGCGCGGGAAGGTATGCACCGCGCCGCTCGGAAGCAGACCGTAAAACCCCGGCGTGACGATCTTCTGTCCGTCGGCCAGCGACTGGAGCGCGGCGTAGGAGGCCTCGCGCAGGACGTTTCCGGCGCTGTCAAAGCGGAGCCAGTCGGCGGCGTCCACGAACGTGAACTCCAAAAGCTCCGCCATGAGCCGCGCGGCAAGATACTCCCCGCGCGAGGCCAGCAGATCGCGCGGTGTCGCCGGAGAAAGCGAGGCATAGATTGCTTCAAGCTCCCGCTCGATGGGAAACCGGAGCCCGCAGCCGTCGCGGATGGCGGTGTAGCGCCCCGCGATCATGCGCCACAGCTCCCGGCACGGGACGCCGTATTGTAAATGTGCGTGGCAGAGATATAATAAGTCGGTGATCTTGTGGTCGGCGGCGTGACGCTTTCCGGCGGCAGAGACGACCACCACGCGTCTGGATGCGTCGGCGCGGACGATCTCGCGCACCCGCAGAAAGCGCTCGGCGCTTGCCAGCGAGGATCCCCCGAATTTTGCGACTGTCAGCATAGTTTTCACCTCAAAAGGAAAAGCAGTGGCGGGACGCTGCCGTCCCATTTCATTGTATGAAGCGGCGACGGTTTTTGACAGGCGCGGCAGGCGCTCCATACCCATGAAATTCGCTCGTAAACTTGAAAATACTCCTTTACTTTTTGTGAAACCTGTGATATTCTAAACAAGCTGGCGCACTGCGCCGCCGCCCATTTCTCAGTTTCGGGGCAAGGTTCGTTTCACACGGACATTCTACCGGCCCGATACTTGGATACGGGATATATTTTTGAAAGGTGGAAATTCACTATGATGCGCAAAGAAGAAAAGACTGCTATCATCGAGCAGTACGCGACCCATCCCGGCGACACCGGCTCCCCCGAGGTTCAGATCGCTGTCCTGACCTCCCGGATCAATGACCTGACTGAGCACCTGCGTGTTCACAAGCAGGACAACCACTCCCGCCGCGGCCTTCTCATGATGGTCGGCAAGCGCCGCAGCCTGCTGGACTACCTCGCCAAGAAGGACATCAACCGTTACCGCGCGATCGTCGCCAAGCTCGGCCTGCGTAAGTAATTTCGCAGCCGCAAACCAGTCAGCCGAAAAGGGCGGTCGCAAGGCCGCCCTTTTTCACAAACAACGTCAAATTTCTGTATGGGAGCTTTCTTTAGCAGTTGAAAGCGCAGCCGGAGCGTCCGGCTTTGGTTTCAAGTGCTAAACCTCCCATGCAGCCGAAAAACTAAGGAGGTTTCTTATGATCACGCACAAGCAGTATCCGAATCATCACATTTTTGAGACCGAGATCGGCGGCCGTACCTTCACGGTCGAGACCGGCAAGGTTGCAGAGCTCTGCAACGCAGAGGCCATCTGCCGCTACGGCGACACCGTCGTGCTCGTCACCGCGGTCGCCTCTCCCCTGCCCAAGTCCGGCATCGACTATTTCCCGCTGACCATCGAGGTCGAGGAGCGCATGTACTCCGTCGGCCGCATCCCCGGCTCCTTCAACCGCCGCGAGGGCAAGCCCTCCGACCGCGGCGTCCTCATCTCCCGTCTGATCGACCGCCCGATGCGTCCGCTCTTTGACGAGGAGCTCCGCAACGATGTCGTCCTGACCAACACCGTCCTCGCGCAGGACTATGACAACCCCGTGGAGATCGTTGCCTCCATCGGCTCGTCGCTCGTCATCGCCTACTCCGACATTCCCTGGAACGGCCCGACCGCAACCACCAATGTCTGCTACCTCGACGGCAAGTATATCGTGAACCCCTCTCAGGACGAGCGCAATGCCTGCCAGTGCTTCGTGACCATCGCCTCGACCCACGAAAAGGTCGTCATGATCGAGACCGAAGCCAACGAGATCAAGGAAGACATCCTCATGGAGTGCATCAAGCTCGCCCATGAGACGAACGTCAAGGTCGTGGAGTTCATCAACACCATCGTTGAGGCCATCGGCAAGCCGAAGTTCACCTTCGAGAAGGCCGCCGTCAACCACGAGATGCTCGACGATCTGTGCGAGTATGGTCTGGACAAGATCGCCTATGCTCTCGACACCGACGACAAGAACGTCCGCGAGGCGCGTCTGACCGAGGCCGTCGTTGACTTCAAGGAGAAGTTCGGCGAGAAGTACGCCGAGGACTGGGACGTTCAGATCGACGTCTGCCTGTACAAGATGCAGAAGAAGATCGTCAAGAAGTGGCTGCTCGAGGGCAAGCGCGTCGATGGCCGCACGCCCGACGAGATCCGTCCGCTGGACGCCGAGGTCGGCGTTCTGCCGCGCGTCCACGGCTCCGGTCTGTTCACCCGCGGCCAGACGCAGGTGCTCTCCATCTGCACGCTGAACACGCTTTCCGCCGCGCAGAAGCTCGACACCATCTATGACGAGACCGAGCGCCGCTATATCCATCACTACAACATGCCGCAGTGGTCCACCGGTGAAGCTCGTGCGAGCCGCTCCACCTCCCGTCGTGAGATCGGTCACGGCGCGCTGGCTGAGAAGGCGCTGCTGCCCATGATCCCGTCCGTTGAAGAGTTCCCGTATGCCATCCGCGTCGTCTCCGAGGTCGTCTCCTCCAACGGTTCGACCTCTCAGGCCTCCATCTGCGGCTCCACGCTGGCGCTCATGGACGCGGGCGTGCCCATCAAGCGTCCCGTCGCCGGTATTTCCTGCGGCCTCATTTCCGACAAGGAGACCGGCACCTGGAGAACCTTCACTGACATTCAGGGCGTTGAGGACTTCCACGGCGAAATGGACTTCAAGGTCGCCGGTACGACCGAAGGCGTCACCGCCATCCAGATGGACCTCAAGAACGACGGTCTGACGATGGAGATCATCGCCGACGCGCTTGAGCGCTGCCGCAAGGCCCGCCTTGAGATCCTCAACGAGATCATGCTGCCCTGCATCGCAGAGCCGCGTGCAGAGGTCTCCGAGTTTGCGCCCAAGATGCTCACCATGAAGATCGACGTCGATAAGATCCGCGAGGTCATCGGCAAGGGCGGCTCCACCATCCAGAAGATCGTGGCAGAGTCCGGCGCGCAGGTCGACATCGACGACGACGGCACCATCCACATCGCTTCTCCCGACGCCGCCTCCTGCGACGCCGCCAAGAAGATGATCGACGACATCTGCTTCGTGCCCGAGGTCGGCAAGCTGTACTTCGGCAAGGTCGTCCGCATCCTGCCCATCGGCGCGTTCGTAGAGCTCGCTCCGGGCAAGGACGGCATGATCCACATCTCGAAGCTCGAAAACCGCCGCGTTGAGAAGGTCGAGGACGTTCTGAACATCGGCGACATGACTTGGGTCAAGGTCATGGAGATCGACGAGAAGGGCCGTGTCAACCTCTCCCGCAAGGACGCGCTCAAGGAGCTCGCCGCAAAGGGTCAGGAATAATTCGATTTTTCAAAAAGGGATGCCGCAAGGCATCCCTTTTATCATGGAGGCAATCCTATGGAAAAGCTGTATGAACAGATCTGCGCCGCCGTGCGCGAGGCCGGCGCCATCGTCCTGCAGGCGACAGCCGAGGGGAAAAACGTCCGGGAGAAAACCTCCCGCCACGATCTGGTGACGGCGTATGACGCGCGCGTCCAGCGCTTCTTGCAGGAGCGGCTGCTGGCGCTTCTGCCCGAGGCGGGCTTTCTGGGCGAGGAGGACGGCGGCAGGCTCGAGGCCGCAAGCGCATGGCGCTTCATCGTTGACCCGATCGACGGCACGATGAACTTCATCCGCACTCTGCGGCGAAGCTGCATCTCCGTCGGCCTTGCACAGGGCGAGCGGATGGAATTCGGCGTGGTCTACGACCCGTATCACGATGAGCTGTTCACCGCCGTGCGCGGCGCGGGCGCGTTTCTCAACGGCGCGCCGATCCATGTCAGCGACTGCGACATGGCGCACGCGCTGGTCTACATCGGCTCCTCGCCCTATTATCCCGACTGCATCCCGCAGACCTTTGCCCTTGCGCAGAAGCTGACTGAGACCTGCTCCGACATCCGGCGCTCCGGCTCGGCGGCTCTGGAGCTGTGCGACGTGGCCTGCGGCCGCGTGGAGGCGTATTTTGAATACCGCCTGTCCCCGTGGGACTATGCCGCGGGCTCGCTGATCGTCACCGAGGCTGGCGGAAGCATCACAGCTCTGGACGGCGGCAGGCTCCGCTTCGATCAGAAGTGCTCCGTTGCGGCGGCAAACGCGCTGTGCCACGCGCCGCTTCTTCAAATGGCGGAGCAGGCGCAGCAGCAAACGTCACAAAATTGACCGCCGCTTTTCTCCAACGCAATTTACAAATTCGTCATGCCATTGCGTCGGTTTTATGGTAAACTTATCATAAGGAGGGAAGCCATCCAATGAACATTCTTTTCTTTCTGACTCCCAAGGCCATGTGCTCCTACATTGACGCCGACGCGACCTTCCGTCAGGCGATGGAGCGCATGGAAAATAGCGGCTATACGGCCCTTCCCGTTCTGGACGCGGACGGCAGCTATGTGGGCGTCGTGACCGAGGGCGATCTGCTGTGGGCGCTGAAAAGCATCTGCGTGATGGATATGCGGCAGACCGAGGCGCATTTCATCCGTGACATTCTCCCCCGGCGTGTCATTCACCCAGTCAAGGTCGATACCCGCGTGGAGGATCTGGTCTCCGTCGCCGCAGAGCAGAACTTCGTTCCTGTCATCGACGACAAGAACGCCTTCATCGGCATCGTCACCCGAAGCCGCATCCTGCGCTACTGTCAGGAGCAGTATTTCGCGCGTACACAAAAAATTTCCTGAGCATGTTTAACCGCCGCCGCTCTTGGCGATACTCTTGAGCGGAGGTGCATGACATGCAAAACAACGAACGATCCAACTCCGGCGCGTTCCGGAAATTCTTTCAGGAAAAGGGCTACTACATAGTCCTGTTCCTGTGCATTCTTGCAGTCGGAATTTCGGGCTATATCTTCATCAAAAGCGCAGTTTCGGAAAAGAATTCCCTGAGCGAAGAAACCCTTTCGGTCGCAACGACCACCACCATCCCGCAGCCGGGCCAGACGGCCTCGCCGCCTGCGTCCGCAGCCGAGAGGCAGGATGCGCCTGCATCCGCCGAGGCTCCCGCCGAAACGCAGGAGCGCTCCGTCCCCGCGTCCACACCGGCCACGGACGACGAAGTACGCGAGGCTGCATCCGCCATCCGTGTCGCGCCGGTCTCCGGCACGCCCCTTCTCGGCTACAGCGTGGACAAACTCAGCTACAACCCGACAACGCGCGACTGGCGCACGCACGACGGTGTCGATCTGAGCGCCGTCTCCGGCACGCCCGTCAAGGCCGCCTGTGCCGGGACGGTCAGCGCCGTCTATGACGACGAATTTCTCGGCACCACGGTCGTCATTTCCCACGCCGACGGTCACACCACACACTATGCAAACCTCGCCGCTTCACCGGTCGTCCGCGCGGGCGACTGCGTTGCAGCCGGCGATGTGATCGGTGCGGTCGGTGACACGGCGCTTCTCGAAACCGGCGAGGAGCCGCATCTGCACTTCGCCGTCTATCTCAACGGCACGCCGGTTGACCCGGCGGAGTATCTCAGCTGAATCATCCCGCCAAAAGCTCCATCCTGCACCGCAGGATGGAGCTTTTGCGCATGTCAAGGACCTTTTTGACACGCGCCGCTGGGTTCGCGTTTGAAAAGGCTGCTGGATACAGCGCGTCCAGATATCGGCATTACGTGCAAAATATTGCATTCCAATGTGAATATTCCTGTATAATTTTCACAAAACTTCCCTTTTACTTTGAGTTTATCCCACAGTTTACATTTTTTTGATTTTCCGGTATACTGAAACCCACAAGCAGATGCACCTGCCTGTGCAAAACAAAAAATGAGAGAAAACGGAGGAAAACTTATGCAGACAATCCCCCTGATCATCGTCGCGTCGTATCTGATCGGCATGCTGATCGTCGGCTTTGTCGTCGGTAAGCTGAAGATCAAGAACAGCCAGGACTACATGGTCGCAGGCCGCAGAATGGGCCTGTTCATGGTCGCCTTCTCGCTGTCGGCCAACAACATCGGCGGCGGCTCCACCACGGGTCTTGCCGCAAAGGCGTTCGGCACGTGGGGCATGAGCGCCGTCTGGTACGTCCTGACCGCATCCATCGCCATGATCCCGCTGGCATACTTTGCACCCAAGATCCGCAAAACCATGGCTGTCACGATCCCTGAGGTCGTCGGCCGCCGCTTCGGCAAATTCTCCAGCAATTTCTCGGCAATCCTCAACATTCTGGCGCTGTTCTGCCTGACCTCGTCCCAGATCGCAGCCTCCGGCGGCGTCGTGGCAACGCTCACCGGCATCCCCCTGAACGTTGCGCTGGTGCTGGCAGGCGTCGTCATCATCCTCTACACCACGTTCGGCGGCATGATCGCCGACCAGGTGTCCGACCTCATCCAGTTCATCATCATTCTCGTCGGCCTTGCCATTGCCACGCCCATCGTTGTCAATGCCTGCGGCGGCTGGCAGGCCATCTCCGCGAAGCTCCCCGGGGAGCAGTTGAGCTTTACAAAGATCGGCTGGGTGCCCATCGTCGGCTATATGTTCAACTACTTCTGTACCTTCCTCTCAGGTCCCGAAATGGTCTCGCGCTTTGAGTCTGCGAAGGATGAAAAGACCGCCCAGCGCGCCTCGCTCGTCTCTGCCGTTCTGATGGCGGCCATGGCGATCTTCCCGACGCTGCTCGGTCTGGCTGCGCTTTCCATGAAGGACGCCATCCCGACGCTTGCCGAAAACGGCTCCAATGCCATGATGGCTGTCACGAGCGCGTATGCGCCTGCCGCCGTCACCGGCATCGTCTCGGCTGCCATCATCTGCGCGACCATGTCCTCGGCGGACTCCAACCTTCTTTGCATGTCCACGATGGTCATGAACGACCTGTATCTCGCAAACCGCAAAGCAGATCAGCAGCCGCTCCCGGAAAAGAAGATCATCACCTACACCCGTATCTGCAACGTCGTGTTTGCGCTGGTCGCCATGCTCATCTCCATGCTGGGCGTGCCGCTGGTCACGATGAACACCTTCGCGTTCGGCATCCGCTGCGCAGGCCCGTTCGCCGCCTACGGTCTGGGTCTGGTCGTGCCGAAGGCCACGCGCAATTCCGGCGTCATCTCCATCATCACCGGCACGATCGGCTTCATCTTCTGGCAGATCCTGTCCAAGGGCGACTTCTACATCGGGATCCTGCCCGTCGTCTTTGGCTGCGCCGTCGGTGCGCTCACGTTCTTCCTGGTCAATGCCATCGAGTGGAAGCGCGGCGTCCCCGCAGCTCCCTCTCCCTATATTGACGAAAAGGTCTGACCCCCCATCCGCAAATTCCATATCATACGCAAACCGGGGCTGTAGCGTTTTCGCTACAGCCCCGGTTCTCATGATTCTGCTTCCGCTGTGTCGGGAGGCTGCTTTGCCTCGGGCTGCGGGATCGTCCTGCCCTCCATCGCCGCCTCAAACTGCGGGCGGGTCATGTTGTCGTGCGCAAGCAGGAACTCTGCCACGCGGCAAAGCTGGTCGTCATGCTCCCGCAGGAGCCGGACGCAGTGCTCATATGCACGCTGGAGGATGGTGTGTACTTCGTCGTCGATGTCGCCTGCGATGCGCTCGGAATACGACTTTGTCTTTTCGTAGTTCCGGCCGATGAACACCTCGTCGTCCGAGGCGTAGCTGACCGGGCCGAGCCGGTCGCTCATGCCGTAGCGCGAGACCATGTCGCGCGCGATGCCCGTTGCACGCTGGATGTCGTTGGAGGCGCCGGTCGAAATGTCGTCCAGCTTGAGCTGCTCCGCGACGCGCCCGCCAAGCAGCGAAACGACCGTCTCGTACATCTCATTGCGGGAAAGATAGCTCGTATCGTCGGTCGGGAGGCTGATGGTCATGCCGCCGGCCATGCCGCGCGGGACAATGGTGATCTGATGGACGGGGTCCTGCGTCGGCAGGTAGTACATGGCGACGGCGTGCCCCGCCTCATGGAAGGCGGTCAGGCGGCGCTCATGCTGCGGCACGACGCGGCTGTGCTTTTCCGGGCCTGCAATGACCTTGATCATTGCATCCTCCACATCCTGCATCACGATGACGCGGCGGCGGCGCTCGGTCGCGAGCAGAGCCGCCTCGTTCAGCAGGTTCGCAAGGTCTGCGCCGGTGAAGCCGGCGGTCGCCTTGGCGATGACGCCGAGATCGACATCGTCCGCCAGCGGCTTGTCCTTGGCGTGGACCTTGAGGATCTCCTCGCGGCCGCGCCAGTCGGGCGAGCCGACATAGATCTGCCGGTCAAAGCGTCCCGGGCGCAGAAGTGCCGGGTCGAGGATGTCCTTTCGGTTGGTGGCTGCGAGGACGATCACGCCCTCATTCTTGCCGAAGCCGTCCATCTCCACAAGCAGCTGGTTGAGCGTCTGCTCGCGCTCGTCGTGTCCTCCGCCGAGACCCGCGCCGCGGCGGCGGCCAACGGCGTCGATCTCGTCAATAAAGACGATGCAGGGCGCAACACGCTTTGCCTGGTCGAACAGGTCTCGCACGCGGCTGGCGCCGACGCCGACATACAGCTCGACAAAATCCGAGCCGGAAATGGACAGAAACGACACGCCCGCCTCGCCGGCGACGGCGCGCGCCAGCAGTGTCTTGCCGGTTCCCGGAGGGCCGACCAGCAGCACGCCCTTCGGCACACGCGCGCCCATCTCCTGAAAGCGCTTGGGGTCGCGGAGGAACTCCACGATCTGCTGAAGCTCCGCTTTTTCCTCGTCTGCGCCCGCCACATCGGCAAAGGTGACCTTTTCCTTGCTCGGAACGCCGAGGTTGGCGTTGGCGCGCGTGAACTGCGCCATTGCCGACGGCCCGCCGTTTGCGCGGTTCATCAGGAAAAACCACACCACCAGCAGACCCACGCCCAACAGCGCATACGGCAGGATCGTCCTGTACCACGGTGCGCCGGGCGACTGCGGATAGTTGTAGGATGTCAGAACGCCGCGCGCGGACTGGTCTGCGATCAGCGCGTCAAGGTCGTTGTGGAAGATCTCCGTGTCACCGATGCTGGCTGTGGCGGTCTTTGTCTCGTCGCCGTCGGCGCGGAGCGTGAGCGTCAGCGTTCCGTCCTGAAGCGTGAAGGACTTGACCTGCTCCTCCCGGAACAGCTCGAGCACCTCGGAATACTGCATGCTCGCCGCACCGTTGCGGGCGAAGACCGCCCCCGCCGTCAATGCGAACACCAGCCCGATGACGATCATGAAGATCAGCGGATTGGGCTGTTTTGGTTGTTGATTCACTGTAAAGCTCCTTTATGGGCGCTTTCGTCAGTCCTGATAAACAGAGGGCTTCAGAACGCCGACGAAAGGCAGATTGCGGTAATAATCATCGTAGTCCAGACCGTAGCCGACCACAAACGCCGCCGGGATCGTAAAGCAGGCATAGTCCGGCGTCAGATCGACCTTGCGGCCCGAGGGTTTGTCAAGCAGGGTGCAGATCTTCACGGACTTGGGCTTGCGCTCGGCAAACAGCTCGCAGATCAGCTTCAGCGTGCTGCCGGAGTCGATGATATCTTCCAGAATGAGGACGTCGCGGCCCTCGATGTCATGGTCGATGTCCTTGCGGAAGGTCAGCTTGCCGGTGGATTCCGTGCCGCCCTCAAACGACGTGACGCACATGAAGTCCTCCTGCACCGGGATGGTGATCGCCTGCGCCATCTCGGCAAAGAACGGCACGACGCCCTTGAGCACGCCGACCAGGATCGGGCATTTTCCGCGATAATCCTCGGAGATCTGCGCGCCGACCTCGCGGATCCGCGCGTGGATGTCCTCCTCGGAAACAAGGATCTGTTCAATGTCCTGCATCATGTCCTGCTTGTTGATCATAAAAACTGACCTCTTTCCGGCGGCGTTCCCACGCGCCGCCTATTGATTTCTATTGTATCTGTTCGATCTCAATGATGACCGCGCGGTCGCCCTCGTGCGCCGCGCGCCCGGCATCGGCGCCCACGCCGTATACCGCCAGCACACCGCCGCTGTCTGCGATCACGGGCAGGCGGCCTCTCTGCGCGGCAGGGATCTTCCGGTCGATCATCAGCCGCTTGAGCGTCCGGCTGCCGCCTGCAAGGCGCATGGCATCGCCCGCGGCCCGCGGCCTTGCCACCAGCGTTTCCGGCTCCATCATAGCACATTTGCACGCAAAAGTGCACGGCGAATTTCGGTTTTCCTGACTTTTTTCCAGTTTCTCCACGACATGGCACCGGATGCGCAGGCCAAGCGCCGGAAGCTCGGTGCTCCCGGCCGTCAAAATCCGCACCGGCGTCCACGCGGCAGGCGCTGCCTCACGCGAAAGGCGCAGGCAGTCATACACCCGCTCCGCCGCAAAGCCGCCCGGAAGCGACACGCGCGCGGAGGGCGCGTCCGCAGCAATGATGCCGCAGACCGCGCGGATGTGGGCGCTTGTGAGCTTCGGCACGGAGATGGTGCGCAGCAGCATCCGCACCGCGCGGCTGAAAAGCGCCGAAGGCTGTGCGCGAAGCGCCGCGCACGACCAGCCGCCGTCCGTTTCCGCATCGCGCAGAGCTGCTTCGGCGGCTCGTTCCAGATAATCTTCATCCTGCCGCAGCAGCAGGCTCCCGCGCAGCGCCGTCTGCGCAAGCGAGGGGTTTTCGCGCCGCAGAAGCGGCACGACCCCCTGCCGGATGCGGTTTCTGCGCGCATCCGGCGCGGCGTTTGTGGAGTCCTCCACATGCGCCAGCGCGTTTTCCGTGAGATACGCCTCAATTTCGCGGCGCGTCAGGCAGAGCATCGGCCGCACGATGTGCTCGCGCTTCGGCGGGATGCCGCACAGGCCGCGCAGCGACGTGCCGCGCGTCAGGTTGAGAAGCACCGTCTCCAGATTGTCGTCGGCGGTGTGCGCCGTGGCGATCAGGCCGTCCAGCTGCGCAAAAAACGCATAGCGCAGCTCCCGCGCCGCCTCCTCCACGCTCTCGCCCGTCCGTGCCGCATGGGCGGCGACGTCCGCGCCGGAGACGCTCAGCGAAACGCCGAGCGTTTGGCAAAGCGTGCGGACGAACGCCTCGTCGCGGTCGGATTCCGCGCCGCGCAGGCGGTGGTTGAAGTGCGCCGCCGAGACCGTGATCCCCAGCTCCGCCCGAAGCGCGCACAGGGCGTGCAGCATCGCCACGGAGTCCGCGCCGCCGGAGACGGCGCAGACGACGTGCGCGCCGCTCGGAAAGAGCGCCTGCTCCCGGCACCAGACGAGGATCTTATTCCGCATGCTTCCACTCCAGATCGGAGAAGGTCGTGAACTGCGGCAGCCACTGGAGCTTGACCGTGCCGGTCTCGCCGTGGCGGTTTTTTGCCACGATCAGCTCGGCGATGTTCTTCTCCTCCGAGTCCTTATTATAATAATCGTCGCGATAGATGAACATGACGCTGTCGGCGTCCTGCTCGATGGCGCCCGACTCACGCAGGTCGGAGAGCATCGGCCGCTTGTCGGTACGGCTCTCGTTTGCACGGGAGAGCTGGCTCATGCACACGACGGGCACGTTCAGCTCCTTCGCCATGATCTTGAGTGCGCGGGAGATCTCGCTGACCACGTTGACGCGGTTCTCCGCGGTCTTTCCCGGCGCGGCAGCCGTCATCAGCTGCAAATAGTCGATGAACACCAGCCCCAGATTCTCGATCCGGCGGCATTTGGCGTTCATCTCCGCGACCGTGATGGTCGGATTGTCATCCACGCGGATGTCCGTCTGGCTCAGCGCCGAGGACGCGATGGAGAGCTTTCCCCAGTCCTCCTCGGTGAGCTGGCCGGTGATGAGCTTTTGCAGATCGACAAAGCTCTCGTTTGCGAGCAGACGCATTGCCATCTGCTCGCGCGACATTTCCAGATTGAAAAACGCCACGGCCTTGCCGGGGTATTTTTTTGCGACGTTCAGCGCGATGTTCAGCGCCATTGACGTCTTGCCCATGCCGGGACGCGCCGCAATGAGCAGCAGGTCCGTCCTGTTGAGGCCGTTGATCTTCCGGTCAAGGTCGTGCAGGCCCGTGGAAAGGCCCGGAATGGCCTCGCCGGACTGCGCCAGCTCCTCGAGCCGGTCGTAGACGTTCAGAAGCACCTTTCCGATGTGCTGAAGGCTGTCGCCGGAGTTTTCCCGCCGCAGGGCAAAGACCTTTTTCTCCGCCGCCTCGAGCATATCCTGCGCCGTGCCTGCGCCGTCATAGACCATCTCGCTGATCTCTCCGGCGGCGGCAGCCAGATCGCGCATGAGCGCCTTGTCGTGGACGATGACGCAGTACTGCTTGACGTTGGCGGCCGTCGGCGTGATCTGAAGAAGCTGGGCAATGTAATCGTAGGAATGCGCCTCGTCATAGACGCCGCGCTCCTTCATCTTGTCGAGCACCGTCACCGGGTCGATCTTTTCCGAGAAATTGAACATCGTATAGATGGTCTCGTAGATCTCGCGGTTCTGCCTCAGATAGAAGTCCTCCGGCCGAAGAAGGCCGATGACGTCCGGCACACAGCGCTCGTCAATGAGCATGGAGCCGAGCACAGACTGCTCCGCCTCCAATGACTGCGGCACCTGACGGCCCAGCAGATCGTCCATACGATGTCCCTCCTTCTCCTCTGCGGAGTTTTACGCCTCTTTGACTTCCACGCGCAGCTCGCCGCTGATCTCATAGCCGAGCTTGCAGCGGACGGTATACACGCCGGTGGTCTTGATCGGCTCGTCGAGCACGATCTTCCGCTTGTCGAGCACGATCTTCTGCTGCGCGGCAAGCGCCTCGGCAATTTCCGTGTTGGTCACGGAGCCGAACAGCCTGCCCGCGCCGCCGCCCTTTGCATTGACGGTGACGGTGAAGGTCTTCATGCGCTTGGAGATGTCCATCGCCTCGGCGCGCTCCTTGGCCTCGCGCTCCTGGCGTGCCTTGTCGTTCATCTTCATGGTGTTGACGTTGTCGGCGTTGGCCTCCTGCGCCAGCTTCTTCGGAAAGAGGAAGTTGCGGGCGTAGCCGTCCGATACCTCGATCATCTGGCCGCGCTTGCCCTTGCCGCGAATATCCTGTGTCAAAATGACTTTCATGCTGTATGTTCTCCTTTCAGACAGGGAATTTGTATTATATGCTTCTTCGGCCTCAGCCGTAGAATTTGTCTATGGACGCGACGAGCTTTTCCAGCACGTCATGGATCTCCGCGTCCTTGATCTGTGCGCCGGCAGCCGCCGCGTTTCCGCCGCCGCCGAGCGGCTCCAGCACGACCTGCACGTTGCACGAGCCGATCGAGCGCGCCGATATGACCACTTGCCCCGCGTCGGGATAGAGCACGAACGAGGTCAGGATGCCGGAGATGTTCAAAAGCTCGTCCGCCGCCTGCGAGGCGATGGTGCGCGTGACCGCGTGATCCACGGCGGCGATGGCGATATCGTCCCGGTACAGGCGCGCCGCCTGCACGACCTGATAGCGCGCGATCGTCGCGTCAAGATCGCTCTGAAAGAGCTTTTTGACATCCACGGTGTCCGCGCCGGTGCGGCGCAGGAACGCCGCGGCCTCAAATGTGCGCGAGCCGGTGCGGACGCTGAAATTCTTCGTGTCGAGCACGATGCCGGCAAGCAGCGCCTGCGCCTCGATGGGACGCAGATCGCGCGGGTCGAGCGCATATTGCAGAAGCTCCGTCACAAGCTCGGACGCGGACGAGGCGAACAGCTCATGCAGGCTCAGCACCGCGTGCTCGATATAATCCGCCGCGCGGCGGTGGTGGTCGATGACGGCCACACGCGAAATGGACTCCAGAAGGGACTTGCTCTCCACCTGATCGGGGCGGTTCGTATCGACGACGATCAGAAGCGAACGGCTGTCCGCCTCGACAAGCGCGTCCTCACCGGAGATGAACACGTTGCTGTACTCCGGCATGGCGCGAAGCTCGTCAATGAGCGTGCCTGCGGCATTGTTTTTGAGATCGACGACGATGCGCCCGCGCTTGCCCTTTTTGCGGCACAGGCTGAGAAGGCCGACCGCCGCGCCCACCGCGTCGAGGTCCGCCATGCGGTGGCCCATCAGGAAGACCTCGCTCGACTGCGCGATCAGCTCGGAGAGCGAGCCTGCCACAACGCGGGACTTGACCTTGGTGTGACGCTCCGTTTCCTTCGTTCTGCCGCCGTAGAAGGTGAAGTTGTACCGGTCCTTGATGACCGCCTGATCTCCGCCGCGCGAAAGCGCCATTTCGATGGAGAGCATAGCGTAGTTATAGTTTTCCTCGAACGAGGCGCCGTCTTTTCCGATGCCAAGTGAGATCGTCGCCGCCACACCGGTGGGATTGACGATGGTGCGGATGCTCTCCAGCACCGAGAATTTTCCGGTCTGGAGCTGCTCGAGCGCACTGTTTTCAAAGACCAGCAGATAGCGGTTCCGCTCGATCTTGCGGCTGAGGGCGTGCGCGCCGCCGATCCATTTGCTGACCGTCTCGTTGATCTGCGCGTTGAGGTTGGCAACGGCACTGTCGGAGAGGTTGTTCATCAGCTCGTCGTAGTTGTCGATCAGCACGACCGCCACGACCGGGCGCGTGCGGACAAACTCGTCGCGGATGTTGAACATCTCGGTCATGTCGGCAAAATAGACGGTTGCCAGCATGACCGTCGTCTCGTCGTCACTGGAGCGGACATAGTTTCCGTAGATGCGGTAGCGCCGGTCGCCGATCTTCCGGTCGCCCGGAAGCTCATTTCGCCCGTCACGCAGCCAGTCGGTCGTGAAGTCCGGGATGACGCTGTCCATCGTCTGATAGCGCGTGGCGTCCGCCAGACCCGTGATCGCATAAAACGCGGGATTTCCCCAGATGATCTCCGCCTCCGGCAGGTGGAGCACCGCCATCGGGAACGGCGAGCCCGCATGCACCGAAACGCCGACGGAATCCGTCGCGCTCTGCACATAGTCCACAAGCTCCTGCTTGCGGCGGGCGAAGCGCACACGGCTGATGAGGAAGACCCCAGCGGTCACGAGCAGCTCCGCTCCGGCCAGATAATACTGGTCGAGCGCCGCAGCCGCGGCCGTAAACACCAGAAGTACCACGCAGTACCAGATCACACCCGGCTGCAGCAGGCGGGAAACGTGTTTTTTCATTGCCGTGGGCGCCTCCGTTTCTTTTTGGAATTATAATCTTTGATATTATATCAAATTTCAGCAAAATTGACAAGCGCGCAAACGGAAAACGCCGCACGTCCCGGATAAAAATTATGGGAAACGAAAAAAATGTATACACAGGGCTGATTTTGTGCTATACTTGTTAGTATCATGCCGTGCTTTGCGGATTGCGCGGCATATTGTACAGAGCCTGCCGTGCGTGCGGCGCGGAAAAACGGCGGCTCTCAGCATAGTGGATACACATACGTCTGCGAGGCACAAACGGCGGTACGGGGCCGGGAGCCATCTGCGGAGCGTATGTTGGTTTGTGTTGCCCAAACGCATTTTTCACTTACTTATCTGCAACAAAAACACGTCAATATGCCATATTTGACGTCAAAATTGAAATTTTATAGAAATGAGGAACCCCATTTGGCAGAAAAACTGAAAATCATCTCTCTCGGCGGTCTCAACGAGATCGGCAAGAATATCACGGTACTGGAATACGGCAAGGACATCATCATCGTTGACTGCGGCCTCGGCTTCCCCGAGGACGATATGTACGGCGTCGATCTCGTCATTGCCGACATGACCTATCTGGTCAAGAATAAGCAGAAGATCCGCGGCATGTTCCTGACGCACGGCCACGAGGATCACATCGGCGGCATCCCCTACGCGATGCAGCAGTTCAACTGCCCCATCCACGCCACGCGCCTGACCGCGGGCATCGTCCGGCTGAAGCTGGAGGAGCACCGTCTGGACAAGACCGTCAAGCTCTTTACCCACGAGGCGGGCGAGACCGTCAAGGCCGGCTGCTTCTCGGTGGAATTCATCCACGTGAACCACTCCATCGCCGACGCGGTGTCGTTCGCCATCCGCACGCCGGTCGGCACGGTCGTCATCACGGGCGACTTCAAGATCGACCCCACCGCCGAGGACGGCATGATCGACCTCACCCGCTTCGGCGAGCTCGGCCGCGAGGGCGTGCTGGCGCTGCTGTGCGACTCGACCAACGTCGAGCGCCCCGGCTTCACGCCGTCCGAGCGCATCGTTGCCAACAGCTTTGACCGGCAGTTTGCCGGATGCAGCCAGCGCATCATCGTCACGACCTTCGCCTCAAACGCATTCCGCCTGCAAAGCATCATCTCCGCCGCGCACAAGTACGGCCGCAAGGTCGCCGTCACGGGCCGCAGCATGGAAAACGTCCTGAAGGTCTCGGTGGAGCTGGGCTATCTGAAGATCCCCAACGGCACGCTGGTTGACATCAACGCCATCAAGTCGCTGCCGAAGAATAAGATCGTCATCGTTTCCACCGGCTCACAGGGCGAAAACATGTCCGCGCTGTACCGCATGGCGTTCTCCGGTCACCGTCAGGTGGAGATCCAGGCGGGCGACCGCGTCATCATCTCCGCCTCCGCCATTCCCGGCAACGAAAAGGCCATCGGCCGCATCATCAACGAGCTTTACCGCAAGGGCGCAGACGTTGTCTACGACAAGCTCGCCGACCTGCACGTCTCCGGCCACGCCTGTCAGGAGGAGCTCAAGATCATCCACGCGCTCACAAAGCCCCGCTTCTTCATCCCCGTACACGGCGAGCAGCGTCATTTGCAGGCGCATTCCAAGCTGGCGCAGACCATGGGCATGGAGCCGAAGAACATCTTCATCAGCGACATCGGCAAGGTGCTTGAGCTGACCAAGGCGACCTGCAAGTGGGGCGGCACCGTTCCCGCGGGCAAGATCCTTGTGGACGGCACCGGCGTCGGCGATGTCGGAAGCGTCGTGCTGCGTGACCGCAAGCATCTGGCGCAGGACGGCATGATCGTCGTCGTGGTGAACCTCTCGTCCGAGGACGGAAGCGTCATCACCGGCCCCGACATCATCACGCGCGGCTTTGTCTACGTCAAGGAATCCGAAAACCTGATCGAGGAAATGCGCGTCATCGCCGCGCACGCCATCGACCGCTGCATCTCCAGCGGCTCGTGCGACTGGAGCGCGCTCAAGGCCAATATCAAAAACGACCTCTCCGGTTATCTGTTCAAGACGACCAAGCGCAATCCGATGATCCTGCCGGTCATCATGGAGATCTGAGCACGCACGCTCCCGCCTCGCAGCACCTGCACCCGCGGGCGCGAATCAAAATGCCGATCGGTTTTGCGCGGCGGCATGAACGCCGCGCAAAACGCCCCCGTGCCGCAAGTGCAGAATTTGTGCGCAGTCTGCAAGCAAATTCTGCGCGCCGCGGCACGCAGAATTTTCAAACGGAAAACCGGCGCAGCGTTTTCCGTTTGAGAGCGTGTCAGAAGCACTTTTTGACACGCCCCGGCGGCTTCGGCCGCCTTTTGCATATTTTCATAGAAAAAACACGGAAAACAGGTTGCCAAACCGTGCCGGGTTGTATATAATGAATTGGATGCGCGGTTCTCACCGGCCGCGCCGTGAGATCGCACGAATGAGGATGAGCATTGATGGCAAACTCGAAGAACACAAATACGAAACGCACGCCTCCCAGCAGCGAGGAGGCAATGGCCAGAGTCAGCGCGCTGATCGCCAAGGCAAAGCGCGACGGCGTCATTCAGGCCTCCGAGCTGACGGCGGAGCTGGAAAAGCTGGATCTTCCGGTCGAGAAGATCGAGCAGGTCTATGATACATTTGATACCCTCGGCATTCAGATCGTCGGCGCGGAGCTGGAGATTGACGCCGACCTGCGCGGCGACAGCCTTCTGGACAGCGACGCCGTGCCCTCGATGGACGAGGAGGAGGAGCTGGTCGATCCGCTGGAGCTGGCCGCCGAGTATAACCTCGACGACCCCGTCCGCATGTACCTCAAGGAGATCGGACAGGTGCGCCTGCTCTCGGCAGACGAGGAGATCGAGCTGGCCAAGCGCGTCAGCGAGGGCGACAAGGCCGCCAAGGACAAGCTGACCGAGGCGAACCTGCGTCTTGTTGTCTCCATTGCAAAGAAATATTCCGGCCGCGGTCTGCACATTCTGGACCTGATTCAGGAGGGCAACACTGGCCTGATCCGCGCGGTGGACAAGTTCGACTATACAAAGGGAAACAAGTTCTCTACATATGCGACCTGGTGGATTCGTCAGGCGATCACCCGCGCCATTGCCGATCAGGCCCGGACGATCCGTGTGCCGGTGCATATGGTCGAGGTCATCAACAAGGCCACGCGCTGCAATCGCAAGCTCGTGCAGGAGCTTGGCCGCGAGCCGACGCTCGAGGAGATCGCAGCGGAGCTGAATCTGCCGATCGAGAAGATCATCGAGGCAAACCGCACCGCCGCCGACACGCTTTCGCTCGATATGCCGGTCGGTGACGAGGAGGACACGACCATCGGCTCGTTCGTCGAGGACGACAACACGCCCTCCCCTGCCGATGCCACGTCCAACACGCTGCTGGCCGAGGCGCTGACCGAGATCCTCGGCACGCTGACCGAGCGCGAGGCAGACGTCCTGCGGATGCGCTTCGGCATGTATGACGGCCGGACGCATACGCTCGAGGAGGTCGGCCAGATCTTCGGCGTCACGCGCGAGCGCATCCGCCAGATCGAGAACAAGGCCATCCGCAAGCTGCGCCACCCGTCCCGCGCAAAGAAGATCAAGGATTTCTACTGCTGATACAACGCCGCGCCGCATCCGGATCGGATGCGGCGCGGTTGAGCTTGTCAAAATAGTCATTTTGACAAGCTCAAAAAAGCCATCGTATCGAAGGCTTAACAGTCGTAAGGAACTATAAGTCTTGCGGTTCGGGCAGAGAACGGTGTGGCCGTGAAGGTCACGCCGTTTTTCTGCGTCCAATGGTAGATTCTGCGATCATGGGTTCTGCCAGTACGGGGATTTCCACCTCGTCTACGAAGTTGAAGATGATCTCCACCTTCTGTCTGCGCTTACCGTCAGACTTGTCTGGTGCGTGGATGATGATCTTCTTGATATACTCGTTGACAATCGTCTGCGTCAGCTCTGTGACATCCACATACTTTTTCGTCAGCGCAATGAAAGCGTCCAGATCGTCGCCCATCGCCTGCCGCTGTTCAACCCATTCTTCCGTTGTTTCAATTTCGAGCTTTAACCGTTCCTGCTCCGCTTCATAATCAGCCGTCATTTTCTTATACTTTTCTTTGCTGATCTCACCGAGCGCATAGTCCTCATAGAGCCGGGACATGACCACATCAAGATTGGCAAGGCGTTTTCTTGCCTGCTCCACGCGCTTCTGATCTTCCCGGATGTCCCGTTCCTGATCGGCGCGGCGGTAATGCAGCCATTCCTCCTGAAAGCCCTCCACGTCGTCGCGGATATACTCGTTGACCGCCTGAATCCGTTCCAGCACCAGCTCCCGCAGCACATCCTCACGGATATAATGCGCCGAGCAATCGCCGCGTCCGCTTTTATATTTGGAGCAGACGTAGTGATCCTGTTTGCCCTCAAAGCTCTTGCAGGTAGCAAAGTGGAGCTTGCCGCCGCAGTCCGCGCAATACAGCAGCCCGGAGAACAGTCCCTGCCGTTCCGCTTTCGCGGGGCGGCGCTTGTTTTTGCGCAGCTCCTGCACTCTGTCCCATTGTGCCTGAGACACGATCGCCTCCTGTGTATCTGGTACGATGAACATATCCTCCGGATTGTTGGGAATCCGCTTTTTCAGCTTGTAGGACTTGGAGTAGGTCTTGAAGTTGCAGGTGCAGCCGGTGTATTCCTGCCGTTCCAGAATCCCGACGATGGATTGATCCTTCCATCCATACGGATTCTTGGGCAGCGGCTTTCCCTTACGGCTGGCATACAGAGCCTTGGTTGTGAGAACCTGATCCCGTTCAAGAATCCGGGAAATCTGTTCCGGGCCTTTGCCGTCGATGCAGAGGTCAAAGATGCGCTTGACAACCAGCGCGGCCTCCTCGTCCAGAATCCACTTGTCCTTGTCGTTCGGATCGCAGCGGTAGCCGTAGGGCGGCTTACCGAGGTGCTTGCCGCTGGTGCCGCGCTGATGCAGACTGATACGGACTTTCTTGGAGGTATCGCGCGGATACCACTCGTTGAACAGGTTGCGAACCGCAGCAAAGCCCTCTCCGTCCCCGCGCTGGCTGTCCACGCCGTCGTTGACGGCAATGAACCGCACATCGTAGCTGGGGAAGATGATGTCGGTGTATTGGCCTACGGTCAGATAATCACGACCAAAGCGGGATAGGTCTTTGCAAAGCCAGCAGCCCACCAATCCCTGCTTTACCAGTTCAAAGCCCTCCTGTACGCCGGGGCGCTGAAAGTTCGTGCCGGTGTAGCCGTCGTCCACCAGAATTTTCAGGTTTGTGTAGCCATGATCCTGTGCGTATTTGGTTAAAAGCTCGCGTTGATTCTGTATCGAATTCGACTCGCCTTCCAATTTATCCTCATTGCTGAGGCGGCAGTAGAGTATCGTAATTTTTTGCTGATCCGTCATAACGTCCTCCTTCACGTTCGGGTCAGCCGACAGAATCGGTGTGCTTATATTTATAATACCATAGTTTTGTGTCGCTGTCATTAACAAGCCACCTCCCGGTCAGAAAAAATGAGCCGTTTTACCTTGGCGGTAAGCGGCTCAGCTCCGTCACAGACGGTTTCAATGGTGTACAACGTGTTTCCAATCTTGCGCTCCACGGTTTTGCAGAAGGGGCTTCTCCTGCTCCAATAGGCCTCGCACTCCTGCAAAAAGGACTCCGGCGGGTCAAAGATCGGATCAAAGTAGCTCTCATGGTCAAAGACCTTGCAAAGCTCAAAGACCAAATCGTCTTTTCCCTCCGTCGCGGCACGGTTGATTTCGTCAATGCTGATAATTTTTCCCATATATGATTCCTTTCTCATAATTCTATTTCGCTTTTGCGGCTGCGCAGTTGTGCCTGCTGCCGCTCCTGCTCATGCTGTACTTCATAAATGTTGTAGTGAATGGCCCAGAGCTTTTTAACGTCGGCGTAAAGCGGCGAAAGCTCTGTCTGAATGTCCTTGTACTCCTGCTCCAACCGCTCACGCTCTCTGCGCCATGCGGTGATGGGCAGTTTGCCATCCTTGAAATATGGTTTCAATTTGCGCTCTGCCATGTAGAACGTCCGCATCGTATCGTCATGCTCCGACTTGTATTTCTGTCTGGATTTTTCAAAACGGATACATCCCAGCTTATCCGCAACCGGTTTTCCATCGACATAATACTGTGCCATGCGCAGCAGCTCGTCCAGTTCCTTGATGCGGGATTGCTTTTCCCCAGCAGACGCTTTCATTGCGCTGATGCTGTTCTGCATGGAATGGAGCGCGGTATCCAGATCATCGGTGGTAAAAAGCTGCTTCGCCTGCAAAAAGCGGAACGCATCCGCATACCGCTGTAAGTTGGCTGTCTTGGTCTTTGTGCTGTATGCGCCTTTATTGCGGTTGTTGTAATAGGTCATCAGCAGATCGTTCAGCATGGGCGGCTGCGGCTTGGAGAGTTCTTCCTTAACCGCTTTCAGCCATTTCAGCAAAGAGGCGATTTTATTCTTTACTTCCCGCAGCATGGCGTTGGTTTTGCGAACCCAGCGGTTGAAGTCGCCCTTGTCGGTACGGATGCCCTTCGCTTCCATTGCGCGGACAGACGGTCCCTCATGAACAGTAGGAATCTGTTCAATGCCTTGTCGTTCATAGCTGCGGTGGTCGATCTGGCAATCCAAACTTTTCTCCGCAAACTTCGCGTTGCACAGATCAGCCCACGCCTGCCGCCAATGCTCCAAGGTTTCAGGGCTGCCCCAATCGGTGGTCGGCACAGCGTTGAATACATAGTTGCCTGCCTCATCCCGGATGCGCTCACCATGCTCGTCCAGCACATATTCCCGCCGCTGCTTGTTGCCCCATCTGCCGTGTTCGTCCAAAGGGCGAATGGGACACATGACATGAAAGTGCGGATTGGAAATGCCGACGTCCGCCTTGTCGGGAGAATGAACAGCAAAGTCCACCACCATTCCTCGGCTCACAAAGTTCTCCAACAAAAATTGCCTTGCCAGAGCGATGTTCTCCTGCATGGAAAACTCGTTCTGCAAGGCAATGTCAAAGCTGTACGCAAGCTGCGCTTTCTTTCCGCGTTCGGCTTTCTCCACCGCGTTCCAGAGGGTTTCACGGTCTGCATACTCCGATGGCGCATGAGAGGGCAACAGGATTTCAGAGCAGATCACGCCGCCCTTGCGGGTGTAGTCGCTGATCTCACCGTAGTATTCGCTGTGCAGCTTTTCCCCGGCACGGTAGGCGGCAGACGCCACAGCGGACTGTCCCGCACTGCGCTTGATCTGGGTTACATGAAAATGGAATAACGCGATACTCAGCACCCCTCTTTCTGTTCAGCCCGGTTGTGTTCGTTGACCGCTTCCATGAGCAGGCCCTTGACCTCCGGCAGGTCAAAGACCTTTTCGGCAAAGGCGTAAAACTCAGCGCGTGTCAACAGCTTCGTCAGCGGGGCAATGCTTTCCATATCTGCGCTGCGAACGATCAGGTTGTGTGCGCGTTTGGTTCGGTCGCCGCGCTCATAGTAGGCAATGCGGTTTTCCAGACGCTGCTTCTTGTGCTGCTCCTGTGTAAGCTGCTGCTCAATTTTTTCTTTCTCGGCATTCAGCTCGGCAAGGGTTTTCTGTTTTGACATTGTGTGACCTCCTTCAAAATTAGTGAAATAGTTGTTCAGACTTTGCGGCGGAAATTGTCTGCGTCAGCAGATGGTTTCCACCGCGAAGTGCGCTGGGATAGCTGCGTAGGCAGCGCAAGGGAGGCACTCCCTTGTACGGAACGAAGTGACGCAAAACAGCCATGATACTCAGGTATCTGGGCTGTCTGCCTCGCAGAGCGCACATACTCCCGTCAGGAGAGTATAGAAGTGCGCCCTTAGTCCCGGTGGGACTTTCGGGATGTTCCCGGATCGTCAGCTTTTCTTTCGCTGCCAGACGATCTCGTAGCCCAGCGCGTCGGCAAGCTGGACAGCCTCGACATAGCGCAGGGATTCCCGCTGGAGCTTGTTTGAAAGGTTGGAAACGCTGTCAGACCAGCCGTGTTCGTCCCGCAGCAGATCGACCACCTCCTGCATGGTCATGCCCTGACGGACGATGTACGACTTGATCTCATTTCTCAGATTGGATTTCATCAACTTTTTACCTCCATATTTTCGTGATATTGGTTTTTGAGTAAGTGAACTGTGTGCGCTTTGCGGTGAAAAATCTGCCGTGCCGCAAATCCGTTCAGATTTCCGTCCATGATGCCCTGCTCGTAACAGCACCCTATCTGCTTCATCGTTTTGCATGAGAACATACGGAATGGCAGAATGTACCACAATTCAGTGCAGCGGCTTCACGCTTCGGTAAATCACCGGATGGTGCAGTGCGTTCGGTTTGCGGCGAAAACCTTTGCGGATTTCACAAGGATTGATTGGGAAACGCCTGTTTCGGCAGCCCGTCAGCACGCTGTACATAGGAGAATTACGGTTTTCCGCTGTGTACATACGTACCGGCGGTGCAGGGCAAGCCGCATTTCACGGCATGGGTAGATTCGTTCACGATGGCGTGCGTGTCAGCTTTCCGGTACATACGTACATAGCGCTTTGCCCCAATTCTCAGATATATGGGGATTGATCAGCGGCTCAATGCCCAGATACCCCCACACTCTGCGCCCGGTGGTATTTGTGACGGTGTTCGTATGCTCCAGATTGTACGTTTTCAGATTCCGCATCAGGAAATCGCTGAACGAGCGCTGCCGAATGGGTGTCAGCCCATTCTCATCACACCAGATTCCATAAATGGCATACAACTCCTTGGAGGTGACGGACATATCCGCTTTCAGCCGTATATAGCCGGTGGACTCCATAAAGTCGATGGCGTTGTTCGCGTCGCGCTTGACATACTCCCGGTTGTTCAGCGTCCGGGGACTTTCCGTGAAACGGAAGTTGTTCGCCGCCAGCCGCTGTAAGCCCTCAAATGCCCAGAGAAAAATGCCCTCGATCTCAAGTTTCATCTTCTCGGCAATGTCGGGATCATCCACACGATCAGCAGGCTTCTCTTTTGTGGTCAGGATCAGTTGACGGCGATAAAAGCCGTTGCTGCGGTCGTAGAGAGATTGCAAATCGCCGTTGGAGAACGCCAGCAGGCGGGCGTACATCCACCCCTGATAGCTCTGGACGCTTTTGCGTTCCAAATCCATCTTGCCCTGTGCGGTAACAATGGATTTGACATAGTTGGTCTGCTTCAACGCCTCCATTTTCATATCGTCATCCACAAGAAGATAAATGTGTTCCAGATCGGCGCGGGCAAACCGGTTGTCGGAAATTTTGGCGATGCTGCCGTCCTTCATATTGCAGCCAAACAGACGCGCCAGCACAGGACCGACCTGCGATTTTCCCTCGCCGCCCTCGCCCTTGAGGATCATCATGCGCTGCCCTTTGGTGCTGGGAATAAGGCAATAGCCGATATACTCCTGAAAGGTTGGGATGTCCTCCGGGTAGAGCAGATCGGAAAGAAACCGCAGCCAGACAACCGGTTTGCCAGCCTGTGGATTGTAGTCGATGGGAAACCGACTGCGCACGATCTCAGGCCGTCCTGCAAGGAAACTGCCGTCAGTGCGGAGCGTCCCGTTCTGCACATGAATTTCATCCGGCTTTGGCGGAAAACTCCCCGTGTGAGCCGCCAGCTTCATGATCTCCACGATGTTGGAAATGGTGCGTGGAATGTTCCTTGCGGCGCAGCACTCCAGCTCGGCGTAGATTTTCTCTTTCAGCAGCAGCGGGTCTGTCAGCCGTCCGTCCGATGTGAAAAATGCGTTGTCCGCATAGATGAGCTTGTTCTTTGATAGAAATTCCCGGCAAAAAGCCGCCTCATTGACATCCTTGCCATCGAACCATGCTGGAAAATCCAGCCCGGCATACTTCTTGTTCACGCTGCATCCCTCCCATTGATTTTATCCTTGAGCTTGTCCAACCGACCATCTGCAAGCAGATAACTGACCACCTCGGCACGTTCGTGAGAATCACCTGCGTACAGAATGTCCAGATAATATTCCGTTTCATCGAGCTTGTGACAGGCTTCCATGAACCGTGCATGAACAGGCTCGTCAGGTGACTGCGGCGCATACCGCACCTTCCAGTCCCGCATCACACGGGCATAATCGGACAGAACAGCAAAGCACAGCCGCTCGTTTTCCATAAGCTGCTGTGCTTCTGTTTGCTGTCTGCGTTTTTCAAGGATTTCCTTTGTCGGCGGTCTGTCCGTGTCAATGCCGAAGTCTGCTGCAAGCCGCTGGGCGGCTTCGTAAATCGGCAAACCAAAAAAGTTGGCGGCTAGGCCGATCACATCCCCATGTGCGCCGCAGGCAAAACAATAATAATGATCGTCTGCCACGTATAGGCTGGGATGCCGGTCGTTATGAAAGGGGCAGAGGGCTTTGCTCTGCCGGTTGACAGATACCCCGTACCGTTCCGCAGCTTCCCGACAGCTCACGCCATATTTGACGTTTTGAAAAAGGTTCATGCTGTATCCTCCGTAAAATAGATTCAAGAGGCTGTTTCTTCACCTCTCTGTCTGTTTTATGTTCAGATTTTCTGCGGACAGGCGGATGGCATGACAAGTTCATTTCAAAAAACATGACAGGTCTTTCCACGTTCATATTCTCGTGGTATAATTAAAATAGAAAAACGTGACAGGAGGATGCAGTATGGCTACACCAATCATTGACCACAATCTGCTGACGCTGGACTACTGGCAGGACAGCGTGACCTACGAGGGCAAAACCGTACCCGGCGGCACCATTGGCTGTGAAGCTCTAAACATCCCGGATACGCTGAGGGAAAAGCTGGCACAGGCAAGTATTCCCTTGCAGAAGATCGTCGCGGCAATCAAAGAGAACAATCTGACTGCCGAGTTGCTTCGTCCTGCCAAGGGCAGTGTTCTGCATATGATACAGCTTGCGAAGGATACACTGCCGTTTTCCCGTGCCGACGCTGCTTATTACAACGGGCGTGTGGAGCATATCTTCTCGGAGGAAGGGATTCAGAATACCCTTGCCTATGTGCAGGCTGCCGCCGTGGTTGGGCTGCTGGCCACCTTCAACGAACGGTTCAGGCAGGGCGTTGGCATAACGAAGATCATCACTCTTGCGGAGGAGCTTCCCTCCACCATTCGCAACTACAAAAGCGGTATGACGGCGTTTGCAGACGAGCTGCATAAGGGGAAGCGGACTCCGGACGGCTATGCGCAGGTGTTTGGCAGGATATTCTCCGGACAGCCGAAGCTATCGCTGGACGATAAGTCATGGCAGGCATTTTCCAACACAACAATTCAATATGTATCTGCCGTCCGCTCCGCGCAAGACGCGCCGCAGCTCATGCGCCGGATGCACTATATGTCTTTCGTGTCTATGTTCCGCTCCGATCTGTACGAGGGTCTATGCGTCGGACACGCGCCGAGGAAATGCGCCGTCTGCGGAAAATGGTTTCTGACCACTGACGCAAGATATGCCAAGTACTGTGACGGTCTGGCTCCCGGAGACAAACGCGGGCGCACCTGCCGTCAAGTCGGGAATCTTCGTGGACGGGAGCAGCGGGAGCTTGCCGCAGATCATCCCATCAAGAAAATCTATACGAAGCGGTTCAACACGATCACGCAGTATCTTGGCCGCGGTACGCTGGACGAGCAGACCGCCGCCGCAATGAAAGCACTGGCAAAAAGCAAGCTGGAAAAGGCGCTGCAAGACAACGACTACGCACAGGGCAGCTATGCCGCCGAAATGGAGCAGGCGGCTTTGTTGGCAGAAGCGAAAGCGAATAGGAAGCGGTAATCAAAATCCACGGCGGAAGGAGGTGCGGATATGAAGGATAATCGTGACAAGCAGATGGCGCAGCTTGCAGGCTGGACATGGGATTTGAGCGGCTATGCGGCAAAAGTGCCGTTCTATAACGCCGACGATCTGACCATGCGCGAAGTCCAGAACGTCTTTCAGCTTGACCCGGAACCGCCGCAAATGGAGCTGAACGACTACATATGCGAAGCTGTTCAGAAACGAGATTTATCATACTTTTCCTTCTTCCTGCACCACTTTGAAAAGCGGCTGAACGGTGCAATTTACCGCTTTCTTACCCGCAGCGGATATGACCGCTATGACCCGGCGCGGTTTCTGGACTACAAGCTGGAAGTTCTGCAAATGCTGCTATACTGTCTGCCAAAGTTCGACCCGGAGCAAGAAACAGAGTTTTTGAAATATGCGAAGCACTATATCCGGGACGGGCTGCTGTTCTGCCGTATGATGGGAGAAGCCGGTTCCTTTGCCAGTCTTGCGGAGTACCGGCGTGTGCGGAAAATTGGCGCGATTTACAACGATTCTGGCAAAAACCGTGCGGAGGTCGTTTCCGAGTTTGCTGTCCAAAGCGGATACATGGACGAAAGCGTATCTGCGGATGAGCTGCTGACCATTGCCCAGCGCAACCGCAGTATCGTTTCCCTCTACCGCACGGAGCAGGACGAGGACGGCGAAGAAACCGGCGAGGATGTGACACGCGACGATAGCTGGAACTATGCCGAAATCCTCTGGAACGGAATACAGGCAAAGGCGGTCACGGCATCGTTTGAGCAGCTTTCCTACAAAGAGCAATGGTATCTGGAAAAGCGGAACGCCATCTGCATGACCTGCGGGCGCGTCAGCCCTTTGTCCACGCAGTCCACCTTTGAGGACTTGGCGGTAGATTTCGAGGGTACGACAGCCAGCGGCGCAGAACGATTCTACCGGCGAACATTGGACAAGCTGCGCCTGAAGCTGCTGGAAAGCGGTCTTGTCCATACCGTGACGCTGAAGCAGACCGAGTGCCGCAAAAAGGACAAAAAAATAGCCGCCGCTGTCTACCTGTATCAGGCGGACAACGACGGCGAATGGGGCGAGCTGCGGTTTGACTTTGAGAATGGCACAGCGGAGATCGTCAGGCTGGCAGATTGGGACACGGTGAAAAGCAACATCTTTGCAAAGACGGCAATCCGGTTTGTTCAGAGCTTACCGGAAGCGAGGCTGCTGAAATCTGTGGTCGTGCCGTTTGAGATGGGTGTTCCGGAAAAACCAGTTCTTCAAGTGAGCGCGGCAAAAGCATTGAAGGGCAATTCCTCACACACGATCTCTCTGCGGCAGACGGAGTGCCAGAAAACAGGTCAAACGATCACCGCTGCTGTCTACGAATATCTGGTGGACAACGACGGCGAGTGGGGCAAGCTGCGGTTTGATTTTGAAAACGGTACGGCGGAGATCGTAAAGCTGGCAGATTGGGACACGGTAAAGTCCAATGTTTTTGCAAAAGCAGCGATTCGCTTTGTTCAGGGATTACCAGCGGTAAGATTGTTGCAAGAGAAAGCCGTATTGGTCTGTTATGTGTAGGCTGCAAAAAATTTTCAAAAACATTCTGAAATTTTGCGACCAAAGCAAATAAAATCGTACTTATAAGATGAAAGGGGATGTACACTGCCTGTGCTGTCCGCGCAGACACCACATTCCCCAAAACTACGGTACGGAGGTGAAATTAGTCATGATGGTGTTCAATGCTTCACATGGGATTTTGCGCTGGTCTGCCTATTTCGCCCTCCATTTCTGGAGGTTGAGATTAAAAATCAGCAGGATTGGCGCATAATCTACATTACTATAAAGATTATGCGCCCTTGCAGGCGAAGATTACCTACATATAAACGAAGGATTAAAAATGAGAAAAATAATTTCATGCTTACTGGCGATTCTCTTACTGACATCCTGTGCAGTAACCGCTTTTGCATCCACGACAGATAACAGTTCAACAGTTCATTATGGCATCATTAACTCGCCCGAATGGTCACAGATGACCAGAATAGAACGAGTAGCCGCCTGCCAACTGCCAGCAGAGGAATTACATAATTTGGTCACTGATGAACTTGTCCAAGTGGTATTGGACTATCCATTTTTTGTTGATGCACGAGCATTTAACACTAATCGCGAGGGGTTTTTGCGAGTATTAGCGGAAAGCACAGCACTTCAGGAATTGCTTAATCGTGAGGATAATGTCGATTCTCTGATTAGCAGATATGCAACGACAGATGTTGAAACCGTAGCTGCTACTCTTAGCGAAGATAATGATTTTTCTGAATTATGGAAGTTAGAAATACTTCTTGCGCAACCGGAATTTTCCAATTTAATGGATGAACAGCAAGTTGTGAAGGTATTTGAAATTGCAGAAGAAAAACATGAAGCAAAATGCTCTAATCCAGAACTCTATCAAGGTGTAACAGGGGTGTTCTACCAGTCAGTTAATGAACACAGCGGAGCCTCTACTTATGCTTATAATTCATATGTTCAAACACCTAATGGCAGTGATGTTTTAGTCTATGTTTGGCAATCTTCGGACGGCGATTTTTCAACTACCGCAAAACAGGAACTTGCAGATGAAGTAGCAGTTGCATATCCTAATGCAACGCGTTTAAGACACGCAACCATAAAATATAATTGCCACTCTTACGCGTGGTATAGCACAAGCGCATCCAATATCCGTTGGATGCCATATCCAGGGGCGTTTATCACTGATGGCAGTTATCCTGAACTCACAAAAATGACCACCTCGGTTGGCAGTCGAATTGTATATTATGATACTGTTGATGGCTCTTATGGGACACCAACACATACCGCAGTAATTTACTCATATAAGGATTATCCAAAATCAAGGCGAACTTTTGTCGTTGAATCGAAGTGGGGTTCATACGGCTTGTACAGACACGATTCGTATGATAGCCCGTATTCGTATGATGGGCCTGTTCCATACGATATTAAATACTTCTCTTAAATCATCAAGCACAGTGTTAGGAGCTGGAGATGAAGAAAAGAGCTTATATTATAATAGCCGTAATAGCCATACTAAGTCTTTCCATAACTGCGGGGGCGCTGTTCTTCAGCGGAACACCGACAGCCAAAAAATATACCTCTGAGGATAGTAAGGCATACATTGTCCTCAAGGAAGATAGCACCTTTGAATTTAATTATTCTCTTCTAAGTAGCACAATCCCAACGGGCAAATATAAGATAATCGGTAGACAAGTACATTGTTATGACAATTCCGAATATGAACTTAAATATGTGTTCGACGTAAAAGGGGATACGTTATCGTTCAATGCGCTGTTATCATCTAAATTACCCGCTTTTTCAGAAGTCAAAAATGGTTCACTCTTTAAATAGCTGTACCAATATTGAGATACGGCATAAGTGAATAGAAGAACGGTGATTTTTCTCAATGTTCTTCTGATCTGTGCAATGGTAAAATGAGGAAAATGGAAGCGCAGATTCCATTTATGGAGTCTGCGCCTTCTGTTTTTTAGAGATTTGAAAAACCTCAAAAGTTTTCAGAAATTTTGCGACCAACGGTGATAAAATCGTACTTAATAGGTGAAAAGGCCTTTGTGATTCAAAAGAGGGAGGTGAACGCATGGATGACTTAATGATTATCGAACTGTACTTTGCGCGTGATGAACAAGCAATTGAAGAAACCGATACCAAATACGGAAAGCTGTGCTTTCATATGGCGAACAATTTCTTATCAAATGACGCGGATGCAGAAGAATGTGTCAATGATACATATCTGAGCACATGGAACACGATCCCTCCAACGCGCCCCAATAACTTCCGGGCATTTCTCTGTAAGATTGTCCGAAATCTGTCTATGAAGAAGTTGGAATTTAACCTTGCATTGAAGCGCTCCCAGAATGTGACGGTATCTTTTTCGGAACTGGAAGAAATATTGCCAGACAACCGGACTGCACCGGAGTGGGAATACGAAAGCCTCGGCAAAATCATAACCGATTTCCTGCAAGCTGAAAAAGAGGATGTTCGGAATGTATTCATCCGGAAATACTATTTTTTTGATTCTATCAGCGACATTGCAGGACGATATTCATTTTCCGAAAGCAAAGTCAAGAATATGCTGTATCACTCCCGCAACAGGTTGAGAGAATATTTGAAGAAAGCAGGTGTAGAAGTATGAACACGCCAAAGCTGGCGATTGCTATGAATTATATTGACGAGAATCTGATCTCCGGGGCGATTGATTATAAGCCTGTTCACTGTAAGAATAACACTTATTTTTGGAAACACATTGCCGCCGCTGCCTGTTTTTGTATTATCGTAATTGGCAGCATATTCGCGTATCACCAACACACTCAGCCGGAAGATATGACCGATCTGCACGAAATTACGCAAGGTGGTGTGAACGCAGAAATCATTCGCGCAAGTGGCTTTGAACTTTTCAATCGTGTAGAAGTTGAAGAATCGCAGCTCAGAAGGTCGTTTTATTCCGATGAGACGCTCCCTACGTATGCTGCTGTCCGTGAATCTATTTTTGATCGTGAAACAGTGACGTTATTTGCTGAAAATGCTGCAAGCGCAGGCTGGCTTACAGATTACTCTATAGAATATAACGATGGCGTATATTCAATCATCAGCAATGATAGTTCCCGCGTCTTCATTGATCCAACTAGTATGGGTGGGCACGATATTGCAGATCAATTCTTGGATGACGCTGGAATCAGTCAATGGCTCAATGAACATGAAATCACAGTAAAATGGGGAGATCAACTATCTGACGGGAACGTACCCGCGAAATATTATCACTTGATAATTGATGGGAATGAATTTGCTGATAACATCCAGTTAGTTATAGACGACGGAGTTTTTATTAAATGCAGCTTCGATATACGTGAATATGAACGGACAGAGGCAAATGTTACATTGATCCCGTTTGCTGAAGCAATTAAAGACACTTTCAGTATCTCTGCAATTGGCGCGGATCATTCACTGGAAATCTATCATGCACAACTGTGCTACGTTTCCGGAATGCCCGTTTATATGCTTTCGGGTGTTTCCGACGATAAGACACCGGTAACTGCCTGCGCGTTTGCTATTGAAATAAACGACTCGCAATATGCAGCACAAATTTATGAAGCACTAAAATAAAGTAATGATATGAAAGAGGTGATTCCAATGTTTTATTTGCTCGTGCAGTCAGAAGTCAGCCTCCTTTACACACTATTTGATTAAAAGGAGTAAACTTTATGAAAAAACTATTCGCACTTATTTTGGCCTTGTCCGTGTTATGTTCGTTCTCTGTAATCGCTCAAGCTGCCGATAATACTGTTGCAGACGATACCGCAATGCTTGAGGAGAATATGATTCTTGCTCGTGAAAAAGCAACAACGTTCCTCAACGATTTTGACAGCTCATTGAACGTAACATTAAGTGACCCTGTTATCCTCTACAATGCACAGCAAGAGCCGGAAGCCGCTTCTTTCACAATTAACGATACAGGATATATTATTGTAAATCTGAAAAGCCTGCGTGTCCCCGAATTTTCTTTGAAGAAAAGTTCACCTTTTATTAGCCAAGACAAAAAATACATCTATAACGGTCCCGTATCTTATTATGAGACGATTTCATCCACTGAAGTTCGTTCGCTTAATTCTGGCACAATTATTGAAACTAACGATCTTGCGGTAAGATACAATGAGATGACTGCTGATAAGGCTATCAAATCAAATGCGGAGAGAAGCGCTTTACCCGAGGACAGAACTGATAAAAACCCGTCGCGTTGGCAGACACCTCATTATTGCGGTGTGGATGGTGCCGCTATTTTGCTTAAGTATTGGGACGATAATTTCAATGAGGCTTTTATCGAATCAGGTAAAGAAACAGCAGAAACATTTGTTTCCTATCTGATTGATGAAAAATATTTACTCGATGAGGGCTTGAGCGGAAGCGATATTGTCCATGGATCAGGTGTGATTTTTAAGTCTTCAACAGGTATTAGCGACTACATCAAAGATAGAGGCCTAAGCTCCGGCTATGCTATTACCGATGTTAGCTATTCATGGTCAACGATTACCACTCAGGTGACAACAAATAACGCCATTCTTTTGGCTGGAACCGATGCCGAAACGCACCCAGACTACCCTAACCATTGGATTATTGTTTACGGTTATAAAACTGTTTCGGGTGAACGCTTCCTGCTGATTAACGATGGCTGGGGTGACGATGAAATTTACACTACCGCAGATTCCCAGTATTATCCGTGGGGGCTGGTGTACATCTATGAGAAGTAAATCTTGTCCTTAAGTCGCTTTCAGAAAATAATTTGCGCCCGTATCAACATTTGCGTTGATACGGGCGCTTCTCTGTTGTACATATCTCTTGCCGAAGCTGAATACTTCCAGCCGCAATGCTTTAGCACACCTGAATCCATCGGCTAACAGTAATGAGTTTGAAGTAGTTCCTTATCACTGTTAAGCCAATGATACGATGGCTTTCTGTGTTGGCACTACCTATTTTCCCGGCCAGTCACCCGGCAAGTATCGTCGGCGGAAATGAGCTTAACTTCTGTGTTCGGGATGGGAACAGGTGGACCCTCACTCCAATCAGCACCAACTGTATGAAAAAGAAAATCCCGCATGCCGCAGCATGCGGGATCTGGCAGGGGATGAGGGATTCGAACCCCCGCAAACGGAGTCAGAGTCCGGTGTGCTACCGTTACACAAATCCCCTATCTGCCGGCGCTTTCAAAACGCAAGTATTATTATACTGATAATCGCAAAAATGTCAAGATAAATTTCTGCATTTTCGCAAAAAATATTTACAGACGCGTCGAATGGAAAAACATTCATTGAGAATACCCTCCTGCGCCGGAAGCGGCTGGCGCGCGCACACGCCGTTTGTCCGGCAGCTGCATCCGCCGCGCCGTTCGGGAAAGGAAAAGGCGCTTGTTTTTACTAGTCTCCCGCCCGACTGTTTTCTGTCTCTGTCAGGCATATTAAGAGGGTGAGATTTGGCGCAGGAGAGGATGAAGCACGTATGACACACATGAAAACAGCGGCGCGCAGGCTGGCCGCCGCTTTGATTTTGACGGCGCTGCTGGCCATGCAGGCCTTCGCCGCCGTTCCAGCCTATCTGATTCCCGGCGGCAACACCGTCGGCATCAAGCTCTATACGCAGGGACTCATGATCGTCAAAATTGCGGACGGCACGGCGGCGCAGGCAGCCGGGCTGCGTGCGGGCGACACGATCGTTGCGGTGAACGGTGAAGCCGTCGGCACCGCGAAGGGGCTCTGCGCCCGCGTTCAGGAGGGAAACCGCCTGATCCTGACCGTGCGGCGCGGAACGCAGGAAGCGGAATTTCTTGTCGCGCCCGAGAAGGCGCCGAGCGGCTACCGGCTCGGTCTTTCGCTGCGCGACCATGTCGCGGGCATCGGGACGGTCACCTACTACGACCCGGACACGAAGCAGTTCGGCGCACTCGGCCACGGCGTCAGCGGCACGGGCGGCACGGAGCTGACGCCGGTCACGTCCGGCTTTGTCGTTTCGTCGCGCGTTTCCGACGTCCAAAAGGGCAGCCGCGGCACGCCGGGGATGCTCAAGGGCGTTTTTGACCTGTCGCACGCCGTCGGCACTGTGACGGAAAACAGCGCCCGCGGCATCTTCGGCGTGATGCAGACGCTGCCGCACAAGGCCGCCGTTCCCGTTGCAGAGCCCGGCGCCGTCCGCACCGGACCGGCAAAAATCCTGTCAAACGTCAAGGGCGCTGAGATCTGCAAATACGACGTGGAGATCGTGCGGCTGATGCCGGAGGCACAAAACGGGCGCGATCTGCTGCTCCGGGTCACCGACCCGGCACTTCTCGAAGCAACCGGCGGCATCGTGCAGGGCATGTCGGGAAGCCCCATTTTGCAGGACGGCAGGCTGGTCGGCGCGGTCACGCATGTGCTCGTCAGTGACCCCACCAGAGGCTACGGCATTCTGATCGAAAACATGCTGGACGCGGCGGGATGACCTGCGTGCAGGCGCCCCGGTGCGTCTGGATGCCGCAGGCATTGCTTGACTTTACGGCGGGCGCGGGGTAAAATGCAGCTGCCGGGGATGCCGTCTTTGGCCTCCCCGGCAGCGCCCATGAAATGAAAGGACTTTTACGCCGGAACATGATACGCCCTCTGAAACCAACGGAGTTTGACAGCTTTTATTCCCTTCTGGAGGCAAGCCTGCCGCCGGATGAGTTCCGCGCCCGCGACGACCAGCGCCGCGCGCTGGTCGATCCCGCATTCTGCCCCTATGTGCTCGTGGATGCGCAGGAGGCGGTGCGCGGGCTCGTGACCGTGTGGGATTTTGACGGATTTGCCTTCATCGAGCACCTTGCCGTCGCGCCGGAGCTGCGCTGCGGCGGGCTCGGCTCGGCGCTTTTACAGGATGCGTTCGCCCGCCGCCCAAAGCGCTTTTGTCTGGAGGTCGATCCGCCGGAAACCGCGCTGGCACGCCGCCGGATCGCCTTCTACGAGCGAAACGGCTTGAGCCTGAACGCGGACTACCCGTATATCCAGCCGTCGCTTGGCGCGGGGCGCAGGCCGCTGCCGCTGCTGCTCATGACGAGCGGCGGCGCAGCTCCGAGGGAAGTGCTCGACCGCATCCGCGACACGGTCTACGCGCGTGTCTACCGGCGCTGGTCATAAAATACAAAAAAGCTGCCTCAAATGATTTTCCAAAATCATTTGAGGCAGTCTCTTTTGACATATTTGGTATCTTCGCTTACAGCGTCAGCTCCTCGGCCTCGGCGGACACGCCGCCGGTCAGCGCGCGGCACTTGGCCGTGAACGCTGTGACCTGCTCCGGGCATCTTCCGATGTAGCGCGCGGGCTGAAGCTCGGCGCGGATCTCCTCCGCCGTCATGCCGAAGGCGGGGTTCTCCGCCAGCGCCGCGACCAGATCCCAGCGCTCGCCGTTTTTCATCTTAGCCGTTGCGTCCATTGACGCCTCGCGAATGACCTCGTGAATCTGCTGGCGGTCGCCGCCGCGCTTGACGGCTGCCATCATCAGATTCTCCGTCGCAATGAACGGCAGGTAGTCGAGGACGAATTTCTCCACGATCTTCTCGTTGACGTGAAGGCCCTTCGTCACGTTCTGCATGATGCGCAGGATGCCGTCAACGGCGAGGAAGCCCTCCGGAAGCGAGATGCGGCGGTTTGCCGAATCGTCGAGCGTCCGCTCGAGCCACTGCGTCGAGGCGGTCATGGGCGCATTGGCGGCGTCCGCCATCACATAGCGCGCCAGCGAGCAGATGCGCTCACAGCGCATGGGATTGCGCTTGTACGGCATCGCCGACGAGCCGACCTGCGAGGACTCAAACGGCTCCTCGAGCTGGCGGTCGTGCTGGAGCAGGCGCACGTCGTTTGCAAAACGGCAGCAGCTCTGCGCGATCGAGGACAGCACATTCAAAATGCGGCTGTCGAGCTTGCGCGGATACGTCTGGCCGCAGACGTCATACAGGCGCTCAAAGCCGAAATCCGCGGCGATCATGCGGTTCATCTCATCGATCTTCGCGCTGTCGCCCTCGAACAGCTCCACGAAGCTCGCCTCCGTGCCGGTCGTGCCGCGGCAGCCGAGGAAACGGATGGCGGCGATCACATCGTCCAGCTCCTCCAGATCGAGCATCAGATCCTGAAGCCAGAGCGCGGCGCGCTTGCCGACGGTGACAAGCTGCGCGGGCTGGTAGTGCGTATAGCCGAGGCACGGCATGTCCGCATAGCGATCGGCAAAATCACACAGATTCGTCATCACCGCCGCCAGCTCTCCGCGCACATGGCGCAGCGCGTCACGGTAGAGAACGAGGTCTGCGTTGTCGGTGACGTAGCAGCTCGTCGCGCCGAGGTGGATGATGCCTCTGGCGCCGGGCGCCATCTCGCCGAAGCCATAGATGTGCGCCATGACGTCGTGGCGCAGCTCCTTTTCCTTTGCGGCGACCACGTCATAGTTGATCGGGCTGACGTTCGCCGCCAGCTCCTCGACCTGCGCCTGCGTGATGGGCAGGCCGAGCGCGTGCTCCGCACGGGCAAGGCTCACCCACAGCCTGCGCCATGTTTCAAAGCGCATGTCCGGCGAAAACAGGTGCAGCATGTATTGGGAGGCATAGCGCGCGCCAAGCGGGCTTTCATATGTGGGCTTCATGAAAAAACCTCTTATCTGTAGATGATCTCGTCGCGCTTTGCGCCGACGGAAACATAGGAGATGCGCACGCCGATGGCCTTTTCGATGTACTCGACGTAGTCGCGCGCGGCCTGCGGCAGATCCTCATACTTCCGCACGCCGGAAATGTCGCAGCCCCAGCCGGGGAGCGTGGTCAGGACGGGCTTCGCCTCGTCAATGACGGCGGTGAACGGGAACTTGTCGGTCTTTTCGCCGTTCAGCTCGTACTGCACGCAGACCGGGATCTCCTTCATATAGGAAAGAACGTCAAGCTTTGTCAGCGCGACCTCGGTCGCGCCCTGGATCTGGCAGCCGTAGCGCGTCGCGACCAGATCGATGGGGCCCACGCGGCGCGGACGGCCCGTGGACGCGCCGTATTCGCCGCCGGCGGCACGGAGCTGCTCGGCTTCCTCGCCGAACCACTCCGCCGTGAAGGGGCCCTCTCCCACGCAGGTGGAGTACGCCTTGACAATGCCGAGCGTGCGGTCAACGTGGCTTCCGGGGATGCCGGCGCCGACACAGGCGTAGCCCGCGTTGGACGACGACGAGGAGGTGTACGGGAAAATGCCGAAGTCGATGTCGCGCAGCGCACCGAGCTGCGCCTCAAACATGATGTTCTTGCCGGCCTTCTCCGCCTCGTAGAGGTAGGAGGTGGTGTCGCAGATATAGGGCGCCAGCTTGGAGCCGAACTCCTCGCACCACGCCAGCATGTCCTCAAGACGGTACGGCTCCGCGCCGTAGACGTTCTGAATGGTCAGGTTCTTCCACTCCAGAATGGACGCCAGACGCTTTTTGAGATACTCCGGATACAGGAGCTCGCCCATCATGACGGTCTTTTTCTGGTACTTGTCGGAGTAGACCGGCGCGATGCCGCGCAGCGTCGAGCCGTATTTCTTGTCCTTCAGACGCGCCTCCTCCAGACCGTCGAGCGCACGGTGGAACGGGAACACGATGGTCGCCCGCTCGGAGATCTTGAAGTTCTCCGGCGTGACCGCCACGCCCGCCTTCTGAAGCTCGGAGATCTCGCCCCAGAGGCTCTCAAGGTCGATGACGACGCCGTTTCCCAGCACGTTCACAACGCCCGGCAGGCAGATGCCCGACGGAATGAGATGCAGCGCAAACTTGCCGTACTCGTTGACGATGGTGTGGCCCGCGTTGTTGCCGCCCTGATAACGGCAGACGATGTCATATTCTCTTGCGATGAGGTCGACCATACGGCCCTTGCCCTCGTCGCCCCAGTTGATGCCTACGATCGCACAGTTGCTCATAATATCTGCTCCTTTACACAGCTTTGCCGCGCAATACGGGCGCGGCAGACGTTTCTATGTATAGTATAACCGTCCCGGCGGCATAAGTAAATCAGTTTCTTCCGATATGTGTTATTAAAGCTTCTAATGCCGCCGTCAAAAATCCTTCCTTTTTGTGAATTTTCTTCAAAAAACGTTTTTCTGCTTTACTTTTTCGCTTCACACCTTTAATATATAAAATATAGAAAGCCCCCCTTTCCGGCGCTGCTGCAACGGCAGCCCGGTTCAGCCGGGAAAACACACCACGCGTTCCACGGAACGACGACAGAAAAGTGAGGAATTGTTTTGAACAATCGAAATAAACGCTCCGATCGCGGACATGATCTCTATCGCGCCATTTTGATGCTGAAGGACACGGACGAGTGCTATGATTTTTTCTCCGACCTGTGCACGGTCTCCGAGCTGAAGGCCATGGAGCAGCGCTTTGAGGTCGCAAAGCTCCTCAACGAGGGCCTGATCTACAACGACATTCTGGAAAAGACCGGCGCGAGCAGCGCCACCATCAGCCGCGTCAACCGCAGTCTCAACTACGGCACCGACGCATACCATCTGATCTTTGACCGTCTGGACAAGGAGGATACCGAGTGAACGCGTATGAAGCGCTGGCGTTTTCCTATGATGCGCTGACCTACGACGTCCCCTACGAGAAGATCGCGGCGTATTTTGAGACGCTGCTCAGAAGATCCGGTGTTGAGGCACAGACCGTTCTCGATCTGGCATGCGGCACCGGATCGCTTTCCGTGCTGCTGGCCGCGCGCGGCTTCCGCGTGCTGGGTGTTGACTGCTCGGAGGAAATGTTGACCGTGGCCAGCGAAAAGGCGGCAGAGCTGGCGCTGGAGACGCCGCCGTTTTTCATTTTGCAGAAAATGCAGCGTCTGCGTCTCCCGGAGCCGGTCGATGCGGCGATCTGCTCGCTTGACAGCGTGAACTATGTCACGCGCCCGGCAGACCTGCAAAAGGCGTTCGCGCGCGTCTGCGCGGCGCTTTCCCCCGGAGGGCTGTTCGTGTTCGACATCAACACGCCGCTAAAGCTGCGCGGGCTGGACGGGCAGGTCTTTCTTGACGAGACCGAGGACAGCTACTGCGTCTGGCGCACCGCGTTTTCCGAGAAAACGCGCCTGTGCCATTACGGGATCGACCTCTTTCAGCGCGACGGCGAATGCTGGCTGCGCAGCCAGGAGGAGCACACCGAATACGCCTACACGCCCGAGGAGCTGACGCATTGGCTCCGCGAGGCGGGCTTCGGCAAGATCCACGTTTACGGCGACCGGACGCTCCGTGCGCCGAAGGAGGACGCGCTGCGCATCTGGTTCTCTGCGCAAAAATAAGGGCAGCACCGCCTAAGATTTCATTTCAGGAGTTACGCATACTATGCAGGATCATATTGTTCGTGCCATGACCAAGGACGGCTTTGTGAAGGCCGTCGCCATTTCCTCGCGCGAGATCACCGAGACCGCGCGCCGGATGCACAAAACGCTCCCCACGGCAACGGCCGCGCTGGGGCGGCTGCTTGCCGCCGCGTCCATGATGGGAAATATGCAGAAGGTGGAGGACGGCTCCATCACGCTTCAGATCAAGGGCGGCGGCCCGCTCGGGACGCTGCTGGCGGTCTCCGACGCCGAGGGCAACGTCCGCGGCTGGGTCGAAAACCCGCAGATCAGTTTGCTTGAAAAATACCGCGGCAAGCTGGACGTCGGCGCCGCTGTCGGAACGGACGGAATGCTGACCGTCATCCGCGACCTTCGGATGAAGGAGCCGTATGTCGGCAGCGTAGAGCTCGTCTCCGGCGAGATCGCCGAGGACATCACACAGTATTTTGCCCAGAGTGAGCAGATTCCGACCGCCTGCGCCCTCGGCGTGCTCGTGGAGACCGATCAGAGTGTCCGCGCCGCGGGCGGCTACATCGTGCAGCTTCTCCCCGGCGCACCGGACGAGACCATCGATCTGGTCGAGGCCGGCATCCACGCCGCCGGAAACGTGACCGCGATGCTCGACAGCGGACTCAGCGCCGAGGACATGCTCAGGACGGTGCTCGGCCCATTCGAGGTCGAGATCCTTGAGACTGCGCCGGTCGCCTATCGCTGCTACTGCTCGCGTGAAAAAGTCGAGCGGACGCTGCTGACGCTCGGCCGCAAGGAGCTCTCTCAGATCGTGCACTCCGGTGAGACGCTCCATGTGGACTGTCAGTTCTGCGACAAAATATACGATTTTACCCCGGAAAACGTGCAGGATATCCTGAATCAGGCGTGAATAAATTTATTCAAATTTTTTCTGAAAACCGCTTGACAAAACCCCCATTGGCATGTATAATAACACCCGTCGCTGAGAGATACAGCGGTGGGTGTGAAACGGAAGGTTAGCTCAGCTGGGAGAGCACTTGCCTTACAAGCAAGGGGTCACAGGTTCGAGCCCTGTACTTTCCACCATTTTCTCTGGCCCGGTGGTGCAGTCGGTTAGCACGCCAGCCTGTCACGCTGGAGGTCGACAGTTCGAGTCTGTTCCGGGTCGCCATAATGTATGATGAGGCGAGTTTATCTCGCCTCAACATGCCTCTGTAGCTCAGTAGGTAGAGCAGCGGACTGAAAATCCGCGTGTCGTTGGTTCAACTCCGACCGGAGGCACCACATTATGCGGGTGTAGCTCATCCGGTAGAGCGCCACCTTGCCAAGGTGGAGGTAGCGAGTTCGAGCCTCGTCACCCGCTCCAAATAAAATAGGAATGCGCTTCGCATTCCTTTTTTTATACTATGGTGCTGTGGCCAAGTGGTAAGGCAAAGGTCTGCAAAACCTTTATTCCCCAGTTCAAATCTGGGCAGCACCTCCACGTCGTCGCGGACTGCGCTAGTTCGCGACGACTTTTTTATGCTTTGCATCAAAAGTCATCTCTCACCCGCTTCGTCGCTCCTCCTCTCCGAAATGCAAACGCTTCGCTGGTTTGCATTTCGGTTTTTATTTTTCGGATTGATCCATAGTGTTCAGCTCACACAAACGAAAGACACGCTTTTGCGTGTCTTTCGTTTTGTATATACGCAGTCTGCACGGCAGGCCGCAGCACTCCCCTATCGCCGCCCGAAAATGCATCATCGGAGCAAAGCTATCTTTGATCCAGTGCTTTTTGTTTTGGCGCATCCGCATTTACGGCGTTTGATCGGGCGGCTCCGGGCGCAGCACCTCAAACAGGCGTGCCGATGTGCCCGCGCTGCCGCCCGCGGCGCGCCAGCCCGCCAGAAACGCCGCACGCACCAAGGAGAACAGCGCCGCCTCCGCAGCGTCGTATTCCGTCTGCTCCAGAAAGCGGTCGAACGCCGCCTCAAAGTCATTGCCTTGCATCTCCCCCACCACCTCCGACCGCCATTATAGCCCATTTACGGGCAATTGTCAATTTCAGGGCACCCTAATAGGATGGTTTCATCGTATTGGAGGTGCTTCGCATGATCGTGTTCGACCGTCTCTGGGCAACAATGAAGCGCAAGGGCGTTTCACAATATCGCCTGATTCAGGACTACAAATTCAGCACCGGCCAGCTCGACCGGCTGCGGAAAAACGAAAACGTCAACACCTATACGCTCGACCAGCTTTGCCGCATTCTCGATTGCGGTCTGGACGAGATCGCGGAATACCGCAGCGACGGATAAATGTGCCATATCAGGAGGAGCATCCTATGAACATCACAGTATATCTGGGGGCGAACGAGGGCACTGACCCGGCGCTGGGCGCGGCTGTCCGTGCGCTCGGGCGCTGGATCGGTGAGAGCGGAAATGCGCTCGTCTACGGCGGCTCGCGGTCAGGTCTGATGGGCGCGCTGGCGGACAGCGTTCTGGCCGCCGGCGGGCGTGTGACGGGTGTGGAGCCGCAGTTTTTCATCGACGCAGGCTTCCTGCACGACGGACTGACGGAGCTGATCGTCACGAAAAACATGTCCGAACGCAAGGCGAAGATGATCGAGCTCGGTGAGGCGTTCATCGCCTTCCCCGGCGGGACCGGCACGCTTGAGGAGATCACGGAGATCATGTCCATGTGTGCGCTCGGGCACCTGAGCGCACCGTGCATCCTGTACGACCTGAACGGCTATTATGAGAGCCTCCGGGCGCTGCTCGGGCACATGGTCGAGATGGGCCTGTCCACAAAGGAGCGTCAGGCAGGGATCTATTTTGCGCAGACGCTTCCCCAGATCCAGAGCATCCTTGCAAAGCGGCAATGAAAGACCGTCCGCTCCGGTGGTTCCGTGGAGCGGACGGTTTGCTTTGGCAGAGCCAATGCCGTCTGTAGGGGTGAACGATGTAAAATCCGATTTTTAACGGTCATTTGTAGGGGCGGACGATAAAGAATCAAAATTATTAACGGCTATTTGTAGGGGCGGACGACTCTGTCCGCCCCTACGGCGTAGAATAAAAAAACAACACGATTTCGCCGGAAAACCGCAATAAACCGGCCATTTCTTGCGGGTCGATGTGGGCATCGACCCCTACGACGCAAAACGGGAGAATGTTACGTTTTTCCGAGGCTGTTTGTAGGGGCCGATGCCCACATCGGCCCGTTAAAATGTTGCGGATTCGCATCGGATTTCCGTAAAAACAGGCATTTCCGGCGGGCGGACAGGGTCGTCCGCCCCTACGGTGTGAAATCGAAACCCTGTACAATAACGCTCATCCGCCCCTACGGGGGTGTTTCCGTTTTGGCGGCGGAATGGGTCGATGTGGGCATCGACCCCTACGACGCAAAACGGGAGACGCAGCAATTTCCGCCGGACACGCCTTGTTTTTAATACCCTTTGTAGGGGCGGACGACTCTGTCCGCCCTCTAAATCCGGCGCTTTGTGAGGTCGGTTGTAGGGGCCGATGCTCACATCGGCCCGTTAAAATGTTGCGGATTCGCATCGGATTTCCATAAAACCGGACAATTCTGGCGGGCGGACAGGGTCGTCCGCCCCTACGGTGCGAAATCGAAACCCTGTACCATAACGTCCTTCCGCCCCCCACAGGGGTGTTTCCGTTTTGGCGGCGGAATGGGTCGATGTGGGCATCGACCCCTACGACGCAAAACGGGAGACGCAGCAATTTCCGCCGGACGCGCCTTGTTTTTAATACCCTTTGTAGGGGCGGACGACTCTGTCCGCCCTCAAAATTCGTTGATTTTTCGTGGATATTTGTAGGGGCCGATGCCCACATCGGCCCTTCAGAATCCGGCGCTTTTTTACGGCTCCCGCAGCTCCTGTGGGAGCTGCTTTTCATTTTGCATGATGACGAGCGTCAGCCCGAGCGCGAGCACCATCGCGCCCGCGGCAATGTAGTTAAGATATGTTCGGTCCGTCGCATACGCCAAAATCAGGCACACGAGCGTGACGGCGAAGAACACGACGCGCACGGCGTTCAGCGCGCGGTTGCGGCGGAGCAGGAAGCCATGAAACGCGGCCTCCGCGTCAAAGCAGGCCGCCGCCTTCCAAGGTGCAAACAGCTTTACAAAAAAGTCTCTCATATCTGCCGCCTCACTCCCCTTCCGACGCATCCGGCTGCGCAGGCTCCTCCGGCGCGGGTGTCTTGACCGTCGCCGCCTGCCAGAGATACGCCAGCAGGCAGAGGATGCTGCCCGCAAACAGCAGCGTGTGCGCGAGGTCTGCGCCTGGAATCGAGACAGCGCCGAAATAGACGCCGCCCACCGCGCTGAACAGCAGCAGCCGCCGCCCGCCGCGGTCAAAGCTGAACACCGCCGCATAATAGCTCGCCAGCAGGAACAGCAGCATGGCAAACAGCATGAAGCAGTAATCCAGAATGGCTGGATCGAGCATCCACTGCCGGTAATCGAAGAACAGCTTTGCAAGATAATATACGATCATCGGCGCAAACCAGCCCGCGCCCGGCTTCCGGCCTGCCCAGCGCAGTGCGGCTGCGCGGATGAGCGCCAGCGCCGAAAGCGCGCCGAGCACCGCGATATACCGTCCCGCACCCGCGCCGTTCAGCGCCTCGAGCGCGCATCCGACGCCGATCAGCAGCGCGCCGAGGCACGAAGCCGCCGCGTCAAACAGGCTCTTTTCAAAAACGCACGCATAGTCGCGCTCCTTCTGCGCCAAAAGCGCATAGACCGCCGCGGCCAGCGTCACGCACGCGCTCACCGCGATCAGCGCCCCCGCCCCGCCGGAGCGTCCGGCTGCGCGCAGGCTCAGTCCCAGCAGCGCACAGACGAGCGCCGCCGCAGTCACGGGCAGACTGCCCATTTTTTCCTTCATACGGTATCCTCCCGAAGCGCCGCAGCGCGGCGGCTTTTCTTTCACAGAAGTATACCACATTCCGGCGCGGTTTTACAGTCCAAATGCATGTCGAAATTTGAAAAATCCCGCGCTTCGTTAAAAAAATCGCAAATTTTTCAGGAATTTTCCGCGTTTTTTATGAGTTTTCGCTTGCATTCCCGCCATTTGGATGCTATAATACAGGTATTCTTATAGTAAGCTTTACTTGAGAGTGGGGATTCTTCCCCACTCTTTCTTGCTGAGAAAGGGTGTTTTCATGAAGATCACACAGCAGGTCTGGGAATTCTCCGAGCCCGTTGTCAAGGCGCACGGCTGCTCGATCTGGGACGTGGAATATGTCCGCGAGGGCGGCGAGTGGTTCCTGCGGCTCTACATCGACAAGGACGGCAGCGTGGACATCAGCGACTGCGAGGCCATTTCCCGCGCGATCGACCCCATCCTTGACGAAAAGGATCCCATCCCCGACAGCTACAGCTTCGAGGTCTGCTCGGCGGGTCTGGAGCGTCAGCTCAAGCGTCCGTCGGACTTTGCGCAGTTCATGGGCAGCTCCGTCACCGTCCGTCTCTACACCGCCAAGGACGGCGCAAAGGAGCACACCGGCATCCTGACCGGCTATGACGGCGGCGCCGTCACGCTTCGCGTGGGCGAGAGCGAAAAGAGATTTGAAAAAAACGAGGTCGCCATGACGCGGCTTCATGTGGATTTTTAACGAGGAGGACACTGGAAAAATGAACGCCGAAATTTTCGCCGCTCTGGCGCAGCTCGAAAAAGAGCGCGGCATCCCGCAGGCCTACATGGTCGATAAGATCACGCAGGCGCTCGTTGCCGCTTATAAAAAGGACAAAGAAGGCTACACCGACAATGTGTTCGTCGAGGTCGAGGGCAACGACATGCACATGTATGTGCAGAAGGAGGTCGTGGACGACGTTCTGACGCCCGCGACCGAAATTTCGCTCGATGCCGCGCGCAAGATCAACAAGCACGCGCAGCTCGGTGACCTTGTGAACGTCGATGTCAAGACGCAGGAGTTCGGCCGCATCGCCGCCCAGACCGCCAAGCAGGTCATCATTCAGGGCATCCGCGAGGCCGAGCGCGGCATGGTCTTTGACGCCTTTGCCTCCAAGGAGCATGAGATCCTGACCGCAACGGTCCTGCGCATCCTGCCCGACACGGGCGACATGATCGTCCGCATCGGCGGCGGCAGCGACAAGACCGACGCCATGCTCTCCGCGTCCGAGCAGGTACACGGCGAGCGTTATAAGGAAGGCGACATCATCCGCGTCTACGTCGTGGAGGTCCGCCGCTCGACCCGCGGCCCGCAGATCATCGTCTCGCGTACCCATCCGGGTCTGGTCAAGCGCCTGTTTGAGCTGGAGGTGCCCGAGATCGCGTCCGGCGCTGTGGAGGTCAAGTCCATCGCCCGCGAAGCCGGCTCCCGCACGAAGCTGGCCGTCTGCGCCACCGAGGAGAACGTCGATCCCGTCGGCGCGTGCGTCGGCCCGAGAGGCGGCCGCGTGGGCGCGGTCGTCAGCGAGCTGCACGGCGAGAAAATGGACATCGTCGTCTGGTCGGAGGACCCGGCGCAATTCATCGCCTCCGCGCTCAGCCCTGCGGACGTCGTCTCTGTCACGGTGCTGCCGGGTCTGAGCAAGGCCTGCCGCGTGATCGTCCCCGACGACCAGCTCTCGCTTGCCATCGGCAAGGAGGGTCAGAATGCCCGTCTGGCCGCGCGCCTGACCGGCTATAAGATCGACATCAAGCCCGCGTCCCAGGCGCAGGAGTTTGACGAGCCGGAAGCGCCCGCTCCCGAGGCCGGGTCTGAGCCCGCTGACGCGGAGCCGGTCGAGGCCGAGCCCGCCGCCGCGCCGGAGGAATAAATCACAGCTCATAACCCGTATCACCGCAGAAAAGGAGGCGGCGTCCATGCAGAAAAAGATCCCCATGCGGCAGTGCGTCGGCTGCCGTGAAATGAAGCCGAAAAAAGAACTCGTGCGCGTGGTGCGCGCGCCCGACGGCACGCTGTCGCTCGATTTTCGCGGCAAGGCGCCCGGCCGCGGCGCGTATGTCTGCCCCGATCCGGAGTGCCTGAAGCGTGCCAAAAAGGCGCGGGCGCTCGAGCGTGCGTTTGACTGCGCGGTCGCGCCGGAGATCTATGACGCGCTGCTGGAAGCAATGGAGGTGGAACGCCGCAATGGATAAAGCGCTTGGACTGCTGGGTCTGGCCCGCAGGGGCCGTCTGGCGGAGGTCGGCGAGGAGCCGGCCGGCATCGCCTGCCGCTCGGGTCACGCGCGTCTGCTGCTCGTGGCAAAGGACGCTGCCGATCACACCTTCCGCCGCGCGCGGTCGTTCTGCCGCAGCGGAAAGCCGCCCTACATCTGCGCGCCCTACACCAAGGAGGAGCTTGGCGGGGCGCTCGGCTGCAACGCCTGCGCGCTGTGCGCGCTGACCGACGCGCCGCTGGCGCTCGCGTTCATGCAGGCGCTCGGCGATACGGAAAAATACGCGCCCGTCATGGAGGAGCTTCAGCGGCAGACCGACCGCGTCAAGAAGCGCCGTCAGGAAGAAAAGGCGCATCGCAACAACATCAAACACGGAAAGTAATCACAGGAGGTGGCTGTATGGAAATCAAGTACAAGATCAAAGAGGTTGCGGACGACTTCGCGATGAACACGAAGGACGTCATCGAGGCCGTGGGAAAGTTCTTCCCGAAGCCCAAGAGCAGTTCTCAGAATCTTTCGGAAGAACAGCTGAACGTCGTTTTTGATTATATCACCCAGAACCATCAGATCGCATCGCTGGAGGAGGTCTTTGCCGCCGCAAAGGCGAAGGAGGCTCCCGCCGCGCAGAAGCCGGCCGCTCCGGCGCAGCAGAGCGCACCCAAGCCCGCCGCAGCCGCTCAGGCAAGACCTGCCGCACCGCAGCAGCAGACAAGACCGCAGCAGTCTCAGCCGCAGAACCGCCCGCAGCAGCCGAAGCAGCCGCAGCCCGAGCGCAAGCGTGAGCGCCGCATCATCGATACCAGCGCCGTCACGGTCAACGCCGACCGCTATGACGACCGCGTCGATTCTCTCGTCTCCGACCGCGTGCAGAATTATCAGAGCGGCAAGCAGAAGATCGGCAACAAGAACAAAAAGCAGCAGCAGGGCAAGAAATTCGGCAGCAAATCCCGCTCCGAGGAGCAGGAAAAAATGCGCCGTCTCCAGCTCGAGATCGCCAAGAAGGCGCAGCTCGTCGTGAAGATCCCCGACGAGATCACCGTGGGCGAGCTTGCCTCGCGCATGAAGAAGACCGCCGCCGAGGTCATCAAGTGCCTCATGAAAAACGGCGTCATGGCCAGTGTCAACCAGACCATCGACTTTGACACGGCGGAATTCGTCGCGGTCGAGCTCGGCTGCAAGGTCGAGCGCGAGGTCGTCGTCACCATCGAGGAGCGCCTCTTTGACGACCACGAGGACACCGCAGACGAGCTGATGCCCCGTCCGCCGGTCGTCGTCGTCATGGGTCACGTCGACCACGGCAAGACGAGCCTGCTCGACTACATCCGTCACGCAAAGGTCGCCGCGGGCGAAGCCGGCGGCATCACGCAGCACATCGGCGCCTATACCGTCAAAATCAACGGCCAGCCCATCACCTTTCTCGACACGCCGGGTCACGCCGCGTTCACCGAGATGCGCGCGCGCGGCGCCATGTGCACCGACATCGCCATTCTGGTCGTGGCTGCCGACGACGGCATCATGCCGCAGACCATCGAGGCCATCAACCATGCCAAGGCGGCGAACATCCCCATCATCGTGGCCGTCAACAAGATGGATAAGCACGCCGCGAACCCCGACCGCATCCTGACCCAGCTCACCGAGCACGGTCTGGTCCCGGCGGAATGGGGCGGCGAAACGGAGGTCTGCAAGATCTCTGCCAAGACCGGCTTGGGCATCGACGACCTGCTGGAGACGGTCATCCTGACCGCCGAGATGCAGGAGCTGAAGGCCAACCCCAACCGCGCCGGCAAGGGCACGGTCATCGAGGCGCGTCTTGACAAGACCCGCGGCCCGATCGCATCGCTGCTCGTCCAGAACGGCACGCTCCATCAGGGCGACATCATCATCGCGGGCACGGCCGTCGGCCGCGTGCGCGTCATGACGAACGACAAGGGCCAGCAGGTCAAGGACGCAGGCCCGTCCGTGCCGGTCGAGATCACCGGCCTGACCGACGTTCCCACGCCGGGCGACGAATTCAGCGCCGTTGCCGACGAGCGCATGGCCCGTCAGCTCGTCGAGCAGAGAAAGCAGAAGATCAAGGACGATCTCAACAAGCTCAACCAGAAGGTCACGCTCGAGAGTCTGTTCTCCAAGCTCAAGGAGGGCGAGATGAAGGAGCTGAACCTGATCGTCAAGGCCGACGTGCAGGGCTCGGCGGAGGCCGTCAAGGCCTCGCTCGAGAAGCTCTCGAACGAGGAAGTTCGCGTCAAGGTCATTCACGCGGGCGTCGGCGCGATCAATGAATCCGACATTCTGCTTGCCTCCACCTCCAACGCCATCGTGATCGGCTTCAACGTCCGTCCGAACGAGCTGGCGCAGGCGGCGGCCAAGCGCGACAAGGTCGATATGCGCATGTACCGCGTCATCTATGATGCAATCAACGAGATCGGCGACGCCATGAAGGGTATGCTCGCCCCGAAGTACCGCGAGGCCATCATCGGCCACGCCGAGGTGCGCCAGACCTACAAGGTCTCCGCCGTCGGCACGGTCGCGGGCTGCTACGTCAAGGACGGCAAGATCACCCGCGACGCGCAGGTGCGCGTCCTGCGTGACAACGTCGTCATCCACGAGGGCGTGCTCGGCTCGCTGCAGCGCTTCAAGGACTCAGTCAAGGAGGTCGCGCAGAACTACGAGTGCGGCATGTCCATCGACAAGTTCAACGACATCAAGGAAGGCGATATTTTTGAATGCTTCGTCATGGAGCAGATCAAGGACTGAGCCTGACGCTTTTCAAATCAGAAGGAGGCTCTTATGGCATCCAATCGAATCGGAAGAATCAATGAAGAGATCCAGCGCGAGCTTTCGGATCTGATCCGCGGGCTCAAGGACCCGCGCGTGCAGACGATGCTCTCGATCACGCGCGTGGATACGACGAGCGACCTGCGCTATGCCAAGGTGCATATCAGCGTTCTGGAGGAATCGCGTGAGAACGAGGCCATGAAGGGCCTCCGCTCCGCGGGCGGCTGGCTGCGGCGTGAGCTCGGCCAGAAGCTCCAGCTTCGCTATACGCCGGAGCTGGTGTTCGAGCTGGACGACTCGCTCAAGTACGGCGCGCATATGTATGACCTGCTCAGCCGCCTGAGCGCGCAGGAAAAACGTGAGGAGCCGGAGCATGATGACAATACATGAGACCGCGCAGTTCCTGCTGGCAAACGACCGCTATGTGATCCTGACGCACCGCCGCCCCGACGGGGACACCGTCGGGTGCGCCGCCGCGCTCTGCCGCGGGCTGCGTGCGCTCGGAAAGCAGGCGGACGTGCTGGAAAACCCGCAGTTCACAAAGCGTCTGCGCCCGTATGTGGCGGGGCTGACCTGCCAAAGCGCCGCTCCCGACCGGACCGTCATCTCCACGGACATCGCCTCCGAGGGGCTGCTGTCCTTCGGCGCCGAGCCGCTTGCGGCGCGGCTGGAGCTGGTGATCGACCACCACGGCAGCAACTCGCTCCCCTGTGACAAAAAGCTCGTCCTGCCCGACCGCGCGGCCTGCGGCGAGATCATCTACGCGCTTCTGCGCGAGATGGGTGCGCCGCTTGACAAGGCGACCGCCGAGGCGCTCTACGTCGCGGTATCGACCGACACGGGCTGCTTCAAATACTCCAACGTCACCGGCAACACGCTCCGCGTGGCTGCCGATCTCATCGAATGCGGCGCGGACGTCGCGCCGATCAACAAGGCATTTTTTGACACCAAGAGCTTTGCACGGCTGAAGCTCGAGGCGCGGCTGACCACGCATGTCGAGCTGTACGCGCAGGGTCTTGTCGGGCTGTGCACGCTCCCGCAGAGCTGGATCGACGAGCTGGCGATCTCGGAGGACGACATCGACTCCATCTCCGGCTTTGCCCGCGCGATCGAGGGCGTCGAGATCGGCATCATGATCCGCGAGGTCGAAGGCGGCATGGGAAAGCTCTCCCTGCGCACCAGCCCGCGCTATGACGCCTGCGCGCTGTGCCAGCAGCTTGGCGGCGGCGGACACGCCGCGGCCGCCGGAGCCTCGGTCGCAGGCGGCATCGAGGGTGCAAAAAAGGCAATTTTGGACGTGCTCGCGGCAAGCGGCATCAAGCTCTGATATGGCAAACGGGATCATCATTGTAGACAAGCCCTCCGGCTGGACCAGTCAGGATGTGGCGGCAAAGCTGCGCGGCGTGTTCCATGAACGCCGCGTCGGTCACGGCGGAACGCTCGACCCGATGGCGACGGGCGTGCTGCCCGTTTTTGTGGGCCGCGCCACACGCGCGGCAGAATTCATGGAATCGGCGGAAAAGGAATATGTCGCGGGTCTGCGGCTCGGTCTTGTCACCAACACGCAGGATACGAGCGGCGAAACGCTCGCCGAGCACCCCGTCAGCGTCACGAAGGAAGCGCTGGAACGCGTGCTCCGGCAGTTTACGGGCCCCATGGAACAGCTTCCGCCCATGTACTCGGCGATCAAGATCGGCGGCAAAAAGCTCTATGAGCTGGCGCGCAAGGGTCAGGAGGTCGAGCGGCAGCCCCGCCCCGTCACCATCCACGAGCTGGAGCTTCTGGACGGCGCGGGCAGCGATTGGACGCTCCGCGTGCGCTGCTCCAAGGGAACGTATGTCCGCACGCTCTGCCATGACATCGGCGCGGCACTCGGCTGCGGCGGCTGCATGTCCGCGCTTCGCCGGACGGCGGCGGGCGGCTTCACGCTCCGTCAGGCCGTCACGATGCAGCAGATCTTGGACTTTGCGGCGGAAAACGACCCGCAGGCGCTGCTCATGCCCGTGGACGCGCTCTTTTCCCGTCATCCGGCGCTCATCGTCACGATGGGGCAGGCCGCCCGTATCCGCAACGGCGCGGACGTGCGCGACCGGAGCTTCCCCGACGGAACCTTCCGCGTCTATGCCGAGGACGGGAATTTTCTCATGCTCGGCAGGTCGGAGGGCGGCACGCTCTCCGTCATCAAGAATTTTTTCGAGGTAACATAACTTGGACACTCCACGCGCAGTTGCGCTCGGTTTTTTTGACGGCGTTCACATCGGCCACGGCGCGCTGCTGCGCCGCACACGCGCGGCAGCGGACAGACTCGCCATCCCGGCGGCGGCCATGAGCTTTGACGCGCATCCGTCCCGGCTGCTCTGCGCGGCCCCCGCGCCGCTTTTGAGCACAATGGACGAGCGCACGCTCCTGATGCAGCATCTCTACGGCATGGACGAGGTGATCTTTGAGCACTTCGACCGCGCCATGATGGAAATGCCTTGGGAGAAATTTTTTGAGGAATATCTGGTCGGGCGGCTGCGCGCGGCGCACATCGTCTGCGGGCACGACTACCGCTTCGGCTTTCACGGCGAGGGCACCGCGGCGCTTTTGCAGGCCGCCTGCATCGCGCGCGGCATCGGCTGCGAGATCGTGCCGCAGGTGACGCTGGACGGCGTCCGCGTCAGCTCGACCGTCATCCGCGAGCAGCTTGAGCGCGGCGATGCGGAGACGGCGCGGCGCTTTCTCGGCCATCCGCACCTCGTCTCCGGCATTGTCTCGCATGGCAGCCACCTCGGGCATACGCTCGGCTTCCCGACCGCCAATCTCCCCTTTGAGCCGGATGTCCTCGTTCCGCCGCACGGCGTCTACGCCGCCCGCGCGGAGCTGGACGGAGCGGACTACGACGCGGTCGTGAACATCGGCGTCCACCCCACGGCCGGGAGCCTTCCCGCACCGGTTCTGGAGGCCAATCTTCTCGACTTCCGCGGCTCGATCTACGGCCGCACACTGCACGTCTGGCTGTACAAAATGCTCCGCCCGGAGCAGCGCTTTGCCTCGCTGGACGCGCTCAGGGCGCAGATCGCGCACGACGCAGATACAACGCGTGCCTATTTTAATACTAAAACCTGATTAAAATCTTCCATGCTTTCTGGTCTAAATTGCGCCAGAATGCGTTATCTTCCTTGCTGGGCAACCGCCCAGCTGCGTCATCTGCCTTTTCTGGCACAATTTATCTTCAGAAATCTTTTAAAGATTTCAAACAGGTTTTAGTATAACGTGACATAAAATACGGACTTCCGGTGAATGACCGGAAGTCCTTATTTTTAGGCCGCAGTTCCAAACGCTCACGCTTTTTCGCGAATATAGAAGAAGATCTCCGTGATATATTCGTTCTCATCGCCGGAGGAGATATAGTCGTTGATGCAAAACTCATGCGCGTCCGAGAGGATCTCCAGCCGATGCTCCTCGCAGAAGCGCAGCAGCTTCTGATAGGACGTGTCCTCGGACAGATATGTGCCGCAGTGGTAAATACACGCCGCCCTTCCCTTGGGAAGAAGGCGGATGTTCTGCGCCTTATCTGTTTTCTCGATGGGCAGAAAGGCGATGCTCGCCTCCGTATAGCGCCCCTGCAAAATGTGCTCGTAGGGCACGATGACGCCCGTCTGAAAGAAGATCGGAAGCTCGTCCCTCAGCGCCTGCGAGAAGCATTTTTTGGTCGCAATGCTGATCTCCCGGAACGAGTGCGGCGCCTCCACCCCGGCGCAGAGCAGATACCGCTCCGGCACCTCCTTGATCGTCACCTCCTGATTTTGCTCGTGAAACGCCTTCACGTTTTCCATCTGCCGGCACCGGTGCGCAAGGCGGTTTCGCACGAGCTGCAAATGCGTGATCTGCTGGTCAAGCACCGTCAGCTGCTTTCTCAGCGCGACGATCGAGGTGTCGATCGTGTAGCTTTTCATGTGCTCCTGAATCTCGCCCAGCGAAAAGCCCATCGCCTTCATAATGAGGATCGTATCGAGATAATCGATCTGCTTTGCCGTGTAATACCGGTATTTGTTGCTCGGATCGACGTAGGCCGGCTGAAACAGGCCGATCTTGTCGTAAAAAATCAGCGTCTGCTTGGAGATGTTCTGATACCCGGCAAGCTCGCCGATGGAAAACATATCTTTCATAAAAACCCCTTGACACTATAGTTACTATATCCTTTATTATATAGACAGTTCAGAAATAATCAAGCAGGAGCATTTGAAAATGAATTGTTTTGAAAGCAGAATCTCGTATCCGCAGTTTCTAAAATATCTGGTCCCGTCTGTGCTGACCATGATCTTCCTCTCGTTCTATACGACCATCGACGGATTTTTCGTATCCCGCTACGCTGGGTCTGACGCGCTTGCGGGCATCAACATCGTCATCCCTGTCACATGTGTCATCTTCGGCACCTCCGTCATGCTCGCGACCGGCGGCGGCGCGATCATCGGCGAAAAGCTGGGCCAGCGCAAAACGCGCGAGGCCAACGAGATCTTCACGTTTATCACGATCGTGCTGCTCGTGCTCTCGGTGCTGTTCACCGTCGCCGGCATCGTGTTTCTGAAGCCGATCTGCATTTTTCTCGGCAGCAGCGAGCGCCTTCTGGAGCATGTTCTCCCGTATGCGTTCGTCATCTTTCTGGGCAGCATCCCGATGTCCTTCAAGCTCTTTTTCGAGTATCTGGTGAGAACCGACGCAAAGCCGCAGGTCGGCCTGCTGATGTCGCTGACCGGCCTTGTCCTCAACGTCGTCTTTGACTACATCCTCGTGGCAGTCTTCAAGATGGGCACGCTCGGCGCGGCGCTGGGCACGCTGCTCTCCATCACGGTGAGTATGCTGATCGGGCTGGGATACTTCCTCAGGCACGGCCACATCCGATTCTGCAAGCCGAAGGCAAACTGGGCGGTGCTCGTCAAGTCCTGCACCAACGGCAGCAGCGAAATGCTGACCGAAATGTCCACCGGCATCACCACGTTTTTATTCAACATCATCATCATGAAATACCACGGCGAGGACGGCGTTGCCGCGGTCACGATCATCATGTACATCTATTATTTCTTCATTTCCTTCTACATGGGGATCGCCGTCGCCGCCGCACCGATCGTCAGCTTCAATGTCGGCGCCCGCAACTACGAGAAGATCCATGAAACAACGCGCTACAGCTTCATCACCATCGCCATCACGTCTGTGCTGATCCTTGCTGTCTCGCTGCTGCTCGGCCAGCAGATCATCCACCTGTTTGTGGGCGGCGGCCATGTCTTTGACCTGACATGGGAGGGCCTGAAGCTGTTCTGCCCGGTCTTCCTGTTCATCGGCCTGAACGTCTTTCTCTCCGGGTATTTCACAGCGCTTGGAAACGGCTTCATTTCCGCGCTCATTTCCACGCTGCGCTCGCTGATCCTCGTCGTTGTGTTCATCCTGATCCTCCCCAGGATCATCGACGTAGACGGCATCTGGCTGACCATGCCGCTGTCTGAGGCTGTGACCATCTTCGTCGCTGTTTCTCTCTACCGCAGCCACGGAAAGCGTTTTCTGCAAAAAACCGCATAAGCAAAATATCCTCCGTATGCTTCCTGCATACGGAGGATATACTTTTTATGGAAACCGTTTTACTCTGCTGTTTCAGCGGCGGGCGTTCTGCGGAACATGTCGTAGTATTTGGTCGTTTTCAGGCGGTAGAGCATCAGAAGTCCGCGCACGCAAAGCTCCGTGGCCATGCTGATCCACATGCCGCAAAGGCCAAGCCGCGGGACGAGCAGCAGCGCAAGACCAAGACGCACGACCCAGATGCTGCCGAGGTTCAAAAGGCTCGGCACCAGCGTATCGCCCACGCCGCGCAGTGCGCCTGCCGCGACGATCGATGCGCCGTAGAGTGGCTCTGCGAGCAGCCCGATGCGAAGCGCCTTCGTTGCAAGCGCCCGTACCGCCGTGACCGGCGTCAGAACGCGGAAGACCAGCGGGCAGAGGAAGAACATCAGAAGTCCGGTGATGCCCATCAGCGCCGCACCCATGGCGGTGCAGATGTTGCCGTAGCGCTTGGCGATGTCGCTCTCACCGGCGCCCGCACGCCGCCCGACAAGTGTTGTCGCCGCCGTGCCGACACCAAAGCCGGGCATGTAGCAAAGGCCCTCCGCCGTCACCGCGAACGAGTTTGCCGCGATGGACACCGCGCCGAGCGGTGCAATGATGATCGTCTGCGCGACCATCGCGCCGCTGGTTGCGATCTCCTGTACCGCGACGGGCGTGCCGATCTTGAGCGCCTTGTGCAGGATCTCCGCATCGAACTTACCACGCTCCTTGCGGTTCAGCCGGAGCTGGGGATTGCAGAAGCAGCAGCGCCACGCCATGGCAAGGCTGACGACCGCACAGGCGCACGCCGTGCCGATACCGGCGCCCATGACGCCGTATTTCGGGATAAAAATGGCGTTGAACACCACGTCCAGCACGCACATTGCGGCGTTGAGGATGCTCGGCGTGAGCATGTCGCCGCTGCATTGCAGGCAGGACGAGGAAAACGAATTGAGCTGAGAAAACGGCAGCATACACGCAAATACGAGGAAGTACGCCGTGGCGTCATGCCGGATGTCCTCCTCGCCGCCGAGCCAGACGGGCAGAGACGGCCCGATCAGAAGCCCCAGCACGCACAAAAGCCCCGACACCACAAATGCCGCGGCAAGCCCGTGGCGGATGACGTTGCGGGCGTCCTGCTCGCGCCGGCCGCCGATGTGGTGCGCCACCTGCACGGAAAATCCGGCAGAAACGGCGTAGGTCACGCCGCTGAGAAGCCACGTGCTGGTGGAAACGAGTCCGATGGCGGCCGAGGCGTTCGCGCCCAATGCGCCGACCATTGCGGAGTCGATATACTGCATCACGATCGTGGTGATCTGTGTCAAAATCGCGGGCAGACTCAGGTGCCATACCTCTTTGACCTGCGGTCTGAGCTCCCTCCAGTTCTGATTGCGCATCCAAACCCTCCGTCCGCCGTTTGCCGGCTGATAATGCCCCGTATGCAAAATTGAGCATATCATACCCGCGATGGCATGTCAAGCCATGCACCGGCGCGGCACGTATGTCCGCCGCTCACGCACTCGCAAAGTAAGGCTTGCGCCGCCGGAAAATGCAGGAAGGCACGAATAGCACCCTAAAATCGTCACTATGACGGTTGCAGAGTTCGGAAAAACATGGTATGATATGAGCTAAGCCACGCACCGGCCGGCAGGGCTTCTCCTGTATCCGCCGTGCGCTCCATCTCGGCTCCGCACATGCGGAGAATTTTGAAAGGCAGTATCTACATGACATATCAGATCATTTCCGACAGCACCTGCGACCTCAGCCCCGAGCAGATCGAGCGGTACAACATCCGCCTCATGCCGCTCTTTGTCCATCTCGGCGACGGCGAATACCGCGACGGCGTGGACATCCATCCAGACGATATCTACGCCCATGTCGCGGCAGGCGGCGCGCTGGCCTCGACCGCGGCGGTCAATCTGGCGGACTATGTACAGGTCTTTTCGGAGTATTCCCGAAAGGTCGATTTTGTGATTCACATCGACATTTCCTCCGATTTTTCCTCCTGCTATCAAAACGCATGTCTGGCGGCGTCCGGATATGACAACGTCTACGTCGTTGACTCGCGCAATCTCTCCACGGGCCACGGGCTTGTGGTGCTCGAGGCGGTGCGCCTTGCCGAAAGCGGCATGGAGCCGAAGGAGATCGTCCGCCGCCTCAACGAGCTGACCGCCCGCGTCCGGGCGAGCTTCATCCTCGACCAGCTGGAGTACATGAAAAAGGGCGGCCGCTGCTCGTCGGTCGCCGTGCTGGGCGCAAATCTCCTGCGCCTGCGCCCCTGCATTCAGGTCAAGGACGGAAAAATGGGCGTCGAGAAGAAGTACCGCGGCAGCTTTGAGAAGTGCGTCCGCGATTACATCTCCGACCGTCTCGCGGGACGAAGCGACCTTGACCTGCGGCGCGTGTTCATCACGCACTCCGGCGTGAGCCCCGAGGTCGTGCAGATGGCGGTCGAGACGGTTCGGAGCCTTCAGCCGTTTGAGGAGATCTGCGTCACGCGCGCGGGCTGCACCGTTTCAAGCCACTGCGGCCCCGGCACCCTCGGCGTCCTGTTCATCGAAAAATAAGCAGCCGCGCCGCTCTTCTTCGGAAGGGCGGCGCGGTTGAGCTTGTCAAAAAGTCTTTTGACAAGCTCTCAAACGCGAACCGCGGGGGCTTGGTTCGCGTTTGAAAAGGCTGCACGATGCGGCGCGCATAATTTGTGCGCTGCTTGCGCACAAATTCCACACTTGCATCGCGGAGCGTGTTTTGTCCGAGGCCGCAGCGTTCAGAAAAAGTGCCGGCGGCACTTTTTTAGCGTAGGCCGAAGCGGCTATGCCGCGAGGGGGAACCACGTGGGGCGCATCGCCTGCGGGCGCGAACTCTACGAGGTTTTTGACAGTCTGAGTGGTATCAAACGGAGAACAGCAGCTCCGTATAATTCGGGTACGGCCAGTAGTCCTTATCGACGAGCTGCTCAAGCTGGTCGATCAGTTCGCGCACGGCGTTCATTTTGGCAAGGATCGTGTCGTGATAGTACGTCACAAGATTCTCCTGCGTACAGACCGGCTCGTTCTGAAGCGCCGTCTTGAGGTCGAGCATCCGATCCATCAGCGAATCGCAGAGCGTGCTGACCGTCGCGGCCAGCGCGCTTTCCGTCCGGCAGGAGACGCCCGCCGCCTTCTTGTGGGCGATGGTCTGGCAGAGCTTATCTGCGTAGGACGAGGCCGCGCCGAGGATGTGATGCTGCACCATATCGACCAGCGTTCCCGCCTCGATGCCGATGACCTTGCAGTATTTTTCCATGTGGATCTCATGCCGCGCCATCATTTCCGCCTCGGAATAGACGCCGTGGGCGGTCATGAGCCGGATGTTCTTCGGAAGGATGTAGGCGGGGATCGCCTCGGCGGCGCTGCGGAGATTTACAAGGCCGCGCTGCTCCGCCTCGCGCACCCAGCTCTCGTCGTAGCCGTTGCCGCTGAACAAAATGCGCTGATGCGCGGCGAAGGCGCGCTTGATCAGATCATGCAGCGCCGACGGGAAATCCTCCGCCGCCTCCAGCTCCTCGGCAAACTGCCGCAGCGCCTCTGCCATGACGGTGTTGAGGATGGTGTTGGGGCCGGCGATCGACTGGCTCGAGCCGAGGCTCCGGAACTCGAATTTGTTGCCGGTGAACGCGAGCGGCGAGGTGCGGTCTCGGTCGGTCGTGTCCTTCGGGATGGCGGGGAGCACGTCCACGCCGATGCGCAGGCTCTTGCGCGTGCAGTCGGTGTAGTCGTGGTCGTTCACGATGCTGTCCACGATGGCCTCCAGCTCCTCACCGAGGAAGATCGAGAGGATCGCGGGCGGCGCCTCCTGCGCGCCGAGGCGGTGGTCGTTTCCGGCAAACGCGACCGAGCAGCGCAGAAGCTCCTGATACTCGTCCACGCCCTTGATGAACGCCGCCAGGAACAGCAAAAACCGCGCGTTCTGGCTGGGCGTGCTGCCCGGAGAGAACAGGTTGTCGCCGCCGTCGGTCGCCAGAGACCAGTTGTTGTGCTTGCCGCTGCCGTTCACGCCCGCGAAGGGCTTTTCGTGCAGCAGGCAGATCAGCCCGTGCCGCTCGGCGACCCGTTTCATGATCTCCATCGTGAGCTGATTCTGGTCGTTTGCGGAATTGGCGTCGGTGTAGATCGGCGCCATCTCATGCTGCGACGGCGCGACCTCGTTGTGCTTGGTCTTGGACAGGACGCCAAGCTTCCAAAGCTCCTCGTCCAGCTCCTGCATATATGCCGCGACGCGCGGGCGGATGGAGCCGAAATAGTGGTCGTCCAGCTCCTGCCCCTTGGGCGGTCTCGCGCCGAAAAGCGTCCTGCCGCACAGGCGCAGATCCTCGCGCCGGAGGTAAAGCTGCTTGTCGATGAGGAAATACTCCTGCTCCGGGCCGACCTCGGCAAAGATCTTCTGCGTCTTGTCGTCTCCGAACAGGCGCAGGATGCGCACGGCCTGACGGCTGACGGCGTCGATGGAGCGCAGCAGCGGCGTCTTTTTGTCGAGCGCCTCGCCGGAATACGAGCAGAAAACGGTCGGGATGCAGAGGCTGCCGTCCTTGATGAAGGCGAAGGCGGTGGGGTCCCAGCCGGAGTAGCCTCTGGCCTCAAACGTGGCGCGCAGGCCGCCGGAGGGGAAGGAGGAGGCGTCCGGCTCGCCGCGGACGAGCTCCTTGCCGGAGAAGTCCATAATGACCCGTCCGCCGCCGACGGGGTGGATGAAGCTGTCGTGCTTCTCGGCGGTCACGCCGGTGAGCGGCTGGAACCAGTGGGTGAAATGGGTCGCGCCGTGCTCCAGCGCCCAGACCTTCATGCCGTCGGCGATGTCGTTTGCGACGTCGAGCGAAAGCGGCGTGCCCGACGCCAGACATTTCTTCCATGCCCGAAATGCAGAACCGGAGACATACTGCTGCATTGCGGCCTCGTTAAAAACGTTGCTTCCAAACAATTCCGGGATCTTTTCTTTCGACTGCATGAATGGTTCCTCCTTATTTAAAAATGATAAAAATCGTCGATTTTCGCGCATAAAAACACGTTTGCACGAATACGCACCGATTTTACAGGAAATACGCCCCAGCGTCAAGAGCAGAAATCAACGGAATCCCTCTCATCGCAGTCCGGAATCTCCTTCATGTTTCACAAAATTTTGCATTTTGCGAACATTTCACTTGCAAAACGCCGACCGCTGGCGTATAGTAAACTCGTACCGCCCCGCATGGGCGGCGCCATACGGCTCTGTTTGTCTGCTTTCCCCGAAGGCGGACATTTCCTTTTCCGGCGTGTTTTTTTCGCCGGGACCCACAACACAGCATCCCCTTCCGGCGGATGCGGCAAGGAGGAACCCAACATGTACGAAGCTGGATTCATCGGCGCGGGCAATATGGGCGGCGCGCTGGCGCAGGCGGCGGCGAAGGCCGTCGGCGCGGAAAACATCATCCTGACCTGCAAGACGCGGGCGCACACGCTCGCGGCGGCGGAGCGTCTCGGCTGTGCGAGCGGCTCTGCCGAGGAGATCGCAAAAAGCAGCCGCTTTGTCTTTCTCGGCGTCAAGCCGCAGATGCTCCCGGAGGCAGCGCAGGCGCTCCGCGCGCCGCTTGCGGATGCAGACTGCGTGCTGGTCTCCATGCTGGCGGGCGTGACGCTCGAAAAGCTCGAGGCGGCATTCCCCGGCGTGCGCATTCTGCGCATCATGCCGAACACACCCTGCGCGGTCGGCAGCGGCATGATCCAGTTCTGCCGCGGAAGTCTCGCCACGGAGCGAGACGCAGAGGAGTTTCGCATCCTGATGGCGCGTGCGGGCAGACTTGACGAGATCCCCGAGGGGCTCATCGACGCAGCCAGCGCGGTGGCCGGCTGCGGGCCCGCGTTTGCGTATATGTTCGTGCAGGCGCTGGCCGACGGCGGCGTGGCGTGCGGCCTTCCGCGTGCAAAGGCGACCGAGTATGCGGCGCAGATGCTCTTTGGCAGCGCGCAGATGGTGCTTTCGGGCGTCTCGCACCCGGAAAAGCTCAAGGACGAGGTGTGCAGCCCCGGCGGCAGCACCATCGCGGGCGTGCAGGCGCTGGAAAACGGCGCGTTCCGCGCCGCGTGCATGAATGCGGTCACGGCCGCATTTGAAAAGACGAAGCAGCTCGGCTGACAGCAAAGCGCGTGCCGCCCGAAAGTCGGATGGTCGTAAAACGGTTTCCGTCCCGGCACCCCTTGCCTCTCCCTGTGGGAGAGGTGGCCGAGCGCAGCGAGGACGGAGAGGGCAAATAACGGCAACGTCCAATCGGAAAATTCTGGCACCTTCGCAGGCAGATGACGTCCCGCGGGCGCAAGGCCCTCTCAGTCACCTGCGGTGACAGCTCTCCCAAAGGGAGAGCCAAGGCATCGTATATTGGCACAAGAAATGGAGCGTATCTGTATCGATACGCTCCATTCACTGTTTTACGGCTACCCCTCAATGGGCGGCACGCGCTTTTTCAAATCTCACGCAGGGGCTGCATCCGTCCTTATGCCCAGACGAACCAGCAGAACAGGTATCCTGCGAGCACCGCGATCAGCGTGAACGGCACGCCGATGCGCAGGAATTCCGACGTCTTGACCTCGTAGCCGGCCTTGCGCAGAATGCCGATGGCAGCGATGTTGGCGGAGGCGCCGATGGGCGTCAGGTTGCCGCCGAGCGTCGCGCCGACGAGCAGGCCGAAGTACAGCAGCCGCGCATCGCAGCCCATGCGTGCGGCAATGCCCGCCACAACGGGCAGCATGGTCGCCACATACGGGATGTTGTCGATGAACGCCGAGAACAGGACCGACGCCCAGACGATCAGCGAGTACATCAGGAACAGGTTGCTGCCGCCGAGGTTTACAAGAAGCTGGCTGATGTCGTCGATGATGCCGTTGTAGGTCAGAGAGCCGATCACGATGAACAGGCCCGCCAGCAGCAGGATCGTCTCAAAGTCGATTTCCTTGAAGGCGTTCTTGGCACGCTCCGAGGATTTTTTGCAGATGAGCGTATAGAGGATGCCGATCACAAAAACGCCCATGCAGATAAAGCCGTTCGTGAGCGCCGGGCGATTCGGCAGGAACGATGCCGCGATCAGCAGCACGACCGTTCCAAGCAGCAGGCAGCTCGGCACATAGTCCTCGACCTTCGCAGGCTCGCCCACGGTGACGGTGCCGCGCTCCTTGCGGAAGATGAACATGATGACCGGAACGGTCGCCAGCGCCCCGAGCTCCACCGCCCAGAAGATGCTGAGCTTGCCGTCCATAAAGATAAAGTCCATGAAATTCATGCCGGCCGCGCCGCCGAGCATGATCGAGGTCGTGTCACCGACGAGCGTGGCCGCACCCTGAAGGTTCGACGAGACAGCGATGCAGATGAGCAGAGGAATGGGGCTCGTCCCGAGCTTCGTCGCAATGGCGAGCGCCACCGGCGCGACCATAAGCACCGTCGCGACGTTGTCAACAAACGCCGAGATCAGGCCCGCAAAGACCGACAGCGCGACTGCCACCCACAGGATGTTGGGCGTCTTTTTGAGAAGAAGATCGGCCATGCGCTCCGGCATTCTGGAGGCAATGAACAGCGACACCGTGCCCATCGTGCCGGCGAGCATCATCAGAACGTTCCAGTCGATCTGACCGAACGCCTCCGTGACCGGCAGCGCGCCGGAGACGATCATGATGGCCGCCGAGCCGAGCGCGACCAGATACCGCCATTTCGGCAGCGCGATCATGGCAACGTACGTCGCCGCGAACAAGAGAATGACAAATAGTTTCATGCACAAAATCTCCCCATAAAAATATGACAGTATTCAGACGAAGCCGAAGGGAAAAGGTTCCGTCTGTGTGAAAAAAATTTTATCGCAGGAGCGACCAGTATTTTCTCACCCAGAAGAACGTGACAGCCGCAGCCGCCAGCGCGGCAATGCCAAGCACCGGCGCCCCGAGGAGCATCCCAAGGCCGCTCAGAACGGTCATGACCAGAAAGACGATCAGCGCCGCGCGGCGCTTTCCGATCAAGAACCAGAGTGTGGCGGCAAAGTGGATCCCGCTCGTGATCAGCAGCACGAGCACGAGCCACGGGGCAAACGAGATCGTCTCCAGCATGACGCGCAGCAGCGCCGCCATCTCGGAAAACTCCGGCATGGCGTCAAACATGGCGAGATAGGTGTCCTGAAAGCGGAGGATGATGAGCAGCGCGCCGTAGCCAAACACAAAATACCCGGTCACGAGGAGCGCCGCCACAAACCAGACCATCAGCCCCGTGCCGAAGTGTACGCGGCCGCGTTCATCGCGCCAGACGCTTCCGTGCGGGCGCTCGGGATAGAGCGGCTGCCCCCACGCCGGCGGCGTCCCGGCCTCCTGCGGGCGGTCGTCACCGCCGTCTGCATCCGGCACGCCCCACGTGCGGCCATAGGGATCGTTCTGACGCGGCTCGTCCGCACGACTGCGCGGGCGGTTCGGCCGGTCGCGGAACATGCTTGCATAGCCGTCGTCCGTGACGCCGCGCTCCGGCTCCTCCGGCTGCTCGTCCAGTCTCGGCGCGGGCGTGGTGTAGCGCTTGACAAGCGCGCCGCACTCCGGGCAGATCAGCGTCTCGTCCGAGACCTCCTTACCGCAATTATAACATTTTTGCATGGAAAGCACTCCTTTCGGGCAGCATTTTTCTCATTGTAGCGGTGAATGCACAGAAAGTCAATCCGCGCGCCCGCCCATTTTCCGGGGCGCCTCAGTCTGTCAAGAAAAACCTCGTAGAGTTTCGCCGCGCACGGCGATGCGCCCCACGTGGTTCCCCCTCGCGGCATAGCCGCTTCGGCCTACGCTAAAAAAGTGCCGCCGGCACTTTTTCTGAACGCTGCGGCATCGGACAAAACACAAAACGCCCGGCAAGTGTGGAATTTGTGCGCAAAGTGCGCACAAATTATGCGCGCAGCCGGGTGCGGCCTTTTCAAACGCGAACCCAGCCCTCGCGGTTCGCGTTTGAGCGCTTGTCAAAAAACTTTTTTGACAAGCGCAAGCGGCTCGCGCCGGTCGGCGCGGGCCGCTTTGAACGTATCGCGGGATCAGATGGTGGGCTGGTTGGCCGCCTCGATGATCTTGACGAACTTCTCGGGAACGAGGGACGCGCCGCCGATCAGGCCGCCGTCGATGTCGGGCTGTGCCAGCAGGTCATAGGCGTTCTTGTCGTTCATGGAGCCGCCGTAGAGGATGGAGATCGCGCGGGCGATCTTGGCGCCGTACATCTTGCGGATGACCGTGCGGATGCTCTCGCAGACTTCCTCTGCCTGCTCGGGCGTCGCGGTCTTGCCGGTGCCGATGGCCCAGATGGGCTCGTAGGCAATGATCATCTTGCGGATCTTGTCCTCGGCAACGCCGTTGAGGCCGGACTTGATCTGCATGGTGATCCACTCGTTGGTGATGCCGGTCTCGCGCTGCTCGAGCGTTTCACCGACGCACAGGATGGGAACCAGACCGTTTTCCAGCGCGGTCAGGACCTTGGCGTTGACCTCCGCATCGGTCTCGCCCATGGCGCGGCGCTCGGAATGGCCAAGGATGACGTACTTGCAGCCCGCGTCCACAAGCATGTTGGCAGCGATCTCGCCGGTGTAGGCGCCGGAGGCGTTGGCGTTGCAGTTTTCAGCGCCGATGCCGACGCGGGTCTCGCGCATGGCGCGGACGGCGGCAGGGATGCAGACGGCGGGAACGCACAGCGCGACATCGCACCAACGGCCCTTGGGCATGATGGTCTTGAATTCATTCATGAACGCCTTCGTCTCGGAGGGCGTCTTGTTCATTTTCCAGTTACCGGCAATGACGGTCTTGCGATACTTTCTGTTCATGGTGTTCTACTCCTAAAATGTTTGTATATTGTCGAAAAAGCGCGGTGCGCTTGATTTCCGCTGAAAGCTGCGGGCGCTCACTTGTCCTGCAGGCAGGCGATGCCGGGAAGCTCCAGTCCCTCCAGGAACTCGAGCGACGCGCCGCCGCCGGTGGAGATGTGGGTGATCTTGTCGGCAAAGCCGAGCTGCTCGCAGGCCGCGGCAGAGTCGCCGCCGCCGACGATGGTGATGGCGTTGGAGTCGGCAAGCGCCTGCGCCATGGCGATGGTGCCCTTGGCGAGCGTCGGGTTCTCAAACACGCCCATCGGGCCGTTCCAGACGACGGTCTTTGCGTTCTTCACAGCCGCGGCAAAGAGCTCGCGGGTCTTTTCACCGATGTCCAGGCCCTCCATGTCGGCAGGGATGGCGTCAACGGGGACGGTCTTGACGTCGATGGGGGCGTCAATGGGGTCGGGGAAGTTTGCGGAGACGACGGTATCGACCGGCAGAAGCAGGTTTACGCCCTTCTCCGCGGCCTTTTTCATCATTTCCTTGCAGTAATCGACCTTCTCTGCATCAAACAGAGACTTGCCGATGCCGTAGCCCTTGGCTGCGAGGAAGGTGTACGCCATGCCGCCGCCGATGATGAGGGTATCGACCTTCTCGAGGAGGTTGTTGATGACGTTGAGCTTGTCGGAGACCTTTGCACCGCCGAGGATGGCGACGAAGGGACGCTCGGGGTCGGACAGGGCCTTGCCCATGATGGAGACTTCCTTCTGGACGAGGTAGCCGCAGACGGCGGGCAGATAGTCGGCAACGCCGGCCGTGGAGGCGTGTGCGCGGTGCGCGGTGCCGAAGGCGTCGTTTACGAAAATGTCGGCCAGAGAAGCGAGCTTCTTGGAGAGCTCGGGATCATTCTTGGTCTCGCCCTTTTCAAAGCGGGTGTTCTCCAGCAGCATGACCTCGCCGTCCTTCAGCGACGCGGCAAGCGACTGTGCGCTTTCACCCACGACGTCCTTTGCCATCTTGACGGGCTGGCCGAGCAGCTCGGAAAGACGGTCCGCGACGACCTGGAGGGAGAACGCGGCCTCGGGGCCGTTCTTGGGCTTTCCCATGTGGGAGCAGAGAATGACACGCGCGCCGTTCTTGATGAGATACTGGATGGTCGGCAGAGCGGCCACGATGCGCTTGTCGCTGGTGATGACGCCGCCCTTGGTGGGGACGTTGAAATCGCAGCGGCAGAGCACGCGCTTGCCGCGAACGTCGATGTCTTCTACGGATTTCTTGTTGTAGTTCATGATGTTCCTCCCGATGATACAGAATGCTTTACCAGTTGACCATTTTCCCCTGCTCAAGAAGATGGGGGAAATCCTGCTGCCGCAGCGCCTCAAAAACGCCGACGGCAACGGAATTACTGAGATTGAGACTGCGTGCCTCCATCCGGATGGGGATGCGGACGCATTCGTCATAGTGCGCGGCAAGCAGCGGCTCCGGAAGACCCTTCGTCTCCTTGCCGAACATGAGATAGCAGCCGTCAGGGTAGCTGGCCTCGGCGTAGCTCTGCGGCGCCTTCGTGGAGAACAGGCGCAGATGCGCCGGATGGTTCTTTTCAAAGAAGTCATCCAGGTTCTCATACACGCGGACGTCCACCAGATGCCAGTAGTCCAGCCCTGCCCGCTTGACCGCCTTGTCCGAAATATCAAAGCCGAGCGGCTTTACCAGATGCAGAACGCTTCCCGTCGCGGCGCAGGTGCGCGCGACGTTGCCGGTATTTGCGGGGATCTCCGGCTCGACCAGAACAATGTGCAGCATAGCATCCTTTCTGCGCGCCGCGCGCGCCAGCCAAGCGGCTCAGGCAGCATCGTACAATTGTGTCTTCGCGCTCCGGCGGATTTTTTCCGACAATTCTGCGGCTTGAGGAGTCTGAAATGCATACAGGATTCCTGCGGCCTTCAAGCCTCGCCCTGACGAAAATTCTCTCGCCGAAGCCGCCTGGTGAATTGTGCGGTGCTGCCCCAAAAATTGAACATCCCTATTCTATGACAGAACATCGGAAATTTCAACTGTTTTTTGGCCGAAAAACAGAATTATTTACGCAGAAAATCTCCATTTTGACGAACACTAAATATTGTGTCCCACGCTGCGGCACACACAATCCGTGCTTTTGCGCAAAAAATCCCGGCGCGGGAGCAATTCCCGCACCGGGTGTTTCCTCCAAGACGCTCTGCGCTTCGCAGCGCCTGCTCACGCCCCCGCGTCCGCAGGCGTGTACACAGCTCCGTCCACCTCGACCGCCGACAGCTCCGAGAGATCGATCATCCGCGCGAATACGCCCACGCGGTAGAAGGTATCCCTGTCCGCCATCGTATCGCCGAGGAAAAAGTGCTCGCCGTCCGCGCCCTGCGCCTCGTAATCCCAGTATGCCCCATCGATCATGAGCGTGCTTCCGTCGGAGAATATGAGCCGCACCGTCTCCGGCGAGCGCGCCAGACGGTTAAACAGCAGCGTGCTTCGGTCTGCGTCCGCAGCCAGAAGCGCATCGTCCGCGGCAGAATCATACGGTGTCGTCACACAGAGGGAAAACGCCGTCAGCCGCAGCATCCGCCCGCCGTCAAGCGCCCATTGCATCGCCGGCGCGGCCTCATCCGGAGTCTGCACAGTGAACAGCAGCTCGCCCGCCCTGTCCTGCGCCGGCTGGACGCGGAACTGCACCGTTTCTCCCGATGGCAGCGCCTGCTCGCCGCACGCATAACTGACCAGATAGCGCCAGCATCCGTCCGTCCGTTCCAGCACCTCGCATCGCTCCGAGCCGCTGATGCCCGTCGAGATGCTCAGCCATACCTCTTGCAGCGCCGCGTCTGTCGTTTCCGGCTCGGCGCGGACAACGGCGTAGATCGCGCGTTCATCTGTCAGCAGCGTTTCCAGCGTATAGCGTACCCCATCGAACGCCGCCGCTGCCTCTGATTCATACTGCACAACATAGCGTCCCGCATTTTCCTCCGTCATGCCGAGGAACGCCGCCAGATCGAACAGGCCGAGCCGCTGCGCTGCAAACGCACTCCCGCAGAGCAGCACGGCGGCGCAGGCCGCGGCGAGTACCGCCCGCCACGCGCGGCGTGGTCTTTTTCCTTGAATTTTGTTCATAGTAAGCCTCCGTATCCTTTCCTGCTGCGCGGAGGTAAGCGCACAGACCGGAACGGGATCGTCCGGAACATACCGCATCCAATCATTCATTTCATACTGCATTGCGCTTCCTCCTCGCTGCATAGCGCCCGCCGGAGCGTCTCACGTCCGCGGCTCAGCCTCGTTCTGACCGTGGCCGGATTCATGCCCATCGCGGCGGCAATTTCATTGCTTGTCTGGCAGAGGTCATAAAACCGATAGAAGATCTCCCGATCCTCCGCGCAGAGCGTATCCAATGCGGCACGAACGGCCTCGGCGCGCTCGCGCTCACTGAGGCGGCGCATCACATCGTCATCCAGAGCAGGCTCTGCCTGCTCCAGCGGGAGCGTCAGCCGCGCACGGCGGAGCGCGTCCGTCGTTTTGTTGCGCGCCACACAGCCAAGCCAGCTTTTGAGACGCTCCGGTTCGATCGTGCCCGCGTGCTCCCAGAGTGCAAGGAACACATCGGAGACAAGCTCCTCCTGATCCTCCCGCGTCAGCATATCGCGGCAGCGGTTGTGCACCACCGTATAAACATATCCGCCGTAGCGGCGGATGCTCTGCTCCAGCGCATGCTCGCGCCGCTGCGCGATCTGTCTGAGTAAATTCTCTGCGTTCAGCATAGTATGCCTCCGTTGTAAGCTTACATCTTTATAGACGCCCCGCAGGGCGCATCTGTTTCAGCGGCGCGGGAGAAAAATGCGCCGGGCAGCCTTTTTCTTTGACATCCCCTCCGGAAGATGCTAGACTGGACAGTAGAACGATCTGCAATGCAGTCAGGAGTATCGCTATGACACTATTACAATATTATATCCGTTTTCTCGGCGAAATGCTGGACGGGACGCGCCCGCTCCCCGAGGGCATGACGCTGCACGAGACGGACGAGATGCGCCGCGCGATGGAGCTTCAGGCGCAGATCGCCCGGCTTGGGATTCCCGCCTTTGTGCGCATGTGCGCCGAGGAAAGCGGCATCGTCATCCCCGAGGAGGAATACGCCTCCTTCGACCCTGCCGCGCTCGCGCAGGCGCTCAGCCGGATACCCGCGCCGCAGGAGGACGCCGAGACGCCGCAGGAGGCCGCGGAGCCCGTCAAAACAGAGGTCCGCGACATCTATGAAGTCTTTCTGGACAGCGTCTGTCTGGACGACGCGCTGCTGCAATACCTGATCGACGTCTTAAAGCGCCGGGATGCGGCGTCCTTCCGGACGCTGTCGCACGCCGCCGCGCGCACGATCCTCGACATGGACGATTTTCTCGCGTGGCTCGGAAACAAGGAGCTGCTCGCCCCCGTGGAGGAGCGCGCCTGCGTCCGCATCCTTGACGGCTGCTTTGCGCGGCTGCGGCAGGAGGGACAGCTCGAGCTGCTGGCGGCGCTGCTGTCCGGCGACCGCACGACGTTTGAGCGCTTCCGCTGCGACGCACCGGAGCTTCAGCACCTGCCCGATGCAACCTATGACTGGTTCTGCAAAAACTATCTGGACCGCTATTACCCTGCGCGCTTTTTCATGAAATTCGGCGGCGTCGCGTTCCCAACGGCGGACTGACGCCCGGAAGGAGGCAGATCCCATGGATCCCATCTATGTCACCGGCCATCGAAACCCTGATACCGATTCCATCGTCTCCGCCATCGCCTACGCGGCGCTGCGCAACGCGCTGGGCGACCGCGAATTTGTCGCCGCGCAGCTCGGCCACGTCAGCGACGAGACGCAGCTCATCCTCGACCGCTTCGGCTTCCAGCCGCCTGTGCGCATCCAGACCATGCGCACGCAGGTCTGCGACCTCGATTACGACATGCCGCCCGCGCTCAGCGGCGCGGTGACGGTCAGCCGCGCGTGGGACGCCATCCACGCCATCCGCAGCAGCGCTTCCCTCCCCGTCACGACCGATGACGGCGGGCTGTACGGTATGCTCTCCTCCAATGAGATCGCGGCCTACGACATCCAGACCATCAACGACGCGAGCGTCGATTCCATCCCGGTCTTTAACCTTCTGAGCGTTCTGGACGGAAGGATCGTCAACGAAGCCGGCAATCTGGTCGATACGGTGAGCGGCGAGGTCTCCATCGCGCTGCCGCAGAACAACCCGAATCTGCTGTTTTCGTCAAAAAACAGCATCGTCATCTGCGGCCAGCAGCCGGAGATGGCGCGCCGCGCCATCGAGCTTGGCGTGTGCTGCCTGATCGTCTGTCAGGCGGAGCTGCCGGAGGATCTGCGCACCGCGCCCACCAACACCTGCATCATCGCCACGCCCTATGACGCATTCAAGGCCGCGCGCATGGTCTTTCACGCGATCCCCGTCCAGCGCGTCTGCCGCACCGAGGAGCTTCAGGCGTTCCACCTGACGGATTTTGTCGATGACGTCCGTGAGATCGTCCTGAAAAGCCGCCACCGCAGCTACCCCATCCTCGATGAAAACGAGCATGTCGTCGGCACGCTCTCGCGCTATCACCTGCTGAAGCCGCGCCGCAAGCGCGTGGTTCTGGTCGATCACAACGAGGTCTCGCAGTCTGTCCCCGGCCTCGATCAGGCAGAGATCCTGGAGATCATCGACCACCACCGTCTGGCGGACATCCAGACCGGCAGCCCCATCTATTTCCGGAACGAGCCGGTCGGCTCTACCGCCACCATCGTCTCCAGCATGTATCAGGAAAAGGGGCTCATGCCGCCGAGCAATCTGGCGGGGCTTCTGGCGGCGGCCATCGTGGCCGACACCGTCATGTTCAAGTCCCCGACCTCCACCGCCCTCGACCACCGCATGGCCGAGCGCATGGCGCGCATCGCGAATGTCTCGCTCGACGAGCTCGGCAAGGAGATCTTCGCGGCGTCGGCGTCGGATGACAAGCCCGCAGACACGCTTTTGTTCGCGGACTTCAAAAACTTCCACATCGCCGATCACGATTTCGGCGTCAGCCAGATCACCTGCGTCGATGCAAACCACCTGCTCCAGCGCAGCGAGGAATTTCTGGCGCTCATGCGCAAGACCATCGAGGAAAAGGGCTACAGCTTCATGATCCTGATGCTGACGGACGTGCTGCTGGAGGGCTCGCACATCCTCTACGCCGGCGACGAGGACATCATGACGCAGGCCTTCGGCGTGCAGCTCAAGGACCACGCCTGCTTCCTGCCGCACGTTGTTTCGCGAAAGAAGCAGATCGTCCCGATGCTCTCGGCGCTGTGGGGCTAAAGCCGCCAAGCCGTTTTCCGTCCAGGGCGTATCTGAAAACTGAAAATGTGACCAGCAGCGAGGAATTCTCGCGCTGTGCAAGACATTTTTTCGCAGGAATACTGACGTATTTCAAGGAAAATGGCGCGGCGCGAACTCGACGAGGCTTTTGGCAAGCTGAAAGGGCTGTAGCGATTTTTTCGCTACAGCCCTTTTGGTCTTTTTCGGTTCTGCGTGAAATTATTTGACGCCGGTGGAGCCGAAGCCGCCGCGGTCATGCTCGCTGAGCGTGTCGCACTCCTCAAACTCGATGGCGGGCTGGATCTCGAAAATGCGGAACTGGCAGATGCGGTCGCCCTTTTCGATCACCGTGTCGCGCGTGGCATAGACAGGCAGCTTCCACTCGTCGTTCGTGCCGCAGAAGCTGTTGTCGATGACGCCGATGGAATTGGCCTGCAAAATGCCCCAGCGGCGGAAGGTCGAGCTGCGCGGCGCGGTGCGCGCCTCGTACCCGGCGGGAAGCTGCATCGAAACGCCGAGCGGAACAAGGGCAAACTCTCCCGCGTGAAGCGTCATCGTCTCGGCGCAGTACAGGTCGATCCAGTCGCCCTTTTCGGTCATTTTCAGACGCGGCGCGTCCTCGGAAAAATAATGGATCTTGATTTTCGGCATGGTATCCTCCTCACTGCCGCTCGTCCCAGAGGACGACGGCTCCGGTTTTTAAGGTCTGCGGCATATCGATCAGGCGCTGGTTTTCAGAGCCGCGGAAGCGCAGGCTGAGATTTTTCCGCTCCGCGATGAACGGCCCGTCCACCAGCACGTCAAGCTCCGCCAGAAGCGCGTCCGTGACGCCCGCGACGCGTGGAAGATTCCGGTCGTAGACATAGCCTGTGAACGCCCAGATGCTCTTTTCGGGCATACGCGCGCGGAGCATCCGCGTCAGCTCCAGAAGCCCTGCCTGATTGCGCGCGTCGAACGGCTCGCCGCCGAGATAGGTGATGCCGCGGATATACTGCGGCTGCATCATCGTCACAATGCGCTCCATCACGGCGCGGTCAAACGGCTCGCCGTAGTCAAAATCCCATGCTTCGGGGTTGAAGCAGTCCTTGCAGTGGTGTGTACAGCCCGAAACGAACAGGCTCACGCGGACGCCGGGGCCGTTTGCGATGTCCCACGGCTTGATGGCTGCATAATTCATGTGTTTGGCTCCCTTCCTCTACTTGACAAACGGATAGAATTTGATAGAATGTGTTTCCAGTCACACACAAGGAGGCAATGCGCCATGGAACAGCAGAGCCAATGCGGCATGGAACGGCACGACCGGATCCTGCATGAGCTTCTGGACATCGGCGAGACGCTGCTTGCAAGCGGCGCGGAGATCAACCGTGTTGAAGATACGATCACGCGCCTCAGCAGCGCCTACGGCGCCGAGGAGATCAATATATTTGTCATCACGTCAGACATCGTGCTGACGGTTTTATTTCGCGACGGCGTGGAGCTGACGCAGACGCGCCGCATCCACCGTGCGGCCTCGTCAGACTTTGCAAAGCTGGAGCAGCTCAATGCCCTCAGCCGCGCCTGCTGCGCCGAGCCGCTGCCGCTGGACGAGCTGCACGAGCGTGTGCAGAAGATCACAGCCGAGCAGCCGAACGCGCTGGAGGTGTACGTCGGCAGCGCCGTCGGCGGCGGCTGCTTCGCCATGTTTTTTGGCGGCAATATTTACGACGGCCTGACCGCAGCACTCCTCGGCACGATCATCTGCCTGCTGCAAAGAAAGGTCATGCCGGTCTTCCGCAATGCCGCCGTCTTTCAGTTCCTGACCTCGCTTCTGATCGGCTCGATCGGCTGCGTTGCCGTGCGGCTGCTGCCGGTCCTGAACATCCAGTTTATGATGAGCGGCGCCATCATGCTGCTCATTCAGGGTCTGGCGCTGACCAACTCCGTGCGCGACATGCTGGTCGGGCACACGATCTCGGGTCTTTTGCGGCTGTCTGAGTCGCTGCTCCTCGCGGGCGCGCTGGCGCTGGGCTTTGGCGGGGCAATGTTTCTGTTTGGGGTGTAAGAGATGATCAGAGAACTTATCATCATTGTAGTCGGCACGACTGCGTTCTGCCTGCTGTTTCATCTGCCGAAGCGGCATCTGCCGCTGGCGCTGTTCGGAACGGCGCTCTGCTGGGGCCTGTACCGGCTTTTGTATGCGCGGATCGACAACCTGCTGTGCGCCGTTCTGGTGGTCAGCATGTTTTCTGCCGCCTATGCCGAGCTTGTTGCCAAGCATGTCCGGGCGCCCGCCACACTGTTTCTCATTCCGACGCTCATTCCGCTGGTTCCGGGCAACTCCGTCTACCTGATGATGCTCGGGCTGGTGCGCGGCGACCGCGAAGCAATGGAGCTTTACGGCACGCTGACGGCGCAGTGGGCGGTCGGCCTTGCCGCGGGCATCAGCCTTGTGGCGGTCGTGCATCAGATCCTGCACCAGCCGAAACCAAAGCGCTGACGCGCGCGGCCCCGGCTCTGCCTATCCTATCACAGAAGCGGCAAAAAGAAAAGAAAAAACACAAATGCGTGCGGCCCTGTTCGGGCCGCACGCATTTTTTGCTTATTTTTTCGCTTTTTGCGGCTGCTTTTTGCGGCTGCCCATGATGCGCGCGCTCAGCGCCGCGACCAGCGGGACGGTCAGAATGATGCCGATGCTGCCGCCGACGCCGCGGATCAGCTCGACGGCGATGGAATCGGCGTTAAAAAGCTGGATCATCGGATAATCGTAGACCTGAAACAAGATCAGCACATTCAGAGACGACCCGGCGAACGCCAGAATGAGCGTGTTTGCCATCGTGCCCATCGCGTCGCGGCCGATGTTCATGCCCGAGCGGAACAGCGCGCCGCGCGTAAGCGCCGGATCGACCTCGTGCAGCTCCCAGCAGGCGGAGGAAATGGACATCGCCACGTCCATCACCGCGCCGAGCGAGGCGATCAGAATGCCGCTGACAAACAGGCCGCTGATGCGGATGCCGCGGTCGGAGGCGCGCAGGATCAGCTCTTCCGCCTCGGTCAGGTTAAATCCGTTGAGCGGAGAGATCGTCCCGCAGAGCGCCGCGAACAGCCCCGCAGCCGCCACGCCGCCGATGCAGCCGAGCGTTGCGCAGAGCGTTTTCCTGCTCAGGCCGGTCAGCAGGATGAGGGAGGCCGCCGTGGTCAGCGCCACGATGCCGATCGCCGTCAGGATCGGGTCTGCGCCGCGCAGGAGCATCGGAATCAGGATAAACCAGACGCTCGCCAGCGTGTACGCAAGGCCAAGCAGCGCCATAAGTCCCTTTCGCCGTCCGATCACCACCAGCAGCAGCGCAAATACGGCGATCAGCCCCAGCAGCACCGGCGTTCGGTTGTAGTTCGGGACGGACAGGATGTACGGCGCGCCGGTTTCGTCCGCCTCCAGACGGACGATGATCCGCGTCCCGACTTTTGCGTCCACGTTCGTATAAATGGTCAGGTAGTTGACGGTCTCGAGCACCGCGCCCTTCCAGTCGCCGGTCAGGATCTCGATCTCAAGATATTGCTGGCCGATGCGGCGGCCCTCCGTCCAGTCCTGCGTTTCGGCGTTGTCCTCCAGCACGTCCAGCACACGCGCGACGGCAAACTGGCGTTTCTGCGCCGCTGTTGCCTCGCGATCGGGCTCCGTCAGCTCCAGCGCCAGCGCCCAGACGAGCAGCAAAAGCGCCAGCACCGTGCAGATGCCGAGCTCCGTCCAGCGTCTGTGCGGAATGTTTTTGAGTTTTTCTTTCATGCAGACTCCTTCTGCGCGGCACACGGCCGCAGATGCTTTGGCAATGCCCCGCCGGGAAGGCTCCCGGCGGGGCGGAATGCAGATGATTCGATTTGGCTTGCTGCTCAGCCTGCCAGATAGCGGTGGATGATCGCCGCGACCTGTGCGCGCGTGGCGTTGCTCTTCGGCATGAACAGGTCGCCGGAGCCGTTGATGATGCCCTCGCCGACGGCCCAGTTTGCCGCATCGACTGCGTAATTCGAAACAGACGCAGCGTCCTTGAAGCGGTTCAGGTTGCCGGAGAATGCCGCGGTGCTCTCGCCCTTGTACGCGGTGTAGCGGTACAGAATGGTGGTGAGCTGCTCACGGGTGACGGGGTCGTTCGGGCCGAACTTGCCGCCGCCGTAGCCGTTGACAATGTCCTTCGATGCAGCCCATGCGACCGCCTTGGTGTACCAGCGGCCAAGTTCCACGTCCGTGAAGTCGGTGCTGCCGCGCGTGATGGGCTCGCCCTCGATGCGGTAGAGGATCGTCACGAGCATGCCGCGGGTCAGGTTGGCATCCGGTGCGAAGGTGTGCTTGTCGATGCCGTCCATGATGCCCTTTTCGTAGACGTATTCAACGTCCTTGTAGAACCAGTCGCGCGGAGAGACGTCGCTGAAGTCCATGTCGCCGAAGATCGCGTCCAGAATGGACGGATACAGTGCATCGAGTGTCCAGTGTGCGTATACCGTGACATCACCGGTCGCTTCCGCGCCGATCCGGGTGATGCGCACGCCGTCCTTGGTGAACCAGCCGAGGAAGGTGTAGCCCTTCTTTGTCACGCTGGTGGGCAGCTTCGCGCCCTTGCCTTCCACATACGTCGTGGGATAGACGCCGTTGATGACGCCGCCGTCCGTGAAATAGAAGATGTTCCACGTCTTGACCGGGGTCTCATTCTTCTGCCAGTGGGCGAAGAATTCCTTGTCGCCGGTTTCCGCTGCTTCGATCTGCGTGACCTTGTCGCCGCCTTCTGCTGCGGTGAACCAGCCGAGGAAGGTGTAGCCGTCCTTCGTCACGTCGGTCGGGAGAACAGTCACCGTGCCTTCTTCATAAGTCGTCGGGTAGCTGCCGTTGATGACGCCGCCGTCCGTGAAATAGAAGATGTTCCACGTCTTGACCGGAGTCTCGCCTGCGGTGCAGACAACGTCCGCGCGGTCACGGATGCGGATGCGCTGTGCGATGGGCGTGCCGTCCGCGAGAACAAAGGTATCGTCGTAGGAGGCAAGGCCTGTTGCCTTGACGTGGCAGCCGACCGCTGCGTTTTCAACGTCCTTGGCGGTGGTGATGTAGCCGTCAATAAAGACGCGGGCTTCCTTGCCGGAATCGTCCCTGACCATGATGGTCTGGATGAGGCCGTTGGAGTACTCGATCTTCGTTGCGGTGCCTTCCACCGTCACAAGGCTGCCGAGGAAGCCCTTGTTTTCAAGCTGCGCTGCGGTGACGGCCTTCGGCGCGGGCGCCTCGCCCTCACCGAGCTTGGCGATGCTTGTCACAGCGATCTGGCGCTCGCCCTGATAGGAGGAGGTGGTGCCGGTGATGCGGACCTTGTCGCCGATCTTGAACTCGCCCGCGACCGGGAAGGCATTGATGCCGGCGGTTTCATCCTGCAGGTAGATGCAGTCAAAGAATGCAGTGTCCTTGTCATAGCCGGAGGCGTTGGAGGTCACGATGCCCTCGATGGTGAACTTGACGCCCTCGTCCGGCTCTTCCTGAACGGTCTTGATCGGGGTGATCTCGGTCGTATTGAACATTGCCAGCAGATTTTCGCAGATGCGGTAGTTGGAGTAGTTCTTCTCTGCGGCGTTATCGACCTGTGCCTGAACCTCAAAGTTCGACATGAAGGCCGCGCCGGAGACGATGATCTGACCCTTGCCCGCGAGCTGCTCGGTCGCCATGACCATCAGGCGGTTGTCGCCCTCTGCATAGGCGTACTTCGGAACGCCGTCGCCGCCGCGGCCGTCGTTGTCAACGTCCACGGAGTAGGTCGTTGCGTGGCCGTAGACCACGGGGCTGACCGTTGCGGGCATTGCGGGGGTCGGCTCGCCCTTTTCATCGACCGCGTAGATGGACGCACCGCCGTAGTGGCTGAAGCGCTCGGTGTAGAGCTTGTCGAACGGATGCTCCGCGTCAAAGATCACGCCCTTCAGCAGCGGGTGGTCCATGTTGTAGGTCGAGAAGTAGAGTCTCCACTTGTCAACGCCGTCGGCTGCGGAGCGAACATCGTCATAGGTCGCGTCGTCGGAGATGCGGAGGCTCGAACCGAGCGCCGCCAGAACGTCGTTCTGCGTCTCCGCCATGTGCTTGATGGCCGGGTTTTCCTGAATAACGGGGTAGTTCTCATAGTTGTCAGACCAGCCGGCGAGGATCACTGTGCCGCCCATTTCGTTGAAGGACTTGATGGCGGCGAGCTCTGCCTCGGAGTAGGTCTTGGGGTCCTTCTGCGCTGCCTCAAGGCGGCGGGAGGGTGCGGTCAGAATGAGCGCCTTGTACTTCGTGTTGCCGCAGGCCGCGATCAGCTCCTCACTGGTGTTGAGCTGCACCGTGCGCACGGAATACTCCGCGGCGAGGTTTCCGAAGTTGCCCATGGAATCCTTGTAGTTGCCTGCAACATACTCGTTGTAATGCGAGGCGTCGATGCCGATGTAGACGAGCTTGCTCGCGTCGAGAACATCGAGCGTGACGTCCTTGGTGAAGGTGTAATCCTTGTCCTTGAGCGTCAGGACTGCCGTGACGGTGACCGTCATCACGCGGGCCGCCTTCGGCGTGTACCGGAAGGTGACGGCAGACGTGCCGGAGGCCGGAACCGTCGTTGCGCCGCCCTTGGAGCCCTCAAGCTCCTTGCCGTTTACGGTGTAGGTGACGGACTGGATGGCCGCGTCGGCGTTCTCACTGTTAAAGAGCGTCGTGGTGATGGTCAGCTCCTCATCGGTGACAGGCGTTGCCGTGCCGCAGACTGCGGAGGAGATGCCGAGCTTGAGCGATTCGCCGACCCAGACGGGTGCGGTCACGGCGATGTCGCCGTCACCCTCGGTGATGCGGACGAAGTAGTAGCTGTACTCGGGAGCCAGCTCCACGCTGACAGCGCCGTTTGCCAGCTCCGCAGCGTCGTCCCACTTATAGGCGACCTTGCCGGAGTTGACGACCAGCTCGACCTTCTTGATGGAATCGGTGGGGTCGGGATCGTAGAAGGAGATGTCGAAGGTCAGCTTCTCGGGGACCTCGGTGATGATGGAGCCGAGCGGCATGCCGTTGACGGTGTAGCCGATCTCGAGGTTCTTGTCCTCGGTGGCGTAGATGCGCATGTCGCGCATGGCCTGATAGATGCCCTGCTCGGAGAAATCATCGGTCAGGATGACGTCACGGGCGTCGTTGGCGTTGCCCCAGCGGCCCTTGTGGTTATCCTGGTTGTTGGTCGGAGCGAGGTGCCAGCCCTTGTCCAGCGCCTTGATGTATTCGCTGTAGCTCGGGTAGTAGCCGCCCGCGCCGATCTGGCCTTCGCCGTTGCCGACCTCGACCAGATACATACGGGAGTCAATGACAGCATCCCAGTAGGCAAAGTCCTTGAACGTGCCGAAGGTCGTGCCCGGATGGTTGAACTGGCTGATGGAGCTTGCGCCCTCGGGCTTCGACAAAAGCGCATAGTAGGCCTTCATGCCCGCGTCGTCGGTCTTGCTGTTTAGGGTCTTGTTGTTGCGGGAGACGATGCCGGGGGTATTGAAGGTGTTGATGTGGCCGGGGCCGCCGGACCACGTCATCTCAAAGCCCGCGATGGCGACCATGCTGCCGGCCTTTTCCGTGTTGAACACAGCGACCGCGTCCTTGTAGGAGGCCCATCTGTCCTGGCTGTAGGCCGTGGCCTTGCCCATGTCGTAGAGCGCTTCCTCGGGGTTGGCCTCGCCAGTCTTGTCAAAGTAGTTGGAGTGGTCGGTGAACGCGACAAAGTCAACGTTCGCGCTCGCCGGCAGATCGGCAACATACTTCAGCGCGCTTTCCAGCGTGCCCGAGCCGTCGGAATACTGCGTGTGGGAGTGGAGCTGGCCGAAGTAGAGGCGGCTCTTGGCCTCACCGACGGTGAAGCTCCAGGTCTTTTCCGCCGTCTTTTTGTCAGCGCGTGTGACCGTCACGGTCACGGTGACCTTGCCGTCTGCCATGTCGGCAGCCGGGGTGTAGGTGACCTTGCCGCCCTGATAGACCGCGCTGACCTTTTCGCCGTTGACGGTCATGGTCACATCGGCGTTCTCGCCGGCGTTTGTGATCTCGGCGGAGATCACCGGGCGCTTATTATCCTTCGTCTCGGCGCCCTGTGCGGGGGTGACGTTCGAGATGACCGGCTCGTCCTTGACGGCGATCTTGATTGTGCCGGTGAAGGCCGTGTTTTCCGTATCCTTGGCGCTGACAGTCACATCGAGCGCCTCGCCGGTGACCTTCTCGCCGGGGATGATGACGGTGTAGGTGCCGTCAGAAAGCGTCGGGACATATTTTTCACCGTTTACGGTGACCTCGGGCATACCCTCCACGCCGAACGGCGCATCAATGGTGAACGTCAGAGTATACTCTGCGTCCTTGAAGGCGTCCTGCGGCGTGCCGAACACGACCTGCGGGTCGTTGACGATGCCCTTGTGGAGCTTCACGCCCTCCGCCACGGGATAGAAGAAGAAGGAGTAGATGGTGTAGTCCGTGACTTTGTACATGCTGTAGGTCTTGAAGGAATCGGCGTAGTATTCCAGCCACTGGCTGTGGAGGCCGTTAAACTTCGCCGTGCGATGCTCCATCTCATAGCCGCCCACGCCGCCGGAGCAGGTGCGCACGAGCCAGTCGGCGTCCTCAGGCTTGATGGAATCATCAAATTCCTTGCAGTAGAAGGCGTTGTTGCCGGTGCCGTTGGAGCACAGGTAGCCGTAGGTCTCGTTCTTGAAGCGCAGATACTCGCCGTTCTGCTCGACCTCAAACACGACCGCGCCGTTCGCCGGGACAGCCTTGCTGTCTACGATCTCCGCCGCAGCCTTGTTGATCGACGGGCTTTCCGTGCCGATCTGCTCGGCCAGAACCGCCTTGGCGTTCTGGTTGTAGATCACGACCTTGTCGCCGGCCTTGGGCAGCTCGCCGGAGGGCAGGTCGGAACCGTCGTCCACGACCAGATAGAACTGCTGGGCAAACAGCGCTTCGTTGTTGCCGATGGTGCCGTAGCTGCTCCAGTTGTTCTTGTCAGCGAACCATTCCAGATAGCTGCCGCGCGCAGCATTCTGGATGTAGACGCAGTTTTCCGTTGCAGCCGGAAGCACGTTCCATGCGGTGTTCACCTTGTCGAGCGGGGTGCTGGAGAACTGCGTGTCCATGGAGAGCTTCTTGCCCTCGCTGGTCGAGAACGTATAGGTGCCGTCCGCGTTGACGCCGACCGTCCAGAGGTCCGCCTTGGTGTAGCCGGAGAGCTTGCCGTCGGCGATGGTCACGTCGGTACCCTTATTGTAGAAGCCCGAATACTCCGTGGAGAGAGCCTTCATGTTGGCGGGGTTGAAGACCACGACCGTGTCGCCATCGGACAGGCTGGTCACGATACCGCTCTTGCGGACGCGGTAGAACGCCTGCGCAAACAGCGCCTCGTTATTGCCGATGGTGCCGTAGCTGCTCCAGTTGTTCTTTTCAGCGAACCACTCCAGATAGCTGCTGCGCCCGGTGTTCTGGATGTAGTAGCAGCCATCCGTTGCTGCCGGAAGCACGTTCCATGCGGTGTTTACCTTGTCGAGCGGGGTGCTGGAGAACTGCGTGTCCATGGAGAGCTTCTTGCCCTCGCTGGTCGAGAAGGTGTAGGTGCCGTCCGCGTTGACGCCGACTGTCCACACGTCTGCATCCGTCCAGCCGGACAGCGTGCCGCCCGTCATCGTGACGTCGGTGCCCTTGTTGTAGAAGCCCGAATACTCCGTGGAGAGCGCCTTCATGTTGGCGGGGTTGTAAATGACGACCTGCTCGCCGTCCTTGAACAGTGCGCCGGGCGTGGGCGTGGGTTCGGGTTCCGGATCGGGCTGCTCGCCGGAATTCACGACCAGATAGATCTGCTGGGCAAACAGCGCCTCGTTGTTGCCGATGCTGCCGTAGCTGCTCCAGTTGTTCTTGTCAGCGAACCATTCCAGATAGCTGCTGCGTCCGGTGTTCTGGATGTAGTAGCAGCCATCCGTTGCCGCCGGAAGGACATTCCACGCGGTGTTCACCTTGTCGAGCGGGGTGCTGGAGTACTGCACGTCCATGGAGAGCTTCTTGCCCTCACTGGTGGAAAATGTGTAGGTACCGTCCGCGTTGACGCCGACCGTCCAGAGGTCCGCATTCGTCCAGCCGGTGAGCGTGCCGTCCGTCATCGTGACGTCCGTGCCCTTGTTGTAGAAGCCGCTGTACTCGGTAGACAGTGCCTTGCCGTTTGCGGGGTTGAAGATCACGACCGTGTCGCCCGCCTGCATGTCCGCCGGGGCAATAAGGCCGCTCTCGCGCGCAGGCTCTGCGGCATCGAGCTTGTAGATTGCAATATCATCCTGTCCAGAGACATACGCCGAGAACAAGGTGCCATTTGCGTTGTAGCGCAGTATATTGCATCCATTTTCGCCCTGTGCAACAACGGATGCTGCACCTTCGGCAATCTCGATCTTCCAGGACGCATTATCTGTCAGAGTCTTTCCTGTTTTCAGATAATTCTGATTTTTATCTGCTCCCTGTGCCTTGGATTTTCCGGCAGCATACAGATAGCCGGAACCGGTATAAAACGCAAAGGTGTTTTCTTTGGTTCCGTTTTGCAGCGTCAGCGTCTGTACCTTTTCAGTCAACGTCAGCTTGCTGCCGTCCTTCGTAACCGCGACGGCCTCGCGGTTATTTGTTTTCTGGTTTGTTCCTAACGCATAATCTGCGTCTTTTGCCGCAATCACGACCTCGTCGCCGACCTTCAGGGTCGTTACGTCGGTGACCAGCGTTGCAGTCTTCGCCTCGCCCTCTGCCAGTGCCATGGTCGGCATGACCGAAAGGACCATGACCACAGCCAGCAGCAGCGCGAGTAAGCGTACACTGTGTTTTTTCATCTTCAGAAATTCCTCCTGCTTCAAAAATTTCCTTTTCTGCGCAGCCGCGCCTGTTCTCAGCCTGCGATCGCACAACCCCCTCGTCCTGCGTTGTCCGGCTGCTGCGCAACGGGACCGTCCGCGCTGGCGCAGCCTTCGCCGGCGCGCGTCAAACGATCCTGATACACTTTGAGTATAACATGTTTTTCCTGCAAAATCCACATATTTTACAGGATTTTTTCGCAGGCTTTTCGTGCATTTTATATATTCCGTGTTCGGCGTATAAACATACGCCGCAGAACTGTATATTTTGCGCGGACAGCCGCCCGCTCCGCTTGTCCTGCATGAAAACGCGGCTCCGCCGAATATCATGCTTTTTTCGTTTCTGCCGCAGCCGCTCAGATGCCGCTGCGGACATAGTGCTTTTCTTTTTCTTCCTCGATCTTCTCGCCGATCTTGCGGCCGGCTGCACCGGCGGCGCGCAGGACAAGGCGCTTGACGGTGCGCACGAGCCAGATCGCGGCGCACACGACCGGACAGACGGCAAGCAGCACCGCAAACAGCAGCAGCAGCGCCGCGTAATCCTCGGTCAGCCGCGCGGCATTTTCCCAGTAGGGATAGATGATGCCCCGCGTGTTCATCGAGCGCTCGCCGTAGGCGGTCAGCACCTTCCACAGCCGCAGCGCCCCGTAGCGCCCCGTGTTCTGCACGACCGCCGCCTTGCCGCCGGTGAAGGCGGCCTTCACGATGCTCTCGGCAAAGCCGGAGATCATGTCCGGCATGACGATCTCGTAGGCGCTGAGCTTCGTCTCGGAGATGGCGTTCAGCGCGTCATAGCTCATGAACATGCCGGGGCCGTCCTGATAGGCCTTTTTGCTGGCAAAATCGTCCTCGCGGTGCACCACGCCCGCCACGGGGTAGGTGCGCTCGCCGATCTGGATGCTCATGCCCGCCACGTCATAGCTTCCGAACAGCGCCCACGCCAGCTCCTCGTCGAGCAGGACGCGGTCGTTCATGTAATCGTTGGCGGTCAGGTAGCTGCCCGAGCGGAGCGTCAGCGGGTGAAACAGGAAGAAATCTCCGCCCACGCCGACGGTCTTGACCGAAAGCGTTGTCTTGCCGCTCGTGACCGCGACGGTCGTGACGCCGGAATAGGCGTCGTCATAGAGCCTGCCGCCCTCGGGCGCTTCCAGCGAGGCGTCGATCAGCTTCTGGTCGAGCGTCCTGCGGAAGCTCTCAATGGAGGACTGATCGATCTTTTCGTCCTCCGGCAGAAAGACCGAGACCTGCGCGAAGCGCATTTCGCTTGTGCCGCGCCACGCCTTTGCCGCCGACTGCGTCGGCAGCGCCCCCGTCACGGCGTTCAGCCCCCACACGCACAGCAGCGCCAGCGCCGCCAGTCCGGCGTTCACGAGCAGCCAGACGAGCTGCTTTTTCGTCAGAGCCGCCGTCTTTCTGACGTATTTTCCACCGCGCCCGCGCATCAGTTGTTCTCCACCAGACGCACCTGCGTGCCGGCCTCGATGGGCTTGGTCGAGGTGGTGATGACGAAGTCGCCCGACGACAGACCCGTCACGGCGGTCACGGTGTCATCCTTTGCAAGCTCCTGCACATCCACGCGCGTCGCGGTATAGCGCGTGCGCAGCGGCGTGCTCTTTGCGACGATGGCAAGGACGAAGGTGCCGTTGCTGTCGGTGCGGATGGCGGAGTTGGGCACGATGCAGTCATAGTTCGCGCTCTTTTGACCGATGGAGAGCGTCAGATTCGTGTCGGGCTCCACGTCACCCGTCAGCCGGAACACGAGAAGTCTCCCCTTGCCGGGGTTCGAGGGGTCGTTCGTGATGTTTTCCAGCGTTGCCTGAATGTCGCCGCCGTACCAGTAGTTGACCAGCTCCGCGCTGTCACCGACGCGGACCTTCTTGGCCTGCTCGTTTGTGACGGAGATCTTGACGGTGTAGCCGCGGTCGGTCAGGTTGAGCGTCATGAGCGGCGTTTCAGCGCCCGCGTTGTTGCCGGCGGTGACGTTGATGGCGCTCACGGTGCCGCCGACCTTGGCCTTGACCTCGACCTCGTCGGCGTTCTGGGTCAGCTTTTCAATGTCGGCCTTTTTCTCGTCGATGGCCTTCTTGGCGGCCTCGAGATCGAGCGCCGAGCCGTCGGCAAGCCCCTGCTCAAAGATCTTGTCCTCCAGCGCCTGCTTTGCAGACTTGACCTGCTCGGCGAGGGTGCTTGCAGAGGCCAGCTTGTCAACATATTCCTGCTGGTCGCTTACCGCCTGCGCCGCCCGCTCGGCGTCTTTTTTCAGGGTTTCCGTCTTGCTGTCAAAGGCATCAAGCTGCGCCTGAATGCTGTCATATTTTCTCAGCGCCTTGTCATATTCCCAGTTGATGTCATCATTTTCGCGGATGTCGTCCGTGTCGGCAATCAGCCGATCCAACTCGGTCTGGAGACTGCTCACTTTGTCCTGATCACTGACAATCGTTGTATAGGCAGTTGCAATTTCCTGCGCGCGCGCCAGTTTCGGATCCGATGCGCTCACTGCGGGCTTTCCGTCCTCCGTGCTGCCTGCCGGGTAGCTGTTTCTGGCATTTTTCAGATCATCGTCTGTCAGCATATCCTTGAACTGCTCAGGATAGCGTGCATATGACATTGCTCGCTGCGGGTCTTTCTCAGCAAGCTCAAGAAGGCGCTCATAGTCTGCCTGATAGCGGATGCAATCCTGCGCGTAGGTGTTGTTTGCCGCATCTACTTCTGCCTTTTTGTCGATGATGGTGCGCAGCGCAGAAATAAATGTCTTACATTCTGCTGCTTCTTTTTCCAGCTCTGCTTTTTCCGCATTGCGGGCGTCATACGCCTCCTGCGCGGCCTTGCTTGCAGCCTGAAGGTCTTTCAGCTTCGCGTCTGCCGCAGCCTTCGCGCTCGCGATCTGACGGGCATCCATGGTGCTGTACTGGTTATACTGCGCCAGCAGGTCGTTATAGGCCTCGCGGAGCTTCTGCACGTCGCGGTTTTCGCGCGCGGCCTCGGTGGAGGCGGCGATGAGGCTCTTTTCGTAGCTCAGCTCCATCGACTCCAGCTCGGTCTGCGCCTGCTTGAGCTCGTCCGACTCCTCGGCCTCGAGCGTCATCAGAACGTCGCCCGCGCTGACGCTGTCGCCCACGCGCACCTTGACGCTTGCGACCTTGCGGGTCTGCTTGATGGTCACGTCATACGTCTCGTTGGCGGAGACCGTGCCGCTGCCGCGGATCTTGGCGTTGATCGTTCCGGAGGTCACGTTTGCCGTGGCGACCTCCGGCAGCGAATGATTCAAAATGGTGTTTGAGAAAAACGTCAGCACCAGCATGACCACCAGAAAAATGATGGCGGCGGTTTTGACCCATTCTCTGCGTTTCACATTTGTTTCCATAGCTTCTACCCCTTTATCCTTTCACAGAGCCGGAATGCGCGATGCCCTCAACAAGATACGCTTCACCGTGGAGGAACATCAGAAGTCCGGGAATCATGTAGATCACCGCGACGGCGAAGGCAATGCCGATCTCACCGGCATTGATGGTGGAAAGATAGACCGAAAGCGGCTGCATCTCCGCGTCAGGCAGGAGGATGAGCGGCTGCTCGACCATGTTCCAGTAATCGATAAACACCAGAATGGCGACCGAATACAGGGCGCTGCGGCACTGCGGCAGGCAGATGTCCCAGAATACGTGCCACTCGTTCGCGCCGTCGAGCTTTGCCGATTCGATCAGCGACACCGGGATACGGCGCATGAACTTCGTCAGCAGGAACACCGAGAACGGGGCAAAGATGCCCGGAAGAATGATCGCCCAGCGCGTGTTCAGAAGTCCCAGCCAGTCACTGACCAGATAGTTCGGGACGAGCGTGACCTGATACGGCATGAGCATCAGAATGACATACGCGAAAAAGATGGTGTCGCGGATCTTGCCGCGCCAGCGCGTGAAGCCGTAGGCCGCGAGCGACGCGACCAGAAGCTGGCCCACCACGATCGGCGCGACCAGAATGACCGCGTTCCAGAATTTCAGCAGATATTCCGGGCTCTTGAGCAGCACCGTGATATACTGCGTGAAGCTCACCTTGTCGGGGATGAACTTGAGGTTGATGACCTTTGAGATGTAGCTGCTGCCGCTCGTTCCGCTGGCAAAGACCTGCCCGTAGTTGGCGGTGATCTCGCTTTGCGCCATGAACGAGTTTGTGATCGTCAGAACCGTCGGCATCAGGAACAGGAAGGCGAACACCGCCGCCAGCAGCGTCAGCATACCGCGCGAAAAATAGCGTTTTTTCTTCATCCCTCCACGTCCTTTCCGAAGTAGTTTTCGACCGCAAAAAGGATGGCGATCAGGATGACGATCACGATGGCCAGCAGCACCGCCGCCGCCGACAGCTTCTGATAGTCGAGCTGGCGGAACATGTTGTTCATGAAGTGCTGGAGCATGTACAGCGAGTCATACGGGTAATTGCCCGTCAGCAGATAGATCTCGCGGAAGACCTTGAAGGAGTTGATGATCGAGAGGATCGTCACGAACAGGATCGTCGGCGAGAGATAACGGAGCTTGATGTGGACGAACTGCGTCCACTCGCTCGCGCCCTCGACCTCGGCGGCCTCGAGCATCGCCTTGGGGACGTTGTTGAGCGCCGCCATGAACAAAATCATGTTGTAGCCGAGGTTTTTCCACAAAAACAGCACCACGATCACGACAAGGCTCGCGTTGGACGAAAACCAGTAGATCTTGTCATGGCCAAGGCTCTTGAGCAGCTCGTTGACGACGCCGTTGTCGTGGAAAAGCACCTGCCAGACCAGAATGATCGATGCGATGGGCACCATCATCGGACTTAAAAAGAAGGTGCGGAACTGGCTTTTCCACGGGATGCGCGCCTCGAGCAGCAGCGCCAGCGCCATGGCCAGAATGACCGCCAGCGGCACCGACAGCGCCGAGAAAACGGCCGTGTTTTTGACCGCGATGCGGAACGCGCCGTTCTGCATGACGCTCACATAGTTCTTGAGCCCCGCAAAGCCGTGGTCGAGCGCGCCGTTGATGAACGAATAGTACACGACCACGCCGAACGGGATGACAAAGAAGATGAGCATTCCCAGAAAGCTCGGTCCGGAGAAAAACAGCGAGTGGAGAAGCTCCCGCACACGGCTGCGCCGCTTGGGCGGGCGCTCCTCCTGCGGCGCGGCCGCCGCTTTTTTGCGTGTTGTTTGCTTGAGTGACTGCATAGGCATTACCTGTTTCCTGATTTGGTGTGTCGTGTCCGGACGCGCTGCGTTCAGCGCTGCTCCGTGACGTAGAGATTCATGCGGTTCTGGATGACCTTCACGGTCTCGTCCAGCGTTTTCTGGCCGGCAAAATACGCGCCGGTCTCCTCGATGACGATGCTCATGATGTGATCGTCATACTCGCTGACGCGGTCTGTGGAGCGGATCAGCTCCATGAAAATGTCCTTCTGCTGCTCTGTGACGGCGTAGCAGTCGATCATCTCGTCGCTGCCGTAGCTGACGCCGCCCTTGGGCCGCTCCACGCGTCTGCCGTTTGCGTCGGTGTAGAACTCCTGCTTCATCGCCTCGGCGAGCATGTCGTCAAACGCCGATCTCAGGATGGGGAAGCTCCAGATCTGGGATTGGTAGTCCTCATCAAGGACGGAGCGGATGAACGCCCACGCCGCGTCCGGCTCGGAGCAGGCGGCAGTGATGGCAAGCTCGCCTTGCAGGATGAAGCGGCTGCGCACCCGCTCGCAGGAGGCGGGAACCGGGAAGCCGACAAAGCAGGGGGCGTTGTCCATCAGCGTAAACTGGCCGTTGAGGGCGTCAAAGCCGTGGAACGTCAGGAACATAAGAAGCTGCTTTCCGGCCTTCATGCGGGAAAAATCGCTCTCATTGTACGCAACGCGGCTGTAGTCACATTCCAGCGGGAACTGGTTTGCAAACGCGAGCAGGCTCCGAAATTCCTCGCCGTCAAAACGGCAGACGCCGTTTTCCCAGTCCACAAGGGCGTCCATATAGTCGCTGACGCAGTTGGACAGGACGCTTTCCTTGGTATAGAACTCGGAGAACACCGTCGCGCCGGGCTGGAGCTTTTTCATGGCGTCCTGCACATCGTCGAGCGTCCATGTCTCATAGCCGCCGACGATGTCCGCGCGCCCCGCGACGGCGGAGATCATGAAGCTGGTGGGCATCCGGTAGAGCTTGCCATCGACCGCGCGGGCGTCGAGCACCTCGGTGATCAGATCGTCGCGGCTGAGCGTGCTGTCCGCGTCCAGCATCGGGGTAAGATCCCGCAGCAGCCCCTTCGCCTCATACTGCCGCACCGGCAGGGACGTGGTGAGCAGCATGTCCGGCATCGTCCCGGCGGCAAGCTCGGTGGTGAGCTTCGTCATGCCGAGGGAGATGTCGCCTTCCGTATTGTATTCGGAGTAGTCGCGCACCACAATGCGGTACTGCGGGTTTCGGAGGTTGAAGCGCACGATCTGGCTGCGCAGCGTGGAGTCCAGATACATGCACGCGAGCGTCAGGTTCTTCTTCTGCGGCAGCGTCGAGGCGTCCACGCGGGTCATCAGGATGAGCTGGACGCTGCTTCCGCGGCGGCCGCGGCGGTATTCCTGCGTCATGGCAAACACATGCCCGTCGGGCAGGATGCTGAACGAGGTCATGTTGTTGCTGTCCACGTCGCACTCGAGCCAGTCGATGACCTTCTCGGCGGTCTTGGTCTGGGTGATGTAGCCGTAGATCTTGCCGCTGTTGTCATAGAAAAAGTCGTAGATGTTGTCGCCCGGATAGATCTGATACGCATCGGCAGGAAGCGGGAGCGTCTCGCCGAAGGCCTTCTTCACGGGGTCGATGACCTTGAAGACGTGCGTCTGACCGTAGGTCACCACGCCGATCTTGTCCGCGCCGTACTGCATGAGATTGCTGTATTCGGGGCCAAGCTCCAGCTCGGTGACAAAATTGCCGTCCTTGTCCCAGATGCGCACGCGGTCAAAGTCGCCCAGATAGAGGTAGCCTTTTGCATCGGAGAGGAAGTCGCTGGGATAGAAATCGCCGCCTTGTGCAGCGCTCAGATCGACCGTTTTTCCGGTCTTTCCGTCCGCGCCGACGAACAAAATGAGATTCTGCTGCGTGCCGCCCTCGTAATTGTAGCTCCCGAAATTGGCCGTATCGCCCTCCGCCGGCGTGGTGAGGCGATAGCTGTTGGTCTGAACGTACACGCAGACGCCGCCGTCGGGCGCGGCGGTCATGTTCTGAACATACATGTCGCGGCGCCAGCCTTCTTCACCCTCCGCCTGCACGGCGTCGAGCGCGTCCAGCTCTGTGCATTCGCGCGTGCTGAGATCGATTTGGATGAGCTTGAGGTCGTAGGTGTCATACGAATAGCCCTCGCCGGAGTCGGGGTCAACGAAGCTGTCCGTCCCGCTTTTGACGCTGGCGGTAAAATAGAAGTAATTGCCGCTGACGCAGTTCGTGGTGATGTAGTCCACGTCCACCGGCAGGTCGATGTACTCTGCGGAATAGGCGTACTTTGAGGTGACGGTCTCCGCCTCCATGCGCTTTCCCTGCACGGCGCTGGGAGGCGCGGCCGCATCCGGCTTTTCGCTTTTGCCGCAGGCGGCAAGGCAGCCGGTCAGTGCTGCCGCGGTCAGCAGCAGCGCAAGCATGCGTCGTTTCATAGGGTTCCTCCTTTCTCGGGGGGTGGGTTGCGTCTGTTCTGGCGCTATTCTAGCAGGATTTTGGCAAAACCGAAACCCCTGCGCGCCCAATTTTAAGAAATTCTTAAGCTGATCGGGAAATTTGTAACTAATTTGCAACTTCTTCCGTGCCGCCCGGCAGCTCCGGCAGCGACACCTCCACGGAAAACCGCTCGCCCTGCTCATAGCGGCGGAGCTGGCCGCCCATCTGCGCGAGAATGTGCTCGCAGGTCTTGAGCCCGATCTTGTTGCTCTCGACCACGCCGAGGTCTTTTTTGCGGGTGTTGCCGATGCAGAGCTGGAGCCAGCCGTCCTCCTCCATCGCCGTGATCGCCACCGGCGCGGCGGGGTCTGCGTATTTGCGGAGGTTGTCAAAGAGATTGTCGAGCACGCGCTGAAAATACGTGACGTCCAGCCGGATGCGGCACCGGAGCGCCGGGTGCGCGGTCTGGATATGAAAGCCGTGCTGCTCCAGCGCCATGATCGGCTCAAACAGGAGCTGCTCCAGCAGGATCTCGGCGTCGTATTCCTGCATGTCGAGATTCAGCTCCTGCCCGCCGAACACGAGGGCATAGCGGAACAGCTCGTCCGTCAGCGTCTTGAGCTGCTCGGCCTTGGAGTAGGAGGCCTCGAGGTACTGCCTCAGCTCGCCCTCCGAGCGGTACTGCCCGCCGCGCGCCAGATCGAGATAGCCCAGCAGCGCCGTGAGCGGATTTCGGATGTCGTGGGACATGGCGGTGATGAGCTCGCTGTTCTTTTTCAGCGCCGCCTGCTCCTCCTGCGTCTTGCGGATGAGCGAGCGGCGCATCGCGTCCACGCTCTGCGTCAGCCGCCCGAGCTCATCGTTGTCAACGGGCCGCATCTGCGTGTCGAGATTGCCGCGCCCGATCTCCTGGATCTCGCGCGAGACGTCGATGATGGCGTGCGTGATGCGGCTGTTGTACAGCAGCATCAAAAGCGCAAACAGCGCGCACGCCAGCACGATGCCGATGACCTGCATGGCGTCATAGAGCCTCACCTCGGAAAAATCGTACACGACGGCCTGAAACACGCCGTCACGGAAGCTCACGGGGTAGATCGTGAGGGCTGTCTGCTCGCTCAGCTCCTGGCTTCGGATGGAGGCGCTGTCATCGATGCCCCACCAGCCGGCCTCCATCGCCAGATGGCGGTTTTTGTAGAACAGGATGTAGGTGTCCTTCTGCGTCACCGACCAGCGGGTGATCTGCTCGGTGTCCCGCGAGGCAAGGTTGTTGTCGCGGATGTACGTTTGCAGACTCTCGACTGCCGACATGCTGCGGCGGCTTACGGACTCGTCGCTCATATAGCGCGACTCGATGAACCAGTTGCCGCACTGCACCGTCAGCACATACGTCAGAACGCCCAGGCCGAAGCCCGCCAGCATCACGAGCATGAGCTTAAAGTGCAGCGAGCGGAAGCGTTTTTTCTCAGTCAATCTGATACCCCTTCCCCCAGACCGTGCGAATGAGGCGGGGATTGGTCGGATCCTCCTCCAGCTTCTTGCGCAGATTCACAATATGTACCATGACTGTGTTTGTGGACGAGGGCATGTATTTTTCGCGCCAGACGCCGCGGTAGATCTGCTCGACCGACACGACGCTCCCGCGGTGCGCGGCCAGAAAGCAGAGGATCTCAAACTCCGTCTCGGTCAGCTCGACCGAGCGCCCGCCGCGCAGCACGCGCCGTCCCGGCTCGTCGAGCACCACGTCCGCCCGCAGGACCTGTCCGTTCGTCTTGCCCTTGTACACGCGGTAGCGCCGCAGCAGCGATTCGACCTTCATCATCAGCTCCGCATGGGAAAACGGCTTTGCCAGATAGTCGTCGCCGCCGGCCTGATAGGCCTCCAGCTTGTCCTGCTCCTGCGTCTTGGCGGTCAGGAACAAAATGGGCGCGGCGCAGCACTCGCGGATCTCGCGGCTGGCGGATACGCCGTCCAGCCCCGGCATCATAATGTCCATCAGCACCAGATCGACCCCCGGCTGCTTCCGCACGTATTCCACCGCCGCAAGGCCGTTTTGCGCCTCGGCGACCCGATAGCCGCCCGACTCCAGCAAAATGCGGATGATGTGCCGGATGTCCGGCTCGTCGTCCACCACGAGGATCAGGGCGCTTTGTTCGTTCTTCTGTTCCATATCGGTCTCCTCCTGCATCGCCTACAATACCATTTTTCTGTATTGTATCATAATTCTCTCGCAAATGCGGCGCTTTTGCAGGGTTTTTAAGAATTATTAAGGAAGCCGCCCCGCCTTGTAAAACTTCCGCTCCGTTTTCGTAAAACCAAGCTATGACTTTTCCGCGAAGCGTGTTATAATGATGAGACCAACACATCAAATGCGCATCGGACTTCCTCCGAGGCGCTTCCAACGCAGTATTGGCGGAAAAGATCCGCCGGACTTCTTATGAAAGTATTATTCCAAGATAATCGGGTCTTTGTATGCTTGAAGCCCCCCGGCATCGTCTCCACCGACGAGCCGGGCGGTATGCCCGCACAGATCCGGGCGGTGCTCGGAGATGAGAGGGCGTGTGTGCGGACGGTCCACAGGCTGGACGCGGCGGTCGGCGGGGTGATGGTGTTTGCGCGGTCGCGGGTGGCGGCGGAGCTGCTGTCGCAGCAGATGCGCGAGCGCCGATTTGAAAAGGAATATCTTGCGGTCGTCACGGGAAGGCCGGAGGCGGCGGAGGGTACGCTGCGCGACTGGCTCTTTTACGACCGAACAGCGCGGATGGCGCGTGTCGGGCAGGGGCCGGGGAAGGATGTCCGGGAGGCGGTTCTTGATTACCGTGTGCTCGGGACGGCGGAGGGGCTGTCGCTGCTTCGCATCCGGCTGCACACGGGCAGGACGCACCAGATCCGGGTGCAGTTCGCCTCGCGCGGTATGCCGCTCGCGGGCGACCGGAAATACGGCGCGGCGGAGACGGACTTTCCGATCGCGCTGTGGTCGTACAGGGTGCGCTTTTTCCATCCGCAGACGGGGCTTGCGGCCGAGTTTTCGCATTTGCCGCCGGAGCTTGCTCCGTGGCGGAGATTTCAGACGATATTACAGGAAATTTGAAGGAGAGGAACATGGCTAAGGCAAAGAGATTTGATATGCTGAACGGCGCGCTGCTGCCAAAGATCCTGATGTTCTCGCTTCCGCTGGCGCTCACAGGCATCTTGCAGCTTCTGTTCAACGCGGCCGACGTCATTGTCGTCGGCAAATTCGCGGGCAGCACGTCGCTGGCCGCCGTGGGCGCGACCTCGTCGCTCATAAACCTGCTGACCGGCGCGTTCATCGGCATCTCGGTCGGCGTCAACATTCTCGTCGCGCGCTATGTCGGCTGCCGCGACGATGCAGGCGTCAGCCGCGCGGTACACTGCGCCATCACGCTGAGCCTGATTCTGGGCGTGATCACGTTTTTGATCGGTTTCTTCCTGTCCACACCGCTGCTGGAGCTGATGGCAACGCCGGAGGACGTTCTGGCGCTGGCCAGCCTCTATCTGCGCATCTATTTCATCGGTATCCCCGGCGCGCTCGTCTACAATTTCGCGGCGGCGATCCTGCGCGCCTACGGCGATACGAAAAGGCCGCTTATCTTCCTCGCCGTCTCCGGCGTACTGAACGTGCTGCTGAATCTCTTTTTCGTCATTCTCTGCCGGATGGACGTGGCAGGCGTCGCGATCGCAACGGTCGTGTCGCAGTATGTGTCGGTCGGGCTGATCCTTGCCTGCCTGATGCGGCAGGAGGGCGCGTCGCGCCTGCGGCTGAGAGAGCTGCGCCTGCACCCGACCGAGGCGATGCGCATGATCCAGATCGGCCTTCCGGCGGGGCTTCAGTCCGTGGTCTTCAACATCTCGAATGTCATGATCCAAAGCTGCGTCAACTCGTTCGGCGCGGATGTCATCGCCGCGAACACCGCCGCGTCCAACATCGCCGCGTTTTCCTACACGGCGATGAACTCCGTCTTCCACGCCGCCATCACCTTCACCAGTCAGAACATCGGCGCGCGGCGCTATGACCGCGTGTGGAAGATCTTCTGGGCGTGTCAGTTCGCCGTGCTCATCATCGGCGTGCCGCTTTGCGCGCTGACCACGGTCTTTGGCCCGCAGCTGCTCGGCATTTACGTTTCCGGCAGCGACCCGGCCTATGACGCCGTGATCGCAATGGGTATGATCCGCACATACTATGTATCAATGCCCTATTTCCTCTGCGGCACAATGGAGGTCTGCTGCGGCATGGTGCGCGGGCTCGGAAAATCGTGGCTGCCGATGGTCGTCACGATCTTCGGCGCCTGCATCCTGCGCACCGTCTGGATCTACACCATCTTTGTGTGGGACCACACGCTGCCCGCGCTCTATTTCTCCTATCCCGTCAGCTGGGTCTTCACCTCGGCCATGCACATCTTCTGCTTTGTCTATTTCTGGAAACGTATCCGCCGGAAGCTCGAGCAGGCCGCTCCCGCCGTACAAACCACTTAAAGAAAGGAGACTGCTTTATGCGAGTCATCGATCTTGAAAACATCACCGTCGCCATGCGCGACCAGACGCGCTTTGTCCTGCGCTGTGAGGAGGTCTTTCACGACAAGATCAGCGCCGCCGCCTCTACCATCCTGAGCGCCTATCCCAAGCGCCCCTACGTCGCGCTGACCGGGCCGTCCGGCTCCGGAAAGACGACCACCGCGATGCGCCTGAAGGCGTATCTGGAGAACCTCGGCGTGCCGGTCTGCCTTTTGAGCATGGACAACTTTTTCCTCTCGCTTGCCGACCGGCCCAAGGAACTGACCGACTGGGAATCGCCGCTGTGCGTCAACTGGACAGAGCTCTGCCGCTGCATGGAGGCGCTCTCCAACGGGGAAACGGCGCAGGTGCCGTGGTATGATTTTGCCGGCGGCAAGACCGGCGGCTACCGTCCGGTGCAGGGAAGCCGCGAGGCGATCATTCTCGTCGAGGGCATCCACATGCTGAACCCCATCATTTTTGACCGCATCCGCGACCGCGCCACCGGCATCTATGTCGCGCCGCGCACGCGCATCATCACCGGCGATGACCGCATCGTCCGCCCGGAGCAGATCCGCGTTGCCCGCCGCATGATCCGCGACTATCGCGGGCGCGGAAACTCCCTGCGCACGACCGTCGAGCGCGCGCAGGACGTTGACCGCGGTGAGGTGCAGTATATCGCGCCCAACAAGCCGAACGCCAGCGTCCACATCGACACCTTCCACGACTATGAGCTGTGCATCCTCGCAAAATACCTGCGCGAGCTGCCCGAGTTTGCAGACGCGCTGGACGATGAATTCGTCGAGGCGCACGGGCTCGGCGTTCTGATGCAGGTCGTGCGCGAGCTTCCGCCGCTCGACACGCCGTTTGTCCCGCGCGATTCGATCGTCCGGGAATTTGTCGGCGGCAGCTGCTTTGAATACTGAGAACAGATGCAAAAAGGGCAGTCCCGAATGGGACTGCCCTTGACAGACTGTCAAAAAACCTCGTAGAGTTCGCGCCCGCAGGCGCGAATAAAATGTAAATCGGTTTTGTACGGTGGCGTGTACATCGGACAAAACACACTACGCGATGCAAGTGTGGAATTTGTGCGCGAGCCGCGCACAAATTATGCGCGCCGCATCGCGCGGCCTTTTCAAACGCGAACCCAGCCCTGCGGTTCGCGTTTGAGAGCTTGTCAAAAAGACTTTTTTGACAAGCTCAAAAGGGCAGTCCCATTCGGGACTGCCCTTGAATTTTCAATCAAAGATATTTTGCAATGTAGCCGGGCGCGGTCTCGGGGTCACCCTGCATCGTGAAGGTGAAGGAGACGTTGTTCGCCAGCGAGAACTGATTGCACCAGTTGAGGAATGCCTCGGTGTCGGTGTCATCCTTGCAGTGCGCGATCTTGTAAAGGCCGTCTGCAAAAATATGGGTAATGTCGAAATTGCCCGCATGAAGGCCGCTGATGAAGCCCTTCAGGAACGTATAGCTGCCAAGCGCGTATTCGCCCGCGTCGATCAGACGCACACGGTGATCGACGTCAAAGCGCATCGTATGGCCTTTTTCGATACAGACCATACTGCCGGTCTCGTCTTTCAAAGCCTGATGAATGGCGTCAATGAGTCTTTTGGTTTTGCCGGAGCCTTCCGGCCCCATGATGATGTGAACCATAGGGTACTCCTCCTTTGTTCGGTTCAAGGGATATTCCAGTGTATTTTAGCACTCTTTTTCAAAAAGCACAATAGCATATTTCGTTTTTCGCAGAAAATGATGCTTTATTCCGCTTTTTCCGGCCGCCCGAGCAGCTCCGCTGCCGCGCGGCGCGTCGGAAGCTCCTGCGGAAGGTCGAACGGATCGACGCCGCAGGCGCAGGCGAAGATGGCATTTGCCAGCTCGAAGAAGTAAAACAGCTCGCCGAGGTGCGCCGCATCGAGCGTCTCGCCCTCGATCACGATGACCGGCACATCCGCCGCGGCGTGGGTGTCGAGCATCGCCTGATACGTCGCCGCCGCCACGTCTGCCACCGACTTGTCCGCCAGATAGTCCAGCCCGTCATAGTCCTTCCAGTCCATCTCGACGTTCACGCGCTGCGCGGAGAGCGGCGGCACGTGCAGCATCGTCTCAAACAGCGGATAGCGTCCGGAGGTCAGCATGTTGTCCACTGCGTCCAGATCGCGCGTCAGGCACATCGGCAGCGGCAGGACGCCCGCTCCGCTCTGGCAGGCATGGCGGCAGACCCACTGCGCCCACCACGTTCCGAAGGCGGAAAACGCCGGGTCGAACGTGCCGAGCAGCTCCGCCGTGCGGCCATTGCCGTACAGCGCGTAGCGCGCGCCGGCGTACATCCAGACGGGATTTTCAAACGCACGCAGATCGTACTGCCGGTAGGCCTCCGCCGCGCCCTCAAGCACCTCCAGCGGCTCGATCCCTGCCACAGCCAGCGGCAGGAGCGTCGCCGAGGTCAGCGCGCTGTATGCGCCGCCGGGCTGGGTCGGCACCGGCAGAAAGGCGTAGCCCTCCTCCTTTGCCATCAGCGCCACCGGGGTGTTCGGCTGCGCCGAGACGTAGATGCGCGTTTTCGTCTCCGCGCCGTAGCGCCGCTCCATCATCCAGCGGACGGCGCGCGAGGCGATCGCCGTCTCCATCTCCCCGCCGAGCGGCGAGACGATATGCAGGCAGAAATCATGCCCCTCCAGCCGGTCGCAGAGCTCCAGCCAGCTCCGGGAGGAAAGGCTGTCGCCCGCGAAAAACACGCGCATACGGCCCTTTCCGCGGTCACCGAGCAGCGCCAGCGCAGCTTGTGCCGCGCGGCAGGCGCTTGCCGTTCCGAGCACAACGAGCGTGTCGCCCGCGGCGCGGATCGCCTTTTCCGCCGTGCGCACGGCATGGAGCATCCGCGCTGTCAGCGCGTCGGACTGGCCGAGCCAGCCGAGATACTGCGCAAAGCCCGGCTGGTTGCTCCGCAGATGCAGATGCGCGTCAAAAAGCTCCTTTTCCCGGCTCAGAAGGTCGGGCAGCGACACGCAGCTCCAGATATTCGATAATTCAACATTTAACATAAAGGCTCCTTCCAGCGCCGCAGGCAGCCGGATGCTCAGAAATACTGCCCGAGCGCATAGCCGAGGCCGGTCAGCGCACCGGTGCACGCAAGGACCAGCACCACGAGCAAGACGAGCAGCAGCCCGCAGAAATGGCTGCACGCAAAATTGCGCTTGTTGACGTTGCTGCTTCCGATGGCATGACACAGCAGGAAGATCACCCCGATCACGGGGATCAGGTACAGGATCTCCAGCCCGAAATACGTCCACGGGGACAGCGGCCGCAGCTCCGGCGGCAGGCGGTCGGTTTCATACATGTGCCTGTTCCTCCCTCTCGTTTTCTCCCGTTTTCTCCCGGCCGGCTTACAGCGCGCCCGGACGGCGCGGGATGTATTCGCCCACGGCGCCGGTCAGGATCTCGCCGTGCTCGACGGCAAGCTGCCCGCGCAGCCAGACCTGCGCGATCGAGCCGTGTGTCCGGAAGCCCTCAAAGGGCGTGTAGCCGGCGGCAGAAATCTGATCGGCGGCAGAAATGGTCGTGTCTGCCGCGGGGTCGTAGACAACGATGTCGGCGTCGCTTCCTGCGGCGAGCACGCCCTTGCGCGGATACGCGCCGTAGAGCTTTGCGGGATTTTCAGACAGCAGCGCGCACATCTGCTCCTTTGTGATGCGCCCCTCTGCCACGCCCGCGGAATAGAGCAGCACGCCGCGCGTCTCCACGCCGGGCATGCCGCCGGGGATCTTCGTGAAGTCGTCTCTGCCTGCGTCCTTCTGCCGGAGGGTGAAGCTGCAATGGTCGGTGGAGACGGTCTGGACCGCGCCGTTTGCGAGCGCCTTCCACAAAAGCGCCTGATCGGCCTTCGTGCGAAGCGGCGGCGCGCAGACATAGCGGGCAGAATCCGTGAATTCCGGCTGGCGGTAGAGCGCATCGTCCAGCAGCAGATAGTGCGGACACGTCTCGACATAGACCTTCTGCCCTCTTGCGCGGGCGCGCATCACCTCGTCCAGTGCCTCCTTCGTGCTCAGGTGCACGATCACGACCGGCACATCCGCGACCTCGGCGATGCGCAGCAGATGCGCCACCGCCTCTGCCTCCAGCGGGTTCGGGCGGCATTCGGGATGGGATGCCGGCGAAAGCTTCCCGTCCTTTTTGTGCTGCGCGATGAGCGCGTCGATGACGCCTGCGTTTTCACAGTGGACGCCCGCGATGCCGCCGTATTTTTTCAGCTCCAGCAGTGCGGAATAGAGATCCTGGTCGCCGATCATCATCGCCGGATACGTCATGTACATCTTGAACGACGGGATGCCCGCATCGAACATCGCGGGAATTTCGGCGCGGATGCCCTCGTTCCAGTCGTCGATGGTCATGTGGAAGGCATAGTCGCAGGAGGATCTCCCGTCGGCCTTCTCGTGCCAGAGCGCCAGCCCGTAGCCGAGCGTTTCGCCCTTGTTGGGGCAGGCGAAGTCAATGACCATCGTCGTGCCGCCGCGCAGCGCGCTGCGCGTGCCGGAGGCAAAATCATCGGCCGTGGTCGTGTTGCAGACGTCGAGATCAAAATGCGTATGCGCGTCGATAAAGCCGGGGAACAGGAGCTTTCCCGTCACATCCACGACCTGTGCGCCCTCGCAGAGAAGATCTTTTCCGACAGCGGCGATCTTCTCGCCGTCGATCAGAAGGTCTGCCTCGCACGAAACGCTGCTGCCAACGACCGTGCCGCCCTTGAGAATGTATTTCATAAAAACCGCTCCATTTCAAGTTCCGTAAAATTTTGCTGTTTCCGTTTTCAGTATACCACAGCTTTCGGAAAATGAGAATCTTTTTTCTGTCCCGGCTTTTGCATGCGCGTCCGTCCGCCAGGAATGCCCGCTTTATGGCGGTTTTCCGGCGAACCCGTGTTGATTTTCGATTTCGCACCGTAGGGGCGGACGACTCTGTCCGCCCGCCGGAAACGACCGTTTTTACGGAAATCCGATGCGAATTCGCAACATTTTAATGGGCCGATGTGGGCATTGGCCCCTACAAACAACCGCGCAAAATTGCACGATTTTGTAGGGCGGACAGAGTCGTCCGCCCCTACAAATGGTATTGAAAACAACGCGGGCAGGCGAAAAATCGCCGCGTTTCCCGTTTCGTGCCGTAGGGGTCGATGCCCACATCGACCCGCCGAAAGCACCTATTTTATGGCGGTTTTCCGGCGAATACGTGAAATTGCGGTTCCACGTCGTAGGGGCGGACGACTCTGTCCGCCCGCGGAAAATGCCCGTTTTGCGGAAATCCGATGCGAAATTGCAACATTTTGAAGCGCCTCGCAAAACGCCGGATTTTGCAGGCACAAACGCCCCGCCGCGCTCATCGCGGCAGGGCGCCTTGTCTGTCGGGACACGCACTCACTGGATGTGCGTGTGGTTGTTGATGTGGTCGATGCAGTAGCAGTAATAGCCCTTGCACTTGGAGCAGTAGCGGAACTCCAGATTCGGATACTCCGTGTCCGTCCGTCCGCAGACCGTACACTTGTGGCGGTAGGGGCGCTCGCCGGATTTGCTCTGATAGGAGCTGGCCCAGTTGGGATTCGGGCGGGCGCGGGTCTGCTTCGGGCGGCTCGGGCGGCGCCACGACTGCGGAAACAGGTTCTGAATGTCTCTGCCGAAGAACAGGAAATAGTTTGCCAGCGGCACCAGCGGCAGGACCCAGCGGAAGGCCAGAAAGCCGCCGCCCAGCACGCCCAGCACCACGTCCAGCGCCTCGACCGCCAGATAGAACCACGCCAGATACTTGAATTTGATCGGGATGATGAACATGAGCAGAACGCGCGCGTCCGGCTCGATGGTCGCGACCGCGAGGAACAGGCTCAGGTTGAGGGCCGACGAGCTGACGCCCACGCCGAGCAGCATCGCCGCGATGTCCGTCAGCACAAGACCCGTCAGATAGTACAAATTGAAACGGAAGCTGCCCCAATAGCTCTCAAGGATGCGCCCGAACTGATAGTAGCAGAACAGGCTGACCAGCCCGAGCAGCGGCCCCGCGAACGAGCCGGTCGATACATCGACCATATAGGTCAGAATGTAGGTGACGAGCCGCCAGACCTGCCCCTTCATAATGGCGGCAGGGCTGAAGCGCAGCAGCGCATAGACCACATTGCTCGGGTCGATGATCGACAGCAGATAGACCGCGACGTTCGCGATGCCAATGTACATCATCAGATTCGGAATGCCCTTGTTCCTGTTTCTCAGGAAGAAGCGCTCCATTTTTTTGCGAAAGTTCTCCATTTTGAATACCCCCGGTGTTTCGTCCTTTTATCATATCGAAAGCGGCCTGCAAAGTCTACAGATATTTTGTGAATTCTATCCCAAGTATGGACAAAACTCCCGCAAAAATACACATTTGCCCTCTTGACAAGCGTCCTCTGTGTCCTATATAATACACCAAGGCCTGTAATGGCCGCCGGCGCGGAGCTTCCGCCGCCGCAACTGAATACCCCTTATCAAGAGCGACTGAGGGAACGGCCCTATGAAGTCCGGCAACCTGCGTGTGCAAGGTGCCAAATCCGGCGAAGTGATCGAAAGATGAGGAAATCGAAATCTCGTGCGCTTTGCCTTCCGCAAAGCGCATTTTTCATTTCCCAACGCGAAAGGAGAACCTATTTTATGAACGAACAGAAGCGAATTTTCACCTCGGAATCCGTGACCGAGGGACATCCCGACAAGATCTGCGACCAGATCTCCGACGGCGTGCTCGACGCCATCCTCGAAAAAGACCCGCAGGCGCGCGTTGCCTGCGAATGCGCCACGACGACCGGCCTCGTGCTGGTCATGGGCGAGATCACTACGGACTGCTATGTGGACATTGCGGGCATCGCGCGCGATACCATCGTCCGCATCGGCTACGACAGCGCCGAGTACGGCTTTGACGGCCGGAGCTGCGCCGTCCTCACCGCCATCGGCAAGCAGTCCGAGGACATCGCCATGGGCGTTGACAACTCCTATGACGAGGCCGAGCAGACCGGCGCCGGCGATCAGGGCATGATGTTCGGCTTTGCCTGCAACGAGACGAAAGAGCTGATGCCCGCGCCCATTTCCTACGCCCACAATCTGACGCGCGCGCTGACCGCGGCCAGAAAAGACGGACGCCTGCCGTGGCTGCGCCCCGACGGCAAGAGCCAGGTCTCCGTTCAGTACGCCGCCGACGGCTCCGTTGAGCGCATCGACACGGTTGTCGTCTCCACGCAGCACGCGGCCGAGATCGCCATCTCCGAGCTGCGCGAGGCCGTGATCGAGGAGGTCATCAAGCCCAACCTGCCCTCGCGTCTGATGGACAAGGACACGCGCTTCCTCGTCAATCCCACCGGCCGCTTCGTCATCGGCGGCCCTGCGGGCGACTCCGGCCTGACCGGCCGCAAGATCATCGTTGACACCTACGGCGGCTATGCCGCGCACGGCGGCGGCGCGTTCTCCGGCAAAGACCCGACGAAGGTTGACCGCAGCGCTGCGTATATGGCGCGCTACATCGCAAAGAACATCGTTGCGGCAGGTCTTGCGTCCAAGTGCCAGCTCGAGCTTGCCTACGCCATCGGCGTTGCGCAGCCCGTCTCCGTCCTCGTCGACACCTACGGCACCGGCAAGCTCTCCGACGGCGCACTGTCCGAGCTGGTTCGCAAGTGCTTTGACCTGCGTCCGGCCGCCATCATCCGCACGCTCGATCTCCGCCGCCCGATCTATCAGCAGGTCGCGGCATACGGCCACTTCGGCCGTCCGGAGCTCGATCTGCCGTGGGAGCGCATCGACCGCGTGGACGATCTGCTCAAGAACGCCTGAGCGCCGCAAAGCCTCTGACACACAAAATGCCCGCCGCGGAATCTGACGTTTCGCGGCGGGCGTAATTTATATTTCCTGCTTACAGATGCAGCACACGGTCACGGATCTCCTGCGTCCGGCCCTGATTCCAGTACTGCGTGCCAATGTAGCCGCAGGTCCTGCGGGCGACGTTCATCTTCGACTGGTCGGTGTTGCCGCACTGCGGGCATGTCCAGACGAGCTTGCCGTCTGCGTCCTCCCTGATCTCGATCTCGCCGTCAAAGCCGCAGACCTGGCAGTAGTCGGACTTGGTGTTCAGCTCGGCGTACATGATGTGCTCATAGATGAACTTCATGACCTCCAGCACCGCGTCCAGATTCTGCTGCATGTTCGGCACCTCGACGTAGCTGATCGCGCCGCCGGGGGAGAGGGCCTGGAACTGCGACTCGAAGGCCAACTTGTCGAAGGCGTTGATATTCTCGGTCACGTGGATATGGTAGGAATTTGTGATATAGTTCTTGTCCGTAATGCCCTCGACAAGGCCGAAGCGCTTTTGCAGGCACTTGGCGAACTTGTACGTTGTGGACTCCAGCGGCGTTCCGTAGAGCGAGAAGTCGATGTCGGTCTTTTCCTTCCAGCGCTTGCAGGCGTCGTTCATGTGCTGCATGATCTCCAGCGCGAACGGCGTGGCAGCGGGGTCGGTGTGCGACTTGCCGGTCATGTACTTGACGCACTCATACAGGCCCGCATAGCCGAGCGAAATGGTCGAGTAGCCGCCGTAGAGCAGCTTGTCGATCGGCTCGCCCTTTTTGAGTCTGGCGAGCGCGCCGTACTGCCACAGGATCGGCGCTGCATCGGAGAGCGTGCCCTTGAGACGGTTGTGGCGGCACATCAGGGCCTGGTAGCAAAGATCCAGCCTCTCGTCGAAGATTTTCCAGAACTTATCGAGCGCGCCGCCGGAGGAGAGCGCCACATCGACCAGATTGATGGTCACGACGCCCTGATTGAAGCGGCCGTAATACTTGGGCTTGCCCGGCTCGTAATTGCCGGCGTTTGCGATGTTGTCCCAGCCTGTTCCGGAGCGGTCGGGCGTCAGGAAGCTGCGGCAGCCCATGCAGGTGTACACATCGCCATGGCCCGGCGTTTCGCCCTTTGAAAGCTTCAGCTCCCGCATTTTCTTCTCGGAAATGTAGTCCGGCACCATGCGCTTGGCGGTGCAGCGGGCGGCGAGCTTCGTCAGCTCCCAATAGGGGCTGTCTTCGGTGATATTGTCCTCCTCCAGCACATAGATGAGCTTCGGGAAGGCCGGCGTGATCCACACGCCCTTTTCGTTCTTGACGCCCTCGATGCGCTGGCGGAGCGTTTCCTCGATGATGATGGCAAGATCCTTGCGGTCCTGCTCGCTGCGTGCCTCGCCGAGGTACATAAAGACCGTGATGAACGGCGCCTGGCCGTTGGTGGTCATGAGCGTGACGACCTGATACTGGATGGTCTGGACGCCGCGGCGGATCTCGTCGCGCAGGCGCGTCTCGACGACCTTCGAGATCGCCTCCTCCGAGGGCTGCACGCCGAAGGCCTTGATCTCCTCCTGCACGGCGCGGCGGATCTTCTGACGGGAGATGTCCACGAACGGCGCCAGATGCGTCAGGGAGATCGACTGGCCGCCGTACTGGTTCGAGGCGATCTGCGCAATGATCTGCGTGGCGATGTTGCACGCCGTGGAGAAGCTGTGCGGCTTTTCAATCAGCGTGCCGGAGATGACGGTGCCGTTTTGCAGCATGTCCTCGAGATTTACGAGGTCGCAGTTGTGCATGTGCTGGGCGAAATAGTCGGCGTCATGGAAATGGATGATGCCGGCGTTGTGCGCCTCAATGATCTCGCGCGGCAGCAGCATTCTGGCCGTGAGATCCTTCGACACCTCGCCCGCCATATAGTCACGCTGGACAGCGTTGACGGTGGGGTTCTTGTTGGAGTTCTCCTGCTTGACCTCCTCGTTGTTCGACTCGATCAGCGACAGGATCTTGTCGTCGGTGGTGTTGGACTTGCGCACGAGCGTGCGGGTGTAGCGGTAGGTGATATACTCCTTGGCGACCTCGTATGCCCCGTGCGCCATGATCTGATGCTCGACCAGATCCTGGATCTCCTCAACGTTCAGCGCACGGTTCATCGTGGTGCAGCTGTTTTCCACGCTCTCGGCGATGCGGCGGATCTGCATGGGACTCAGACGGTGATCCGCGGCGACGACGTTGTTGGCCTTCGTCACGGCGGAAATGATCTTCATAATATCAAACGACACCTCAGAGCCGTTTCGCTTGATGATCTTCATGGTGGCTTGCTCCTCTCTTTTCTGTTTTTTCACTCTATTTTTCGGGTGTTATCGGCTTGCAGGATGACGGATATCCTGCGTCGAAACTAAATATTGCATACTTTGCTGCACGGCGACCACAATATATTGTGCCGCCGAGCGCCGTGCAGTGCTAATATACCCGAAAAGGCAGCGTATGTCAAGGACAAGTTTCCGGTATTTAGTGCGCGATGCAACGTGAAACACAATATATTGTGTTTCACGTTGCACAGACACAAAAAGCGCATTTCGCTTGACAATACTGGAAAGTCTGTTAGAATAGCCCCAGACATTTACCAAACGCAGCGCCGCGCCATTTCAGAAGCCATCCGCCCGGACGCGCAGATGTGATCGTGCGGCGCTGCCAAAACGAAAAAAGGAGGAATGGAAATGGGAAAAGTCAAGGCATTTTTGAAGCGGAAGAACATTGAGATCTCCGCGAAGCGCTACGGCATCGACGCGCTCGGCGCGATGGCGCAGGGTCTGTTCTGCTCGCTGCTGATCGGCACGATCATCAAGACGCTCGGCGCGCAGCTTCACGTACAGCTGCTCATCGACGTGGGCAGCTACGCGATGGCCGTCTCCGGCCCGGCGATGGCGGTCGCCATCGGCTACGCGCTGAAGGCGGACGCGATGGTGCTGTTCTCTCTGGCGGCTGTCGGCTGGGCAGCCAACGCCGAGGGCGACGCAGGCGGCCCGCTGGCGGTACTGCTCATTGCGATCGTCGCAGCGGAGTGCGGCAAGGCCGTCAGCAAGGAAACCAAGATCGACATTCTGGTGACGCCCGCGGTGACGATCCTCGTCGGCGTGGTGCTGGCGAAGTGGATCGCGCCGCCCATCGGCACGGCGGCAGGCGCGTTCGGCAAGCTGATCCAGACCGCGATGGCGCTTCAGCCGTTCTGGATGGGCATTGCGGTCTCGGTTCTGGTCGGCATTGCGCTGACGCTGCCGATCTCGTCGGCGGCGATCTGTCAGGTGCTCCGTCTCACAGGTCTGGCAGGCGGCGCAGCCGTCGCGGGCTGCTGTGCGAACATGGTCGGCTTTGCCGTCCTGTCCTTCCGCGAAAACCGCTGGGGCGGCCTTGTGGCGCAGGGTCTGGGCACCTCGATGCTCCAGATGGGCAACATCGTCCGCAACCCGCGCATCTGGCTGCCGGCGATCCTGAGCTCGGCGATCACCGGCCCGCTCGCAACGTGCGTGTTCCGGCTTCAGATGAACGGCGCGCCCATCAACTCCGGCATGGGCACCTGCGGCCTGTGCGGTCAGATCGGCGTCATCACCGGCTGGTTCGGCCCGAGTGAGGAGGCCATCGCCAACGGCGCGGTCGCCATGGCTCCGGCTGCAATGGACTGGATCGGCCTTGCGCTCATCTGCTTCGTCCTTCCGGCGGTGCTGACGTGGCTGTTCGGCCTGTTCTTCCGGAAGATCGGCTGGATCCGCGAGGGCGACCTCAAGCTGCAGCTCAAGTAATTGCATATCATGCAGCCGGGTCTGTGAAGCATGCTTCACAGACCCGGCTTGCGCTTGTCAAAAATTTTCCCTTTACAGCGAAATACGAGTATAATGAAAGCAGTCAGGTCATAAAGACATACAATGCGCTCGGTCAGCAGTCGTCTTCGTCTTCTGACTGCCGCTGGCGTAGTAGGTATATGCGTAAGACGAAATGACACCCTTTTTGTTGCGGTTTTCGAGCAGAATCACCCAGTTCGCCTTGTTATAGCGGTACGTTTCAGTCGCAGCGTACCAGGGTACGAGCCTTTACAGTGTTTCTTACGTTGTCTCGTTGCGTCAGATTATTAACGCCATATCGCACTCTGCTGCACTAAATATTTTTCCCAATTTTGGTATAATCGCCGCACATTCAACCGCCTTGATGGCAAGGGTATCTCATCCGAGGGAACATAGCGGACAAACGGACGCATTTCCTTTGGAAAATTGAAATCATCAAAGATAAATTCAACTACCTCCAGTGGGTCTAAATAAGACCTTTTATGTTCGTATACCCATTTTAATACCAAAAAAAGATTTTTTTCCTTTGCCGCACACTGTGCTTCCAATGAAGTTTCTTTTGCGAGTTGCTGCAAAAGATGTACGACAGTCTCCTCTGCACACTGCCTTTCCAGTACCAGTCCGGCCAAAGCTGTCTCCTCAGCAGTTGGAAACTTCTGTTCCAACCGCATTAGTGCAAAATCAATCGCATCGCAAGACATCATGTACCCACTTTCTACTGCAAAACAAATGTCGGCCCAGTTTAGACATGCATTTTCCATACAAAACGCAAGTGGAAGTCTGATGTTTAATGTGTTAGAGACGCAGGTGTCGTTTCCCATTAAATTCACCGCTTTCAGTATTCTGTAAAAAGCTGATGGCTAACTGTGCCATCTGGCTGCAAAACAAACTCGAAAATGCCATGTACTCCATTAACTGTACCTCGAACCTGGAAAAAGATTCGACGAATACCATCACCGCCAATAATGTAATATGCGTGACCCTTAGATAGTTGAGCTTTGGTTAGGAAGCTCCCTGCTCTATGATATGTGTCATTCTTCTTAAGCGCAGTACCAACACGCTCGGCATTTGCAATTTTCCCTGCAATCTTTCTTACATTGAGCAATTCATCTGAATGTGCAAGCGAGTAGCCATATCCGCCGCCGAGCAAACCGCCTGTAAAATCACCGCCAACAGTTACCCAATCAGCCGAACTATTAAAGGTCTCAATTGACGTTATGTCCGCATCTAGTATCGCTATGCTCAACATAAGGCTAGTTCCAATGAAAGCTCCTGCTGCAATTGTTGAAACGGTTGTGGCAGCAGTTGTCCCACACGCCACTGCACTAACAGCATACAATGCCGGTATTGCGCCGCCAGCAGTAATGATTACGGCTGCTGTAGCAGCTGCAACAATTAAGCCGCCAATTAACCAATGATACCATTCGCGTCCATTCGGATCTGTGTAATTGATAGGCGAATTTCCGCAATACACATACAGATTTCCGCTCTGCATAACCGCTGTGATCTGCGGCGCATAGGAGTACGACTTCAGGCCCAGCTTGTCCTCACGTTCGTTGATCTTCTGCGGATTGTCGCCGTAGATGCTGTTCGCCGTGTTCCAGTGGGTATCCTGCTGGGTGAAGCGGCCGATGGCAGGGTCGTAATACCGCGCGCGGAGGTAATAGGTCTTCGTCTCGCCGTCGAAGTACTCGC
>ERZ1673695.186-NODE-186-length-110328-cov-13.409221_pt1 | contig 110328 bp, 110 predicted proteins | sample MGYA00580225_ERZ1673695 | MGnify/ENA primary metagenome ERZ1673695 (study PRJEB41218, sample SAMN15661739) | gut metagenome | host: Homo sapiens | place: Canada: London | collected 2015-08-20/2019-03-30 | study: EMG produced TPA metagenomics assembly of... | reverse complement strand
TTTAACGGCGGTATTGATTTGCCGACGTAAAAAAACCTTCCTCAAAACGCTTGACGCCGACAGGGGGGGAGGTGCTACAATATAAGTACCTGCACAAATGCGGGAAAAAACACAAAGGAGTATTTTTTATGAAAAAAAAGTTTCTCATTCTCACACTGGTATGCGTTCTCACGCTTTCGCTTGCAGCCTGCCTGACTGCCTGCTCTCACAAGCATACCCTTACCAAGGTCGACGCAGTTGACGCTACTTGCACGGCGACCGGCAACAGCGAGTATTACAAGTGCACCGACGCGGATTGCGGAAAATTCTTTTCCGACGCCGAGGGGACGGAAGAGATTGAAAAGGATTCGTGGGTTATCGCCGCAAAGGGACACAGCTACGGCGAATGGACGGTTGAAAAAGCCGCTACTTTCTTCGGAAAGGGAGTAGAAAAGCGCGTTTGCGCAAACGACGCGTCTCATACGGAATCGCGCGACATCGCGGCAATCGGAAGCACGGCTAAAGTGTTTGACTCGTTTACCGTTTACGCCGACGCAAGCAAGCAGGGAGACAACGGCATAATTCTTAACAAAGACACTGCCAACGGAACGGGCGCTTCGACTTACTTCGGAGAGACGGACAAAAACTACGATTGGGACGGCAGCGAGATGACTCTTGCTTTCGAGCTGGACCTTTCGGCTCTTTCCGCAACGGACGATTACACAATGTTTGTGCTTGCTTTCAACTACAAAAACGGTGACGAATACACGCACGCGGACGAAATCCGTTTCGGCATAGTGAAAACCGACGACGGTTTCGTTGTGAACAGAATGGACGGCGCTGCCGACGACGCTGCCAACGTGGCGGCGATTAAGGGCGAAGGCTCTCAGAGCTTCACCGCGAGCAAAATCAGCGCTTCCTTTACCTTTGCTTACGATGCGGATACAAAGGAATTTACATATTCCATGACAATAGGCGGCAAAGCCTTCGGCGACATTACGAGAACGGAGCTCAACGACCTTGTGGGATTGCGTTATCTCTGGAACGCACGCCTCAACAAGGACGGAGTGGAGCTGTCCAACCTGACGCTTGCCTGATTTAAACGGATTTTTAAACGGACGCAGCTTTGCTGCGTCCGTTTTTTGTCCGCAAATTTCGAGCGGAAATTGTGGAGGACAAATCCCGAATATTAAAGCGGCTGAATTGCAGCAGCCGCTTGAAATCGTTATCTTAAAACCACCGTGTGCGACACGGGGCAAAAGGTGTCGCCTTCTCCTAAAATCAAGACGTCTCCGTGCTTGATTTCACGCACCAAGCCGTTGACTCTTATGTTGAACGAATCGCTCCCGTCGGCGGTGAGCACGGTGTATTTTCCGACCTTCAAATCCTTGCCCGCCGTGAGTGTGACGTTTCTGCTTGCAACCAAATCCCCTTGAACAAACGCCGCCTTGGGAGTGTCGTCATGCTTTGAGACCTCTGCGGAGGAGGAATATCTGACATCCTTTTCCTCGGTTATACCCGCCTGCTTTCGGCGGGCTTTGATTTTGTCTCTGCGATTGACTATGACAGCCGCAACAATGACGATGATTGCGAAAATACCTATGCCGATACCTACCCATGCGCCTTTGGTGAGTGCGAAAAAACACAACATAATTTTTACCTCGTGGGTTTATTCTAACATTTTTTTGAGGAGATGTAAACAAAAGCGACGCTTAAATTAAGCGTCGCAAAATTATTGTTTTTTTATCGTGTCGCAGCCCATGTAGCTTCTCAACGCTTCCGGTACGGTGATTGTGCCGTCGGGGTTCTGGTAGTTTTCCATGATGGCGGCGACCGTTCTTCCGACCGCCAAACCGCTGCCGTTCAAGGTATGGACAAAAGCGGGCTTGCCTGTTTCCGCCTGTCTGTATTTGATGTTGCCCCGCCGCGCCTGATAATCCTCGAAATTGGAGCAGCTTGAAATTTCCACATATCTGCCGTAGCTTGGCATCCACACTTCGAGGTCGTAGGTCTTTGCCGACGAAAAGCCTATATCGCCGGTAGAAAGCGCCATGACGCGATAGGGCAGTTTCAGCCTGCGCAAGACGGACTCCGCGTCGGCAGTCAGCTTTTCAAGTTCTTCGTAGCTTTCCGACGGGCGCGTAAATTTGACAAGCTCCACCTTGTCGAATTGGTGCTGGCGTATGAGTCCTCTCGTATCTCTGCCCGCGCTGCCCGCTTCGGCGCGGAAACAGGCGGTGTAAGCGCAGTATTTTATCGGGAGGGCGTCTTCCGATAGAATTTCGTCTCTGTGCAGGTTTGTTACGGGCACCTCCGCCGTAGGGATAAGGAAATAATCCGTGTTTTTTAGCGCAAAAGCGTCCTCCTCGAACTTGGGCAGCTGCCCTGTCGCGGTCATGCTGGCTCTGTTGACGATGTAAGGGGGCAGAATTTCGGTGTAGCCGTTTGAAGTGTGCAGGTCGAGCATCAGGGAAATAACGCTTCTTTCAAGCCTTGCGGCGGCGCCGCGGCAGACAGTGAATCTCGCACCGGATATCTTTGCGGCGCGAGGCCAATCCAACAGATTGAGCGTCTCGCCAAGCTCCCAATGCGGCTTGGGCGAAAAATCGAAACTCGTAGGCTCTCCCCATTTTCTGACCTCCACGTTGTCCGCGTCGCTTTTGCCAAACGGCGTGGTGCTGTGGGGGATGTTCGGTATGGAAAGCATTAGCTCTTTAAGCTCCGCTTCCGTCGAGGACAGTATGTCGTCAAGCTCCTTTATGCGAACGCCTGTCTTCTGCATATCGGCGATGATGTCGTCGGCGTTCTTCTTTTCTCTTTTGAGCTGCGCGACCTTGGCGCTTTCGCTGTTGCGGCGCGCTTTGAGCGTTTCGACTTCTTTTATTGTTTCGCGGCGTTTGAGTTCCAATTCGACGGCTTTGTCTACGGGAAACTCACCGTTGCGCCCCGCAAGCGCCTGCTTTACCGCTTGGGTGTTTTCTACGACGTATTTTATATCAAGCATAATAATGACCTCTTATCTGTCTGAAAGTTTTTCCTGTTTTTGTTTTTTAATAGTTTATAGCAAAAAAAAGCTTTTGACAATTCATTTGAACGGGTTGGACAAATAATTTTAGGGCGGAGAGATTTTTTGCATTTTAAATGTTGTCAAAATCCGAAAATATGTTATTATATATACTATGGAATTAAAAGTTTACAACACGCTTACAAGAAAGAAAGAGACGTTTACACCCATAGGCAAAACGGTGGGTATGTATTCCTGCGGACCGACTGTTTACAATTATGCGCATATAGGCAATATGCGCGCTTATATTTTTATGGATACGCTGCGCCGCGCGCTGAATTACAACGGGTTTAAGGTAAAGTCCGTCATGAACATCACGGACGTGGGGCATCTTTTGTCCGACGGCGACACGGGCGAGGACAAAATGGAAAAATCCGCGCGCGAACAAAAAAAGTCGCCCTACGAAATCGCCGAAACCATTGCGGCGCAGTTTTTTGCGGATTTAAAATCGCTCAATATTTCAAGACCTACCGTCACGCCCAAGGCAACGGACAATATTCCCGAAATGATAGAAATTGTCAAAGCGTTGCTGGAAAAGGGGTTCGCCTACGAAACGGACGACGGCATTTATTTTTCCGTTGAAAAGTTCCCCGAATACGGGAAGCTGTCCGGCATAAATCTCGACGAGCAGAAAAGCGGCGCGCGCGTGGAGGTAAACGAGCAAAAAAGGCATCCCGCCGACTTCGCGCTGTGGAAAAAAGCGCCCGCAAACCACATTATGCAGTGGGACAGCCCGTGGGGGATGGGGTTCCCCGGCTGGCACATAGAGTGCACTGCAATGAGTAAAAAGTTTCTGGGCGAGACCTTCGATATCCACACGGGCGGCATCGACCATATTCCCATACATCACGAAAACGAAATCGCGCAGAGCGAGGCGTGGCTCGGACACAGGTGCGTCAATTACTGGATGCACGGAGAGTTTATGCTTTTCGACGGCGGCAAGATGAGCAAGTCGCTCGGCAATTGCTATCTGTTGAGCGATTTGGAGAAAATGGGATATTCGCCTATGCAGTTCAGATATTTCTGCCTCAACACGCATTACAGGCAAAAGCTGAACTTCACGTTTGACGCGCTGTCTGCCGCGGGCACGGCTTACGACAGACTGCTCGCGCTGCTCAAAGCGCACAGTGATTCTCCGACGGAAACGGATGCGAAAACGCTTGAAGGCTTTGAAAAGGATTTTCACGCAGCCGTCAACGACGACCTTAACGTGCCTATGGCAATCGGAGTGCTGTGGAAAATGCTTAAGCTTCCCAAAAGCAAAGACGTTTACAGGCTTGCGCTGAAAATGGACTCCGTTTTCGGACTGAGTCTGGACGCGCTGCCGAAAGACAGGGAGGAAAATATACCCGACGACGTGAAAGCGGTGGCGGAGGAGCGTTTTGCCGCGCGCAAGGCTAAGGATTGGGTAAAGAGCGACAGTCTGCGCCTTAAACTTGCGGAGCTGGGCTACGAGGTCAAAGACGGAGCGGACGGCTATACTCTGTCCAAGTCGAAATAAATGTTTCAGGCTTAAAAAACATTATGTCTTTCCTGATTTGAGAAAAAGTCACTTGTCAAAAGTGAGTCGTTTAAAGCGACGCATAAAGCGTTAAACAAAAAACGCTCCCTTTAAGGGAGCGTTTTTTTGTTTTAATTTCGGTTTCGGATTAGTTTTTTTCAGAAGCCGTCTTTTCTTCCTTGGCGGTATTTTCCTCGCCGTCCTTGATTTTTCCGAGATACTCGGGCAGCTCCATGTTGTTGAGCTTGAACAAATCGTTGAGCGGTGGCACAGCCTTCATCATGCTTGACATAAAGTTTGCGGTGGTGCTGCCGCCGTTGCCGTTGTTCATGCTGTCCCAAACCGTCACCTTGTCAATCTTGATATTCTTAATCGCTTCAACCTGAAGGGCAACAAGCTGTTCCATTTTGTCGCTGAGCATCATTTTGACCGCTTCGTTTGTGTCGCCGCCTGCCGCTTCAATGATTTTTTTGAAGCCTTCCGCCTGCTTGGAAAGGACTTCCAGCGTTCCGCGCGCTTCCGCCTCTTTCATCGCGAGCAGGGCGTCCGCCTCGCCCTGAGCCTGCCTTCTCTGCTTTTCCGCTTCCGCTTCGGCTTCCAACTCGATTTTTTGTTTTTCTATGAGGGCTTTGGTGATAACGTCCGCTTCGAGCGTGGATTTTTCTTTTTTTGCTCTTTCGATTTCCGCCTGCTGTTCCGCTTTGTAGGCTTCTTCTTTGGCTTTGGCTGCGGCGATTTTTTCCGCTACGGTAGCAAGTCTTTCGGCTTCCGCTTCTATCTCGCGGCGCTTTGCGTTGGATTGGCTGATTTTAGCCTTTGACTCGTTTTCGCCCTCTACGGCGATTGAGTTTGCCTGCGCCAGCTCGATTCTTTCTTCCTTGACTGCCATTGCTTCGCCGATGGCGCCGTCGCGGTTCTTTTCCGCAACGCTCTTTTTGGCGTCGTTGATTGCCTTTGCTGCCGCCTCTTTTCCGAGAGCGGCAATGTAACCCGATTCGTCGTTTATGTCCGTGACGTTGACGTTTATCAGACGCAGACCGACCTTTTTCAACTCGCTTTCCACGTTGAGGCTGACGGCGTCGAGAAATTTGTCACGGTTGGTGTTGATTTCCTCAATGTCCATTGTGGCGATAACCAGACGCAGCTGACCGAATATGATGTCCTTTGCAAGCTCCTGAATTGCGGGCAGTTTGAGACTTCTCAATCTTTCCGCCGCGTTTTGCATAATGCCCGGTTCTGTGGATATGCCCACGGTGAAAATCGAGGGGACGTCAATACGTATATTCTGCTTGGACAGCGCGTTTTTGAGGTCCACGCTTATGGAAATGGGGGTGAGGTCCATGTAGCTGAAATTTTGGAAAAAAGGCCACACCAGGCGCGCACCGCCGTGCATACACAGCGAGGAACGCTTTTTTCCGTCCTTTGTTTTCCCCAAGCCCGAGCCGAATATAACCATGATTTTGTCCGACGGACATTTTTTGTAGCGCGTTGCCAAAGCGATGAGTATGACAAGCAGAATAATGACTGCCGCAACCACAGACATGATTATGCCAACGGTTGCTCCTCCGTCGGCAAAAAGTAAATTGAGCATTTTTGATTTCCTCCTAAAAAACTTTCTTTAATTTTATTGTTTTTTGACTACAACGAGACCGTCCGACACAACGCTGTCCACAACGACCGCCGCGCCGGTGGGAATATCCTCGTTTTCGTCGGTTACGGCGTTGACCTCAACCATTTTTTCCTGCACGATAACATTGATTTTTCCCGTACCGCTGCGCTCGGCGGGTATGCGCAGATAAACTTCCGCGCTGCAACCGATTGCACGGCGTATGTTTGTCGTGCCGTCGGTCTGAGTCCTTTCGACGAGAGTCATGAGCAACGCAACAAGCAGCGACGCCGCGACGCCGGCGCCCACCCCGATGAGCAAAGCCCACCACCAATCCATGAGATAAACGCAGGTGTAGCCCACCCACGAAAAAATACACAGAAACGCCATTATGCTTCTTATGCCGAGCAGCTTCATGCCGAAAGCGCCCAAGTCGCTCTGAGCTATGTCGCTGCCTCCGTCGAAATCGGCGTCTCCGTCAAAATCCGCGCCGCCTACAAGGTCGCCGTCGGCAGCCTCGAAGCCGTTGGAGCCGGCGCCTACAAGCATAAGTATAATTTGGATAACCATAATCAGAGTTGTGGCGCAGGCGACGATAAAAAGCACCTTTTGCAGCGTTAACATGTTGTTCCACCAAAATTCCATTTGTGCCTCCTTGAAAAACCGAAACAAGTTTGCGGCTGTCTTTTAAAAGATTATATCATGTTTGACGGTATTATGCAACAGAACTCGGAAAAATTGTCCGTTATGTAAATTTTGCGTCTTTTCGGTCGAAAAATGTAGTTTTTGTCGAAATCTTTTAAAACGCACAGGCTGCGCCAAGCAGCGCTAAAACAATTGTTTTTTGACTTGTTGACAAGAGGACGGACGTGTGATAATATAATAACATTAACGGTATGCCCGTTTCGTTTTTGTGACGGCTGCTTAAAATAAATTGTTTCTGCGTTATACGCTTGAACGGTCAAATGTCGCTTTTAAACTTTAAAACAAACAAAACATAAGCTATAAAAAACATTTAAATAAACTGAGCTTGAAATTTAGTCGACAGAAAGGGGACGCCCGCAGCTTAAATTTGGATGAGGAGGAAAATGAAAAAAATATTAAAAATTTCAGCTATAGGGTTGATATCAATATTGTTGACGTGTACGTTAACGGGGTGCTGGCTCGATTGGGAAAATATATTTAGTTTCGAAAATCGATTTCAGACAACGGAGGACGGTTTTGTTTATTACGTTAATTCAAGCAACAGATTATACCTTATAGAAGTTCCTGATTCGGAAGAAATTACTATTCCGGAATATATTGACGGATATAAAGTAATTCAATTAGGCAAACATATTGGTTTTTTTACCTCTGAAACTAAAGAGGTGGATGGTTCTCACGTTAAAAAGATAACGATACAACATTATGCTATATATCACGCTGTCGATTTTCATAATGCAGAGGTATGTATAATCTTAGATTATTTATATTGTGAACCTTATATTTATGAGTAAGAAATTGTAAAAGTCAGGTCGATAACACCTTATTGCCATCATCGTTTTAATACATTGGAATTAAGAAAAAGTGACAGAGAGATTGACCTGACTGGAATAACAGTAAAAACCATTCAGATACCCGAATATGTCACGGTAATAGAAAAAGGCGTATTTGACGGATTGACGGATGTGGTTATTCAAACAGCATACGAAAGCAAGCCCGACGGTTGGGAGAACGGTTGGAACGGAAACTGCATCGTCGAATGGGGTGCAGAGTTTTAAGCTGTTTTGCGAATTCAAGGCACATTAAAAATACGTTTGTTTGTCGTTGTTCAAATCGGAGGCAGTATGGAAGACGCAAAAAATAAAATGGCGGGAATAATGAAAGGAACAAATTTTTTCAGGCATATAGCCCTTTTAATCGCATTTGTATTTTTGACTACTGGTTTAACAGCGTGTATTCAAAATCACAAAATATATGAAGACGGTTATTGGCAATATATTGTCATAGGCAAGAATACCTTTTTCCCTCAAAATTCAGATGACCGCGAAGTTGCAATCGTGGGTTTGACTGAAATCGGCAAGGAGCAGACTTCTCTCGACGTTCCGCCCACAATTGACGGAATGGATGTGACGCACATAGGGTATTATAAACGTTCATGGATTAGCGGTGGAAATTATAGAATAGAAAGCTCTAATTTGGAACGACTATATTTACATGATAATATAAAGAAAATTTGCAGGGAGGCCTTGTTTTATTTTTACCCAAATAATCTGTTATGGGAAGACGGACTGTTTCCTCATTGTTTTAAAATTTTGTATTGCGGGATGATTCCTTTTACATTAATTGAGTGGGAACCTAAGATATATGTTTATAAAGAGTTATACGATGAATCTGATAAAGTAGATCAGTCTTATTGGGGGAAAGCTTATTTATCTATATCAAATGTAGCGTTTATGAATAACTACTCCGCAGCAGTCAACAGGGGGTATTTCAGGGCAGAGGACGTTGAAAGCGGCGAAAAGATTCCCGAGCTGCCTGTACCCAAGCGTGAAGGATATGTTTTTACGGGTTGGTATACCGAAACGGAAGCAATAAATCTGTGGGACTTCGATACAAAGGCGGAGATTCCCGACGGCGAAGAATTAAGGCTTTATGCCGGTTGGCAAGCAAAGCAATAAAATAAAAAAATGTAGGTTAGTTCTTACATGCGCAAATTTTATATTAGTAAAGAAAAAACTGAAAAGAAATTTGCCGCGTTTCGTTTGTTCCTTGCGTGCCTGATTGAGCAGGGCGCGAAGGACAGCCGGAGCGCGGCGGCAATGGTTCGGGCGATTAAAAAAGAAGTAGCCAAATAAAAGCAACGACCGCCCCACGCGGGAGCGGTCAAAAATGAATAGGCGCAGGGGGGAGAAGCCTCCGCCCCTCTACCGCCTTTAAGTTTAGCAGGGGGCGAAAAAAAAGTCAACTAAATTTAATAAAAAAATGTATTTTGCGACTTTGATGGTTGCGGGCGAAAGTCAGATAGGGAAAATTTCAGTCTGTGGACGGTTCGGTATGAGAGTCAGCCTGTTTTGATTGAGATATCCTTGACGATTTAGCACAATTGTGCTAATATTAAAACAAGCAGGGAGGCAGAAACATGGCGATAAACTTATCCCCGAGAGACTTTGACAATATATTTCGGGAGCAGGAGGAGAACGAAAACGAGCTTGCGCGAATAGAGCTTGACCAAGCGCGGCAAGAGCTGCAAAGAGAAAAAAACGAGCTTGCTCGGGCGAGGAACGACATTGCAAGGCGGCGCATAGAGTTGGCCGAAAGAGAATTGCGGGAAAAAGAGGCGAGACAGGAACGCAGGCGGCAACAGCTGGAACGGCAGCGGAAAACGGACAATTTCGCGCTGATTATGTCATACGTGATTAGCTTTGCCACGCTTGCCGCCTCGGTGGGTATGCTGTTGGCGTTAATGCTTTAATTTGAAAGCGGGGGAAATGTTTCACCCGCTTTTTTAGCGGAAAACGGACAAGAAAAGCCGTACAGGAAACCTGTACGGCTTAAAAAAACAAATATAAAATTTTCCGCAATATTTTTTCCGTTTACTTCCGCGAGAACTGTGCTACGATGACCACAACGAAACGGCAATATTTCGGAGAAAAATTACAAAAACACAATATATTGTGGCATGAAAAAGACCGTGCACAACCCCTTGGGGTTCAACACGGTCTAATGTGGCGGCATCGAGGGAACCAAATTTGAATTTTACCCCTATAAGTATAGTTTTATCATAAAAACAAGGGTTTCTGCGTGGTCGTAAAATCAAGCATAATTACTGCAAAAATATCAAAAGGGGGAATTCAAAATGAAAGCAAGAATGAGGTCAATTTATGATGCATTAGACTTGATAAAACAGAAAGCTCAAGACACAGCACTCACGTATAACAGCATTATAAATTTATGCTTAACTGATAAGATACGTTATTTTTTATCAGGCAAGAAAATCATCTTAAACTATGACGACCTAGTTGCATTTCTAGGAATGGAAGAGCGGTAGTTTTATTAACTTAATAATTAAATCAACAAAGGTGTGCAAAAAAATTCGCACACCTTTAGTAATTTTTACAAAAGTAATATTATATAACTGAACAAGAAAATGCTTGCTATTGTTCCAAGTTTGGTATATAATAGTAGCATAAGAAAGGAGCGGTAAAATGAATGGTTTAATGACAGCAAAACAAGCGGCTGAAAAGTGGAATATTACACAAAGGCAAGTATTAAAACTTTGTAAAGAAAATAGGATTGAAGGCGCAGATAGGCTTGGTTTTATGTGGACAATTCCTGCTGATGCAGAAAAGCCTATTGATAAAAGAACGATTCGCTATGTAAAGGAAGGAAAAGTTGAATTAAAGCCATTTATAAAATGGGCTGGTGGTAAAACGCAGTTACTTCCTGAAATTCAAAAGTTTATTCCAGATAGTGGCGATAAAGTTTTGACAAAATATGCCGAGCCAATGGTTGGTGGTGGCGCACTTTTGTTTAATGTGCTTTCTAAATATGATTTTGAAGAACTCTACATTAGCGACATAAACCCCGAACTTATAAATTGCTATCAAGTTATTAAAAGCGATGTAGAAAGACTTATAAGTAAATTATTGACTTTACAAACTGAATTTCTGTCATACAATACTGAAAAAAGAAAACTTTTCTATTATAATATTAGAACAAGATTCAACACTCTGCAATTAAACAATAAAACATCTTGTGAGAAGGCGTCATTATTTATATTCCTAAATAAAACTTGTTTCAATGGACTTTATCGTGTAAATAAAAAAGGCGAATATAACGTGCCAATGGGAGATTATAAAAATCCTAAAATTTGCGATGAAAAGAATTTAATGAATGTTGCAAAAGCACTTCAAAACGTTGTTATTGTTTGTGGGGATTATTCAAAATCGAAAGTGTTTATAGATAATGATACGTTTGTTTACATTGACCCGCCATATAGACCACTTACGCAAACGGCAAGTTTTACCGGTTATCAAACACAAGATTTCAACGATGATGAACAAATCCGTTTAGCGAACTTTATTAAAGAAATAGACAAGAAGGGTGCAAAAGTTTTGCTTAGCAATTCAGACCCTAAAAACGCTAATCAAGAAGACAACTTTTTTGATGACTTATATAACGAATATAAAATTCACAGAGTTTATGCAACTCGTATGATAAACAGCAAAGGCGGCAGCCGTGGCAAAATAAGCGAACTTTTAATTTGCAACGCATAAAGGAAAATTTATAAATGATAAACAACTTAAATGATTCTAAATATTTATTGAGAGATGGGGTTTTATATAAATCTTGTCCATCGTGTTCTCGCCATTCAAATCAAGATGTTTATTATCCATGTCCAAGATGTTTTGGCTATAGACACGACAACGAGAGGAGACCGTTTATTCAAAGTTTGTGTTATAATTGTCGTGGAAGTAAAGGATATAATGGGTTAAGCGATTGGTATGCATTTGAGCAAGATGATGACATTATTATGTCTTCAATTAGAGTTCTTCCTACAAGCAAAGAAGTATTTCCACGATTAAAAGATATAAAGGAGTTTTTGACTATTGTTATGCCGAATCGAGGAAACACTTATTACTACAAAAGGCACAACCTTTCAGTCGATAAAAATGCGTTAATTCTTTTTCAATATAATAATCAAATTATTGCGTATGGCATTTATGAAAGCGAATGTTCAATCAATGAAAGCGATATACAATTTGCTGATGGATATACGGGGTATTATAAATTCAAAGACAATTCAATAAAAATATTAGAAGAACCAATAATCTCAAAGCAATTTTATGAACTTTTTGGGAAACAATTGAGTCAAGCAACGTTGGATATAAAAATGTCGCATTTACCTGTCTTAATGGATTTACTAAATGAAAATCAAGAAGAAACACTATCGGAAGAAGAAAAGCAAATAGATAAAAAGGTTGTTGAAGAAATAACGGATTTTGCAATTTTGGGCATTCATGAATTTAATAAATTAAATAATACAACAAATTCAAAAGATTATATTAGGGCACATAAAAACCAAATGGCAGTTGGTTCATTAGGCGAGGAAATAGTATATAACTTTGAAAAAGAGAAATTAACCAAATTAGGATTGAAAGATAAAGCAAAGGAAGTTAAGGCTGTTTCGGGTGATTCCACCTTGGGGTATGATATTCTTTCCTTTAATGAAAATGGTGATGAAATACATATTGAAGTAAAATCAAAGTCGGGGAATATTAGTTATTTAGATTTTTATATTTCCGACAATGAATATGAAAAGTTAAATGCAAATGAAAACCATTTTGTATATTATATTTCAAATGTTAGGTCGCAAAAACCAAAATTATTTAAATTAAATGGAAAAATGCTTAAACAAGAATGTGTTAAACCTGTATTATTTAGAGTGTCATTAGATTACGAAGAGTAGAAGTAGGGAGAGAAAAATGGATTATTTAAATGGAATACAGTATATGAAAAAATTGTGTCAACTAGGGAGTAGTTCTTTCAATGTCCAGAATACAAACATAACAATTCAATATCCGGGTTATAAGCGAAATGGTGATTATAAATTGTTATTAAATGGAAATCCGCCAACGCATGTTGATATATGTTGTACCTTACATAATTATATAATGCAAAATCCTAATGAGTATACTAAAATTTCACGATTACTAGAGGATGTGTATCAAAATGGTACAAATTGCATAGGAAATTATAATTTACAAAATTACGATGCGGATTATTTAATAAATTTAATATTTTGGATGACATTGCAAGATGAAATTAATTATCCACAACCTCGTAAAAGTGGAAGGAAAATGCCTTTTTGTAGATACTTTGAAGCTATATATTGTGCAAATTTTCAAGCGAATTTTTCCATCAATAATGTTATCGTTCGTTGTAATAATAGAGGGTATATACCTAATTTATATAACAATTTAATAAATCTAGTAAATTTTTATAATTGATGGATATAGTGTTACTAAAAATTTGTAATAGTATATGGTAGAAATATAAACTAAATAAAACCAACAAAGATGTGCGAAAAAACTCGCACACCTTTAGTAATTTTCACAAAAGTAATTATAGTTAATTTGTATTGTCGGTAAATAGCTGTATGTCATCCATTTTATTCTTAAAGTTTTTATAAATTGAAATTTTATTGTTTTGGGAATTTATTAATAATGCAACCAAATAATTTACTATCAACATTATTTGTGCTTCAACTAACGATTCATGTTTTAAATAGTTATACAATTCAGTTTTGAAAAGTTTTTTTGAATGTTAGATAAATTTAAATAATTTTCTTTATTAAGGGCAAGCGAACAAAAGGAATTATTAAACTCTATTTACGAGGTAGAAGACAAAAAGAAAACCCGTCAAACACTAATGTGTTCAAACGGGTTGCACTTGGCGGGCAGGGTCACGTTGCGTTTGAACTCTATTAACCTCTTTTAGAGCGGCTTTTGTATCTTCTAATGTTATGTCCTCGATATGATTGCCACCCTTAATATTAAAATAAATATAGGTATCGTCATCACTCACATAGACTTTATAGACCAGATTGTCTATCAGTCGCCTTCTGAATTCGATGTCCTCAACATCACCTTGCAAAATCATATTAACGAAGGCTTTGATATCCTGTTCGGTGAGTTTCTGTCCGCGTTCTAAAAGGAGGCGGGCTTTTACATTTTCCAAGTCAGCAAGCAACACTTCACATTCTTGCATACGTTTTTCTATACGTTGTTTCAGCAACTGACTTTTTGCTTCTATAAAGGCGTTAGCGGCCGCATCTGCTTCTTTTTGAATTTCAGCTATCCTTTTTCGTATAGATTTGAGTTCGCTCTCGTCCGTGCGAGAATCAAAATACTTCAACACGTCTTTGGTAATAATTTTTAGGTTGGATTCATCGGATAGGAAGGCGACTACGTTTTCAACAACATATTTTTCGAGCTTATCTTTATGTTCGATTCTTTTATCGCAAAGTTTCTTTTTCTTCTTTTTACATTCGTAGTAGTAATACTTTTTTCCCGTCTTGCTTTTACCGCCACCTGCAACCATTTCAGTTCCGCAGTGTCCGCAGAATAATTTGCCAGTTAAAAGGTAGGGTTCTTTTGCTGTTTCTTTACCACCCAAAAAGTAACGATTATCCGCAAGTCTCTTTTGTACTCGTTCAAACATCTCTTTATCGATAATTGCAGGGTACATATTTGTGCAGAGCCTCTCACCGAAATAGAATTCGCCGGTGTATTTAGTGTTTTTCATGTAATTATCAAAAGTCTTGTGTGAAATGGGCTTGCCTTTAACACGAATTCCTTGCGCGTTTAGATCCGCGGCAATTTGCTTTTTGCTTACACCTTTGTCGTATTGCTCAAATACATAGCGGATGACTTTGGCTTCTTCTTCGTTGATAACAACACGTTTGATAAACTTGCCTTGCTTTCCTGGAATGGGTTCTAATTCGAGTTGATAGCCGTAAATAATAAAACCGCCGCAGAAGGTTCCATTTGCGATGCTAGTGTCAAGACCATCGCGTACTCTTTTGGAAAGACGTTTGCTGTACTTTTCAGCATTCCATTCGAGGAACATTTCATAAAATTCACCGCCTTCGTCTTCGGCAATCGGCTCCAAAGCAGAGATGACTTTTACGCCGTATTTTTCTTTCAGCATCTCTTTGTAAATAATGCTGTCTCTGCGATTTCTGGCAAACCGATCAAACATGTAGACGATTATGTATTGAAAAGCGCCGGTTTTAGCGTCTGATATCATTTTCTGAAAAGCAGGTCGAGCGTCGTTTGTTCCTGTTCTTGCTTTATCTGTATAAAGGTTGATAACATCAAGACCTTTGTTTTCGGCATATTCTTTACAAATACGTACCTGTGCTTCAATACTTTGTTCGTTTTGTCCGTGGGAGCTGAAACGAGCATAAATTACACAATTGTTCATATTTTAACTCCTTTATTGGAATTGACTTTTGTCAACAAACATTTGCCACCATATTGACTTGAATTGTCAAGGAATTAGGCACTGGATTATGCTTGACGAGGGATAACCAGTGCTCCTTGACAATTTAGGCAATGGTGGCACCTCTGAAAGACAAAAGTCAATTTCATGAGACATCTGTGATTTAGCTGGATTTTTTTATCTTGTTTTTTAATAAGTTTTGCAAATATGGCTTGATAGAATTTAGAATTATTGCTGTAGCTTTTTTTTCTTGATTCTCACTTCTGTTTCTTTTATTGAACATATCTAGTAAAAATTTATAATCATTGTATGGCTCAAAACCATTGTAAGATGTTGCGTTAAAAGCATCATTATCATAAAGGTAACGTAACAATTTTCGTGAAAAAAATTCAGATGATAGAGTGATAAAACTATTCCTTTCAATTGCGTGAAGTAGTTTAAAGAGCTGCTCTTTCACAGAAGCTAATTCGTAAAGATCTGTGCGTTCAAATTTTTTTATACATGAGCTTCCAATAGGATATAGTATATTTCTGTTTATTGTATTTTGTATTGTAAATAAATATCTTAAATTTTCTTTTCCACAGACGCATGATTCACTCAATGTGTCATCTTCGACGACATCTATTATTTGCCATTCTAATACCGCTGAATGCCAATCGGATGATTCCGATAATTTTAAAACAGCATTTTTTAATCTTATATAACATGAACTTAATTTTTTCATTTTTATCCTCTTTATTTTATAAAATCTATATTTGTTTTATCAACAATAAAACTTTTTGCGGTTTGTGTTATATACCCATCAATAAAATGTAGTTTAATATCTTCATCGTTACACCAAGCTTCAATTGGAATATTAAATTCTTCTTTGTCTGTATCTATTTCTTTTTCACTGAGTAACATGCAAAAACATAGGGTTTTTGAAATAGGATATATCATTATGCCCGGAATATCTTCCGCATATATCTCATTTTGGCTTTTAGGGACTATGTATCTTAATGTTGCATATGTGTTGTGTAATAGGAAATGGATATTTGATGTATTGTTAACAATAAAAGGTGAGTAATGCTTGATTGTTTTAAGTACAGTCGGATCATCATCTTTGGTTTCAGGAATAACTTTATCGTATAGGGCTTTTCTAACATCATCCATCTTTTCATCAAACATTTTCTCAAATGAATAATCTTTATACTCCGGTTTCAGCATTTCTTTATAATGATTTCCAAACAATGATTTCAACATGTTTTCAAGCTGAATACCCATTTCTTTTGCTTTTTCAAGTTGAATATCATTTCTTCGCCACATAATAACAAAAAATCGAAAAAGCATTTTATATTCCTTGTTGGAAAGGGATATAGATTCTTGCTTTTCTGATGCGGCTTTTGAAGCACGTTGAAAAATTTTAGCAACCTTTGATTCATATTCATTGGCTAAATATTTTTCTGTTTCGGGGGAATTAAAATCGAGCAGAGAGTATGTATCTGCTATTTTTTTAGTATGGACTTGCTTTGTATCCTTGTCGTAAATCATAATTTTCTGATTTTGTTTATTTGCAGCAGGATTAATAGCGAAGCCGCGCAAAATAAATTGGGGAATGATATGATCTCTTGACATGCTTTTAACCTCGTTCAATTTCCATTATATCTGCGATATCACAATCAAGAGCATTGCAAATACGTAATAAGATTTCTGTATTTACATTTTCTCCTTTACCAAGTTTCGCCATAGTAGCAGCACTAATTTTTGTAGCGTTGCATAAATCTTGTTTATTCATTTTTTTATCTATAAGCAACTTCCAAAGCTTGTTATATGTTATTTTCATTTTTACTCCGATTAGTTTACCATATCCAATAAAAGCCCATATCGTCCATTGGTTTTTCCTTTTGTGAAATAGTGTAATTTAACATTTGCATTTTTATAATCCAATCTTGGTATTGCGTTTTCTATAAGAATGGTTTGTCCCATATCTTGAGTGTCAATCAAATATTGCATTAAACCGATTTTCATGCTTTCTGGCGTTTCTTCATCTATATTTTGTTTCAATGAAAGTAACGGCGAATCAACAACGAATAATCTTGGAGGATATATACCATTATGGTAAAGGTATTCTCTAATTGCAATAGCTACAACAACGTTTAAAAATGCTCGATAACCTTTACCGTAATTTTCTTTTTCTTTACCGTTTACTATTATATCGAATTTTTTTATAGAGAACCTTGAAGACACATAGTCCTCATATTTACATGCAATGAGGATGTCATTAAGAATTTTCGACATGCGTTCTTCAAAATCTTGAGGAAAATGTTCTCGCGGTTTATATTCGATAGGTTTATCGTCTTTCGCTGCAAGCATTTCATTTAATGCCTGTGTCTTTGATTGACGCATTTTTTCGATAATTTCCAATTCATTTTGTAATCTTATAAGGTTTTGATAGTCTGCTAATGAATTCTTTATTTTTTCCGCTCTTGGCTTTAATTTTTGCTTTATAATATTCTCTACGGCCTGCCGTTCTTCGTTTAGCTTTTGTAAAGATTCAATATGACTTTGCTTTTCGGCAATAACCGTTTCTTCGGTTTCTTTTAGGTCATTTAATAGTTGCGTTATGCGACGAAGTTCTGCATTGGCAGTTTCAATATATGTAGCATAATGTTGCTCAGTCATCTCACCATTGCAAAAAGGACATTTCTCCAACGGAGATATGTTCGATAGATTTATTTCTCCCTCTACAATAAAGCTTAATCTTTTTATATCAGCTTTGTATTGAGAGCGAAGTTCGGCATAGCGGTTCAGTAACAAATTACATTCTGCAATACGGTTTTTTATATCAATAATTTTTGATAATGTGTTTTTACTATTACTAATTTCCGTCGTTATTTCTTTTTCTATTTTGGATAATTCGTCCGTTAATTTTTTAATTTCTTCCTCAGGCGAATTTATTTTTGTTTTTAATTTTTCATCCAATATTTTTTTGCGCTCATATAATTTATCTATTTCCTCTGCAATATATTTTTCAACAGCACGTTTGCGTGCTTCCTGAATTTTTTTATCTTCAATCGGATTGATTTTTGAAGCGTCCGGGGCAGAAATCAGATATAGTAACGCAGAAAGTGATACTGTTTTTGCCGTTGATTCTTTCGATATTAGTATAGGCTGTTGTTGTATAACTTCTTCTTCATTAATTACAAATGAATGCATAAAAGATCGCCATGTCAAATTTACCGTTTCATAGCGGCTGTTTTTAATTATTGTAGGGCTGCCCTGAATTCCTATCAAGCCTAACAAAGCGACTCCGAGGTCTTGTTTTTTGTAAGTTTTTGATTGTATCAGAGGGTTTTCGCTAACGACACTAATTTTATTGTTACCTATTTCGCGTTCTATGGATACTTGTCCATTATCAGTTTGAATAAGAAGCTTAATTAAAGTATAACCCGAACTTGACGGTATAGGCTCCTTGTTTTTGCAACCAAAAACAAAATCAATACATTTTAATACATATGTTTTGCCTGTATTAGACGGACCGTAAATTATATTTAATCCTTCGTCAAAATCGAGAGTGGATGTGCGCTTATTTTCGCCCGATATTATTAACGATTTTATAAAAAATTTATTCATCGTGTACCTCCGATTTTACTTTTTGTTTTATCATTAATATACTTTATCAATTGTCTCTCATCTTTGTCTAAACAAAATGGTGCCGTTTTTTTTATAGCAACGGCATAGTCTTCTGCGTAATTTGTTTGAAATTGTTCTACAATCTTTTCGCCTAAAACGTTTATTTTATAGCAGAATCCATTGTACATTTCTTCAACCGTAATCAAACCCCGTAAAACCAACTCTTTCACGGCAACAGTAATTTGCACGCGTCTCGCCGTATACTCGCATATTGTAAAAGAATTTTCACCGTGTAAATCAATATCTGTCAATCCAAAAGATTTACCGTTGACTGCAATAAAGTCCCAAGCGGTAATTTTGTCAACGGTCAAGGGATTTTTGATAAAAGATAACAGTATTAATATTCTTAATGAATTTTCAAAAGGCGTGTTAAATAAATTATTCATTTGTTATCACCCATTTGATTCTGCCGTCATTAACTAAAATATGACAAGCACCTTTCTTTTCGCTCATTCCTATCCAATTTGTCATTGTTTCAAGTAATGAGCGTCCTTGCGAACGATTTGCCGCTTGTTGTAAAACCTTCAATAATCTTTCATACCCGTTTGCATGAGATTGATCGCAGACATCAATTATAGAATTATAAGTATCATTGATGAAATAGTCAAACTGATCGTTTAATCCGGTATCTCGGACACTTCTTCTGATAGATTCCGCATTATAGTAATTTTGTCTTTGTTCATTAAAGTTTCGCTTATATTTATCGGGCATATTACTTACGGTAAATTTATCCACATGTTCTGCATCCGCATAAGCTCGCAAAAGTTCCAAAATGTAAGTTGCTTCTTCTTTTTCTATATTTTCTGGCGGGATAAGAGAATAGGGAAGTATTACTTCCTCTCCATCAAGATATATGCGACCATCAGTTATTGTGCAAACACTGTGGTCCGTCGGTGTAATTGGAATAGGATTTTTTTTCAACTTATTGGGCTGTTGAACAGCATAAAGGAATACGCTTGCGAGGAATGATGGCAAGTGATTGACATCTGCCTTTGATAAAAAGGCGGATTTTTGCTGTTCAGGGATAGTATTATCTCCGTTTATAATTCCAACTAATAAAGAAATCAGTTTATACGTTTCAGATTGTTTTATATGTATAACTACTGAATCACTAAAATATTGCTCCATTATATTAGTTATTGCTGGAGTGTCCGCTTGGTCTTTAATAAATACAGGGACGTTCATTTTAGAATTAATAAGCTTACTTTGATCGGCCTTATCGGTAGTCACACCATTGCTATAAAACGGCGTAAAAAGTAATTCTATTAAAAATTCATTTGTTGTAGCTGTAGCTTCTTTCAGTATTCTTGAAAAACTTCCAAAACACAAAGTACTCATTCTACCAACTCCTTACCAACTTTGTACCAAATTCAAACCAACGAAAATACAAGTATTAATTGCTATACTGAGTTTACGAAAAGCAAATGAGGCATAAAGTAATTCATATTAGCAATTGTATCATATTTCTTTACTAATGTCAAGTTTGTCTTTGCGAAAACAAAAATGGAGGTGAGCCGATGCTAGACGTAAGGAATGGGGCGGATAAGTTGGTTTGTCGCATCGATAAAGCCAGCAAGACCATTGAAATTGTCCAGAAAGGCTATAAGACGACCATTCGCTTCTTAGACAATGGACAAGTCCTAATCAAAAACGTAAGTATGGTTGCGTAACAACTTGCAAACTCAATAATTCCGCAGACCGCAAGACGGCGAGGGAAACAAATCTTAATTGTTTTCCTGCCGTCTTTTTGTTTGTGGAAAAACCGGCTCTGCGGATTTCAAAAATCACAAGGAGTTCGGTATGAAAAAAATCAAGTATGAAATTAATGGAACATTTATCGACATTGAAGTCACAGACGAATTCGCCGCACAGTACGAACAGATAGAAGCGGAAGAAAAACGAATAGATCGCAAAGAAACCCGTAGGCATCAGTCCTTAAATGCTCTTGTTGACGGCGGGTTTCAAGTTGTTGATCCGGACAGCGACATAGAGGAACAACTGGTGAATCAGAACGACATCGACCTGCTGCATCGCGCGCTAACCATTTTAACGGATGAGCAGAAATGGTTGGTGGAGCAAGTTTTTTATTGCGGGCGAAAGCAGTCGGATATTGCCGCGGAATTAGGCATTTGCAAACAGGCTCTAAATAATAGGATTGCGCGGATCATCAAAAAAATTAAAAAATTTATGAATTAGACCGTGGACTTTTGCCATTTTCGTGGCTTTTAAGTGAAGGGGCAAAAAGAATCCCTGCTAAAGGAGTGGTCGGATGGTCGATAGGTATCAAATGGTAGCTTGCATCGGGCTAAGGGAAAGCGAGTCGGATGACATGGTAACAGTACCGTTGTATATCAAGATTCGCACGGAAGAAGGTAGCCCTTTACCGGCGGAATATGAAGATATGATTCATCGGGTTTCCGAGTGTATGATACAGCGTTATGAGCAGCAATTTGCTGAGTTCATAAAAAATAAGAAAGAAGGAGATGTCAAAGATGGACAAACCAAGGAAGGCAAAACTGTTTGAGAATGTGTACCGGACGCGCGATTACATAGTAAAGCAAGAGCTTTATCTGATTGTAAACGCCGAACAGAACAATGCCGTTTTAAGTGTGGACACTTACTACCGCAGAACGCTTGAACGCGACAGTAAGTATCAGCTTCTATATAAAGAGCGCAGGCACATCAACGGTAAACGGCTTCCGTCGAATACGTACATTCGTACTTATATTGACTGACTGGGGCGTAACCGAACGCAAAGAATTTAAGGCGAATCCTGTGCGGTATTTCGAAGTGTAAGAGCGGCCGCTCACCGTAAGACATCGCATAGGACAGCGGTCCATATAAGAAGCGTTCGTTACCATATACAACTTAACAGCTGCGCTAACGGCAATACGGGCAACCAAAATTCAAATTCTAGGAGGCAAAAGTGGCAAACAGCAAGTACAACAGACGCCGCTGGTCTGTACCTTCCAAGAGGGCGAAGGGCTATGCGGAAGACAGGAAGGCAAAGGTGCATACCTACGGTCCTAAGGAAGGCAAAGAACTGACGGATTATGAGGCGGGCATCCGCTCCGGGTATCTGCAGGCACAGTCCGACCATGCCGGTATGTACAAGTACAAGAAAGCCCTTTCCGAGGGCAAGAGCAAGCAGGAAGCGAGGGCGATCTCGCAGACCAGAGGCAAAAAGTAAAGGCGGACACAAGTAGAATGGCAAATCAGATTTTCGTGGAAAGAGAGACTTTCGAGAAAAACGGCAGGACGTTCTTCTCCTACTTCATCAAGGGGAACATACGTGGCAAAGAGGTCAAGGTGGCGGTCGTTCCGCCTGACAAAGGCGGATATACGGTGCTGGACATCGTGTTTGGCGATGCAATGGCGGCGGAACTCGTTCTGAAACCGTATGAAATCAAGGATGAGTCCACCGGAAGAGTCATCGCCGGCAACACCTACGCCGTACAGACGGTGGACGAGGACGGAGAAATCTACGAGTGCAGTATCAAGCCGTACCGCAACTCGGACAAAGCGCTTCTCAACATGCTTGTTAAGCAAGTATCGTAAAGTGAGTTGAATTTTCAAAATTTTCGGAGGTTAATATGAGTAACTATGAACTCTATGAACACAAGAAGTCGGATACGGTCAAGTGGGTATTGACGCTCATTGCGTTTATCGTCGTGGGCGTACTTATTGCCGGTCTTATCGCAGGCTGGTTCGACAAAGGCGACGATTCCCTGCCCGTTCAGGATGAAACGGCAACGATACAGGACGGCGGCATGAGTGTTACGCCCTCTGCCGCAAACGGTATCCGTCTTATGGCGGCAGAGCGCACGGCAACGGATGTTTCGCCGCTTGCAGAAACGAGCTATACCATTACGGCGACCATCGAGCCAGCCAGCGCAAGGCAGAATGCAAATTGGTCTGTTGCATGGGCAAACGGCAGTTCTGCGTGGGCGACCGGCAAGACCGTTACGGATTATGTAACGATTACGCCTACGGAAGAAGGCTCTCTCACGGCAACGCTCGCCTGTGTCAAGCCGTTTTCCGAGCAGGTCATTCTTACCGTCAGCGCGATGGGCAATGAAAGCAAGACCGCAACTTGTACGGTGGACTATCAGCAGCGCCTTACAGTGAACAGCCTGAAACTCGGCAGCGGCACGCTTTCGACCGATTCCTGCGGCTTCAAGGCTCAGGTAGATGAAACACATTCAATGGAAATCGATTATACCTATTCGGAAGGCACCATTCCTTATCTCGGAGAGGGTGACGATGGATATGATGAATTTATCTGCGCCGGTATTGCATTTACGGACGAGTTTATGACGGCATACAACAATGCAAACGGTTCCGGAGAAGATCTCACGAAACGTATGAAGCGCGTCAACGTATCCAGCGAATATGCACACACACGCGAGGTCGAGTTTACGGACGGCTCCTACGGCAACACCGTGTTTTATCTTCTGCTTGACGGCAAACTCACGGATGAAGTCATTGCCGCAATGCGTACCGCTATTGCCGAAGTCGGCGAGGAAAACGTATTCAAAGTCGGTATCTTCAAGACTACGAACGCGATTTCTTCGGTTTATGTCGAATGTGATACTTGGTACAAGCTGGGGCTTGACCTGAACACCGTGTATATGGCAACGGAAAGCATAACCGTCAACGAGAGCGGCGTTGTCTTTTAAGGGGTGAAAGGCTATGGCAAAAACGACAGGAAAGCGCAGCGTACTGCGGACAGTCATCTCCGTAATTGTTGTACTGCTCGTGGTCGTTGCCGTCATAGGACTTATCGTTCACTTTACGAGCGATGACAAACCGCCCGGCGGAGAGACTTTCGCCGTGAAGTACAACGGACAGACGCAAGAGAGCGGCAGTTCCATCGGGCTGATAGACAGCGGCGTGGATTTCACCGTGGAAGGCTCTGCGGATTACGAGGTCAACGTGTACGCCTACTGCACGCCCGAAAACGACTTCTCCCTCACCGTCGGAGAAGAGCCCTATACTTGGAGCGACTTCGACGGGCGGAACGTGACAGCTGGCTTCGATTTCGAGCGAACGGAAACGGGCTTTACCGTAACGCACTACGGGCTGAACGACATTATCTCCCGCGTGCAGAACGGCATGACCGTGACGAGTGAGAACTACGCGCTGGTCGATATGTTCCGTATGGAAGTAAAATCGGGCGAGGAAGTTACGGAGCTGTATTTCTGCGTCAATGCCGAGGTCGTCGGTATCACGATTGACCGCGACAGTATCATCTTTTAGGGTTTGAAAAGCATTCATCGCAAAATACGGTGTTGCGCTTACGTTTTGCCTTGGTCATGTACGTCTGTGTACACTCCCTGCGGCAAAGCCGCGCGCGCCTTGTCTTTTGCGCGACTGCTTTCCAAAAACATTAGGAGGATTTATGAGCAATGTAAAGAAACAGGTCGCCTTCTTTCTTGCGTCGCTCATGCTGGCAGTCCTGACGGTGCTTACGGGGATATTCCCCGTAGGCGCTGTCCGCTGCCATGCGGCGGCTGCGGAGAGTTCGGAAAACAACTTCGACCACACGTCCGTCAATGCCGACCTTGCCGATATGGACTTGGCGGAGTTTGTGTACGATACGGCGGGCAGCATACAGTTCGTGACTTTCGTGGAGTATTGCTACTCTGCAAACGCCCTAAACTTCGGCAATTATGCGCTGTACGTCTATATCTACAATCCTGCGCGTATTCTTATCTCCGAACGGCAGGACGCCAACTCGGTGGAGATGGCGGTCGGCTACGACGAGGAAGGAAAGCCCAACGACTACGCGAATATTCCTTTGAAGTTATGCGGCATTTCCACGGGCGAGCTTTCCAAACTCATCTATAAATTCCGCGTGATGGACGACGGGACGCTTTTGCGTAATGCGCGCACGCAGGAAGCGGACAACGGCTACCGCCGCTACGACATTGCGGGCGTGCAGCTTTGGGAGACCGGCAAGGACAACGCCGTGGACTACGGCGTGGGCGGAACGTATAAGTTCACCGGCTACGCGAAGGGCTACGGCACGGACGGGAACGCGGAGAGCAATCTCCTCTGCACGGTGGAAGAATTGGAGACCGTCGAATTGGACGTCAAACATACCTTCTACCGCACGCAGACGTCAAGCAAAGGCGCGCATTACCAGAACCAGCTCGATACGGTGTACTTTGCCGTGCCCAAACGCTTCTTCGATACATACGGCACGTTGCAGCGCATCAAAGCCGAATGGTACGAGTACAAAACCAAAGACATCGTTGTCACGAGCAATCAGGACTTCTACGACAAGGCATATCCGTGGCTCGGCAAACAGACGGGCGAGTTCGACCAGTTCGGCATGACCGTCTATAACGAGGACATCGGCATCAGCCTCGGGCAAAATGCGGGCGACGCCGGAGGCGGTATGCAAATGGCGGCTTGGGGTTGGAATCTTGGTTCAGGCTATCTGCACGTTCCCGCACCCGCGCTCTACTATCTTTTCAAAGTGGACGACATCGAGGCATACGATCCGTATGCGGACATCGTATCCATCGGCGGCGTGGAGAGCAACGCGCTGTATGAGTATATCAAGAACTACGACAAGAGCTATGACGGCGGCACGCTTCCCATCAAGGACGGCACGATCAGCGCCGACCTGTTCGCGGACGACATCGACGACTACCGGAAGCTGGATACCGAGTTCGGTAAGATACAGCAAGGTTACAGCTACTATGACTTCGACGCCGACGTGGACTTACAGACGCTTTCAAGCTGGAAGGAAACCGATCCGTCATTCTGGGATAATTGGCTGAATTGGGGGCTGCTCGATACCATCTTCGGGAATATCCCCGACGAAGAGAGCCGCACCGTCGCGCCCATCTATACCGTCAAAGCGGAAGATCTGAGCGGCAGCGACGCGGAAGTATCCGAACGGCTGCTTATAAACAGCAACGACGTGTCTGCGCTCAAAGCCTTTTATACCGACGCCGTGACGGTTGACAGTACATCGGACGAGGAAAAGGTCGTCGTTCTGTTCCGCTTTGCAACGAGCGACTACTATTCCGCGCCCGTTGACATCATCGAGCTTGGCGCAGGTTTTCTGTGGCAGGATAAGCACACGAGCGGGCAGGCGTACAGAGCTTGGGAGAGCGTGTTCTTCGATTTCGATATTATTCAGCTCTCCTTCCAAAAGGACGGCAAATATACGGTCATACCGGCGGTGGCAAGTCCCATCGACATCGTGAACGACATCACGCCGCCCGTACAGATGCCCGACGATACGCCGTGGTGGGTAAAGCTGTTGAGCGTAATTCTCATCATCGCGCTGGTCGTGCTTATCGTCAAGCTGATTGCGGTCATCGTCAAAAAGGTCAGGCAAAACAGACAGATCAAAAAGGCGGTCGAAAAATACAGCGACAGGAGGAATGAATGAGCAAGCAATCCAAATTTAAGTGTAAATCCAACGCGCAAAAGTACGCCATCCGTGCCTACTATGCCAAAAAGAACAAAGCCGGCAAGCCGTCGCAGGACTGCGAGGAGCAGCGAGAACGCTATAAGAAGGTCATGCGGGAAGATTTCCCGAAAGACTTTATCAGTGACGACAAATGGGACTACATTGAGGCGATGGCGAGCTGGCCTAAAAAATAGGAGGAATGAATGAAAACCATCAAGAGGATCCTCGCAGTTCTTCTCTTGATAGCATTGGTACTTGGCGTCGGCTACTTGTGCTACACTTGTAGCCGATTGCCTTCCGATGCGGAAACTGCGGAGGTGTATTATGAGCAAACGTTTTAATATTGCCGTTACCGTCATCATCTCTCTTGCTTTCTTGGCATTGGGCGCGGCGTTCTGGCAATCGTATGTGCGCTTTGGTGAGGCGTGCAGAGATTTCGGGCTGTCCGTTGCCTATTACTTCTGTGAACTTATCGGCATAGACTATTCCTTTACGCCCACCGTCACGGAGTATTCGGACGTGTTGCAATGGGAGATACTGTTGCCGTCCGACTTGGAAGGCTTTACCGCCTCGGCGGGGAACTTCTTTTCCCTGCTCATAGACGGCGAGAACTTCGCAGGTTATTGGTCGGCGGTCGGCGATGTGATGCTTGTCGTGGCAAAGGTCATTGCCATTCTGCTGCCCTGCATACTCGTGCTTTGGTTCGTACTTTGGCGTATGTACAGGCACGGGAATACAGACCATAACCGCGATACCGTTCCGCTGCGTATTTTCAAAGCAATCGCAAAATGGACGTATCAGCCGATAAAGCGCGCTATACTTTCCTACCGCGAATACCTGACAGAGCATAGAGCGGTTTGGGTGTGTTGGATAATTTTGTGGGTGTTTCACCTGAACGGTGCCAGCGTCGTCATGGGCTTCTTTGCGTATTACTTCTATTTTGTTTTGAGTTTCGACGTCGGCAATCTGTATGTGCAGGTCTGCAAGCTGTTCATCGACTTGCAGGTCATCTTCCGGCATTTCCCGTGGTGGAGCATCGTTACGGTCTGCTGGCTGCTCTTCAACCGTTGGAGAAAGAAGATCGCCCTGAACAGGCTGCGCCACTTCGAGGCTCGCAACTACGGGTTTATCAACGAGCTGCCCATTGTGTCTATGTCTTGCGGCTCTATGGGAAAGCGCAAAACCACGCTCATCACGGACATGGTGCTGTCGCAAGAGGTCATGTTCCGCCAAAAGGCACTCTCCATATTGCAGCAGAACGATATGAAATTCCCGTACTTCCCGTGGATTAAGTTTGAGGATGAACTGCGGGCGTGTATGGAACACGGCACAGTGTATAACCTCGCCTCGGTCAAGACATGGGTAGCACTGAAACGGTCAAGGTTCGTTCAGCATCGCAACGCCGAATGGCAACTCTATGGCTACGATTACCGCAGGTACGGCACGGACTTTGACGACGCCTTAAAGGTCAACGGGCTTTTCGACGTGTTGGAAACTTATGCGCAGGCGTACTTCATTTACGTCATTCAAAGCAGCCTCATCGTGGCGAACTATTCTATCCGCACGGACAACGTGCAAATCAGTAATGGCAACTTCCCGCTGTGGCTCACGGACTTTTTTCCGAAACATAGAAGGCTTGAAAGCCGCCACGCTCATATCCTTGACTTTGACGTGCTGCGCCTCGGCAAAAAGGTTTTGGAGAACAACCCCAAAGCCGGGAGCTTCGAGTTCGGCGTCGTCGCCATTACGGAGATCGGCAAGGAGCGCGGGAACAATCTGGAATTGAAAGAAGTCAAAAAAGGTATGGACGAGGCAAACCAAAAGAACGACCTCTTCAATTCGTGGCTCAAAATGTGTCGGCATTCGGCTACGGTAGACAACTTCCCGTTCATCAAAGTCTTCACGGACGAGCAGCGGCCCGAAAGCTGGGGCGCGGACGCGAGAGACCTTTGCGACATTATCTACATCAATTCGTGCGGGGATATGCGCCTTTCATTGCCGTTCTACACGATAGAAGAGATGATTTCGGAATGGGCGTTCAACCGCTTTATGCGCCTCTATGAGGATTTCCGTTTCAGGCGGGGCGACAACACGCTTCTGGTACATATCCTCAAAAGCGTAACGGCTTGGTTGTGGCGGCGAAACCTGCGCATCTATAACCGCTTCGGCTATTCGATACTCAAAATCGAGAAGGAACGTGGCACGATGGACGGCAAGACGGAGAATAAGAAGTATTACCTAATGAGCGCGAAGATCTATGCGCAGCGGTTCAGCACGGACTGTTTCTCAGACTATTTCAACGATATGGCGCGGCGCAGCAATACAGGGCTTGCGGACTACTTGGAATACGCTACGGAAAAGGCTTCGGTTGAGGAATTGAGGATGCAGAACAGCTATTTCATCAATTCGCTGTACAGGGATGCGGACGGCGATGGTTCTGCGTGATTTAGGGCTGTCCGCTTCCCTTACGGCAAAAGGAGGCAATATGTCTTATGGCGAATGCAAAGTGTATTTTGACGGCAGTCATTACATAGCGATACCGCACACGACAAGACCGTCAAGACGGCGTTTCCGTCCGACGGAAGAAGTAATAGAGGTGACGGAATATGAGGAACAGCAGGCCACGGCACAGGAAGGAATCATAACCACAGAAGAAAGCGCACCGTCCATTGATGACGATGCGCCGTCTTCGCATACGGAAAATGAGGAAGAGGTCGAGCCTACTGTTGAGAAGAAGGTAAGATCGCGGACGATGACGCGGAAGGAACTGTTTGAGGAACTGTATCAAAAGTCGGCAGGGCAGTCCCGAAGTGCAAGGAAGAAGTTTATCGTTCGCAACATGAAGCCGTACTTTAAGGACGAAGATAGTACGATAAAGTATGTGGAAGTGCAGTTTGAGCGGAAATTGCGAAATTTGATCTGTCGGCGTATCAGGCTCACGCGCAAGGTGAATTTGCAGGACTTCAATTATTTTTGCACTTTCACCTACGATGGGGCAAAGCATACCGAAGAGAGCTTTATGAGGAAGCTGCGCGGATGCTTCAAAATGATGTGTCACAGAAAGGGCTGGAAGTATGTCGGGGTATGGGAGCGTTCTCCTGAAAAGAAGAGGCTTCACTTCCACGGACTGTTCTACATTCCGGACGGTTCAATGCCGGGTGAACTCATAGAAGTCAAGGACTATTCGCCTGTCAAGAAAAAGGTGCAGACGACAATACAGAACACTTATTTCAACGAAAGGTTCGGCAGATCCGACTTCAAGACCGTGGACGGCCGCTCTATGCTCGGCGAGGCGATAGCGTATCTCACGAAGTATATGGAAAAGACCAGCGAAAAGATGGTCTATTCGAAGGGACTGCCGCAATTCTTCATCTCGGACATCATGGACGAGGACATTGTTTGCACGATAGGGAGTGAGGAAAAGAAGCTACTCCTATACGATGATTTCTCGTGTTGGGACGAAGGCTGCTACATGGGACAAGTCAGCAAAGGCGTTATCGACCAAATGCGAAAGTGTAATTGAATACAGGACGGATACGGGAATAAGAAAGGGAAGTGTGTGACGGTAAAAGCGGAAGATCGCCCAAGCGGGTCAGCGGGCGACTCCGCTTCCGTCATCACTTTGCTTTTCCGCCTTCAATCGGGTTTGGTCGAGTGGCGTGTGCTTGTCGCGGCGGCGCGTCAGCGCCGTCGCTCTCGTATCAAGACAAGCACACGCCACGGTTGCAAATGGAGATTCTATCAAGAGAATGTGAGCAAATGTTGTTGGTGTGAAATAATGATAGTTAGGCGATATATCTGTTTATGTATTGATTTTTTTTAAAAAAAGTGCTATAATGTTTGCAATATCCTTGCAATGAGGTTGAATTATGGAATTTAAAGACAAAGTTAAGTGCGCTCGTGAGACTATACATATGAGTCAAAAAGAATTTGCTGATGCGATTGGCGTGGCTCACTCTTCCTTAAATCGCTGGGAGCTTGGTGTTCGAAAGCCTACGTATGCATTGCAACGTAAGTTTTATGAATTTTGTGCACAAAAAGGTATTCAGTTTGATGACTAATTTGACAATATGTTTTAGAGGTAATTGGAGTGGCAAACAATTCTATACTTAATAAAGCTAGATATACTGAAAACACAGACGAATGGTACACCGACTATGTAACTGTAGAGTCGGAGGTTTCTCATTATTCTGAACAATTTCAAGGAAAGGTCGTTTTATGTAATTGTGATGATCCTTACAAATCTGCTTTTACAACCTATTTTTTGAAAAATTTTAATACACTGAAACTAAAAAAATTAATTTGTACCTCTTATAAGGGATCTAGAATTGTCGATCAGTCGACTATAGTAGATGACAATTATTCTCCGCTAGTAGATAATGCTGCTTATGTAATGGTTGTTGAACAATTTCCTAATATTGAGGAAGGCTTACTTCAGGGTGACAGTATAGCAGATTTAATAAATAAATTAAAAGTTGTTAAGAAATTAAAAGGTGACGGCGATTTTAGAAGTGAGGAATGTGTTGAATATCTTAAGGAAGCTGATATAGTAGTCACAAATCCACCTTTTTCTAAATTCATAGATTTGTTCTCATTGTTGGTAAAATATAAGAAACAATATTTGTTAATAGGCAATCAAAATGCAATAACTTATAAAGAGATTTTTCCTTTTATTAAAAGTGGACAGGCTTGGATTGGTTACCGTTTTGGCGATATGGCTTTTAAAGTTCCGAATGATACGCAACCTAGAAAATATAGATTTTGGGTTGACGAAACCGGGCAGAAATGGCGTAGCTTAGGAAATGCAATGTGGCTTACCAATTTAGATAATGAACGCAAACATCAGCAATTAGTATTAACCTGTAAATACGATCCGGAAAAATATCCTAAGTATGATGATTTTGATGCTATAAATGTTTCTAGAGTTTTGGAAATTCCGTCAGATTATACGGGCATAATGGGCGTTCCTCTTACTTATCTAAAGTATCATAATGATTCTCAGTTTGAAATAATTGGTGAAGCAAATCATGGCTCCGATAATGAGTTCGACTTATTTAAGCCAAGAATCAAAGGGAAAGATATTTTCAAAAGAATACTTATCAGGAAGAAGATTAAATGAACATAGATGTCAATTTTAGAATACTTGATTTGTTTTGTGGCGCAGGTGGAATGTCTTATGGAATGCATTTGAATCCCCACTTCAAAACAGTTGTCGCTTTGGACATAAATGATAAACTAGCTATTACTCTTAAGAAGAATATGCCGGATGTTCATGTTATTGTTGGCGATATTAAAACGCAAGAAGTGAAGAATGAAGTAATTGAGCAATCTCTTAAGCATAAAGTCAATATGATAATTGGCGGACCACCGTGTCAGGGCTACTCTATGAAAGGAAAAAAACTTGGACTTAAGGATCCTCGTAATTTTCTTTTCATTGAGTATTTGAAATTGGTAGAAAGGTTACAGCCGGAAGTTTTTGTTATTGAAAATGTTAAAACCCTGCTTTCTACATCTAAAGGTTGGTTTAAAGAAGAGATTATATCTGCAATAAATAAACTCGGTTACAATGTTGATGTCGGCGTATTAAAAGCAAGTGATTTTGGCGTTCCTCAAACAAGAGAAAGAACAATCTTCATTTGCTGTAAGAATAAAAAAATATGTTTGCCATTACCGACTTGCAGTAAAACAGTTACTGTTCGTGAAGCAATAAGTGATTTGGCATATTTGGAATCGGGAGAAGGAGCTTTTGAGCAAGATTATATGTTACCTGCATCGTCTGATTATCAAAAAATGATGAGGAGAAATAGTGCAAAATTATATAATCATAAGGCTTCCAATCATGCTCAAATTGCGATACAAAAATTACAGATGATCCCCCCTGAGAAAGGAAAAGAGTTCTTACCCGAAGAGCTTCTCGGCAAACAAAAATTTCATTCAACTTGGGGACGCCTAAAATGGGACGAAGCTTCTCCGACTATAGATACCAGATTTGATGCGGCCTCTAACGGAACCAATAATCATCCGGTATTGAACCGCGCTATTACACCTCGTGAGGCAGCACGAATTCAATCTTTTGATGATACCTATATTTTTTACGGTACAAAAGTCGCAGTGCGTACTCAAATAGGAAATGCTGTTCCACCATTGATGGCAAAGGCGATAGCTGATAAAATATATAATGATACAGTTGACGAGCAAGGAGAACAATGATGAATGCGCAAATGGCATATTTAATTGGAATGATTTTAGGGAATGGCGAGGTGCAACGTAAGGAAGATACGACTACAATTACGATAGAGTTGCCTCATAAAAATTTAAGGGACGATGAAGGGCGTGAGGTTTCCGTATATGTAAAAAGCAGTTTAGCAGATATACGGTGCGTAGTTGAACCATTGATTGGACATTCATTACCTATTGTTCAAGGAAAAAGAGTGACGCAAATTTCTTTCACCAAGCCAAATGCAGATTACACGATGCGAGAAATTATGCGATTTATTGGAAACGGTGTTCATCATTCTACAATGACAATGAATAGCGAATTGTTCTCGTTATCAAATGACGAAAAAAAAGAGCTGTTACGTGGAATTGCTGATGTGACAGGTTATATTCGACGTAGTAATATGGCATATGGGCAAGAAGGATTCCATAGAGTTTACATTGAAATTCCCGGCAATTGGCAAATGGTTATAGACATCTCTAATATGCTAAAAAGCTTAGATATACCTGTGCAGACTATAGATTTCGGACATCCAAATTTTAGAGATTCAAACTTGAAAATGTATAATCAAGGAAAACCTTATTATTGGAAAAAAGAACACCAAGTAAAAATATGTGCTAATGAGTTTATGCCAATAGGATTCAATATTCTTCACAAACAACGCGCGTTGGAAAAATACTCGGAAGAACTTTTAGAATATTTGGACGAAAACAAAACGCACAAATTTTATTGGGAAAAAACAATAAGAAGGAGAGAACATAAACCGATTCATCCTATGGAAAATGATGAATCACTACCGGCAGTCATTAGAGGTAAACATTATGACTCATGGACAGATTTGGCAAGGGATTTAGGGTATGGAGAATAATGTAGCTAAAGAAGTTGAGCTTTATGCCGATATGTGCAAATGGCTTGAAATATATCTAGTAGACAAATATAAACGCCAAAATTGTGACATTAAAGTTGTCGATTGTCATTCAGTCTATTTAGATTCCGTACTTGAAAAATACGGTATAATAAACTATTATCCTCAAGTAGTAGGTTTAAAGATAGAAATAGATGTTTTGGGTATGGTAATATGGAGCAATAAAGCACATCTTTACTTTATTGAAGCGAAAAAGACACCTCTGACACTACCGAATTTAGGGCAGTTGCAGATTTATTGTAAACTTTGCGATCCGGAAGATGCTTATCTGCTTTCGTCGGCTGGGCTTGGGAGTTTAAATAAAGTACTAAATATCTTACATAGAGAAGACTTGTTAGATTTTGGCGATGGTAAAAGAATCAAAAAAATCAAAGTCGCTAAATGGGATATTTCCCGTAAAACAATAGATAATCATACAATTGTTCCAAAAATATGAATTACAGTCCTTTTTCAAATGTAAAAAATATAATAGAAATATCTAGCTTGCAATATTCTGATTTGCAGGTCTTGTCATCATTAACAGAATCATATTCTATTGAATATAAAAGTGAGTTTAATGATAGATTCAAAGCGGAAAAGTTACCTAAGACTATTTCAGCGTTTGCTAATAGTAATGGGGGTTGGCTTTTTATTGGAGTTGACAATAATGGCAATATTCAAGATGTTGATTTAACAGGAGTTCGTGAAGAAGATATTTATAGCATAATAGGCAGTCGAGTTTCTCCAATTCCTACAATTTATGTTGCAATATTATATAAAGACAGCTATAGGAATACTGGAGTAATTGTTGTATATACTGAAGAAGGGAAAAACACTCCTTACGTATCGAATGGAACGATCTATGTTAGGAATGGAAAAGAGTCTAAACCGGCTGAACGTTCAACGATTGATTTGTTGTTAAAAAAAGGGATGGAGCATTCAAATTTATCTTTAAGATGTTTTGATAATAAAGAAAATAGCTTCTCTTTTTATAATAAATTTGACTCTTCATTACCTCGAAATAGTATCTATCATATCTTCATGAGCTGTTTTGATGGGTGTGGTCGTGTAGCGCTATATATAGAAAATCAAGGAAATCATTTTGATGAAAATATAGATTTAACGATTAAGGTTCCTATTTTATTTAAGGTCGATTTGTTGAGTGAATTATTAAAACTTCCAAATCCGGATTATGAAAAATATTTTGAATCTTTTACAGCTTTACCGTCAACTCCAGAGATCTTAACGTATCAGCGTTCTGGATTTCACCCGTTTCCTGCCCCGCCTATACAACTTCCATCTTTTCCTTATGGACAACAAGCACCTAATGAGTATCCTAATAAATGTATGGAGTATTTAGTTGATTGCTATAATCATGATATGGAAGTATTTGTTGAAGGGAAATATCTCTATTATAAAATCTCTTTCAACGCTATAAATGCAGGACAAAAAATGTTTTTGCCTGTTGTGTTGATATTTAGAAATGGAATTAAAGAAATAGAGTATTATTTTACGAGCAAATACTCTATGGGTATTATTGAGGGAAAGTTAATAAAAAAAGCTAGCGACTGAAGTGTGGCAACATAAAAATAGCCCGTTACGAATATTCGCAACGGGCTATAACTTTATATGGTAGTATAACTTTTCCCCTCAACCGTAATGCGGTTGCCTGTAATTTCTGGTTTTCCGCTCTTGCAGGCACGCAGGATAACGTGAACGGTATCTTGTTCGGCTTTTGGCATATCGCCTTCGTTGAATTTGTCTTCGCCTCCGACTTCTATGATTTTGAAGCCTTTGGATACCATAAAGGACGAGAACTGCCAGAGTTTTTCAAACAGTCCGTTTGAATCCATAATGACCGAGAGATTTTCGGTCGGGTGATAAGCTGTAATTCTGAAATAGTTTGCCATTGTTTCATTCCTCCTATGCGGCAATTTGTTTGAGTGTTCTGTTGGCGTAAGGGAGCCATACTTTGTTGACATAATGCAAAACTTCTTCGTTCGGTTTGTGATCGTGTTCTCCGTAACATTGCAGGACTTTCTTTTGCGATATTGAGTATTCGACTGTAACGAACGGAGTGTTAGGTTCCTGTTTGTTTCGGATAAAGAAGATGAGCGATTCTTCCCGTACCATACGTTGGTCATAATTCATTCTGCCTACGCAGTGATGCAAGGCTTCGCCTTCTCGAATCAAGTCTGCCGGGCTTTTTGCAATAATGCAGATAAACGCGCTTCGTTTTGCGTGTTGCATCGGGAAGTATTTCTCTGCAACGGCGGCAAATTGAATATACAGCTCTTTGCGTTTTTCTTCATCTTCGATTGCTTTCTTTGTAGCGTACTGGTCAATGCGGATGTTGTGCCAGCGTTTGAAATCGTGGGGAAAACGGTTCTTGTCTTCTGTCATATCGAGTCCGAGATTTTGGCAGGCTTTCAGATAGTCGAGATAAGTGTTCGGGTTGGTCTGTTGTTTTAGCATATAGTCGAAGAACCGTTCAAGGTCTTTGCCTTTGAACAGTTCTTTAATGGGAATAAGACTGCTGTCGTGGATTAGTCTAAGCTTCGCTTCCTTATGTGATTGTAACTGTTCAAGCGGTTTTTTCGTCTTATATGCTCGCACAATGACGTCGATATAGTAGTGTCTGTTTTGAAGTAACTCTTTATTGGAAATGAGCCATTTGCAGAAGGCTTTATCCGTTCCGCAACGTTTTAGAATGGTTGTACTTATGGCAATGCTTGTAAAGCCGAGTTTCATCAGCATTTCAATCTGGGGATACTGCCGATAAAGCCTTAAATATTTGAAAATATTGCAGCCCTGAAACAGTTTATATGCGCTGTATCTGAACTCCGGCAAGCGATCTATAAAGTCTGGATTGATGAGTTCGGCATACGGATCATAATATTTATCGTCAGCCCAGCACCAACCGCGTTCGTACCAGTTTTCGTATTTTTGCAAGCCTTCTTCGTACCAGCCGAAACGAAAACCCATACTTGCGCAATAGCAGTATTCCATATCTTTCACAAAGCATTTTTCCGAGTTCAGTCCGTGAACGGCAACTTGTTTGCAGTACCATTTTTTGTAGCGGTTTTTCACGGCAACAGTTACTTTTACAAGCTCGTTTTTCCAAGTGGTAAGATAGGCATAACAGCGAACGTGACCGTTAGGGTTCGGATAGTTTTTATTATCCGCCTTTCGGATTTGGTTTAGTATGTATTTTGGGATAGGTCTAATGTCTGTTTCTCTCATATTTCACCTCAAAGCAAGTTTATCTCCGAAGATTGTATCTAATTTGCAAAGGGCAGTTTTATCAAAAGCTGTTGCGTCAAACAAATCTTCGGGGTCGTCGTCAATGTCCTGCGGTTCTTCAAGATCTCCGTCAAATTCCCGCATTTCTTCTTCGGTCATTTCATCGTAGATTTCGCCGGTATCAAGATTGATAGCGGTTTGCGGTTTGGAAAGCTCTTTCAATGTGCCGTCAGAATTGACAATAACTAAGCGATGGTTTCGTTGAATTTTGTCAAAATACAGTTCAGCGGCGTGGTAGGGGAATCCGACCATCGGGATTCGGTTTTCAAGTCCGACGTCACGGCCTGTTAAAGTAAGATTACATTCTTCGGAAATTTGTACGGCTTTTTCGCCGAATACTTCGTAGAAGTCACCGAGCCGATAAGCAATCACATAGTCAGGATAAGAGTGTTCTATTTCCAGATATTTTTCATAGAAGGGGGACGGCCTTTTCTGAGTTGCTTTTTTGTTTTCTTCTTCGGCGATTTCGGCAAGTATTTCGTCAATTTCTTCTTGCGAAGGCTGTTCGTCTTCGTCATCGCCGTTTGCTTCGGGTTCGGACTTTTCCGGTTCCATAAAATCAAAGAGCGTCGGCTGGCGCTCTTCCGTTTTTTTCGGTTCGACTTTTTTGACTTTTGTCGGCGCCGATTTCGGAGCGGGTTTATATTCGGTACCGTCATCGTTTAAGAGCGTGCCTTCGATACTGTCTTCTTCGAAATAGTGGACAGCCCAGCCATAAACTACTTTATCTTCCACGCACGCTGAATTTGCACCTTTTGAGGCAAGTTTCCTTGCCTCGTCCGATGCGTATTTCATAAAGCCGTCCAGAGTCTTTTTGTTGATAAAGGTCTTACCGTCCTTTTCAAAAGGCGTACCGTTGTTGATTTTATCTGCAAGTATTTCGCTTGCGTTTTCTTCGAGGTACGCTTTTATGAGTTCTTGTTCTTTGGTTTTGGTTTCAAGATTTAATCGCATAGTTTTTCTCCTTCGATAAATGCTTCGGAAGCAATCATGATTCCTGTTGAAACGCCGCGTTTGTAAATCATGCGCATCAGCTCATCGTAATTATCATCGGAAAGTTCGATAAATTTTTCAAAGAGTTCGTCGCTTTCTTTTGACAGCGTGGCTTTCAGTTTGTCGTAAAGTGCAAGTTCTTTTTTGCGTTTCTTTTCGGGAAGTGCAATGTCTTTTGCATCGATATTTCCGTAGTAAAGTTCTTCAATGATAGATTTCATATAGTACCTCCTTAAAAGGGCATATCGTCCAATAGTTCGGCGGCTTTTTCGACAAGATGTTCAAGGCTTGTGTAGTGGTTAAAACCGCCTCTGTAATCGACTTCGTTTTTCGCTGTGCGAATGAGGATATTGCTGTACCATTCGTTGCTGAAATACCTGACGTCGCTGATAGATATATACACAAACTTGTTTTGGTTGCTCTGGATAAAGGCAGAAAAGCAGTAGTGGTTTCTGCTTACATTGACGAGTTGCCAGTGATTTTCTTTGCACATTGCTTTTAGATAGTTTATATATTTGGCTTGAAAGGATTTGTAATCTTCGCCGGTGTAACAGCCGGTTGAAAATTCGTAATTCAGATACTTTTTGAGTTCCGCTAATTTAGCCATAGTGTTAAACCTCCTTGACGATTGAGTAAACGTCGTCTGCGTAATAGGTACAGTTGAACCAATTAAAAAGGGCGTGACATTTCACGCCCTTGTAGTCAACGATATAGTCATTATCTCCGACTTTATCCAGTATGGTGATTTCTTCCATTTTCCCGTTAAGGGAATGGATATGCGCTTGTGATTTGTAGGGTTTCATTATTTTACCTCCATAATTCTAATTTCAAGAAAGTCGTGTTGATACCAGTCGTTTTTGTCTGTGATGTTCCACCAGCAATCGAATTCTTGCGATCCGTCCGATTCGGTATGTTCTGCAAATTCGTAACCGTCTAAGATTTCTCCGTGCTCATCGAAGGCATCTGCAACCCAACTTATTTCAGGATTTTTTTCGTTCTTGATGATTTCATTGAAGCGATGGTAAGCCTTTGTGTATGTATCGAAAAGTTCAATGTCTACGTGACTGTCATCGCTTGTAGACCAATCTAAAATTACTGCGTAAACTTTCATATTTCACCTCACGCAATTCTTTTGATGCCGCCACCGAAGCTCTGTACGGTAATGCTGCCGAATTCCGAGCACCAGTCGTCGTCTTTGTTCCAGACATAAGCAAAAGCCGTATGACGGTTGCCCTGACTGTATACGAGGGTATCCCATTCTTCGGGATAGTCGGTTACGATAAGGAAGTCGTAAAGTTCTCCGAATTCCGTGTATTCGTGCGTAACGGCGTAAACTTTGCATTTGTGCTTTTCTTCGAGGGCTTTCATCTTCGCGTGAAGTTCAGGCTCTTGGTCGATCCAGAAACCGCCGAATTGTTCAAAGAAGCAAACTTGGTCGTTTTCTTTGAAGCCGTTTATGTACGGTTTGTAGATGTCCATTTTCTTCATGAGTTCGATTGCTTTTTCTTTCTTGGTGATAGACGTTTTCATAGTTTTTTCTCCTTAAATGTAATTTTCGAGTTTTTCAAAGTTGTAAGCGATGTTTCTGAGCGTTTCTTCGAAACCGAACCACGCCAGAAGGTTTTGATTGTAGTTGTACTGCGCCAGCGGATCTTCTTTGTCCCACTTGTCGCCGAACAACTCGGACGGAGCATAAAGTCCGGTACCGTCCATTGCGTCGTACAAAAGGTTATTGATTTCTTCCTTGTACTGTTTGTAAAAACGCACAGTATCTGTGTAGTAGATCAGTTCTCCTACAATACCTGACTGGCAACCGTGATAAAGCACGTCGGTAAAGATATTCTTCTTATCAGAATAGTCGCTCCATTCGCCGATAACGTAGTTGCATACCCGTTTTGTAAGAGGGCTGCTTGAATTTCGTTTTATTTCTTTGACATTAGCAAGTGTCAGTTTCATTACGCAACCTCCTCGAAGTCGTCTAGATGGACGCGTTCAAACATAGTGCCATACTCGAAATAAAGTCTGCCGTTTTTGTCTGTCAGAAGGTCATAAGTAATAACGCTTATTTTGCCTCTGTTGGTAACGGCTATCTGGATTTCATTTTTGGCAGCATCGATTCCTACGATGTTGAAGGTGATGAATTCTTCACCGTCATAGAGTTCGAATTCTGAGAGATAATACCTCTTGAATTCAGGAATTTGGGAAACTTTGTTTTCCATAGGATTTACCTCCAAATTTATTTTGCCTTTCGGCAGAGGCAGAGGTAGCATTGATTGAGCATAGGTCTGTTCATTGGAAGTAATGAAAAACAGAAGTCAACGCATCAAGAAAAAATATTGAGTTGGAGTTGCTAGATTTTCAAGGCAAAAGAAAAAGCCGAGAAGAAATTTCTTCCCGGCTTCGGAGTTAAAAGATATTTGATTTTTAAGCGATATTTTTTCGCATTGACTTCTGCGAAATCTGTGCTACGATAGCCGCCACGAAACGGCAAAATTTGGAGAAAATAAAATAGACGGCATTTGCCGCCTATTTTGTATAGTTGCCGTGTTCATCTCTTTTCTGCGTCAAGTAGAAGTCTGACCATTGCGGGACATAAACTTCGGTATTGACTATGATGCCGGCAACACCCTTGATACAAAAATAACAGAGCCGCGGGTTCAAACGCGACTCTGTTTGGCGGAGAAGATGGGATTTGAACCCATGCATCACGTTTATTTGCGATCTACTCCCTTAGCAGGGGAGCCCCTTGAGCCACTTGGGTACTTCTCCAATTGTGCTGCCGAACGAAGTCGGCTTGATTATGATAACACAAAAATCGGAAATAGTCAAAGCCTTTTGGCAACAAGAAACGAAAAATTTTGGTTTGTTTTTGCTGCGGCGGCAAGGTTAGAGGATATTAAAATATTTTTGCGTTTTTTGACAACTACCGTCACATCGACATGAATTTTGCAATATTATGAAAAAAATGGTCGATATGAAGCGGTAAAAAGGAATAAAAATAAAATTCGAGTGTTTGAAAAATTGACAATCCGTTTGATTGTTGATAAAATAAATAAAACTTTTAAAACTTCGGGGGATTTGCAAATGTTCAATAATAAATATTTTATTTTTATTTCCTCTTGATTGCGCAGGCTTTCGCCTGCGTTTTTTCTTTATTCTGTTTCACGAAAGATAAAATATTGAAAAATATTCAGCCAAGCGACTGTACGTCGCTTAAAATAAACCAAATAAAAAAGGAGAGAGAAGAAATGAAAAAGAAAAAGGCATTGATGATTGTTTTGGCGGTGTTGCTGCTGGGGCTTGCGGGGCTTGTGCTGTCGGGGTGCGACGGTGACAAAGAGCTTGCCGCGCCCACGGGGCTTGAAATCACAAACGACGTGTTGACTTGGAAGGCTGTGGAGGGAGCAGACGGCTACACGGTGGAAATCAACGGAGAGGAGTACAAAACACAAAACAACAGTCTGGATTTGTTTGAAATCACAAACAAATACGGCACGTATGAGATAAGGGTAGCCGCCGACAGCGTGACGGAGGGCGTGTTAAGCTCCGACTGGTCGGAGCAAACAAGCCTGACTCTGACCATACCCGACTGGTTCGGATTTTTGCCGACCGACGACGGAAAGGGTTGGGAAACGGCAGTTATCGACGCGACCAAAGCGCAAGGCAAGCTGATTATCCCGAGTTTTATCAACGGCAAAGCCGTCGTCAGGGCAAAAGGTTTCAACAATTGCACAGGTCTCACGGGCGTCATCTTTCCCGACACGGTGGAGTACATATCGGGATTTGGAAATTGTCAAAATCTCACGCGCGTGCGCTGGTCGGCGGGACTCAAAGAAATAATCGGAAACTCTTTTGACGGTACGGCATTGGAGTCCATTGTTCTGCCCGAGGGGGTGGAAATGATGGGAAACGCTTTTGGAAATTGCACCCGGCTCAAAAGCGTGAGTCTGCCCTCTACGCTTACAAAAATAGGAAACTACGTTGGAACGCCGCCTTTTAGCGGCTGTCACAACCTTGAAAGCATAGAGATAGCGGCGGGCAACGAGGTTTACGCAAGCGACGGCAACTGTATAATGCGCAAGGCGGACAACACGCTTGTGTTAGGCTTAAAAGCGAGCAAAATCCCGTCTTACACCGAGCACATAGGCAACTACGCTTTTCGTGACTCGGGCGCGGAAAGCATAGCTTTGCCCGAGGGCGTGACTTCGATAGGAGACCATGCTTTTTACGACAACGACCGTTTGAAGGAAATAACTTTGCCGCAAAGTCTCACAAGCATAGGCGAGTCTGTTTTTTTCCGGTGCACCGCGCTTGGCAAAATAGCAATCCCCGACGGCGTGACCGAGTTGCCTTACAGACTTTTTTTCTTTTGCACGGAGCTTAAAGAGGTTGCTCTTGGCGCAAAGACAGAAAAAATCGGCGAGGACGTTTTTCATATGTGCGGCAAGCTCGAAAGGATAACAATCTCCGAAAGCAATGCGCATTTCAAAAGCGCAGCCGACGGCAGATTTTTGCTGAATAAAACGGGCGATACGCTTGTTTTGGGTTGCCAAGACGGAGCAATCCCCGACGGCGTGAAAAAAATAGGGGGAAAAGCGTTTGAGGGCAGAACGGGTTTGAAAGAAATAGATTTCAACGAAGTCGAGGAAATAGGAGAATATGCTTTTGTCATGTGCGCGGGGCTTGACAGGCTCAAACTCACGTCTGCTGTCAGGATAATAGGAGAAGGCGCGTTTCAAAGCTGCATAGGTCTGTCCACCGTCAGAATACCCGACGGAGTGCAGTCAATCGGCAGCTTCGCGTTTGTATGCAAGTCAGGTAAAATGGTCGGCAAGGGAAGGATGAATTTCAAAATGGCTCCGCTCGTGCTGGTTGTACCCGAGAGCGTGGAACAGTTTTTTATTGACAGCAACTATACCGTTTACACCGATTATTCGTCACTTCCGACGGGTTGGAGCGTAGATTACGGCAGCGTTGCGGTGTGGGGGTGCGAGCTTGGTTATGACGACGACGGCTTGCCCTACGTCCTGTCCGCTCCCAATACTTTCAGCGGAGACGGTATGCCTGATTTGGGGTATACGGCGATTGAGGGAGACGGATATTTAATGCACGGGCGCGACAGCTTCCGTTTTGCGGGTTGGGCAACGGAACCGAATGGAGAGGCGGAGTTTTCATCGTTTGAAAAGAGCGTTGAGTTCGAGCCATTCGGGGAAGCGGAGAAGGAGAATTATTATTTGTACAAAAAGACGTTTTACTTTTCCGCCTCCATGACGGAAGAGCAGTGCAAAGAGGCAGCCCTTTCGGGGGCGGAGAGGCTTTACGCCGTGTGGGAAAAAATTTAAATTCAAGCCGAAAGGCTGAAAATATATTATTTAAAAAGGAGATACCAAAATGAACAAGAACACAAACAAAATTAAAACATTGGCTTTGACGCTTGCCCTTTGTCTGGCATTGGTCTGCTTTGCGCCCGCCGTGTCGGCAGATGCGTTTGAATCTGAGCCGACATACGAACATATGTATTATTTCAGCGATTACTATGATGCGGAACGGATTTTCAATCAGGTCTTTGTTGACGAGTTGGAATATGTGGAAAATTTCCATTTGGAACAGATAGACGTTTCCAACATTGTTAATTATCTCGACAATTTTTCCTGCACCGTAGAGGACGACTCCTTGGTTGTTTTTGAACTGAGGAACATGCTGACAGATTACGGCGTGCGGTTGAAAGATATTTTTGAAGACATGTATTCAAAAAATTGCAGGATAATGTTCATCAACGGAATGGAAGAAGTCAGAATGCTTGATTGGAATATGAACTTGTATGATTGTCCGTATACCGAATTTCTCGACTATGTGGATATACATATAAATCTGGACATTTTCACTGTATTTGTCGATACGATTCTGGAAAAAGCCGAGACAGACGGGCAAATCTCGAATACCACGTTCATCTTGGACGGCACGCTGGTATATAGAGATTTATTGGAAAACTTCTATTTTCCTGATTATATAAACGACTGGTATTGGGAAGCAAACTACGGTATAGTACAATGTTGGTTTCTCGACTATTATCTGCTGCCGTATTTTTATATGCGCTATGCGGAAATAGACGAATTTATGGCGAAAGATAATTTGGGAGAACTGTTGACTGAATACGGGATTAAAATTATCTGTCACACAGGCGGCAACAATTACTACGATTTGCTGAACGATATTGAAATATCCTTGTACGACAGAGATTTTTCCGACTACATTTACAATGAGCAGGTTTTTGCAATAGGCACTTCCTGGCAAGACGAGTACTTTGTTAACGAATGGCTGTATTCTTTGAGAACGTATCAGGAAACCTCGTATGAATTTTTCCCCATATATTTTTATAACGAAAATAACTTTGATTTATGGATTTCGGAGGACGAATATTTCCGTACTGCTTCGGGAACGGAATATTTTATGGAAAATATTTTCCCCGATATTGCGCTTGCGTTTGCTTCGGGCGACGACCTGAGCGTTTACGACAACTGGGACGGCAGGTGTGTTGTCACGCACAAACCCATATATGCGGGCGAAAACGGTTGGCTCAATATGTATATGAGAGTATTGCCGTATTGCTCGGAAAAACGCGATTGGCTGGAATATTTCGGACACTGAAAAACAGACCAAAAATAAAGGAGAGAAGAAATGAAAAAGAAAAAGGCATTGATGATTGTTTTGGCGGTGTTGCTGCTGGGGCTTGCGGGGCTTGTGCTGTCGGGGTGCGACGGTGACAAAGAGCTTGCCGCGCCCACGGGGCTTGAAATCACAAACGACGTGTTGACTTGGAAGGCTGTGGAGGGAGCAGACGGCTACACGGTGGAAATCAACGGAGAGGAGTACAAAACACAAAACAACAGTCTGGATTTGTTTGAAATCACAAACAAATACGGCACGTATGAGATAAGGGTAGCCGCCGACAGCGTGACGGAGGGCGTGTTAAGCTCCGACTGGTCGGAGCAAACAAGCCTGACTCTGACCATGCCCGACTGGTTCGGTTTTTTGCCGACAGACGACGGAAAGGGCTGGGAAGCGGTAGTTATCGACGCGACCAAGGCGCAAGGCAAGGTCATAATCCCCGCTTATGCCCAAGACAAGGCGGTCGTCGAGGTGAGCTTTAAGGGTTGCACAGGTCTCACGGGAGTTATATTTCCCGACACTGTGGAGTACATATCGGGATTTGAAAATTGTCAAAATCTCACGCGCGTGCGCTGGTCGGCGGGGCTTAAAAAGATAAAATTAGGCGCTTTTGACGGTACGGCATTGGAGACGCTTGTTCTGCCCGAGGGGGTGGAAATACTTGAAAACGCTTTTAAAAATTGCACCGAGCTTAAAAGCGTGAGTCTGCCCTCTACGCTTACAAAAATAGGAAACTCTTACGGAGTGCCGCCTTTTAGCGGCTGTCACAGCCTTGAAAGCATAGAAATAGCGGAGGGCAACGAGGTTTACGCAAGCGACGGCAACTGTATCATGCGCAAGGCGGACAACACGCTTGTGTTAGGCTTAAAAGCGAGCAAAATCCCGTCTTACACCGAGCACATAGGCAACTACGCTTTTCGTGACTCGGGCGCGGAAAGCATAGCTTTGCCCGAGGGCGTGACTTCGATAGGAGACTATGCTTTTGCCCACAACGACCGTTTGAAGGAAATAACTTTGCCGCAAAGTCTCACAAGCATAGGCTGGTACGCTTTTTCCGATTGCTTTGCGCTTGGCAAAATAGCAATCCCCGACGGCGTGACCGAGTTGCCTTACGGACTTTTTGCCTGGTGCACGGAGCTTAAAGAGGTTGCTCTTGGCGCAAAGACCGAAAAAATCGACACGAGCGTTTTCAGGCTGTGCGGCAAGCTCGAAAGGATAACAATATCCGAAAGCAATGCGCATTTCAAAAGCGCAGCCGACGGCAGATTTTTGCTGAATAAAACGGGCGATACGCTTGTTTTGGGTTGCCAAGACGGAGCAATCCCCGACGGCGTGAAAAAAATAGGGGGAAAAGCGTTTGAGGGCAGAACGGGTTTGAAAGAAATAGATTTCAACGAAGTCGAGGAAATAGGAGAATATGCTTTTGTCATGTGCGCGGGGCTTGACAGGCTCAAACTCACGTCTGCTGTCAGGATAATAGGAGAAGGCGCGTTTCAAAGCTGCATAGGTCTGTCCACCGTCAGAATACCCGACGGAGTGCAGTCAATCGGCAGCGCCGCGTTTTTATGCATGACACAAAAAATAGCTTTGAGGGAGAGTTCGATGGCAACAATGGATGGCATACTAAGAAAAACTCCGCTCGTGTTGGTTGTGCCCGAGAGCGTGGAGCAGTTTTCGATTGGCGGCAGCTATACCGTATATACGGCATATTCTTCACTTCCGACGGGTTGGAGCGTATATCCCGGCAGCGTTGCGGTGTGGGGGTGCGAGCTTGGTTATGACGACGACGGCTTGCCCTACGTCCTGTCCGCTCCCAATACTTTCAGCGGAGACGGTATGCCCGATTTGTGGTATACGGCGATTGAGGGAGACGGATATTTAATGCACGGGCGCGACGGCTTCCGTTTTGCGGGCTGGGCAACGGAACCGAATGGAGAGGCGGCGTTCCTCTCGTTTGAAAAGAGCTTTGAGTTCGAGCCGTTTGGCGCAAATGAGGAAGAAAAATTTTATTTGTACAAAAAGACGTTTTACTTTTCCGTCTCCATGACGGAAGAGCAGTGCAAGGAGGCAGCCCTTTCGGGGGCGGAGAGGCTTTACGCCGTGTGGGAAAAAATTTAAATTCAAGCCGAAAGGCTGAAAATATTTTATTTAAAAAGGAGATACAAAAATGAAGAACACAAGAAAAATGAGAACGTTGGCTTTGACGCTTGCGCTTTGTCTGGCATTGGTCTGCCTTGCGCCCGCCGCGCTTGTTTGCGCCTCGACCGATTTAGAACCGCCCGAGCCGTTGGTTTATGAAAACATTTATTATTTCAGCGATTATTACTACGCAAGCAATTTTTACAATCAGGTTTTGCTGAACATACAGGGCGTGAGCAGCGTTCATTTCGAGCAAATTGAGTTTGAAGGACTTAATACGCTGCAAAATATGTACAGCTTAGGCGTTTTTAACAACGTGGAAGACTCGCTGGTGATAATGGAGCTGAGAAGTATGAGTCAAGAAAATTATGCTTTGCTTGAAGACGTTTTTGACGTCCTGAAAACCAACGGATGCAAAATTATGTTTCTCAACGGCGTGGAGGAGGTCAAAATGCTGCCTATGTGGCAGAGCGACTTTTACTCGACGTTCTCCAACAGATTTTTGAGATACGTGGACATTCACGTAAATCTGGATATTTTCAGCGTATTTATCGATACCATATTCGAGATGTACGAGGATGACAAAAGTATGGACAGCGTTACGATTCTGCTTGACGGCAGCTTTTTGTGGAGCGAATTGTCGTATTACGGCTTTCCGTGGTACATAGAAGGTTGGGAATACAGGGCTAATGCCAACGATTATTACGCCGGAGATACCTTTGACTATCATATACTGAGATATTTCCGTTATTATATGCAGGAAGCAGGCGGATATAATTCGTTGTTGGATTTTATGGAAGATAATAATATAAAAATTTTCTGTTATGAAAAAAACGATTATGACGATTATTATATGAATCTGCTTACGGGAGAAATTTATTGCACGGACGGATGGGACAGCTATGAATTTTACGAAGCGGCGGCAAACGAGTTTGTTTTTGCAATCGGAACGTCGTTCAGGGGAGAAGATTATCTTGACGAGTGGTTGAATTCTCTGGTCGAATACATGGAAATGACGGAATGGGATTTTCCCGTTTATTTTTACAACGGCAGTGATTTGACAATCGACAACGCTCCGTCCGAATTTTATGAAATACACGGCACAAACTATTTTGAGTTTAACATTTTGCCCGACATAATCCGCGCCCTTGCCTGCGACGCGGACATGAGCGTTTACGACAACTGGGCGGGTCGGTGTGAGGTTACGCACAAGCCCATTTATGAGGGCGAAGGCGGCTGGCTCAATATGTATATGAGATTTTTGCCTGTTTTGCCGATTTAAAAGGGCGGCGCAGTGAAGTGTAGGCGCGCATTTGAATTTTCAAATAAAAAAGGAGAGAAGAAATGAAAAAGAAAAAGGCATTGATGATTGTTTTGGCGGTTTTGCTGCTGGGGCTTGCGGGGCTTGTGCTGTCGGGATGCGAGCGCGACAGGGAGCTTGCCGCTCCTACGGGGCTTGAAATCACAAACGACGTGTTGGGGTGGAAAGCGATAGAGGGCGCTGACGGCTACACGGTGGAAATCAACGGAGAAGAGTACAAAACGCAAAACAACAGTCTGGATTTGTTTGAAATCACAAACAAATACGGCACGTATGAGATAAGGGTAGCCGCCGACAGCGTGACGGAGGGCGTGTTGAGCTCCGACTGGTCGGAGCAAACAAGCCTGAATCTGACCATGCCCGACTGGCTTCAGGTTTATCAGACGGCGGACGAAAGGGGTTTCGAGCTTTGCGTCGTTGACAAGACCAAAGCGCAAGGCAAGCTGATTGTTCCGAGTTTTATCAACGGCAAAGCCGTCGTGGGAATCAAGGCAAACGGTTTTTACGAGTGCGCGGGTGTCACGGGGCTTATACTCCCCGACACGGTGGAGTACATAGATGCAAATGCTTTTTTTGGCTGCGAGGAACTCACGCGCGTGCGCTGGTCGGCGGGGTTGAGAAAAATAAACTCAGCAGCCTTTGACTGTACGGGATTGGAGACGCTTGTTCTGCCCGAGGGCGTGACCTTTTTGGGAGGAAACGCGTTCGGTCATGCAAAACTGAAATCGGTAAGTCTCCCGTCCACTGTCGCCAAAATGACGGCTACAAACGAAAAATCGGATGCCAATCCGTTTGCTTTTTGCGAAAATCTTGAAGAAATTTACGTTGCCGAGGGCAACAAGGCTTACAAAAGCGACGGCAACTGCGTCATGCGCAGGGAGGACAACACGCTTGTCGTAGGCTGCAAAGCGAGCAAAATCCCGTCTTACACCGAGCACATAGGGCGCTTCGCCTTTCAAGGCGCCGCGCTTGAAAGCGTAGCTTTGCCCGAGGGCGTGACTTCGATAGAAGACTATGCTTTTGCCCACAACGACCGTTTGAAGGAAATAACTCTGCCGCAAAGTCTGACAAGCATAGGCAAGTATGCTTTTTTATGGTGCGCCGCGCTTGAAAGCATAGCTTTGCCCGACGGCGTGACAAGTGTAGGCGACAATGCTTTTTCCACCTGCGTCTCGTTGAAAGAGCTTGCTTTGGGCGCGGAGCTTTTGAATGCGGGTTGCGGATTGACGGAGTTTTGCGTCGCTCTTGAAAAAATAACCGTGTCCGAAAACAACGAATCTTTTTCCGACGAGGGCAACTGTCTGACGCGAAAAGCGGACAACACGGTGATTGCGGGGTGCGCTTCGAGCAAGATTCCCGCAGGCACGGAGCAAATAGGCGAATACGCCTTTTGCGGGCAGACGCAGCTTGGCGCAATAGATTTTCCCGACGGGTTGAAAAATATAGGACACTATGCGTTTTCCTGCACGGGACTGAAAGAACTCAAACTGCCGCGAGGATTGCAAAGAATCGGCGTCTCCGCTTTTGCAAACTGCATAGAACTCGAATACGTGCAAATCCCCGACAGCGTGACTGATGTCGGGTCAAAAGCTTTTGTATGCGAACAGGAAATCGGAATATATTATGATTGCACAAGTATGACTGCCGTCATAACCGACAGTTTGACGGAGTTGAAAGAAGAGACTTTTATATCCTTATGCACAATATACACTTCGCATACGGCTATGCCCGACGGGTGGAAGAACGCTTTGCTTGTTGACGGTTTTCGACAAGCTCCAAAAGTCGTTTGGGGGTGCGAGCTTGCGCTTGACGAAGACGGTTTGCCTTACGTTGTGTCTGCGCCGTTAAATTTACATGAGGTAACAGCTCATTATCTGGCGACAAGCATAACGGGATACGCGCCTGAGCGGAACGGTTGGGTTTTCAAGGGCTGGGCGACGGAGCCTCAAGGTGAAGCGGAGTTTGTTCCTCAAAAAACCGAGCTTGAATTCAATCCTGTTTTGCCTGAGCGTCTGGATTTTCGGCTTTCGACTGCTATGCTCGACGTAAGGGTTTTGCTGTATTTTTACCACAAGACGTATGAAAAACAAATAAATTCGATTGGGCAGGAACAGCGGGAACAGCTTTACGAATCGGGTACTGAGAGGCTTTACGCCGTGTGGGAAAAAATTTAAATTCAAGCCGAAAGGCTGAAAATATATTATTTAAAAAGGAGAAACAAAAATGAAAAAGAACACAAGAAAAACGAGAACGTTGGCTTTGACGCTTGCCCTTTGTCTGGCATTGGTCTGTTTTGCGCCCGCCGCGCTTGTTTGCGCCTCGACCGATTTAGAACCGCCCGAGGTCTTTCCGTATGAACAAGTCTATTATTTCAGCGACGGTTATATTGGGGAGGTGGACGCAAATTTCGCAACAATCTCATCCGAATTGACGGTGAGGTATCTAAATGTGCCTTACCTGCATAAGTGCCCTTACAGCCTGACGGAATCGGATTATTCGCCTTATAGATTTGAGGTTGAGGAAAACTCCGTCGTCATTTTTGAAAAGACGACGTGGGGAAAGGGATACGCCGCGCTTACGGATACGAATGATATCCTTAGCGACCTGTTTTCATCCTGGCGGAGCGACGGCTGCAAGGTGATTTTCGTAAACGGCGTGGAAGAAGCAAGACTGCTGGGGCTTGACCTCGACTATGACACGTCGCCTTACACCGAGTTTCTGCAATATGTAGACATACATATAAACACGGATATGTTCACGCTTTTTGTCGATACGATTTTAAGAATCCATTTCGACTACGGGCCGATAGACAATTTTTGCTTCGTGCTTGACGAGTCTTTCGGAGAGGAATTGATAGATTTCGTAGGCAGTTGGATTTTTGAGGATTATATTTTTAAATATATGATAATGACCGACGGGAGGCGGATAGAAGAATTAGGACTGTTCGATTATTTGGAATATAACAATATCAATTTCCTGTTTTACGACGGAAGCTCGCTCGATTCCCTTTATGAGGCAACGGAATTTTGGAATGAATCAAATATGTGCGCGATAGGCACAAACAGATTGGGCAACGCATACGCCGAACAGTGGCTGTACGACATGATCGAATTGCGCGAAATGAAGGACGATAACTTTGCAATCTATGAGTATCTGTATTCCGATTGGCGCCATGGCGTTTTGGAGTATTACGACATTGTCAAAATGGCTTGGAGCGTAAAATTGTATTCTCTCGACGAGTTCTGGGACATATTTGACGCTGTGGGATTTGAAGAAGATTTGACGGTGTTTGACAACTGGTACGGCAGGAGCGAAGTGATTACTTACAAGCCCTTTGTGGGAGAAGGCGGCTGGATGGGGATTGCTCCGAGCCATTACCTGTTGCTTGACGACGAGTGGGAGTATATGTATTTCTGACGCGACTTAAAAACCCCCGCCCGCTTTTACGCGGGCGGGGGTTTTTCCATATTGAAAATTCCGTTAAACCTACATAAGCAGCAAAAACAGCTGACCTACGCCTATACCGATAAAGTTGCCGATTGCAAGCCCCAAAGTGGCGCAGATTATGCCGGGGGCTATCAAATCGTTTCGTTTTGCCGCGTTTGCCACGGGCGTTATGAACGGAGGTCCGTAAACTCCCGCCGTGCTGGTGATAAGCGCGGTGTCTGAATCTATTTTGAAAATTTTGCACAAAATCAGGTGGAGCAATATGCCGCCGATTTGCAGGCAGGCGAACAAAAGCAGCACGGGGAGAAGCTCGCTCACCAGTTTGCTCATGTCCATGCTCATGCTCAGAGCGAGCGAAAAGCTGAGGATTAGATACTGTCCCACCTGATAGGAGCCTTTTGTCTCTCTTACGGGCTTGACAAAGGAAAAAGCTATGCCGAGCACCGACACCGTTACGAGAATAAACAGGCTGCCCGCGAGACTTCCGTTTACGAGAAGCTCGAGTCCTACGCCTACGCCGAAGCAGGCGACGGCAAGCGCAACAACTCCGACAAGCCGCCAAATGCTTTTTTTGTTGCGCTCGACAACGGAAAAGTCGTATTCGTTGGCGACGGAAAGCAGACGCTTGTCGTCGGGAGAAATTTCCCCGTTTGAGTCCTGCCGCGCGCTCCCGTCGCTTGAAACGTCCGAGTTTTCCGTCGCGGTTTCGACCGACACTTTGTTTTCCGTTGTGTTTTTGTCCGACGCTTTTTGTTTTTTGCGTTTTTTGCCGTCCAAAACAAAGGAGTAAACGGGCTTTGCCGCCGTCAGGAGAAAGAGGAAATACAAGCCTCCCACAAACAAATCCGCCGTGTTTGCCAAAACAATCGCCTCGTGTCCCGTGCCGAGCATTGCGCTGCCTATTGCAAGCAGGTTGGGAGTGCCGCCGATGTAGAGACCTATGCTCATGGCGGTCAGTCCCGCCGCGTCGGGAAGGAAGTTTTTGGTAATCAGAAAAGCCGCAGTAGCAACGACGACGGCGCTCACGCACACAAGCCCGAAGGAAACTGCCGTCTTTTTGGCGAGTCTTTTCAAGGATTTCATTTCAAAGCCGAAAAGCACGAGCGGGATAGCTATGCACACAAGCACGGAGGCGACGGTTTCCACGAGCGATTTGTCGTAATTTAGCCCCGAAAGAGAAAACGCAAAGCCCAAAACGTAGCAAAGCGCAACCGCGCCTACGATTTTAAAAAATTTGACTTTGCGCGTCAATAGTATCATCAGGCAGGGCAGACCGAAAACCGCAAGCAGCGCGACGACGGTAAGAATAAGGTTTGGCTGCGCCGCGTCAGTTGCAAATAAAAGAAAGTCAGCGTTCATAAGCACCCCCCCCCCGTTTTCATGTAATATATTCTGTAAACCTTGAACAGCTCGCCGCCGGCGGTTTTGAGAGCTTCTATCGGGTGCGTATTGTTTTCCATCATGGTGCCGGCTTCAATCAGACGAATGCCTTTTTTTCTTGCCGACGCCAAAAGCTCGGTGTAGAGCGATACGTTTACGCCTTTACCCTGAAAATCTGGGACAACGAATTGGAGCATTGCGCGCACGGCGTCTATTTTTTTGCGGGCTTTGATAAATTTGAGCAGGGAGGGCAAGGTGGTTTTGCCCTTCATTGCCTTGAAAACCTGAAAATAATCGGGTATTGCCATGACCGCGCCGACAGGTCTGCCCGCGTTTGTGCGCGCAATCAGGATAAAGTCGGGGTCGAGAAAATTTTTCCATTGACTTACTATGTGCCTGATTTCGTCGACGGAAGGCGCGTCCTGATAAATAATCTCCGTCGCCGCCTCCGCCATGATTTGCTGCACGTCCTTTATGTCTCTGTCGATTTGTGACGGGTTCATTTTGTCCACGCGATAGCCGTAGCGTTTTTTAGCGTATTCCGAAACGCGCGTGTGACGCTCGATTTGTTTTTCGTTCGGCTCCATTTTGAACGTCAGAGTGTCGAAATGCTTTTCAAAGCCGAAGTTTTCAAGCAGCTCGGGATAGTATTCGGGGTTGTAGGAGGTGAAAATGACGGGCTGAAATTCAAATCCCTTGACGAGTATGCCTCTGCGGTTGTCGGGGTCGAAGGGCCAATAGGCGCCTTCCACATACTCTACGCCCGTTGCCGCAAGCCTGCGGTTCATTTCCGCAAGCAAAGCGTTTGCCGCCTCCTGAGAGTTTACGCACTCGAACAGAAAAAAATAGCCGCAGCGCGCCTTGTCGGGCAGCTGTTTGTTTACTCCTACGGTAAAAAGGATTCGTCCTTGCGGAGCGCCGTCCCCGCCGAATACCATGAGCGCGGTATAGCTCTTTTCTTTAAGCACCAATGTTTCCAAAGTTTTGGTAAGGTCTTTTTTCATGAACGGCACGTAGTTGGCGTCGCCTTTGTAAATGCTGTCCGCAAAAGCGACGAAGCGTTTTATGCCTTTTTTGTCGTTTATTGTTTTTACTTGCATGAGTTCCTTGCCGCGCAATCCGCGTATTATAAAAAATTATAGCATTTTTTTGAGGGGGTGGCAACCGCTTAAACCGACAAACAGTCCGATTCAGGCGAAATTTTGCAAAATTTTTTCTACAAAAAGCGCAAAAACCGCACGGAACGGTCAAATACTTGCAAAAACCCGACGTATGGTTTAGAATAAAATCAAGGTAAAACCAAATGCTTGTACAACTGAAAAATCTCACAAAATCCTTCGGCTCGCAAACCGTTCTGGACAAAATAAACCTTACCGTCAACGAAAAGGACAGGTTGGGTATTGTGGGCGTCAACGGGGCGGGAAAGACGACGCTTTTCAACATAATTGCGGGCGCGCTGGAAGCGGAGGCTTACGAAAACGCGACCGACGCCGTTTACGTCAGAAAGGGGCTGAAAATCGGATATTTGAGACAGGTCGAGGCAGTGGAGTCGCAAAACACTCTGTACGGCGAAATTCGGCGCAGCTTTGCGGAAATCGACCGCATTGCCGCGCAGCTCGAAGCGCTTACCGAAAAAATTTCCTGCGCAAAGCCCGACAGCGCGGAATACGCGGGCTTGGCGGAAAAGTTTGACAAGCTGTCTTCTTATTATCAAAGCATAGGAGGTTACGACACCGAGTTCAAAATCAGGCGCGTGCTCAACGGCATGGGCTTTTCCGACAAGTCTCCCGACATGAAAGCGGGGGAGCTGAGCGGAGGAGAAAAAACGCGTTTCGCCTTGGCCAAGCTTTTGTGCGAGGAGCCTGACCTGCTGCTGCTTGACGAGCCGACAAACCATCTGGATTTTGAAACGCGCGCTTGGCTGGAAGAATATCTTTTTTCCTTCAAGGGCGCAATACTCGCCGTGTCCCACGACAGATTTTTTCTCGATAAGATTGCCGACGGGATATGCGAATTGGACAACGGCAAATTAAAACGCTACAAGGGCAATTACACCGAGTTTTACGCACAGAAAAAAGAGGAAACAAAGAGCGCGTTAAAGGAATACGAAAAACAGCGTGCGCAGCTTGCCAAAATGGAGGAGTTCGTGCGGAAAAATCTGGCGGCGTCGGCAAGCGTCAACAGCGTCGGCTCCCGGGTAAAGGCGTTGGAAAAAGCCGAGCGGTTGGAAAAGCCCTTGGAGGAGCCGCGCGACGTAAGGTTTGAGTTCGGCTTTGACGCGCAGCCCGTCAAGGAAGCGCTGAGCGTCAAGAGTCTGTCGGTATCCGTCGGCGGCAAAAAATTGTTTGAAAACGTGGATTTAACACTTTTTCGCGGCGAAAAACTGGCAATCGTGGGCGCAAACGGAGTGGGAAAAACGTCCTTTATCAAAGCCTTGACGGGGGAAATTCCCTTTTCCGGCAGAGTAAACTGGGGCGCGGGAGTTAAGACGGGCTATTTCGAGCAGGAGTGCAGAAATCTTGTTTTGTCCAACACCGTTTACGACGAGGTTTGCAGACATTTTTCCCTGCTTACGCCTTACGACGTGCGCAGCCTGCTCGCACGGGTGCTTATTTTCGGCGACGACGTGGAAAAGCGCGTGGGGGAGCTGTCGGGAGCAAACCGCAGCAAGGTGGCGCTGGCGATTCTTATGCGCAAGCGTCCCAACGTCCTTGTCATGGACGAGCCTACCAACCACCTCGACTACAAGGCTATGGAGGGGCTGGACAAAGCGCTGTCCGACTTTGACGGCACGCTGCTTCTGGTTTCCCACGACAGGTTTTTGCTGAACCGCGTGCCGACAAGGCTCGCCGAGCTTACTCCCGACGGCTTTCGGTTTTTTTCGTCTCTCGACGCCTATACCGCCAAAGCCGCTCAAAAGGCGGTTGTTTTTGAAAAACAGCGGAGCGCGCGTTCCGAGTCCTCCTACAAGGCGGACAAAAAGCAGGGGCGCGTGCTGCGCGCCGAAAAGAACAGGCTGGAAAGGGAGCTGACGGCAAAGGAAAAGGAGGCGGAAGCTCTTGCCGCGCTGCTGTCCTCTCCGCAAGCGATGTCGGACTACAAATTTTACAACGAAACGGCGAAAAAGCTCCAAGAGGTTCAGACGGAGTGCGACGCTCTTTTGGAAAAGTGGATGCTTTGCGAGGGCGACTGACGGCGTTTTTGTTGACAAAAATCAAGACGGAGTTTAAAATCGAATTATGGAAAGGTTAAAAAAGAGACAGGCAAAAGTCCTGACGGCGGCCGTTGTCATGAGTGTTTTGTTCGTCGTCGGCATACCTGCGATTATATTGGGAGCAACAAACGAAATCTGGGCGCTCATGATTTTGGGAATCGTCTTCACCGTCGCGGGTTTTTACGGAATGCCTCTTGTCTGGGTTTCTTACGCCTCGGGGTTTTCTCTGCTCCGCGTCGTCGAGCTTGTGGAAAGGGACAACGTATATTCCGTCGAGGAAATAGCAAGTCAGACGAATTGCAGCAAACGGGACGTTTTGCAAAAAATCCGCAAGGCTCTTGAAAAAAGATATATCGAGGGTTATTTGCTCGTGGACGACAGTCGGCTGAAACTAAACGAAAACGTGCGGCAGAAACGCGCGAGAATGACGGTAAAATGTCACAACTGCGGCGCGGCGGTGGAAATAAGCGAGGCGGACGCAAATTGCCCTTATTGCGGAACGGTTGTTACCAGAAAAAGCTGATTCGGAGGTTTTTTATGAAAGATTGCATATTCTGTAAAATTGTCGAGGGAGAAATCCCTTCTTACAAAATTTACGAGGACGAGCATACGTATGCTTTTCTGGATATTGCGGGCGACGTGTGGGGACATACGCTTGTCGTCCCCAAAAAGCACTGCGCAAATACTCTTGACTGCGACGACGAAACGCTGTGCGCCGTTATACTCGCCGCAAAAAAAATCGCCGCGCATTTCGTGGAAAACTGCGGCTTTGACGGAGTGGATATTTTGAACGCAAACAACGAGGCGGCGCAGCAGTCGGTTTTTCATCTGCATTATCACGTGATTCCCCGCAAAAAGAATGACGGTATAGATATCTGGGGCTTTCAGGAAAAGCATGAGTTTGATTTTGCCGCCGCGAGAGAAAGGCTCAAAATGTAAAGGTCGGAAATTAAATTTTAAACAGATTGCGCTTGCGTCTGAGTCGGATGAGTTTTTTTTTCAAAAGAATAGACAAAATCGGCGCAGTGTGTTAGTATAATTAAAAAATATATGAGCTGCCACCGGGTAGCAATGCGATTTAAGCATTCGTCGGCACATCGTTAGGTCTTGGAAGATGTGCTTGCGGGTGCTTTTTTTGTTGCAGGAGGTAAAAATGAAAAAACTCGGAAAGAAAGGTGCTTATTTTTCAAAAGGGGAGCTTGCGCTCTGGTTTGCTTCGGTTGTTCTGATAATTGCGTCCTTCGTCGTTTTCGACCGTAAAAATTTTTTGACGCTCGCAGCGTCGCTTGTGGGCGTTACTTCTCTTGTGTTTAACGCAAAGGGCAATCCGACAGGGCAGCTTTTGATGATTGTATTCAGCGTTCTTTACGGTATAATTTCATGGGAAAAGGCTTATTACGGAGAAATGCTGACTTATCTCGGCATGACTGCGCCTATGGCTGTGTTTGCGCTTGTTTCCTGGATAAAAAATCCTTACGACGGAAACAAAGCCGAAGTTAAGGTGAACAGATTGAAGGGGAGGGAATATGCGCTTATGTTTCTCGTGTCCGCGGCGGTAACGGCAGGTTTTTATTTCGTTTTAAAATATTTTAATACCGCGAATCTGATACCGAGTACCGTTTCCGTGACGACGAGCTTTGTCGCAGTCTATCTGACTGCAAGAAGAAGCGAGTTTTATGCTCTCGGATACGCCGCAAACGACGTCGTACTGATAATTTTATGGGCGCTCGCCGCAAAAACGGATTTGAGCTGCATATCTGTCGTCGCTTGTTTTTCCGCCTTTCTTTTCAACGATATGTACGGATATTTCAATTGGAGAAAAATGAAGCTGAGACAGTCGTCGAGGGAGAACGGAAAAAATAAAATGTCCGAAAAAAGCCCGCAATTTGAAAACGAATGAATTTTAAAAAACAGGCAGGGCAAAAGCCCTGCCTGTTTCGAGATTTTTTAAGTCGGGCGGTTAAGCCAAAACGGTGACCTTGCCGCAGATTATCACACAGATAATATCGATTATCCAGAAAATTGCGGCTCCGACGAAAATCCATACGATACCCATAATTATTTTCAGTACGCTTCCGCTTGCCACGCCCGAGCAAATACGATAAATACCGTAAATTATGCCGTCGAGCACAGGAAGAGCGAAAATAAGTCTGAGTATCCAGGGGAGCTTGTCGATTGCCGCGCAATAACCGCTTTTAGACTTTGCCATAATTGTTACCTCCGAAAAATTGCGTCGACGGTACCTTCCGCCGCGTGTTTTATTATATTTATTATACTACTTTAATGGACGTACAAGGTTGAAAATGTTTTGACGATTGCGTGAAAAAAGAACGGCTCCGCAAGGGAGCCGTATTTCTCGGATTTTTCAGTAAATAAAATTTATTGGGCGTCCGTAGCGACTTCGGCGGGAGCCTCCTGATTTTTCGCGTAAAAATCGGGGCGCATGAGTCTGACAAGACGGGGGAAGTTTTTGGTTGCAACAAGAACTGCCAACACTACCATGGTTATAATCATATCGGGCACCAAGTAGACAAGGTTGTATACCAGTGAATAGACAGCGGCAGAGTCAGCAGGAAAGCCTTCGGTTATTATACCCATTTGGAAGTAAATAAGTCCCGAAAAGAAGTGTACTATAAATCTTATTACGTAAGTCGCCGCCGTGCCTGCGAAAATGCTTGTATTTTCTTTTTTGAAAACCAGCCTTGCCAATCCCATTAAAAATATGGGGGCAAACGCCAGCAAATAGTCAAGAACGAAAGTTAACGGAGTAAGCATATACGGTGATTGTATGAATTGAAGAACTCCGAAAATCAGTCCTGCAACCAACCCTCTGACAGGTCCGTAGACATAGGCGTAAATGAGAATGGGCACAAAGCTCGCGAGTGTGATTGAACCGCCGTTGGTAACAGGCGAAACTTTAATAAAGGACAAAACAAACGCGCTTGCTATACTGATAGCGGCATAAACAATGGCTTTTGTGTCCATTTTCTTGTAGGTAAGACAAATTACCAACATGATTATTGCAAGCGCCGCAATGGCTGCGATTGCGATAATGCTTACAAGCTCGGTGGTCTCTTCGCTTATTGCTTCCGCAAAAGCCAAAAATTTGAGAAGTGACATGGATTTTTTCCTCCGAAAGTATTTTTTCGCAACAATAGAGGCTCTGAGCTTGACACGCAGAACCTCGAAAAATCCGAAAAAATATTTTTCCTACGCAAGTATTACCTTACAGGTTCGACGGGTATAATCTCAGCCGTTAAAAGCACCCCGATTGTATAAAACTTTTTTGAAAAGCTTAAAGCCCTTTCGTTGCTTAAAAAGTCTACCAAAAATTTTAAAAACTGTCAAATAAAACAACAAATTTCGCGTAAAATGTGTTACAATAAAACTCAACCCGAAAGGGAGAGGCTTATGAACGATTTTTTTGCCTATGTGAACAGACTGAAATATATCGAGCGCTGGGGGCTTATGCGCCGCACGGAAAGCGAAAATCTGTGGGAGCACAGCTTTCAGACGGCGGTGCTTGCCCATTGTCTCGCTCTTATTGCAAAAAACGAGCTGGGCAAAAAAGCCGATGAAAACCGCGTGGCGGCGAGAGCCTTGTTTCACGACGTAACCGAAGCGCTGACGGGAGATTTGCCCACGCCTGTAAAGTATTACGACGAGGACATACGTCAGGCGTACAAGCGCATAGAGGAGGGCGCGAGGCAAAAGCTGCTCAACTCTCTGCCCGACGCTTACGCCCGGTGTTACGCGCCGCTTCTCGACGAGCGCTGCCGCGAGGAGGACGAAATCTGCCGTTACGAAAAAAAGCTGGTCAAATACGCCGACAAATTGTCGGCGTACCTCAAATGCAAAACGGAGCTTAATCTCGGCAACGGAGAATTCAAAAAGGCGCTTTCCGCAATCGAAAACGAGCTTGACGCTTTCGACAGCGACGAAATAAGGTTTTTTCTCGAAAATTTCGCGCCGTCCTTCGAGCTGACGTTAGACGAGCTGGAATGAAGCGGTTGAAGTTTGAAAACGTGTCGGTGCGCTATCATTACGACGAATTCGACGCGCTTGCCGATTTGTCCTTCGAGGTAAACGAGGGGGAAACCGTTTCCGTCATGCTCGGAGCTCAGGGAGGCAAAACGACGGCGGCAAAGCTGATTATGGGGCTTTTAAAACCGACCTGCGGCAAAATCACGGCCGACGGCGCGCCGCTCGAAGAAACGCTCCCCAAGGCTCGAAAAATCGCCTACTTCTGTTTTCCGCCGCTGGCTTTCAAGACAACCGTCGGCAAAAACGTGTCGCGCGTTTTAAGACTCGACGGTTTTGGAAAAACTGAAAGCAGCTTAAAAGCCGCGCAGGCGCTCAAACGCTTCGGGCTGGAGGGGCTTGCCCGCAAAAAAGCCGCCTCTCTCGACGGGGAGGGCTTGCTGAAACTTTCTCTTGCGCGCGCGTGGGCAAAGAAAGCGGAGTTTTTTATTGTTGACGGCCCGACGAATGAAATTTTCGTCGACAAAATAACGGCTCTTGCCGCGGAGCTTGGCGCTTCGACGCTTTTGCTGTGCGACTCGCCTGTTTCGGCGAGGGGAAGAATTTTGGATTTTTTGCCGAAATTTAATTTAACGGAGGAATTCGATGAACCAATTTGATTTTTACGACGACGAGCTTAAAAAGAAAGAGGAAGAGGAGGCAAGACTGCGCAATGCCCAACAGCCGCCTTACGGAGCGGGCGGAGGCTATTACGCTTCCGGGCAGGTCCCCGACGGCAACGGCGCGCCGTATTACACCGACGGCGGCGACGGAAACATGAACAACGGCTTCGGCGGAGGATATTATACCGCGCCGCCCGTACCGCCGCAGCGCTCCAAAAGCAAAAAAGCTCTTTGGATAACTTTGGGTTGCATATTGCTTGTGGTTATCTTTTTCGTGGGCTACGTTGTGGGACACGACGTGGTAAGGTCGGACATATCCATACTCCAAACCGTGCTTGACACCGTGGAGGAAAGCTCTCTTTATTACGACAGCTCCAATTGGGAAGCAATCAAAAGGCAGATGATTGTCAACGGCGGCACCGCAATGCTGCAAACCATCGACGGCTACGGGTTTCTGCTTTCTCCCGCGGAGTATTATACGCTGCTCAATCCTACCGCGACGGACACCGCTTCTTACGGCATGAGCTACGTCAAAATCGACGTGGGACTTTACGTGCATTACGTCGAATACGGCAGCGGCGCTTATCTTTCCGGCTTGCAGTCGGGCGACCTGATTATTGCGGCAACGCCCTTAAACGGGAAAAAATACGATATGCGCACGTCTACCGACGCGGAAATAAGTCAAGCGTTTTCCGGAGGCTGGAACTCCGCCTGTACGGTGGATGTAATACGCAATCTCTACACAGTCAGCCTCGGCGACACGGTGAGCGTCACTCAGATTTCAATGAAAAAGGTGGAGTACGGCGGTCAGTTCGTGGAATATTATTTCGGGCGCGGAAACACCAATCTGCCCAACGAAATGGTGGAGGCTCTCGGGCTTGACGCGCTTGATACCGCAACGACGGGATATATCCGCATCAATTCCTTTGAAAACGCCTCGTATTACGACGGTTCGAGATATGTGGAAACGGACGCGGCTTCCGAGTTCGGGGCGGCGATGGGCAAATTCCGCACCGCTTACGGCGGACAGGGCAAGCTGGTGCTCGACCTTGTGGGCAATCCGGGCGGAAACGTGGAATATGCGGAGGATATAGCAGGCTATCTCTGTTACGACAAGCAGAACTTATCCAACAATTCAAACCTTTTGGTCACAACTTTAAAAAGCCGCACGGGGACGCTTGCGACCTACTCTACGCCGTCGGTATATGCCAATTATTTCGACGTCAATGCGGAGGAGCCGCAGATTGTCGTGCTTACGGACGGAATGAGCGCAAGCGCGAGCGAGCTGCTTTTGGGCGCCATGCTGGACTACGGCACCGCCGTGCACGTCGGAACGACTACTTACGGCAAGGGAATAGCTCAGACGATTATGCCTTTGGAGTATTACGAAACTCTTCGCTTTGGGGACGGAAGCACTATGAGATATCCTTACGGAATATATTTCACGGCAGCGATGTTCTATACTCCGAAAAACGTGAACAAGCACGGAGCGGGCTTTACTCCTTCGGAGGAAAACAGAATTTCCGACGTCGCGGACATGGTGGAAAGAGCGGCGGAATTGCTTGAATAAAATTTTTAATCCGGTCTCAGACAGACCGGATTTTTTTGTGAGGCGAAAAAATTTTTTCCGTTCTGTCTCGGGCATGAGCGTTTTTTCGGAAAAAATCAGCCGTGAACATATGCGTATATGCGCATACGTGGCAAAACGGGGTAAAAGCTCTCATATATGCGCAGTTGAGCATATATGGAAAAAATTTTTGCCGCAAGTATACAATTCGATTCTTTTGTCAATGCTTTTTACAGCGGAAACGCAATAAAAAAGGAGGAAATAGCCGCATGAAATTCAATCCCGGCGAAACCGCCCCCAAAACGGGCACTTACAACGTAGTTGACTCCAACGGCAAGGTGATGAATACCGCCGAAGTCAAAAAGGGACAGACGCTGCCTCCCACACAGAGCAGCAAATGGCACTACGAAATCGACTGAGTTCGATGAAAAAAAGACGGTTCGCCGTCTTTTTTCATTATTCCCCGTTTATTGTTGCATTTTTTTCCGTTTAAAGCTATAATATTTCAAAACGGGAAGCAAATGGAAGAGGATACCAAAAAACAGCCTGACGGCAGCTTTAAATATTACAGATTCAATCGTTTTTACGCTTTGATTGTCGTAGCCGCCATTCTTGCGGCGTTGATTCTTTTCGTCCTTCTTGCGCTCTGTGTTTCGCCTCAGAGGTCGCCTCTTGCGGACTACGAATGGAGCGCTTCGGACAAATACGACGCGGAGCTTTATCCGACGCTGACGGTTGCGCCCGACGGTCGGTTCAAAATCATGCAGGTTTCGGATTTGCATATTTTAAGCGGAGGCGCGCTGGACAGAAAGTCGCTGGATTTTGTCGGCCGCGCGATAGACGCCGCCCAACCCGACCTCCTTGTCGTGACGGGCGACCTGTCGCTTGCCGCGGACAACGCTTACGCCTTTTCGGTGTGGAACGATTTTGTTTCGGAAAAGGGCATAAAATGGGCATTCGTTTTCGGCAACCACGATTCCACGGGATACGCAGACAAAACGAGACTTTGCAAGCTGCTGGGAGATTTTTCGGGCTGTCTTTTCAGGCAGGGGCCGACCAATCTCGCAGACGGGCGTTACGATTATATGCTGGGCAACTATCAGATTCTGCTTGCCGACGCCGACGGACAAACCTTGTTTTCGCTAATCTTTATGGACAGCGGGGAAAAGGGGAAAAAGGGAGACGGCAGGCACGCGACCTTTACCGATTCGCAGGTCGCCTGGTACGAGTGGCTTGTAAACGGAACAAACGCCGACGCGGGAAAGACGGTGAAAAGCATGGCTTTTTTCCACATTCCTTTGCCGCAATATGCGATGGCGGCAGACGCCGCGGGTCGGGACAGCGTCGAAGGGCTTGAGGAAAGCATTTACGTAGGCAAACGCGATTCGGGTCTGTTTGACAGCATGAAGAGGCTGGGAAGCACGGTTGCGACCTTTTGCGGTCACGACCATGAAAACACCTTCGCTCTCGATTATGAAGGATTGAAGCTTTGCTACGGCGGAAGCGCGGGTTACACGACGCACGGAAGGGCGAAGTTCAAATGCGTGCGTATAGTCGAGCTGGATGTGTTTGAAGAGCGGTTTACTACGGAAATTCTTTTCGAGAAGGAGCTTGACTGACCTTTCTTTTCCTGCGGCTTCCCTTGTATATCGGAGGAAAACCGCAAATGTCTGAGATAGAAGTAAAAAATCTTACCTTCGGTTATCCCGACGGCTTTGAAAACGTCTTTGAAAACGCGAGTTTCAGACTGGACACAAATTGGCGTCTCGGTCTTGTCGGCAGGAACGGAAAGGGAAAAACTACTTTGCTTAAATTGCTGCGCGGAGAATACGAGTTCGACGGAACGATATTTTCCGACGCGGAGTTTTTCTATTTTCCTTTTCAAACGGACGGTTTGGGCGAAAGCGGAATGGAAATTTTGAGAGGACTTTGTCCGGAAGCCGCCGATTGGGAAATCGTCAGAGAAATCAATCTCATAGGGCTTGACGTCCGAATTGCGGGGCGGAGTTTTTCCGCGCTGTCGGAGGGAGAAAGAACAAGACTCATGCTTGTCGCGCTGTTTCTTAAACGGGACGGCTTTGCGCTAATCGACGAACCGACAAATCATCTGGATATGGCTTCGCGGCAGGCTTTGGCTGAGTATCTGTGCAAAAAGAAAGGGTTTATTCTGGTTTCGCACGACAGAAGTCTGCTTGACGGCTGCGTCGACCATATCATGTCCTTAAACAGGGCGGGGATTGAAATAAGGAAAGGCAATTTTTCCGAGTGGGAGCGGGACAAGGAGGAGCGCGACAAGTCGGAGACGGAAAGGAACAGTCGTTTAAAAAAGGACATAGAGAGGTTAAAAGACGCCGCCGGGCAGGCGGCGCGTTGGTCGGACAAAACGGAAAGCTCAAAAAAAGGAAAAAACGCGGGAGGCTTGAAGCCCGACAGGGGGTATGTGGGACACAAGGCCGCGAAAATGATGAAACGCTCCAAGGTTATCGAGCAGAGGTATTTAAAGGCGGCGGAAGAAAAAAGCTCGCTGTTGAAAAACGTGGAGGAAAACGAAAGTCTCAAAATCTTTACGCAGGATTTTCCAAAACGTATGTTGGCGGAGTTTAAGGACTGCTCGCTGTTTTACGGAGAGCGCAAGATTTGCGGCCCGTTGAATTTCGCGGTGGAGAGGGGGGACAGAATCGCTTTGTGCGGAAAAAACGGCAGCGGAAAGTCCTCCGTTTTAAAGCTTTTGTGCGGACAGGAAATCGGGTATACGGGAAGCGTTTATGTCGCGCAGGGGCTGAAAATTTCGTATTTGCCGCAAAACACCGACTTGCTTAAAGGAAGTCTGCGGGATTTCGCCGCGAAAAGAGGAGCGGACGAATCCCTGTTCAAAGCCGTGCTGCGCAAGCTTGGCTTTGAAAGGTCGGATTTTGATAAGGATATATCCGATTTTTCGGCGGGGCAAAAGAAAAAAACGGCGTTGGCGGTATGTCTGTGCGAAACGGCGCATTTGCTTGTCTTGGACGAGCCATTGAACTACGTTGACGTTTTGAGCCGCATTCAGATTGAAAGGGCGATTTTAGATTGCCAGCCAACCGTGATTTTTGTGGAGCACGACAAGGCGTTTGCCGACAACGTAGCAACCAAAAGGATATTTCTTGATTAAAAAAACGCGCCGCGTTGAAAGCGGCGCTTGTTTTTTATTTCAGTCTTGCTTTAAGGTCGTCAAGCTCTTTTTTGAGGGCTTCGGGAAGTCTGTCGAATTTGGCGTAATGCTCTTCAATCAGCTCGGTTTCTTTTCTCCACTGCTCCCTGTCTATTTCAAGAAGCTCGTTGAGGCTGTCCGTCGACAGATCGAGACCTTCGAGGTTGATGTCCTGAGGGCGGGGGACGTAGCCTATGGGCGTGTCGTCCGCCGGCGCGTTGTCCTCGCAGCGGTCGATAATCCAATCCAGAACTCTCAGATTGTCGCCGAAGCCGGGCCACAGGAATTTTCCGTCTTCGTCGGTGCGGAACCAGTTTACGTTAAAGATTTTTGGAGCGTCCTTTATTTTGCCCATTTCAAGCCAATGCGCGAAATAGTCTCCCATATTGTAGCCGCAAAAAGGCAGCATCGCCATGGGGTCGCGGCGCAGAACGCCTACCGCGCCCGTTGCCGCCGCGGTGGTTTCGCTCGCCATAACGCTGCCCATGAATACGCCGTGCTCCCAGCTCTTGGACTGATAGACCAAAGGTACGGTTTTGGCGCGCCTGCCGCCGAAAACAATGGCGGAAATTTTTACTCCCTCGGGCTCCTCGAATTTGTCGGAAAGGCAGGGGCAGTTTTTTGCGGGCGCGGTGAAGCGGCTGTTGGGATGCGCGCCCTTTACGCCGCTATCCTTGTTCCAGGGCTGTCCTTTCCAATCGAGAGCGTTTTCAGGAGCTTCTCCGAGACCCTCCCACCAGACGGTGTTGTCGTCGAGATTCTGCACGACGTTGGTGAAAATGGTGTCGCGCGAGGTGGAGGCGAGAGCGTTGGGATTGGATTTTGCGTTTGTACCCGGCGCAACGCCGAAAAAGCCGTTTTCGGGATTGACGGCGTACAGTCCTCCGTTTTTGCCCGGTCTGAGCCATGCGATGTCGTCTCCGACGGTGGTAATTTTGTAGCCCTTGCGCATATAGCCCTCGGGAGGAATCAGCATTGCGAGGTTGGTTTTGCCGCAGGCGGAGGGGAAAGCCGCGCATATGTATCGGGTTTTGCCGTCGGGCTTGGTGAGTCCGAGTATGAGCATATGCTCCGCCATCCAGCCCTCGTCCCTTGCCTGACAGGAGGCTATTCTCAATGCAAAGCATTTTTTGCCGAGCAGCACGTTTCCGCCGTAGCCGCTGTTGACCGACCAGATGGCGTTGTCCTGAGGGAAGTGGCAGATGTACCGCTTTTCCTCGTCAAGCTGCGCGGTGCTGTGCAGTCCTTCCACGAAATCGCCGTTTTCGCCCAGAGCGTCAAGCACCTCGCTGCCGACGCGCGTCATGATGTTCATGGAAAATACCACGTAAAGGCTGTCCGTGATTTCTATGCCTGTTTTTGCGAAGGGACTGCCGACCTTGCCCATGGAGTAGGGGATAACGTACATTGTGCGTCCCTTCATGCAACCGTCGAAAATACCTTCAAGCAGAGAATACGCCTTGTCGGGCGCCATCCAATTGTTGGTGGGACCTGCGTCCTCGCGTTTGTCGCAGCAAATAAACGTCCTGCCCTCGACGCGGGCGACGTCGTTGACTGCGGAGCGGTGGAGGAAGCAATTCGGCAGCTTCTGTTCGTTCAACGGTATCATTTCGCCTGTGGAAACCGCCTGCTTTAAAAGCGAGTCGTAAAGCTCTTTGCTGCCGTCGATAAGGACGACCTTTTCGGGCTTGCACAGCTTTTCGGCGCGGCGTATGAAACGGTTAAGCTTTTGGTTTTTAAGGTAATTCATGAGCGATAACCTCTAAATATTTATTTATTAGATTTTAACCTTTTTATCAAAATTAGTCAACGCGAAAAGGACAAAACAAAAAAATAATTTCTTTTGGAAGCAAAATTTTAGCTTATAACAAAAAAACGCGCCGCTTTGCGGCGCGCATGGATGTCCTTATTCGTCTTCGTCGAGTTCGTCGTCCTCGTCGTCGTCAATGTCGTCGTCGTCATACTCGAACTTGTCGTCAAACTTGAAGTCGTCCTCGAAATCGTCCTTGTATTCTTCCGTTTCCTCCTCGGCTTCCTCTTCGTCGTCGGCAAACTCCTCGTCCTGAAGCTCCTCGAGAGGAATTTCGACGATGTCTTTTTCCAACGGGTCGTCGTCGATAAATTCCACCCAGCTGTCGTCGTTTTCCAACGGGTCCTTGTTTTCCATCGCTCTGAGACAGCTGTCGCACATTTCCTCTTCTATCGGAATGTAATTTCTTTTGCAGACAGGGCAAAGCTTTGTTTCCTCTTCGAGGTCGAAGTCGTCGTCGAGGAGTATGTCTTTGGGCATAAGCCCCAACTCGGCTTTGCATATATCGCACATTTCCTGCCTGCTGTCGATATAATTCAAATCGCAGCGGGGGCATTTAATGTAAGTAATTTTGCTCATAAACCTAAAAAACCTCTGTTCTCGGATTTGCCTGCATATTATATATTCAATTATCCGAATTGTAAACTGTTTAAGGCGAATTTTTTTCAAAAAAAATATACGAAGTATCGGAGGCAACCGACGGCGGCGCAAAAGAGTGTAAAAACGTCGTTTTTGGGCACAATTCTGAAACAAAACTCTTTTTTCGCATATACTACATATAGAGGTGAAAAATTGCGAAAAGTAACGACGGACATCAACATTGCGAAAAAAAGAGTGGATATGTTAAAGGGCAAGGATTTGCTTGTGAGGTACAACAAGGGGCGCAACAAAATCAGTTATTTCAAGGGCAGAATAACGGAGGCGCACAGAAACGTGTTTGTAATCATGGTTTTCGACGAGATATTCGACAGGCTGAGCTGTTCCTACTCCGACCTTTTGTGCGGGGACGTGGCGTTTAAGGAAATCAAAAGTTAAATTCAAAAAACAGTTCTTAAAAGGTTTTTTGCAGCGTATTATATCATTGACAACAAATCGCAATGATTTACAGGGGGCAAAAATTATGCTGGAAAAGACCATGGGCAATTTTACATCAAACCGTTTCGTAACGCTGGACAAATCTCAACTCATCATCAACGCGCTGCTTGCCGCAAAGGACGACGTAAAGGAAATTCTCAGCGTGGACGTGGAGCCGCAGGTGACTTCTTTCGAGCCGCTTAACGGAGAGGCTCTCGTATCCGGCAGGGTGAACGTCAAGGTTCTTACCAAAGACGCGGAGGGCGCGCTCAACAGCCTCAATTACAACGCCGATTTTTCGGACAGATACAAAAACGAGCTTATCGAGCCAAGCAGCTCTCTTACATTTGAAGCGGACGTGGTTGACGCAAACGCCGCCGTCGAAAACGGAGCGATAAAGGTGGAAATAGTAGCCGACTTGAACGGAACCCTTGCTGAAACGGCTCAGAACTCCTGTCTGTCCCGCGCCGAGGGCATATACGTCAAGGAGGACGTAATCACGGTTGGCAGAGTTGCTGCGACTCTTGCGGACAATTTTACCGTTTCGGGAGAGGCGGAGGTCAAATACGGCATAGAAAAGGTGCTGCTCGCGCAAAGCGACGTGTGTCTTGCGCATGCGGAAGCTCGCGACAATGTTTTGACTCTCGAAGGGGATTGCGCACTTGTTTTGACTTACATAGCCGTCGGCGGCGGACTCAAAAGTCAGCTGATAAAAATACCGTTCAGGGAGGAAGTGAACGCCGAAGGCTTTTCGGGCGAGGGAGAAATAAACGTCTTCTGCCGCGTCAGAAATACGAGAATACATCTCGACGTGCTGGAAGACGCCGAAAACAATATATTTACGGCGGAAATCAATATTGCGGTGCGGGCGCAAAACATCGTGGAGGAGGACGAGGACGTAATCTGCGACGCCTATTCCGCCACGCACGAGCTTGAACTGTCGTTCTGCCGTGTTGCAAGCACTGTTTCTTATGGCATGACCGCCGCGACGTTTAATTCGGCGGGAGAAATATCCGTGCCGGGCGACGCCGAAATCACAGGCTTCTGCGGACTCAAAGCCGCCGTGACAAGCGTCAGACCTCTCGACGGCAAACTTACGCTTGAAGGCGTGCTCACCGGAACGCTGCTTGCTTCCGGCGGGGGCGACGCGGCTTATCCGTTTGCGGTGCCCTTCGTGCACACCGTAGAAAACGACGATATAACGGAAAATCTTGTCGTCAGGGCGGACGCGGCGGTAACCGAGTTTGAATACCGTCAGGGCAGAAACGTCAGCATGAATTTCACTGTCTGCGTTTCGGCGAATTTGTATCGCAACATAGAAGAAAACTGCGTAGCCGACGCGGTAGAGGGAGAGGAGCTTTCCGAAACCATGGGGGCAATAGAGGTGTGCATAGCAAAGGCGGGCGAAACGCTTTGGCAGATAGCAAAGAGTCTGCGCATGAGCAAGGAGGACATCATGGCAGCCAATCCCGAGCTTGTGACTCCTTTGGAAAAGGACGAAAAATTAGTCGTTTATCATTGTATTGCAAAAGACTGAGTACAGCGGGCGCATTTTGCGTCCGTTTTCTTTGTTGCATATTTTTGCGGGAGATGCTAAAATTACGTTATGTTGAAATCCCTCAGACTTAAAGCGTATGCCAAGCTCAATCCGTCTCTTTATGTAGGGGCGCGCCGCTTTGACGGCTTTCATCCGTTGGAGAGCGCCGCCGTCACCGTAGACGTTGCGGATATAGTCACGGTAAGCCAAACGGACAGCGGCAGGATAGAGAGCGATTACTGCGGGGGCGTTTTTATTCCCGAGCAAACGGACAGCGCGTTACGCGCCGCCCGTATGTTTTTTCAGACTGCATCCGTACCCTTTACGGGGCTGAAAATAAAAACGGAAAAGCATATCGGGCTTATGGCGGGTATGGGCGGCTCTTCCGCCGACGCGGCGGCTGTTCTCACGGCGCTCGGACTGTTTTACGGCTGTGAAAAAAGCATAACGGACGAGGCGGCGCGCAGGACCGGCTCGGATATCTGCTTTTTAATGAAAGGCGGAGCCGCGCTCATGTCGGGCAAGGGAGACGATTTGACCGAGTTTTGCTGCTCCCCAAACGTCTGCTTCGTCGTAGTCCGATGCGGCAGAGGGTTGTCGACGAAAGACGTGTTTTCCGAGTTTGACAGGTCGGTTTACGTCAAGTGGGACATGACTCGGGCAAAACGCAAATGCCTCGATATGCTGGGACTTATGGAAAACGGAGATGCCGACGGCATAAACGGAACTGCGTATAATTCTTTGTTTAAACCCGCCGCCGCGCTGTGCCGCGAGTTGGAGGAGACGGCGCGGAGAGCCGAGTCGCTCGGAGCGCCGCTGATTATGACGGGCAGCGGCAGCGCCATGTTTTGCGCGTTTGACAGTAACGAGCGTGCCGCGAGCGTTGCGGACGCTTTCAACAGCGCGGGACTGAGCGCCTTTGTGTGCAGACCTACGCGGTGCGGCGTTGAAGTAGTCGATTAAATCCCGTTCAATCGATTTTCGACATAATACTGCTTTTTCCTTTAAAAAATTTTTTCTTTAAAGGCGTAAACCTCGCTTTTTGCGGCAATACTCTGCACAAGCGAGGTTTTAAAATGAAAAAAATAGTTTTTGCCATTCTTGCAATCGTAGTCATAGCGGCGCTTATTCTCGTGCTTCCCGTTTCAAAGGAAAATTCGCGCAAAACGGAAAGCTACCTGCGGATACATATAAGGGCAAACTCCAATTCCGACGCGGATCAGGAACTCAAATACAAGGTCAAGCAGGCGGTTGTGGATTTTATGACTCCTCTTTTGGTCAACGCCGACACAAAGGAACGCGCGGTAGCAATCGTCAGAAGCAATTTCGACGGAATCGAGCGTACCGCCGACGCGGTAATAAAAGCCAACGGCTTTGACTATGCCAGCAGGGCGTCGATAAAAAGAGAGGATTTCCCCACCCGCAGCTACGGCGAATTTACTCTCGAAAGCGGCGTGTACGACGCTCTGATACTCGAACTCGGTTCGGGAAAGGGCGACAATTGGTGGTGCGTCGTTTATCCGCCGCTGTGCTTTGTAAACGGCTCGGACAACGGCTCGGACGGAATAGTCTATCGCTCTCTTTTAAAAGAAATAATAGAAAAATTCAAGTCGAAGGGCGATTGATACATAAAAACGGCGTTTTTCCTAAAACTAAAAGCAAAAATTCTTTTTGTTACAAGGAGGAAAAACGTGAACAACCAAAGGTTTAAGACTGTTTGCATTATGCTGGCTCTCGTCCTTCTGGTCTCGTGCGTGGCGTTGTTTTTAATAAGCACGACTGCGGACGCGGCGGTAATCAAGCAGGGCAGCAGCGGCGAAACGGTCAGGAAAATACAGACCAAGCTGAAAAACTGGGGCTATTATACCGGCTCGGTTGACGGTATTTTCGGTTCCAAAACGCTTGCCGCAGTCAAGTATTTTCAGCGCAAAAACGGACTTGTGGTGGACGGCATAGTGGGAACAAAGACAGCCGCCGCCATGGGCATCAGTCTTTCGTCGTCCTCGGGCGGAACGGGCAGCGGCACGACAAGCAACAGCAATCTCTATCTGCTCGCCTGCTGCATTTACGGCGAGGCGCGCGGCGAAAGCTATACAGGCAAAGTCGCCATTGCGGCAGTCGTCCTCAACAGAGTAAAAAGCAGCAGTTTCCCCAACACAATCAGCGGGGTGATATATCAGCCCGGCGCTTTTACCGCCGTTTCCGACGGTCAAATCAATCTGGGCACCAACGACGAATGTATCAGAGCCGCGCAGGACGCGCTTAACGGCTGGGACCCCACATACGGATGTATTTATTATTACAATCCCCAAACGGCGACCAACCAATGGATAAGGTCGCGTCCCATTGTCGTGACAATCGGAAAACACGTGTTCTGCACCTGACGGGAGGGGAAATATGAGAGAAAATTTGAAACGTAGACTGGACACTATACAAAAAAACATTTGGCTCACCTTTTTGGGTGTGGTTGCGGCTCTTGCCATTGCTCTGTCGGTGTTTTATTTCTTTAAAATGCGCGATATGCGTTTAAAGCGGGTAGCCAACGACGACGTATACAAGCAACAGCTTGAAAACCACTATCAGATGTCGCTTTTCAGACTGTGCGACAGCACCAAAAACGCGGACGCCAATCTTTCCAAGCTGGCGGTATCAAATTCGCCCGCCGTGCAGCAGGAGCTGCTGCTCAAAATTCAGAGCGAAGCGGACACCGCGCTGAGCGATATTTCGGCGTTGCCTCTTGAATCCGAATTGTCGGGCAAAGCAAGCAGATTTTTCAATCAGTTATCCGACTACTGCTCGGTCACGGCAAAGGAAATTTCTTCGGGCAAGGCTTTGACGGACGCGCACCGCGAGAGCTTTAAAAACCTCAAAAGCGTTTCAGGCGGACTTTTGGCAAAGCTCGAAAGTATAACGACTCAAAACACGGACAAACTTCTGATCAACGCTCTCGAAGGGGAGGGAGACAATTACCTGAACGACGGGCTGGGCGAAATGGAGGACAACGCCTTCGATTATCCGCAGCTCATTTACGACGGACCTTTTTCGGAAAGCGTGACAAACAAAAAGCTTGAAACGTCGGAAAAATGGACTACCGAAAGAATGACGGGAAAGCTGCGCGAGATATTTTCCGATTACGAAATAGAAAGCATAGAGTATGTCGGTTCGGTCAAGAGCAAGGCGGACGCCGAGCTGTTTGAAATGACTGCAAAGGACGGCAGAGTGTACTCCGCGGAGCTTACGAAGGACGGAAGACTTTTGAGCCTTGACAGCTACAATGCGGAAGTTCCCGAAAAAGCCGAAAAGCTTTCGTGCGACGATTGCTCCGCCAAGGCGGAGGAAATGGCAAAAAAGCTCGGCTTCGACGTGAACGCGAATTGGGTGTCCAAGCCGCTCGACGACAATACCATTTACGTCAACCTCGTCGCAAAGCAGGGCAGCTTCGTGCTTTATCCCGACCACGTAAAAATGGTTGTCGACGTCTATACCGGCAGAGTCGTCGGCGTGGAGGCGTTTGCTTATCTGGTAAACCATACGATTAGGCAGCTTCCCGAGGAGGACGGGCTGGGCGCCGCAGTGGACAGGCTGGGAGATGATTTCGAGGTCACCGACACCAACTTTGCCGTCATACCGGTCGGAAACGACGAAAAGACGTGCTACGAGTTCAGAGGAATGTGCAACGGCGAGGAGTTTTTCGTCTATATCGACATGGAAACCAAAGAGGAAGTGGAAATACTCAAAATATTGAAGGACAAAGAGGGCTATACCGTCCTTTAATGACGGAAACAGTTCAAATTCAATTTTGTCTTAAAGACAGGTTTAAAGGTTGAAAAAGGAGCCTGATTCATGCTTTGAATCAGGCTCTTTTCGTTTATTCGGTTATTTAATTTTTATTTATCCGCGTTTTTCTTTGCCGTTAGCTTCAACATATCGATAAACTCGTCGTTGCTGGTTGTGCAGGTGAGCAGGTCGATAATCTGCTCGGTGGCAGCCTCCCTGTCAAGACGCGAAAACATTCTGCGCATCTGCCAAACGGCTTCAAGCTCCTTTTGCGGCAGCAGCAGGTCTTCGCGGCGCGTACTGCTCTTGTTGAGGTCGATGGCGGGGAAAATCCTCTTTTCGGAAAGTCCGCGGTCGAGGTGGATTTCCATATTGCCCGTGCCCTTGAACTCCTCGTATATTATGTCGTCCATACGGCTGCCCGTGTCCACGAGGGCTGTGGCAAGCACGGTGAGACTTCCGCCTTCGGAGACCTTTCTCGCAGAACCGAAAAGCCTTTTAGGCTCCTGCAACGCGGAAATATCCAACCCTCCCGTGAGAGTGCGTCCCGATTGCTCGGCAGTCTGATTGTACGCGCGTCCGAGTCTTGTGATGCTGTCCATGAGTATAACCACGTCCTGACCGAACTCGACGCGTCTCTTGGCGTTTTTGAACACAAGCTCGGTGACGGCGATGTGGTGGACGGGACCTTGGTCAAAGGTGGAGCTGACTATCTCGGCGCTCTTTAAGCTGGTTTTAAAATCGGTCACTTCCTCGGGGCGCTCGTCTACAAGCAGCACCACTACGTGTATGTCGGGATAGTTTGCGGAAATTGCCTGGGCGATTTTTTTGAGGAGAACCGTTTTTCCCGCTTTGGGGGGAGAAACGATGAGTCCGCGCTGCCCCTTGCCTATGGGGGAGATTAAATCTATGGCTCTCAACGCGAAGTCGTACTTGTTGGAAGCGTTTTCCAACTTGATTCTTTCGTCGGGATATGCGGGTATTAACTCGTCGAAATTTTTATGCCGTCTCTGGGACAGCCTGTCGCACGGAACGTCGTTTATCGAATGTACGAATATGAGAGAGGGATTGCGGTTGCGGTCGTAGGTCCTTGCGGTGCACTCGACCTTGTCTCCCGCCTTCATGGAAAATCTTCTTATCTGCGGCATGGGTACGTATATATCCCTCGTCCCCAAATAAAAATTGTTGGTGCGCAGAAAACCGTAGCCGTCCTGCATAATTTCGAGAATGCCCGAAACTCTTTCCTCGGGGACGGTCTGTTCTTCTCTGCCGTCCTCAACCGTGCCGTCCGTTTCGGGAATGGAAATTTCAGGCAGCAGCTGACTTACGCCTTCGCCCGCAAGTCCCGTGGGCGTGACAAAGGAGTTGGGAGGATTGAATACGATTCTCTGCTTGGGAGGTCTGCCCCTGCCCGAGCTTTGCACGGGTTGTTTCAGTCCCTCCTGAATGTCTATAATCCATCTGGCGAGAATGTCCTTGGTTTTGTTTGTGGGGCTGGGTACGCCCTCCTGCGCGGCAACCGCGCGAAGGTCGGTAAACGTCATTGCCATCAAGCTTTCGTAGGTGTATTTGGAATTCAAAGCAATTACCTCTTAAAAATTAAAATCGTATCGGAAAAAGGAAAACCCTTTCGGCTTTTTTGCCCGTATTATTTGACAAATCGGACAAACTTTTGTTATTGTCTCAATAATAATATATTATTAGGCTTTGCGGGATAATATAACCTTGCACGCAAAAATATAACAACAAAATTTAAGCGAAAATTATCACTTATTGTAATTATAGCAGGACTTTTGTTTTTTGTAAACAAATAAAAGTGTATAATTTGCAATTTTCCGAAATTATTGTACTTAATTTTATAAAAAATTCTTTTCTTCACAGTTTTTTGTGAAAAATTAAAATGTCAAAAAAAGAACTTAAAACAAATTACAAATATTTTAGAAAAATATATGACAAGGTCCGGCTTAAAAGCCGGACCTTTGAAGTTGATTGACGTTGCAATTAGTTAAGGGATTGAAAAAGCGCTTTCAGCTTTCCCTGTCGTCTGCGTCGCTTTGCGGATTTTCCTGTTTGTCCGTTTCGCACAGAGTCTGCCTGATTGACGGAATCTGCGCCGCGCCTATAACCTCCGAAATCGCGGGCAGCTCGACGGGCGGCTGTTCCTCCCGCGTCCGTCCGTTTTCTGTTTCGGCTTTTTCCGCAGGCGGTTCCGCCTTGTGCGTGCCGTCGTCAGGCGCCGCTTCGGGCTGCGGGGAAGCCGAAGGAACCGGCTTGGGTCTTGTCGCCCATCCGGTGTAAAACACGGCTGCAAGTATGAGAGCGCCGCCGACAACGGTGCTCCATTTGAAGCTTTCCATGCCGAAAATCATGCTGAACACGGCGCCGAAAGCCGATTCGGAGCTTAATATCAGAGTCACCTTGGTAGGGTTCATAACCGTCTGCGCTTTTGTCTGTACGAGATAGGCGTAAAAGGAGCAGAGGACGGTTATGCCCGTTATGCTCAGCCCGAAACCAAGCGAAAACACGCCGTTTTCGGTAAAGGGCGCCCATTTCAGCTCGGAAAACGGAATTTTGGGCAGGTCTACAATGAGATAATAAGCAAGAAAAAGAACGCTTGCTACGGCGAACATCGAAAAGGTGAGGGAAATGCTGTCCGTTTTTTCCAATGCCTTGGTCATGGCGAGGACGTGGAAGGAAAACAGGATTGCCGACGCCAACGCCATAAGCTCGCCTATGCCGAAAGAAAGCTGCATTCCGCCCTCCCCGCCCATGCAGATGACGAGCACGCCTATGACCGAAACGCCCGCGCAAACGTACACGGTGACGGGAGTTTTGTATTTGCGGAAAAATATGGCGCACAGTATGGGCACGATGACGACGTTGGTTGCCGTGAAAAACGCCGCGTTGGAAGGAGTCGTGTACTCCTGACACATGACGTTGAAAAGAAAGCCCACGAAAATCAGTATTCCGCAGATGAAGCTCATCAAAATATTTTCTTTTCGTATTTTGATTTTCCTGTTGAAAATCGCGGCAATCAAAATCGCGCTCACTCCGAATCTGAACAGACAAATCAGGCTGGAGGGCGAGTTGGACTGCTGCGCCCAGGGTATGAACACGAAGCCCATACCCCAGAACACAGCGATGGAAACAACAAGTATTGTGTAAAAAATTTCTGTATTAAGTTTTTTGGTTGCCATAAAAATAACCTTTGTCGTGTTATTTTTATTCGTCTATTGATTTGCTTTCAAAGCCGGTGAGGACAAATATACCCACAGCGAGTCATTATTTCTTTACGCGCCTGTTTTTGCTGCGTCTGACCAAGAAGATTGCGATGCCTGCAATGACCAAAACGGCTACGACACCGATTATAATCCACAAAGTTGTTAAATCTGTGTTGCTTGAAACGACTCTTTCCCACATGGCTACCACAACGTCGTTTCTTGCTCCGAAATCCTTCATGACGCCGAGACTCTCGGTGATTTCCGGGTATCTTCTTTCGTCTGCAAAAAACTCCGCCGCGTCGTATTCCGCTTCTTCGAGCAGGGCAAGCGCCGCTTCGCTGCTTTCAAACACCGACTTGTCGACGGCGGAGGTGTAGCCTATTTCCAGCATATTGCTCATGGCGATTTCAGGCTCGTTGAGGAAAGCGATGAAATAGTTTGCCGCTTCCTTGTTTTTTGCGTTTTTGGGAATCACCCAGCCGTCAAACCATACGTTGCCGCCTACTTCGGGCACGAAATAGTCAAGCGCGGGAGCGGAGGAGGAGGCTTCGGCTTCTTCGATTGCGTAAAGCGCGTCGCCGCTCCAAGCGAGGTCGACGAGACCTTTTTCGGAAATCATTTCCTGTTTTCCGAAGTCCACCTCATAGCCTTTGAGCACGTCCTTTTGCCTGACGAGCAGCTCCTCGACGGCATCCAGCATGGCGTCGTCGTTTGTGTTTATCAGCTCCTGAACGGATTTGTTTTTGTGCGCGTCGGGAAGCAGATTGTATTCCTTGAGATACATGACGGCGGCGCAATAGGAGTCGCGTATGCTGTCCTTCATGAATATTTTGCCGTTGAGAGCTTCGTTTCCGTTTTCGTTCCAGAGCAGTCCCCAGCCCTTTGCGAGGTCGGCTTCCGTCACTACGTCGGCGTTGTAGAGTATGCCGAGCGTTCCCCACATATACGGTACGAAATAATCCGTGATGTCAACGGTTTCCCCGCCGTCGGTGGTAAAGGTGCCGAAAACTTCTCTCACCGCTTCGTATATGGCGGAGTTTACGTTGGAAATGGTGGAAACCTTGGTTTTGTCGATTTTTTCCAGCAAATCGTGTTGCAGCAGCTTTTCGATTGCGTATTCGCTGGGCGCGATTACGTCAACCACGGCGTCGCCGTTTATTATGTTGGTGAGCATTGTTTCGTTGGTGTCGAAAGTGGAATAGTTGACCTTGACGGTTTTTCCCGTCTTGACCTTGTAATATTCGTTGAAATCGTTTTGCAATTCCGTTTTGCTGTAAATGTAGTCCTCCCAATTGTAGACGGTTATTTCTTCGTCATAGCTGTCGCCGCAGGCGGCAAACAGGGCGAGAGAGGCGGCAAGCATAAGAATTGCCAGCAGCAGGGAAAAGATTTTGGCGGTTTTTTTCATTTTTGTACAGCTCCTTTTTTAGATTGTTTTTTCAGATTTATTATCAGCAGCGTGCTCAGCACGACCACGAAGATAATCGAGAATATGGCGAACCAGAACGGCTCCATGCCCTTGACGCGCACGTCGGAATAAATGTAAGTGGACAGCGTCTCTATATTTGTTCCCGTGCCCTTGTTGAATTGGGTTATGATAAAGTCGTCCATGGACAGCGTAAAGCTCATGACAAAGCCTGACAGGATTGCGGGGGCGAGCAGCGGAAACATGACTTTGAACAGCGCTCTCGTGGGACCTGCGCCGAGGTCGAGCGCCGCTTCGTAGATGTTGGGGTCAAGCTGCATGAGTCTCGGCATGACGGACAGCACGACGTAAGGCGTACAGAACGCGATGTGGGAAATAATCAGCTGAGCGTAGCCCTTGGGGATAAATTTGACGGTGGCGAAAAACACCATAAGGGAAATCGCCATGACTATTTCGCTGTTTATTACGGGCAGCTGATTTATGTTTTCCACTATGCGGCGCGTTTTTTTGCCCATACAAAATATTCCGATTGTCGCAAACGTCCCGAGCACGGTCGCCGCCGAAGATGAAACGACGGCTATGAGAAGCGTGTTTTTTATGGCGCTCCACAGCTCCGGGCTTTTGGGGCTTGTGAAAATAGAGACATACGACTCGAAGCTGAAACCGTTGTCAAAGCTGAATCTGCTGGTGTTGAAGAAGGAGAACAGAATTACCAACAGAATCGGGGCGTACATGATTGCAAGCATTATATAAATATAAGCTTTGGATAACCATTTTTTCATATCACACCTCTGTTGTAAACGTCCTTGTTGAACCTGTTCATAAAGAAATTGGACAACAGCACCAGCGCGAGCATAATCAGACTCATTACGCTTCCCACTCCGTAAGTTTCGATGTGGTTGAATTTGAGGTTTATCGAATCTCCGAACAGCTTGATTGTGTTGTTTGAAAGCAGCTCGCTTATGGCAAAGGTGGAGATGGTGGGGATAAACACCATGGTTATGCCCGAAATAATCCCCGGCAGCGACAGAGGAAGCACCGTTTTTAGAAATACGGTAAACGGGTCGGCTCCGAGGTCGCCCGCCGCTTCGGCGTAGCTTTTGTCTATGTTTGACAGCGTAGTGTGCAGAGGCAGTATCATGAAGGGCAGATAGTTGTATACCATACCGAAAATAACGGTGCCTATGCCGAGCTTTACGCCCATCCATTCAAAAATGGACTTGGTGGCGAGCGTGCGAATCAGAAAGTTTACCCACATGGGCAGGATAAAGAGCAGCACGAGTATTTTTCCGCTTTCCGTTTTGCTCAGAATGTACGCTATGGGGTATCCGAGCAGCAGACAGAGCAGGGTGGTCACAAATCCCACGATAAGGCTGACTGCCAGCACGTCCAGACTGCTTCTGTCCGAAAAAAAGTCAACAAAGTTGTCGAGTGTCAGCTTTCCGTCCGCAAGAAAGGCGTTGACCAAAACCATGACCAGCGGCGTAACGATAAAGAGCAGCATGAACAGTATGTAGGGCCAAGCGAAAACCTTTCGGCTCATACGAAAATTTTTAATCATTTCCGTCCGCCTCCTCGGGCATGATTTCAACAATCAGCTTTTCGGGCGCCACCGAAAGACCTACTCTGTCTCCCTTTAACCAATCGTCGTCCGTATCCACGAAAAAGTCGTAGTAGTCGTCGGTTCTTATTATGCACTGATAATAGCTGCCCTTGTAAATGGAGTTGACGACGGTGCCGCCTATTATTCCGTCTTCCTCGTCGTCGTGAACAATGACGTCGTCGAAGTCGATTTTGACCTTTACCCTTGTCCCCGCTGGAAGGTCGGCGTTGCAGGGGAACCGTCCGCCGCAGATTTCAACCGCGTTGCTGTCCCACATAACGGTGACAAGCTCGTTGATGATGCGGTTTTTGTGCATGATGTGCAGGTCGAAGGGCTTGACGTATACGCCTACGCGCTGATTTACGCCGCTTGCAAAGTTGTTGTGTATTAAAAGCTCGTTTTTCTCCTCGTCGTCCGTTTCGACCGTGGTCTGAAAATGGTCGCCCTTGAAAACGCAGGAGGTCACCTTTGCGAAAAGATAGGCCTTTTCGTCGTCTTCCGGCAACAGTTCTATGTCCTCGGGACGGATGATGACGTCGACGGGTTCCTTTTTCTTGAAGCCCTTGTCCACGCAAGCGAGCTGATGTCCCAACACGTCCACAAGGCAGTCCTTGATGAAGGTGCCCGAAAGTATGTTGGACTCTCCGATAAAATCCGCGACGAAAGCGTTTGCCGGCTCGTCGTAAATTTTTTGCGGGTTGGCGATTTGCTGAATGACTCCGTCCTTCATGACCACGATTGTGTCGCTCATGGTCAGAGCTTCCTCCTGGTCGTGCGTGACGTAGATGAAGGTTATGCCGAGCTGTCTGTGCATATTCATCAGCTCAATCTGCATATCCTTGCGCATTTTCAGGTCAAGCGCGCCGAGCGGTTCGTCAAGCAGCAGAACCTCAGGCTCGTTTACCAACGCGCGCGCGATTGCAACGCGCTGCTGTTGACCGCCCGACAGGCTGTTGACGTTGCGGTGGCCGTAGTCTTCGAGGTCGACCATTTTCAGCGCCGCGTTTACCTTTTCCTCTATTTCGCGCTTTGTGAGCTTGCGTTGCTTTTCGTATTCCACGCCCTTTTTGTCCACGTATGTGCCGTCGGGCACGTATTTGAGCTTGAGTCCGAAAGCGATATTGTTGAAAACGTTGAGGTGGGGGAACAGCGCGTATTTCTGAAAAACCGTGTTGACGGTGCGCTTGTGCGGAGGCAGGGACGTTATGTCCTCGCCGTTGAAAAGTATTCTGCCCTCGGTAGGCGTTTCAAAGCCCGCAATCATGCGCAGCGTAGTCGTTTTGCCGCAGCCTGAGGGACCGAGCAGCGTGACAAATTCGCCTTTTCTTATATTGAGGCTGATGTTGTTGACTGCTTTTTTGTCTCCGTACAGCTTGGTTACGTTTTGAAGCTGAATTATATTGTTGTTTTCCATGCTTTCTCACCTCGTCTAAAAGTTCGGCGGGCTTGACACCCACAGAATTTTGGCGGTCTTTGCGCCGACGTTTTTCAAAAAATGTACCTTTTCCGACTTGAAATAAAAGCTGTCGCCTTTTTTAAGTTCGTAGCTTTTGTTTCCTATAAAAAGCCGTATTTTTCCTTCAAGCACAAAGCCGAATTCCTCGCCCTCGTGCGGGTTGTCCGAGTCGGTGGAGCAGCCCGCTTTTATTTCGACGAGAATAGGCTCCATCTCGTTGATTACGCCGTTGTGTATGAGCCAATGCGTGACGTAACCGTCGTTCTCCTTTACGAAATAGTCGTCTGCCCGGTAAACGGGGCTTTGTTCGGGCTGGCTTTCGGAAAACAGCTCGACAAGCGTCGTGCCGAGCGCCGCCACTATGTCCTCGAGAGTGGCTATGGAAGGGCTGGTGACGTCGTTTTCAAGCTGCGAGATATATCCCTTTGTCAGCTCGCAACGGTCGCCGAGCTCTTCCTGCGTCAGGTCGGCTTTGAGTCTCAATTCCCTGATTTTAGAACCGATTTCCATTGACTCCTCCGTTTTGTGTAAATAAAAAGCAAAAAGTTTAGTAAAAATTAACTTTTTGTAAGTTTTTACTAAACCACCCGATTTATTATATATTAAAAGCGCTGTTTGTCAATCGTTTTGAATAAAGTTTTTTGAAAAAAACGATATTTTTTTACATAACGCGACAGACTAAAAAGACGGACGCTTTTATGCGTCCGTCGGTGATGAAAAAACTAAATTTTGTCGTTGCTTCCGAGCACGTTCAGGATTTTGTGCTTTACCATTTGCTTTATCGCCTCGCGGGCGGGGGAGAGGTATTGTCTGGGGTCGAAATGGGCGGGATTGTCGTTGAGATACTTTCTTATCGTTGCGGTGCACGCCAATCTTATGTCGCTGTCTATGTTGATTTTGCATACGGCGGACATGGCGGCTTTTCTGAGCATCTCCTCGGGTACGCCCTGCGCTCCCGACATATTGCCGCCGTTTTCGTTGATTATGCGGACAAACTGCTGAGGCACAGAGGACGCTCCGTGCAGAACAATGGGAAATTTGGGCAGCCGTCCTGCGATTTCTTCAAGAATATCGAAACGGAGCTTTGCTTCCCCCTTGAATTTGAACGCGCCGTGAGAGGTGCCGATTGCGATTGCAAGACTGTCCACTCCCGTTTTCGAGACAAATTCCTCAACCTCGTCGGGGTTTGTGAAGCAGCCGTATTTGTTGGAAACGTGTTCCTCCACGCCGGCAAGCGTGCCAAGCTCGGCTTCTACGACCACGCCGCGCGCGTGTGCGTATTCCGCAACCTTTTTGGACAGCTCTATGTTTTGGTCAAAGGGCAGCTTGCTCGCGTCTATCATGACGGACGTAAAGCCGTCGTCCACGCATTGCTTGCAAAGCTCAAAGCTGTCGCCGTGGTCGAGGTGCAGGCATATAGGCAGCCCGCTGTCTTCGACGGCAGCCTCGACGAGCTTTTTGAGATAAACCATTTTCGCATACTTCCGCGCGCCGTTGCTCACTTGAAGTATGAGGGGCGAGCGGCACTCGACGCCCGCCTCCACGATGCCCTGAATGGTTTCCATATTGTTTACGTTGAACGCTCCGACGGCATATCCGCCGTCGTATGCTTTGGCAAACATTTCCTTGCTTGTTGTCAGTGGCATTTTGAATTTGACCCCCGTATTTAGTTGTCAAATAATTTTATTTGACTTATAATAAATATAGCATAAAAAATATTTATTGTAAATCCTTTTGCAAGGGCTTACAGGAGGTTTTTCCGAGATGAAAAAAGTGAGAATCGGCATCAACGGTTTCGGCAGAATCGGTCGTCTGATACTGCGCGCTTCGCTTGATTTCCCCAATGTGGAGGTAGTTGCCGTCAACGACCACTCATCCAACGTGGACTATATGGTTTACATGCTAAAATACGACACCGTTCACGGGAAGTTTGACGCCGATGTATACGTCGACAACGGATATCTTGTCGTCAACGGTAAAAGAATCCGCGTTTTCAACGAATCGGAGCCTTCCGCGATAAAATGGGGGGAGGAAAAAGTCGATGTGGTCGCCGAAGCGACAGGAAAGTTCACCACTATGGAAAAGGCGGGCGGACACCTGGCGGGCGGCGCGAAAAAGGTTGTCATAACTGCGCCCAGTGCGGACGCTCCCATGCACATAGTGGGAGTAAACCACCTCGATTGCAAGCCCGAAACCAAAATCATCAGCAACGCAAGCTGCACGACCAACTGTCTCGCGCCTTTGGCAAAGGTAATCAACGACAATTTCGGCATTGTGGAGGGGCTTATGACCACGGTGCACTCTACGACAGCCACACAGCGCACGGTCGACGGCACAAGCCGCAAGGATTGGAGGGGCGGACGCGCCGCGTCGGGGAATATTATTCCAAGCTCGACGGGAGCCGCCAAGGCGGTGGGCAAGGTTATTCCCCAACTGAACGGCAAGCTCACGGGAATGTCTTTGAGAGTGCCTACTTTGGACGTGTCTGTGGTAGACCTTACGGTACGGCTTGAAAAATCCGCCTCCTACGACGAAATCGTCGCTGCGGTCAGACGCGCAAGCGAAAACGAGATGAAGGGGATTCTCGGCTTTACCGACCTGCCCTTGGTGTCAAGCGATTTTATCGGAAACACCTGCGGCGGCGTGTTCGACGCCAAAGCGGGAATCATGCTAAATCCCAACTTTGTCAAGTTGGTTGCCTGGTACGACAACGAATACGGCTATTCCGTAATGGTGCTGCGCCTGATGGAATATGTCGGCAATATCTGAAAGTTTATTCAAGCCGCCCCGCGGGGCGGCTTTTTTTCTTGGCGCAGGCGGGAGCTTTTCAAAAATATTTATCAAAAAAATGTAAATTTTTCTTTTTAAAAAATTCGTTTTCCGTCGGCTTTGTGGTAAAATAACGGCATGAGTATTTTTGACGGCGACATGAGACTGTGCGCTACCGCCGCAAGCGGTGTGGAGGCGGTGCTCAAACGCGAGCTTACCGAGCTTGGATTTGCGCCCTCTCCCGCCGAAAACGGAAAAATTTTTTTTGACGGCGGTTTGGACGACGTCGCCCGTGCAAATGTGTTTCTCAGAACGGCGAACAAAATATACGTCGAGGCGGCTAGATTCGCGTGCCGCACCTTCGACGAGCTTTTCGAAAAAACCCGCGCCGTCGATTGGACAAAAATTCTGCCGCGGGACGCACGGATAACGGTGGACGCGAGGTCGGTGAAAAGCGCTTTGTTCGGTGTAAGCGCCGTGCAGTCGGTAACGAAAAAAGCAATCGCCGTCTCCTTGTGCGGAGGGAATAAGAACGCCGTCCTGCCTGAAACGGGAGCGGAATACAGAATCCTTGCGAGCATATACGCGGACACCTGTCTGCTGCTGATTGATACGACGGGCACGGCTCTGCACAAGCGCGGCTGGCGAAGTCTGGTGGGAGCCGCGCCTTTGAAGGAAACTCTTGCCGCCGCAATGGTATTGCTGTCGGTGTGGAGGTCGGACAGGGCGTTTTGCGATATGTTTTGCGGCAGCGGCACGATTTGTATCGAAGCCGCGGCAATCGGACTGTCGCGCGCGCCCGGTCTTTTGCGCGATTTCGCGTTTTCGTCTTTTTCCAACGCCGACGGCGCGGCCGCGCTCGAAAGGGCGAAGGAGGAAGCCCGACAGAAAGAGAAGCGCGATTTGAAGCTGCGTATTTGCGGCTTCGACGTTTCGCCAGACGCCGTTTCTCTGGCGCGTTTTCATCTTAAAGCGGCGGGGCTTGAAGGGGCGGTGCATTTTCAGGTCGGCGATATGCGCAACTTTTCTTCGCGGTTTGCGCACGGCGTAGCGGTCACCAATCCGCCTTACGGCGAAAGACTGTGCGACAGGAAAGAGCTAAAAAATCTCTATCGCGATTTCGGAAACATGTTCGGACGGCTTGACGAATGGAGCCTTTTTGTGCTGACCGCCTGCGACAGATTCGAGGAGTGGTTCGGGCGCAGGGCGGACAGAGTGAGAAAGCTGTACAACTCCGAGCTGGAATGCGGTTTTTATTCTTTTCTCGGAAAGCCTCCTCGGACAAAAAGCGGGTTGAGACTCAACGGCGAGGCTTACGCGCAAAACAAAAAATAGTGCTTGTTGCACTGTTCAAAGATTTGTGTTTTTAAAAATTTTTTGATATAATAATCAGGCAATACGAAAACAATAGTTTTAGACGCGGCTGCGGGCTGAGGCGGTTTCTTTTTCGGCAAAGCTGTCTTTTGTGCTCCGGGCACGGTTTTGACGGAGTTTTCTGCGAAAATTTGTTAATTTGACCGCAAGGTCGATATGAGAGGTTTTTACTTGAAAAACCGAAAAAAACGGCGGGGGAGAACGGGAGCGGAAAATTTATGACTAAAAAATTGTTGAACAAAAAAATCGTTATTCTTGACGCATGCACGGTAAGCAACGGCGACGTCGATTTCGGCACATTCGAGAGTCTGGGGGACGTAAAAATTTACGATGTTTTAAACGGCGACGAATTGACGGAAGCCTGCCGCGAGGCCGAGGTGCTTCTCGTAAACAAGACAAGGGTGGACGAAAAGCTCATTTCCGCGTGTCCCCGACTCGAACTTATCTGCCTGTTTGCAACGGGCTATGACAATGTGGATATCGAAGCCGCAAAAAGGCGGGGAATAACCGTGTGCAACGTGCCGCGCTATTCCGCCCAGAGCGTGACGCAGCACGTTTTCGCCATGCTGCTTGAATATGTGCGCAATATTTCCCGTTTCGAAAGCTTTGTCGCAAACGGCGGCTGGACGAGAGAGGGAGGCAGAGCAATTTTTGCCTATCCGATAGAAAATCTGGCGGGCAAGACCTTCGGCATACTCGGCTTCGGCAGCATAGGCAGCAGCGTAGGAAACGTCGCCGCCGCTTTGGGCATGAAGGTGTTGTACCACAGCGCAACGCGCAAAAAAAATCTCGGCAGGGATTTCAGGTATGCCGATTTGGACACGCTGTTCAAGCGCAGCGATTTTCTCAGTCTGCACTGCCCGTTGAACGAAGAAACACGTCAAATAGTAAATAAACGCACGCTGTCGCTTATGAAACCGCGCGCCGTGCTGATAAATACCGCGCGCGGCGGACTTGTGGACGAAACCGCGCTTGCCGAAGCGCTCGATTCGGGACGCCTTGCCGCCGCTTTGCTCGACGTCGTGGCGGAGGAGCCGATAAAGGAAAGCAATGTGCTGCTTTGCGCCAAAAACTGTTTGATTACGCCCCACGTCGCATGGGCGGCGGCAGAGACGCGGCAGGACGTGGTTTACGACGCTGCCGTCAACGTCGGCGCTTTTTACGACGGCTATCCCGACAACGTGGTCAACGGCGTGCCCGCAAGAGAAGAATACAGGAAAAAAATCTGACAAGTGTTTTGGCTCATACCGATTTTAATAATTCAGCGGCAAAATTTTCTTATCTGTGCCTTTACTCAAATCGTCGTGTAATAACGCAGTCAGTTATTATACCCGATTTCTTTTTTTACCTCATTAAGCTCCTTCATCATAGGGCTGTTCCAAAGTGTTTCAAAGTAATTTGAGTAATATTTGAATCCTTTGCCGTTTGGGGAGAAACGATAAGATATGGTTTGCTGACTTTCTTTACCGTATAAATAGGGACCGACGTAAAGATTGTCATCGATTTTACAATAGAAATCCAACGGCAAAGAGTCGTAAAATTTTATTTGAATGTTATCAGGCCTTTTTGTGTTGCTTTTCAGCTTTTCAATCCATTGAATTAAATCTATGATAGTTTTTCTTATTTCTCCTGCTTGTTTGTTTTCGATTTTTTCTCTTTCCTCCAAAAAAATGGAATTGGGATGAACTGTTATAAACTTGACTTTTAATCCGCGCTTCACTTTATCCATAAACAATCCGTCGTAAGCGTCTCGTAAGGATTTAACTCCGAAAGCAATTTGACAGTATTCTTTTTTCATGGCGGGGAATACGAGTGCGGTGTGAGAATTCATCTCCGAACGCGTTGTATATATTTGTTCCAATCCCCAAACGGCGAGCTCCTTGGTTTCATCATTGTCTTTGGAGTCGATGACGAGAATTGTTAGCAAGCTTATTATGCCTGAACTGACGAATGCCAATCCGATATTTAAAAGAATTTGAACGGCCGTTTCATTGGGAATCACAATGCCGAGAATGCTCAGAATAATTCCTAACAAAATTATAATCAAATTTATCAAATATTTGTTTTGGTTCAGCGCTTTGCGAAATTTATCTGTTTTCTTGCTCATCAAAAATCGTCTCCGGTAAAAACAGTGTCATAATATAGCTTGAAGCATCCCACGCATCTGTCGCCGAAACAATTTGATTTTGTACTTCGTTTCCAACCGACGGTGCTTGTTATGTTTTGAATATCGAGATACCAATCTTTTGAATTTAAAAGATTGAATTTTAAACTGTCGAATTTTTGCCATCCTTCATTGCTGCAAGGATAAATATATCCCCAAGGCGAGATAAAAAAGTAATCTTCAAGAGCAGGACACAGTACTTCAAAATCATTGTCATTTGTCACGCCGTATAGATTTGAAATCATTTCCAAGTATAAATTGTCCGGAAGTTTGATTCTCAGAAAACGCTTTATATCTGTCAGTTGTTTTTTAAGACAGTCGGCAGTGGCATTAAGGTCGTCATTTTCTTCGCCGTGCATGGGATTTAAAGATATGTAGTCCACGCCTATTTCTTGCATTTCCTTTGCGTATTCATACAATCCGCCTATATTGTATTTTGAAATGACCGTCGCGGCGCCTAAAATAGTGTAATTTTTTTTATTGCTTGCAATTTTTGCGATTTTAGCTTTCAAATCATCATATGAATAAGAGCGTTTCAAACTTTCCGTTTTATGAGAGACGGCGTCAATGGAAACAACCAGTCCTTTGGGCTCTGAATTCAAAAGGCTGTCGAGTTTAACGTCGTCAATAATTCCGTTTGTATTTATGACGCATTGTATGCCGTTTTGCTGAAAATATCTTACCAATTCAGGGAGAAAAGATAAAATTGTCGGTTCGCCGCCTGTCAACCAAATTGCCTGAGGTCTCCAATTTTCGTTTTCAACTATTTTTTCTGCGATTTTAAAGCAATCGGTTTTATTCAATTCTTTGTGAGGCTTTACGTAATCTTTTAAGTAGCAATACTCGCAAGAGGCATTGCAATCGTAGGTTAACGCCCACATTATTATTTTTTTAGGTTGTCTTGATTGAGCCATTCCAAAAACTCCCCAAAGCTTTTTGTAAGACTGTTTTTGTCGGAATTGTTTAAAATATAATAATCGGCAATTGCGATCGGACCGCCTTTGTCGAGATTTTCTATTTCGGCGACGTCGCGGCTATCTACTTCTTGAGCCGTCAGCGGTCGGATTTTTCTGACTGAAAGGCGCTGTTTTCGTATAGAGTTGTTTGTAATTATTGCAAGCAGGACGATTTCGGGATATTTGTTTTTCAAAAAAGTATATTCCGACCAGGAATATAATCCGTCCAAAACTATGTTTTTATTTTCGCTCTCGTCTATTTTTACTGACGCCAATTGAGCGTAAGCGGATTTGCCCAAACGGGCGCGTATATCTTCCCGAATATGTTTTTCGTTTTTCTCGTTTACCGCGAGTCCTTGACGGTTTAATTCGTCCATGGTCAAATCGCCGAAATGAATACGGGAAAAGCCGGCTTTGACGAATAAATCGGTCAGCTCCGACTTGCCCGCTCCGCACATGCCTACGATAGCAATTAAATTTTTATCCATAATTAAGACACCTTGAACCTTGCTTTTAATTATAGCATTTTTTCGGGGAAATACAAATATTTTTCAGGCGTCAATACATTTGAGCGGATATAAACGTAAGTTGCATCCTGCAAAACCGCAGCCATGCCGTCTTTGAAATTTATGCGGCAGCGTCCGTACAGAGGAAACGCACCCTTTTTTAAGGGTGCGCCACCGTCAGGAGGTTGTTTTCAATTAAAATTGAAAACAGGCATGAAAAAACAATTTGAAAATCGGGAGAGATAATACTTAATTTTTCTTGTTTAATATTAGCACAAAAAATTTTAAATGTCAAACAAATTGTGAAGAAAAATGATAAAAAATTGAATTAAAAATATTAACGGCGAATTGTATGTGAAATAAAGTTATCGCCTTGGTTTGTTTAATCGGAGCAAACTTTGGCAATAATCGAATGCAAAGAGGTTTCTATTATGGCGGTCAAGGCAAGCATATCCTTCGGGCTCGTTTATATTCCCGTTTCGCTGCACGTTGCGGTCAGGTCAAACGGAGTGGATTTCAGGCTGTTGGACAAAAAGACCATGTCGAAGGTCAGATATCTCAAAACCTGCGACGAGTGCGACGGCAGAACCGTAGAGCAAAAGGATATTGTCAAAGCATACGAATACGAAAAGGGAAAATTCGTCGTTTTTTCCGACGAAGATTTTGAAAAGCTGAAAACTCCCAAGGACAAGACGATAACCATAGAAAAGTTTGTCGGTTTGGAAGAAATAGACCCGATTTATTTCGACAAGCCTTATTACGTTGCGCCGGAGGGGGCGGACAAGGCTTACGCCGTGCTTGTCGCGGCTATGGAAAAGGAGAAAAAAGCGGGAATAGCGCGCTGCGTGCTCGGGAACAAGGAGACGCTTGCGGCGCTCAGGACAAAGGACGGGACGTTGTTGCTCAACACGATGTATTTTGACGAGGAAGTACAAAAAAATCCCGTAAAGCTCAATAGCGAAAGCGGAGAAAAGGAGCTGTCTCTCGCGCGCACGGTAATAAACTCCATGAGCGGCAAATTCGAGCCGACCGAGTTTAAGGACGAATACAACGAGAGACTGTTAAAAGCTATCGACGGCAAGGTCAAGGGCAAGGAAATCAAGTCTTTGGGAGGCTCCAAGCCGCAAAAGACAATGGACCTTGTGGACGCGCTCAGGCGCAGCGTGCTTCTCAAATCGGAAAAGCCGTCAAAGGGAGGGGGAACGATAAAGCAGGTCGCCAAGGGAGAAAAAATCAAAAAACGCGCCTGAAAACAACATTGCCGACGGCAAACTGCCGTCGGCATTGTTGTTTTTTTGTTTACTCTACGGTCACGGATTTGGCGAGATTTCTCGGCTTGTCTACGTTTCGTCCAAGCTCGTTTGCGGCGTGGTAAGCCAACAGCTGCAAGGCGCAGGAAACGGGGATGATGTCAAGCTCCCCGCAGTGCGGCAGCACAACGGCGCGGTCGGGCGAAGCATCGTCCGACATGGCGTCGGAGACGGTGAACAGCAGCGTTTCGGCGCCCCGCGCTTTTACCTCCTCGACGTTGGACATGGTTTTTGAGAACAGCGCGCCGTCGGTAGCCAGCGCGACGACGGGAGTGCCCGACTCAATCAGAGAAATCGTGCCGTGCTTCAATTCTCCCGCAGCGTAGGCGTTGGCGTTTATGTAGGAAATTTCTTTCAGCTTCAAGGCTCCCTCCATAGCAGCGGCGTAGTCCTGTCCGCGACCGATAAAAAACACGGACTGCGCTCTGCAAATGGATTTTGCCGCGGCTTTTAGACTGTCGTCAAGTTTAAGCGTTTCCCGCACGGCGCGGGGGACGTTCAGCATGGCGTTTACGTAATGCTCCTCGCAAGCGGGCAGCGTTCCGCGAGCCTTGCCCAGCAAAAGCGCGACGGCAAACAAACACAGCACCTGCGTTGTGTAGCCCTTTGTAGTGGCAACGGCAATTTCCGTGCCCGCGCGTGTGTGCACCGTCTTGTCGGCTTCTCTCGCAATGCTGCTCAAAGGGGTGTTTACGACGGCGAGAGTCGCCGCTCCCTTTGCTTTGGCGTGCCGCAGCGCAAACAGGGTGTCCGCGGTTTCCCCGCTCTGACTTATAAACAGGGCGAGAGTTTTTTCGTCGCAAAGTACGTCCCGATAGCGGAACTCTCCCGCAAGCTCGGCTTCGGCGGGAATACCCGCCAGCCGTTCGATGAAATTTTTTCCCGCGACTCCCGCGTGGTATGCCGAGCCGCAGCCGATTAGCTTGACGCGGTTAAAGGCGTTTGCTTCCTCATCCGAAAACAAAATTTTTTTCAGCCGTTTTCCGTCTGTAAACTGAGCCGCCGCGTCGGTTAGACAGCGGGGCTGACTGAATATTTCTTTTAGCATAAAAAACGGGAAGTCGCCTTTTTCCGCGTCGCCGCCGCATTCTCCCGTCGGTTTGAAGCTCGGTGCGGTTCTGTTGCCCTGTCGGTCGAACAGCTTGATTTCTCCTTTGCGCAGCACAGCGACGCTGTTTTCGTCGGGGATGCAGCATTGCTCGGCAAAGCCCGAAAGGGCGGGAATGTCCGAAGATACAAACGAACAGCCTTTGCCGCAGCCTATTGCAAGTGAGGAGTCTTTTCGCGCCGCAAAAACGCAGTCGGGAGCACGGGAGGTTATTATTGCAAGGGAAAAAGCGCCTTCCAACTCGGAAACTGCGCGTCTTATGGCTTTAAGCACGTCTCCGTCGTAAAAGTATTCCAACAGCATGGGGACAACCTCGCTGTCGGTGTCCGAGACTAAGGAAAAGCCTTTTTCGGAAAGAAACGCTTTTAAGCCCGTGTAATTTTCTATTATGCCGTTGTGCGCAACGGCAAACATGCCGTCGGCTGACAGAAAAGGGTGCGCGTTGAGGTCGGTTGCCTTTCCGTGGGTTGCCCAGCGCGTGTGTCCTATGCCTACGGAAGAAAGCGGAGGCGCGGATTGATTGAGCTTTTTTTCAAGACGGGAAAGACTGCCCGCCGACTTGCAAAGCCAGATTCCCTTTTCTCCGTTTACGGCAATCCCGCTGCTGTCGTAGCCTCTGTATTCGAGTTTTTTTAATCCGGCTGCGATTAAAGGAACTGCGGGGGTTGAGCCGCTTACTCCGAAAATTCCGCACATATCGTCCTCCGAAAAATAATCTATAATTTAAGATATGTGCTTTTGTTTCGGTTTGCCACCCGAGGCGCTTATTTGAAAACATGAAAACAAGCCGCGGCGGACTTGCATCGCATTGCGGATTTGTATGCCGATTCGATAGGAGAGGCGGTGATTTTTTGTTTTTCATTTTGCCGAGCAAAAAACAGCAACAGTTTAAAAGCAAAAGTCGGGAGAGGATTCCCGACTTTTGCTTTATTTAAAATGTAAAGAATAAAAAACTTTGTTTCTCGGATTTTCGAGCGGAAAAAGACAGGAAACAGGTACAGACGGGTTAAGCTTTGCTTTTATCTGCTGAGCAAATATTTTATTATCGCGTCCGCCAAATACAGTCCCGCAACCGCCGGCACGACTGCTCCGCTCGGTATGAATTTTTTTCCGTCCGAGCTTTGTACGGAGTCCCGCGCGGGCGCGGGCTGCTCGGGCGACCAAATTACCGTTAGCTCGTTTACGCCTCTTTTTTTCAGCTCGGCGCGCATTTTTCGCGCCAAAGGGCACACGGACGTTTCGGATATGTCCGAAACCCTGATTAGGGAGGGAGCGGTTTTCTTGCCTGTTCCCATGCAGCTCACAAGTTTTACGCCCGCGTCGCGGCTTCTTAAAGCAAGCTCCAGCTTGCCGGGAAAAAAGTCTATTGCGTCGGCAACGGCGTCATATTGTTTCAGGTCTATTGCGTCGGCGTTCTCCGGGGAGTAAAACAGCTCGTGCGCGGAGACAATCAACTCCGGATTGATTTCTTTGAGTCTTTTGACTGCCGTTTGCGTCTTTTTCTGTCCTACCGAAGAGGACAGTGCCAAAAGCTGTCTGTTTATGTTGGACTCGTCTATATAGTCGGGGTCGATGACGTCCAGCGCGCCTATTCCGCTTCGGGCGAGAGCTTCGAGAGCGTAGCCTCCCACGCCGCCCAGACCGAAAACCGCCACGCGGCTGTTTTTGAGTTTTTCAAACGCTTCGTCGCCGAAAAGCGCGCGCGAGCGTATAAATCTGTCGCTCATTTTTATTTCCTTTATTCTGTGCGCAGCGCGACAACGGGATCCTTTTTAGCCGCCGCGCTTGAAGGGAACAATCCCGACAGCAGCGTTAAAACGACGCTTACGCACACCATTATCACCGCTTCGTACCAAGGGAAAACGGCTATGGCGGCTATTGCGCTGACAGAGCTTACTATCAGGTTGACGACAAGACACAGAGCGTAGGTTACGCCTATGCCGATTAGACCGGAGGCAAGCCCGATAATAAAGGTTTCCGCATTGAACAGATAAGAAACGTCGCGTTTTCTGCCGCCCAACGACCGTATGACGCCTATTTCCTTTGTGCGCTCCACAACCGAAACGTAGGTTATTATGCCTATCATCACGCAGGACACCACGAGAGACAGCGCGGTGAAGCCTATCAGCGCATAGGTAACCACGTCGATGAAATCGTTTATCATAGAGATGACAAGCGAAAGATTGTCGGCGTAGGTTATGTCGTCGCGCTCCGCCGCGGTTATGAGTTTGCCGTTTACCACGATATCCTCGTCGGAGTTCCAGCGGTCGAGATAGGCGATGACGGCGTCCTTATGCTCGAAATTGACCGGATAGACGGACAGAGATGAGGGGAGCTTGACGCCGCCCAGCTGTTGAAGCGTAAGAGTGTAATACTCGTCGGGCGCGTTTCCGCTTCCGCCGCCGCCCATGCTGCCCATGAGCGCCGACATTGCGTTGGGCGTGCCCACAAGCCCCGTCTGATTTTCGTGTGTTTCGCCCAGATAAGTGTAGGAAAAATCAAAGGTTATGCCTGTGGGGATGCCGTTGTAAACAAGACTTGTAAAATTCTTTTCGCCTTTTTCGTTGAGATACGAGACGATTGCGGAGTTTTCGTTCTGCGCCAAAGCGTTCTGCGCCAAAGCTTCGGTATAATAAAAGCCCGCAGACATACAGCCGTATGAAATATCCTCCTTGGGGCGCAGTATGCCCGTAACCGTCAGTTCTATGCCGTTTTCAAGTCCCTCGCCGTAAGCACGATAGGTGAAAGGGGAAAACGGATTGGCGGACGCGAGGAAAATTTCATCGTTGGGATACCACACGAAGGAACGCCCGACAAGCTCGTCATAAGAAAAGCGTTCCTTGTCGAGAGACTCGTCGTACAGAGGGTCGTCCGAAGCTTTGTAAACGAGATTCATAAACTCCTCCTGCGAGTAGTATCCGAGCTGAGCCAGCAGCAGGTCTGTCAATTCGGTGTTTTTGTTTACCACTATCATTACTTCGTCTGCGGCGTGCGCAAGCCCGCCCTCAATCAGGTCGTATTGCTCCGTCAAATAAGCGTCGTCGGAGGGAGCCTGCCTGAAATTTTGCGTAAGATTGGTTACGTATGTGGCGTACTGAGCAAATTTCGTTTCTTTGAGCACGGCGGTGTAAATCGTCCTAATCGCGGTCAGAGACATGTTCTGCGCCTGCCCGTCGTGCTCGGTTTTGAAATCGGTGTAAATGTTGTTGCCTGCGTCAAGCCCGAAATCCAGATGAATGGCGGCAGCGTCCTCGCGGGGGAGAGCCTTTACGAAATCGACGTAGTCCTGCGTGATGTTGTTTGTTATCACCAGATTGTCCGCCATGCCCGAGCGCTTTACCAGTGTGTCAATCAGAGAGTTTACGTTGACAAATCCGTTTTCTACAATCAGTTCGTTTTTTTCCGACGGCGTCATAGAGGACATGAGCGCGCTCATGTCGAAGGTGGTCTCCTCGATGGTTATGGGATTGCCCGAAAGCATATCGTTCTGCATTGTGCGGATGTACGACTGCACTCCGTATGAAATTGCGAGAACCAGAGACACGCCTATTATGCCTATGGCTCCGGCAATGCTTGTCATGACCGTGCGCCCTTTTTTTGTAAACAGATTTTGCGCAGACAGCCTGAACGCGGTGCCGAAGGACATTTTGGCTTTTTCTTTGCCGGTGCGCTTGTCGGCTTTTCTTTTGCCCGCGCGTGGAGTCGATTCGGCTTTTTTGTCCGAAGGCTCGCGTCCGTCGTCCGCCGTTGCAGGCAACGATTCCTCCGCCTTGTGCTCCTCCTTTTCTTCCGTCAGGGAATAGGGGTTTGTGTCGTCGGTTGTTTTGCCGTCCAAAAGCTTTATGATACGGGTGGAGTATTTTTCGGCGAGCTCGGGATTGTGAGTGACCATGAGGACAAGCTTTTCATGCGCGATTTCCTTGATTAACTCCATGATTTGAACGGAAGTCGCCGTGTCAAGCGCGCCCGTCGGTTCGTCGGCAAGCAAAATATCGGGTTCGTTGACCAAAGCGCGGGCAATAGCCACGCGTTGGCATTGTCCGCCCGAAAGCTGATTTGGCTTTTTGTTGTACTGACCTTCCAAACCCACCCTGTCCAACGCGCGCTTGGCACGTCTCGTGCGTTCGGCTTTGCCTACGCCCGCTATGGTTAAAGCCAGCTCGACGTTGCCCAATACCGTTTGGTGGGGGATTAAATTGTAGCTTTGAAACACAAAGCCTATCCTGTGGTTGCGGTATACGTCCCAATCGGCGTCGTTGAAATGTCGGGTGCTCTTTCCGTTTATGAACATTTCGCCAGACGTGTATTTGTCCAAACCTCCGATTATGTTGAGCAGCGTGGTTTTGCCGCAGCCCGACGGTCCCAGCACGGATACGAATTCGTTTTTTCTGAATGCGAGGTCAATGCCGCGCAAAGCCGCCACGGTGGTGTCGGCTACCTTGTAATCCTTTGTTATGTTTTCTAATCTAAGCATTTTTTCTCCGTAAATTTGTCAGCCGCTTGTCTGATACGGCAGCGTGATTGCAACAGTTCCTTCGATTTATTTATTTTATTACGTTTTTGCTTCGGTGGCTACTTTTTTTCGCGTACTCTTTCAAGTTTTTTGTCGATAAAGCAATATAAATTGTTTTGAAGAAAAGCGCCGTCCGCAAATTGGCAGAACGTATGTATTGAAGTATAACACTACTCTAATATATGAAACATAGCTTATCACACGGACGGGCGGTCTGTCGACGGATAACGGCGGTATATAACTTTGACATAAGCAAAGATATTTCCGTAATCAAATTTGCGGGAGTATAAAAAAAGCCGCCTACACTCATAGAGATTGCAGACGACGGGGGATATTTCCCTTCTAACACAAGACAATTTGACTTTCATGTTCAGGTCTAGTATAATTATAAAAAACAACGGAGTTATGATATATGCCCTCATCGCAACTTTTAATTTTGGGGAATGGATTTGACCTGCATTGTGGATTAAAGTCGTCTTATAAAGATTTTTTTCAAAGCTCAATTCTTGATAATATTGGCGTACAATACGGTTTGCGACAAAAGAAAGCGGAAGCAATAGGTTTTTGGGAAAATTTGTTAAATGAATACTATAAAAAATTTGGAAATGATAATTATAGATGGTGTGATATTGAAACAATTATAAAAGATACCGTTTTGACAATTGAAGAAATTGCTTTTAATGCTATAAAAAGCGTTAGGCAAGGCGAATCGCTTGAAGTAATAAAAACCATCAAAGAATTTTTGTATAAAATTTGTATGTCTTTCTATTTTTCTTTATTACAAAGGAACATTTGTTCGGACGATGAAGCATGTTCTTTACTTATAAATCATATTTTACAGGAATTAAATAAATTTGAGAGAAGATTTTGCAAATACATTAAAGATAATATTGTTAATCCTAAAAACGAGAATGAATTTAATACACAATATATCGTTAATGCGATGAATTTATTAAAAACTTTAACAGGTTTTACTGATATCCAATTTGAAACAATTGACGATATTATAAAGCGTCAGGAAAAAGCATACGATAAACCACTTTCACCAACGATGTGTCAATCTGATTGGAGAGAGAAACGTATATTGTCGCATGAATTTGCAAATTTACGTTCAGTCAATATATTGAGTTTTAACTATACCGCTTTGTTTGATATTTTAGGAGTTGACAGCCCGTGTTTGTATAATAACGTGCATGGCAAACTTTGCTTGAATAAATGTTCAAGAGACTGTACGTCTTGCAATATCATATTTGGTATAGATGATTCAATAATTCAATCGCATGAGAAAAATTTTGAACTACATAAATTCAGTAAAACATACAGAAAAATGCTAAATACTAATGCGGAAACTTGTATTCTGCCGAAAAAAAATAATCGGTTGATTGAAATAAAGTTTTACGGGCACTCACTTAGTGAAGCCGATTACTCTTATTTTCAAAGTATCTTTGATTATTATAATATATATGAAAATAACAAAGTTAGTTTAATATTTTATTATTCAAAAGGTTTTGAACAGACGGACGAAGTTTATCGGTTAATCAATACCTATGGAAAAACATTGATTAATAAAGAACAGGGCAAAAACTTAACTCATAAATTGCTTTTAGAGAACAGGTTGAAAATTGTAGAAATTCCATAATCAATAACAATAGAAAAAAGCAACGGTAAATCCGTTGCTTTTTTCGTTATTTGTATGCCACAAAGCCCGAAATACCGCCGACGAAAATATATTCCGTTTTTAGGTGTTCAAACTCTGTCGACACTGGTGGAGATGATGGGACTCGAACCCACGGCCTATGCGTTGCGAACGCATCGCTCTACCAGCTGAGCCACATCCCCGAGCTTTGATATTATAGCAAACGGAGAAAAAAAAGACAAACGATTGCGTGCATTTTTCCGAAAAAGTTTTGCAAAGCATTGAAGCCGTTTTGAGGCGGCGCGATTTGGAGCGGCTGTTGTTTTGCAAGGCGCGGTTTGCGCGCGGCGGGGGCTGCAAGTCGGACGCGCGTCGTCTCGGTTTTAAAAAAATACCGAACGAAATTTTAAGCGGTTGACAGGCAAATGCATTGCGGGCAAAGGCGGCTCGACAAATTACGACGAAAAAAGTCGGTGTAATTTTTACAAAAATATAAAAATCGACATAAAAACGTTTGACAAGGGAAAACAGATGTGGTATCTTATCATCACAGGAATGCAAGTTTTAAGACTGCTTTCCTTTACAACAGCCCGCACAGACATTGGTTTTTTTTCCGGTTTTTTTCATTGTTTGCCGGAGCAAATCCCCCTCCTTAATTTTCCAATGTCTATGTATTACACTTAAAAACCGCCTTCGGGCGGTTTTTAAGTTTTTATCCCGATTTATTTCAAGAATCAAGGAGAAGCACGAGCAAAATGAAGGTCACAAAAAAACAATTCAACACGAGAAAATGCTTTATCTGCGGCATGGAAAACGAGCGCGGAGTGAAAGCGCCCTTTTACGAAATGGAGGACAAGTCGGTGGTCAGCTACGTGACGTTTGACGAGCTGCACCAAAGTTATCCCGGCAGAGTGCACGGGGGCATAATTTCAGCCATGCTTGACGAGGTGGCGGGGCGCGCGCTGTGGACGTTGGAGCCGGAGGCGTGGGCGGTCACCGGTTCGTTAAACGTCAGGTTTTTCAAGCCCACCCCCTACGGAAAGCAGCTCAAAGCGGTTGGGCGCGTGACTAAAAACACGTCGCGAGGCTATGTCGGCGTGGCGGAGCTTTTCGACGGAAAAACTTTGCTTGCGAGAAGCGAAGGGACTTATTTCAAGCTGCCAGCCAAAACCATCGCGGACGTTGACGTGGAAAAGGAAACGGACGTATATATAGAGGACGGAGTCGAGGAAATAGACGTTTAAATTTTTCTCGGCGGTTTTATGCGGATTTTGACGAGCGCGAAAAAATTTTGGCGTAAAAAGAGTTTTGCGGCGAAAAATCTTGACAACACTTTGCGGTTGGCGTATAATCCGTTTCGTTCGTGAGGGAGTAGTTGGCGGGCTTTGACGTCCGCGACAAGTCAACACATCGGCCTAATGGTCTGGCTTGCCTTAAATGATGAGACTCAGGCGCGTTTTGCGCTTGAGTTTTTTTGTGGGGTTAGAATATTCTCTTCCGCGCATTACATAAAATATTTTAGCTCGGCGGTGTATCGGTATGAGTATTTGGTGGGTAATAATTCTGTTTTTATTGGGTCTTGCTCTGATTATCAAGGGCGGCGATTTTTTTGTCGACGCGGCTACGTGGATAGCGGAAGTTTCGGGCGTGCCGAAATTCGTCATAGGCGCGACGGTGGTAAGCGTAGCCACGACCTTGCCCGAGCTTCTTGTTTCCATTATAGCCACGGCGGAGGGAAATCTTGACATAGCGGTAGGCAACTCCGTCGGCTCGGTTGTCGCAAACATCGGGCTTATTATGGGCATATCAATGGTTTGTCTGCCTTCGGTGATGAAACGCAGGGACCTGCTCGGCAAGGGAATATTGCTTGTTGCGAGCATAGCCCTGCTATGGATTTTTTCGCTGGGAGGCAACCTTAATTTTTGGGAAGGAATAATAGTCCTGCTTATTTTCGGACTGTTTATTTTTGAAAATCTCCGCAGCGCCAAAAAGCACGAATTGAAGCCTTTGCCGACATCGGAGGGCGCGGCGGAGTTTTCTGCGGACGCTCAAAACGTGTTTGCCGAAACAAAGGTGGGCGCCGACGGAGGCGAAGCGTCCTCTGCGGGCGGAGGCGCGGCGGGTGTCAAGCGCGACAAGCGCACTATAACGGTAAACGTATTTAAATTTTTGTTCGGCACGGCTTTCATAGTCGCCGGCGCGCAGCTGCTTGTAACCTACGGCAGCGAGCTTGCAGTGCGCATGAACGTGCCCGAAAGCATAATCGCGGTCACCATGGTTGCAATCGGCACGTCGCTGCCCGAACTGGTGACGACAATCACGGCGATTGCAAAAAAGCAGGCGTCGTTGTCGGTAGGCAACATTATTGGCGCAAACATAATAGACCTGACACTTATTCTGCCCGTCTGTTCGTTTATCAGCGGCAGAAGCGGGCTTGACATAAACGCGCAGACGGTGTTTCTCGATATGCCCGTGTGTCTGGGATTCGTGCTCATTTCGGTCGTGCCGTCAATGATAACGGGGAAATTCGCGCGCTGGCAGGGCATTACCTTGCTTGCGCTCTATATCGGCTATATTGTTGTTCTGAGTACGGGTGTGCTGGGCTTTTGAACGAATAATTTACCGAAAGGCGGGACTCTGTTCCGTCTTTTTTTTGCGCCATGCGGCAATTTGAACGTCCGAGCGGGGCGGTGCGGCAGGGTATGTGGTTCAAAAGATTGTTTATTTGCGGCAATTGGGTTATAATGGAAGCATGGACAAACTGATGTTGCTGGACGGAAACAGCATTTTCAACAGGGCTTATTACGCACTGCCCGTTTTGAACGACAAGGGCGGCAAAAATATAAATGCCGTGTACGGGTTTATGAATATTCTCGTCAAAGCCATGACCGAGCTAAACCCCACCCATATTGCGGTGGCGTTTGACAAGCGCGGGCACAACTTCCGCAAGGATATTTATCAGGGATACAAAGCGACGAGACGTCCCATGCCCGACGATATGGCAAGACAGATGCCCGTCTTGCAGGAGCTTCTTGCCGACATGAAGATAAAAACCGTAGACAGCGCGGGAGTGGAGGCGGACGACATTATCGGCACGCTTACAAAAAGATTCGGCGTGCCGACGCTGATTATCACTGGCGACAAGGATATGTTTCAGCTTGTGGACGAAAAGACGACCGTCCTGCTCACAAAGCGCGGCGTCAGCGAGACGGAAGCGGTGACTCCCGCGCTGCTGCTTGAAAACTACGGACTCAAAGCGGAGCAGGTTGTGGAGTACAAGGCGCTGCGCGGCGACGCCTCGGACAACATCCCCGGCGTAAAAGGAATAGGAGAAAAGGGAGCCGTATCGTTGCTTTTGGAATACGGCACGGTTGATAACATTTACGCGCATATCGACGAAATAAAGGGAGCGTTGAGAACAAAGCTTGTTGAAGGGAAGCAATCCGCCTACATGTCGCGCGAGCTTGCCACGATAAGGACGGACGCCGATATACCCTGTCGGTTTGAGGAGTGCGAGCGTCCCAAGGTATACGGAGCGGAGGTGAAAAAAAACTTCGAGTGGCTGGAATTCAGGAGTCTGCTCAAACGGCTCCCCGTTGTCGGGGATGTTCGGGAGCAAAAGCTTGAAACGGAGGTAATAAAAATCACCGATACGGAGGAGTTGAGACAGCTTGCCCGAAGGAGCTGCGATGAAGTGGCGATATTTATAGACGAAAACATTTACGTCAGCTTCGAGGACGGAAAGGAATATGAAATCCCCATCACGCACAACTTTCTCGACGGAATACGCTATCCCGAAGCGTTGGAGGCGCTTAAACCGCTGTTCGGAGGGGAAGGCGGCAAAATCGTTTACGACTCCAAAAGCATGAAGCATGCTCTGGACGAATTCGGTATAACCTTGTCAAACGTCAAATGGGACATAAGCATAATGCAGTATCTTGTGGAGTATCGGGCGTTTAAGGAGCTGAAGGCTCTTGTTGAAAGATACGAGGTCGCGCCGCACGCCTGCGGGTTGAGGCAGCTCAAAGAAATTCTCGCCGCCCAGATGGAGGAGGCGGGGGTAGTCAGACTTTATCACGAGATAGAGATGCCGCTTGCCGAGGTGCTGTTTGAAATGGAAAAGACGGGCGTTGCGGCGGACACGGAGGTTTTGAACAGGCTGGGCGCAGAGTACACTGCCGAAATAGAAAGCGTTTCGGAGGAAATTTATTCGCTGGCGGGGGAGAGGTTCAATATTTCAAGCTCCATGCAGCTTAGCCGTATTCTGTTTGAAAAGCTGGGGCTTCCCACCTACAAAAAGACCAAAAAGGGCTTTTCCACGGATACGGAGGTTTTGAACAAGCTGATGAATTTGCATCCGCTCGTGCCGCTTGTTTTGAAGTACCGTCAGGTAACCAAGCTGAACAGCACTTATATAGAGGGAATTCGTCCTTACGTCAGAGACGGGGTTATACACACGAAATACAATCAGACCTTGACCTCCACGGGCAGACTGTCGTCGAGCGAGCCGAATTTGCAGAATATCCCCGTGCGCGACGAAGCGGGCAAGGAAATAAGACGTATGTTCGTCCCGCAGCAAGACGTGCTTATCAGCGCGGACTATTCCCAAATCGAATTGCGGCTGCTTGCCGATTTCTCCCGCGACGCTTCGCTTATCGACGCTTTCAACAGAGGGGAGGATATCCATGCGATAGTCGCGGCGGAAATTTTCGGTATTCCCAAGGAGCTTGTCACCGCCAATATGCGCCGCAACGCAAAGGTGGTCAATTTCGGCATAATTTACGGCATGAGCGATTTCGGACTGTCGGAAAGCATAGGCGTGAGCGTAGCAAAGGCGCGCGAATATATAAAAACCTACTACGAGCGTTACCCGACGATAAAAAATTATCTTAACGGCAACGTCGAGCAGGCGCGAAAGACGGGTTATGTGACTACCATTACGGGACGGCGCAGACAGATTCCCGAAATAAACTCCTCAAATTTTCAGCTGCGCAGCTTCGGCGAAAGAGCGGCGATGAATATGCCCTTGCAGGGCAGCGCGGCGGACATAATCAAGCTTGCCATGATAAGGGTAAACAATCTGCTTGTTTCGGGGGGCTACAAAAGCAAGCTCATAATGCAGATACACGACGAGCTTATCGTAGACGCGGCGGCTGACGAGGTCGACGGGGTGGCGGCGCTGCTCAAAAAGGAAATGGAAGCCGTTTACGTTTCCGAGGTCAGACTTGACGTAAACGTATCTTTCGGAAAAAATCTATTCGAGGCAAAGTGACGTGAAAAGAAAAGTTATTGCGGTGACGGGCGGCATAGGCAGCGGCAAAAGCACCGTATGCCGATTGTTGGAGAAAAAGGGCTTTCGGGTGGTGGACTGCGACGCGTTGAGCCGCCGCGTAGCCGAGCAGTCGGAGACGCTTGAAGAAATCAAACGCGTTTTCGGAAAACGATTTGTAGCGGACGGCAGTCTCGACAGGCGCGCTCTCGCGCGGGAGGTGTTTTCCGACAAAAAAAAGACGGAAACGCTCAATCGGATTTTTCACAGAAAAATTTTCGCTCTGCTCGAAGAGGAAATAGCGCGGAGCGACGGCGCGGTTTTTGTGGAAATTCAGCTGCTTACTCCCGACAGGCACGGGCTTTTCGACGGCGTGTGGGTGGTGACGGCAAGCGAGGAAACGCGCGTCAAACGGGCGATGACACGCGACGGCAGAAGCGAGGAGCAGATAAGGAGCATCATCGAAAGGCAGAGCGCTTTAAAGGGCAAACCGCACAGGGACACGAAAACCATCGTCAACGACGGCGACGCCGCCATGCTGGAAAAAACAGTGGATGAATTGCTCGAAAGTATCGACGCTTGACAGGCAAACTACAATATATTATAATGACTGCATAAACTTCGCTTGACATTTTACGCTTTGCACTCGACTGATAATAATCTTCAAGAGGTTTTTTAACAACGGTTTTGTATGAAGGAGGATTCGCTATGTTCAAAAAACTGATTGCGACAGCCGTTTCCCTCGTCCTGTGCCTCGCGACGCTGTGCGCCTGCCGCAGTTACGACGAATTTTATTTTGATGAGTTGGTCTTTCTTGACGTTTGGATTGGGCATAGCGGCGAGCCGGGAAAAGACCATTTTGTCGGAGAGCAGTTGATTTCTTCGGTGGAGGAGTACGTTGACTTTTGTATAAGGTGGGATATTAATCTTGCCGGCGGATACGAGGACGAGCGCATGGAAAATTTAAAAGAAACCATGCGTCGATGCGGTTATAATTTTTTCGATAAAAAATCTTTGGTGGTCATCGGCTATTATGTCGGCGTAGCCAATGCTTGTAATTTAGTCCAAAGCGTGGCTGTGGAGGACGACGCGCTTGTACTAAACTATAAGGAAGTATATTGGAGCGACGGTGGAATAGTGGATTTTTGTCCGAGAGTCAATTTGCTGGAAGTAAAAAAGGCGGACATAGAGGGTGTGCTTAGGGTGGATTACAGATGCGTCGTCGATTGAAGGGTGCGTACCGTCCGACGGAAAAAAGGCAAAAATAAAAACACAGTTCTTTTTCGGAGCTGTGTTTTTTAATTGTCCTTTTCCGCTTCGGCTATATCGCCGTCGGACAGCGCCTTTAACATAATCGCCGCGCTTGTTTTGTTTGTCGCAAGCGGGATGTTTCTCACGTCGCAAAGACGCATGAGAGCGGATACGTCCGGCTCGTGCGGCTGGCTTGTCAGCGGGTCGCGCAGAAAAATAACCAAGTCGAGTTCTCCGTCCGCAATCATGGAGCCGATTTGTTGGTCGCCGCCCAAGGGACCGCTTTTCATGCGTATAATGTCAAGTCCCGTTTCCGCCATAATCAGAGAGCCTGTCGTGCCCGTCGCAAACAGCCTGTGTTCTTTTAAAACGTCCTTGTACTTGATTGCAAGCTTGATTATGTCGTCTTTCTTTTTGTCGTGTGCAATGAGAGCTATTTTCACGTCTTTCACCTCCTTTTTGTTGTTTGATTGAAGTTTAGCATATTGCCGAGCGGTTGTCAACAGCGGAAAGCCCGTGTGCTGCGTATTTTACAATATTATTGCAAGCGTCTTTGCCAACGGTTGACTGAGCGCGGGTTTTGGTGTAAAATGAATAAAATAATCGAAATCAAAGGAAACCCGATTTCCGCAAGGGGGTAAAATGGAGCAATATGCCATACAAACGCAGAGTCTGACAAAGATATACGGACGCGGTTTCTGCGCGCTCAACAATGTTTGCTTAAATATCTGCAAGGGAGATATTTTCGGACTTGTGGGGCGAAACGGCGCGGGCAAGACGACGCTTATGCGTATTGTGGCGGGGCTTGCTTTGGCAGACAACGGTTATGTGTCCGTAAACGGCGCGACAACCTACGAGGAAAACGAAAAAGAGCGCAGAAAAATGGGCTGCATAGTGGAAGCCCCCGGACTTTACGACGGTCTTACGGCGCAGCAAAACATGGAAGCGCGCGCTCTGCTCGTCAACGCGGACAAATCCCGCATAAGAGATATTCTTGCGACGGCGGGGCTTGAACACGCGCGGGACAGAAAGGTGAAAAATTTTTCGCTCGGCATGAAGCAGCGTCTGGCGCTTGCGCTGGCGTTGCTCAACGAGCCGGAAATACTTATGCTCGACGAGCCTGTGAACGGGTTGGACCCCATAGGCATCAATGAAATCAGAGAGCTGCTTAAAAAAATCAACGCGGAAAAGGGAACCACTATTGTAGTGTCTTCCCACTATCTCGGCGAGCTGGAAAAGCTTGCAAAAACCTTCGGAATACTTGAACAGGGCAGGCTGGTGAGCGTTGTGACGGCAGAGCAGCTTGCCGCCTCGGTGTCAAGCTGCGTGCGGATAACGGTAGCCAACAGTCTTGCCGACACCGTCAAGGCGGTTGAGGCTCTCGGACGGGCGGGTTACAAAGTGCTGCGTGTGCAGAACGACGTGATTTTCGCGGAGGGCGGTCAGAACGAAATTTTGGAGTACGGCAGAATTCTGGCGGAGAACGGCGTGGGAATACGCTCGATAGAAAGCCTGAAAGAGGATTTTGAAAGTTATTTTATCAGGCTGATAAAGGGGGAGGGGAAATGATAAAAAACGTACTGAAAGAAGATTTTTACAGGCTCAAACGCTCAAAAACTTTGTGGATATGCCTGACTGTCGCGGTAGTCTTTTCCTTTCTGATAACCACGTTCTACAATTTTGCCATAGAATTGGCGGGCGAGTACGGAGTTTATACGGGCGTAGACCTGAACGAATATATGGCGCCTGAATTGATGGCGGCGATGGCGTTTTTAAACGCCGAATTGCCGATTTTCTGCATGATTTTTGCGGCGGCGCTTGTGGCGGGCGAGTTTGCGCAGGGAACGCTGCGGCAGATTCTGGCTTCGGGCGCGGGGCGCGTTGGAGTGTATTTTTCTAAGTGGTTAAAGGTTTTTGTCGCGTCGGTGTTTCTGTACGTTGCGACTGTCGTCGTGAGCTATCTTGCGGGACTGATGTACTGGAAGCCCCAAACGGATTATCTCGGGATTATGTTCGGGGACATCGGTCTCGGACTGCTGGGATTGGCGGGCTATTCCTCGCTTTATGTCGCGCTTGCCTTTATGTTGAGGTCGGCGGGCGGAGTCATCGGCGTGGGCATAGGTCTCAACGTTCTTGTAAATTTGCTTACGAATCCGCTGGGCACGAATGAAACCGTAGTAGGCTTTTTTGAAACCGTAAACAAGCTTACGATGTCGGGAGCGTATTCCGCAGCAGTCGGGGAGTCAGGCGTTTCGGCTGTGCTGTACGCCGTTTTTGTGCCGTTGGTGTACCTCGCTCTGTGCGGAGTCGTAGGTATGCTCAACTTTGTCAAACGTGACGTCAGATAGTTGACAACGGGCTGTTTCCGTGTTATAATCAAAACAATAGAATACCTTGCCGCGGGGAGGAAGACGGTGAAAATCCGCCACAGCCCCCGCTACTGTAAACGTCTTAAAGGTCGCGCCTTGACGCCACTCGAAAGGGGAAGGCTGCGCGGCAAAGGCGTTGAGTCAGGATATTCCGCGCGGCAGGAGGAAAAAGCAAAACCCGGAGGGAGGTGGACGCTTGCGGCAGAGCGCTTTGGCGCCGCCTTTTTGCGTGTATTTTTCTTCGGAAAAATACATTTTTTTTTTGGAGGTACATTCAGATGAGAAGAACAACAAAAAGACTGCTTGGCATTATGCTTGCGTTTGCGGTGCTTGCAGCCGCTCTCGTTGCGTTTGCGGGCTGCGCGGTAGACGAGCTTAAAGGCGTCATGACAATAGTGCTTGACAATCAGACCGAGCCTGCGGTGGAAATAACCGTAGACCTTGCCGAGGGAGAGTTTACGACGAGGCAGCGGCTGCTTGACGTTTTGTTTTGGCTGGGCGAAAAGGATGAGATAGATTTCAACTTTACGGGCGGCGTCACGGGAGCGTTTTTGAGCGACATATCGAGCAAGGGAGAAAATGCCGTTTCAGTCGCAAACAACGCCGAAGAAAACAAATGGCTGTATATTTACACCTCCGTCAAGCAGGACGAGGACGTGTCCGCTTACAAGTCGGAGTACGAATACGACGGCGTGAAATATGTGAACTCGGGCGTGGGAGCCTCCCATATGCACTTGGAGAGCGGCGCGGTAATAATTTTTACTTACATAGTTTACGGCGGTTGAGATGAAGGATTCGGCAAAACGGATAGCGCTTGCGGCTTTGTTCGCGGCGCTCGTTTCCGGCGGCAAGCTGGCGCTTATGTTCATACCCAACGTAGAGGTGGTGAGCATACTGCTTGCCGTTGCCGGATATTGTTTCGGCGCGCTTTTTTCCCTGTCGGTAAGTCTTGTCTTCTGCACGGTGGAAACGGCGCTCTGGGGCTTCAACACATGGGTGATTCTTTATTTTGTCTATTGGCCGCTTGTTTCCCTGCTTTTCGGGCTTATCGGCAAATCGCGCCTTAAAAACAGGTGGGTTACGGCGGGGCTTGCGGCGGCTATGACCTTTTTTTTCGGCGTGCTGTCAAGCGTTATCGACACTCTCATTGCTTTCGGCGGCGGAGGCTTTGTGTTCAACGGCGAGGATTTTTTTCTGCGGTTCGGCATACTTTACGCAAGGGGAATCGTATTTTTTGCAGTGCACATTGTATCCAACTTTATTCTTTTCGCACTGCTGTTCAGACCGCTGTGCGAGTTGGTGAACAAACTTAAAATCAAAATGTTTCCCGAGGAGTCGCTGTGAAAATTTTTTTCTCAACCGAGCCAAATCTGTTGACTTTTTGCGACGGTTCGTTATATAATCAAACAGTCGCGACTTGAAACGCGGGAGTGGCTCAGTGGTAGAGCGTTGCCTTGCCAAGGCAAATGTCGCGGGTCCGAATCCCGTCTCCCGCTCCATATCTCAAAAGAGACAAAACAAATATCCGACAGAAGTCTGTCGGATATTTGTTTAAGCCGTTTTTTGCAAAGACAGAGAACGCAGGGCTGACTGTCGGCGACTTTTGCGGCAGTGTATGCGTCGAATTTTTTTGGAGAAAGTCATGTCAGAGGAAAAAATACTTGAAATTGCGTTGAAGCAGAGCGCGGAGGATTTCGGCTGCGCACGGCGGGATTTTTTCGCCGACGAAAATGTCGTAAGCATTCTTGACCGCCGCTCCGAGCGCGCTCGCAAGGACCTGAAAGGAGAACTTTTTTTCGACGTGGCGTCATTCGGCAAAAACGCGATTGTGTGCGCGTCTCGCGAGCTGAGCGGGGAAGCGTATGGTTTTGCCCGCGCTTTTTCGGGCAAAAATTGCTTCGGCGCAGACGCAATACGCTGGCTGGACAAAAATCTTTTCGGTAGGGGGCTTGAAGCGGGAGCGGTTTCGCTGTATTTCCTTCCGCTAGGCGAGCCGACTTGTCCGACTCCCGACAACGTGCGGTTTGTTTTTTTGGAAAAAGAGAGTCTCCCGCCGTTTTATCTCCCGCAATGGTCAAACGCTTTGTGCGAAGAAAGGAAAAGTCTTGACGTTTTTGCCGTCGCCGCACTCTGCGGCGGATTGACCGCGGGGCTTGCGGGCGCGTCTTGCGACTGTTCCGATATGCTTCAGATAGGCGTTGACGTCCTGCCCGCGTTCAGAGGGCGCGGGTTGGGCGCGGCGCTGACGTCGCGGCTTGCGGCTTGCATCCGTGCTGCGGGCAAGACGGCTTTTTACTGCTGCGAGGCGGGAAATCTGCCGTCGATTAAAACCGCTTTGCGCAGCGGATTCAGACCGACGGCAACCCGTCTTTCGGCGCAAAAACAAAAGCCCGACGCATTTTAAGCGGCGGTCGGGGGAATTTCGCGTCAAAAAAACCCGCCTGTCCCAAGCGTTGGTCGCTGTCTGCGGGTCAGTACGGGCGAAGTTAAATATCCTTTATTCCGAGCAGATAATCCGCCGACACGTCGAAAATTACGCACAGCTTTCTGATTGACGAAATGGACGGTTCTGTTCTGCCCTGTTCCCAAGACGCGTAACAGTTGGGAGAAACGCCCAAACGGCTGCTGACTTCTTTTTGTTTCAATTCTGAGAGTTTTCGGATTTCTTTCAATGTTTCAGAAAAATTTTCCTGTTCTATTCTCATGCAATAAATTTTACACAAGTCGAAAAAATAAACGCACTTTTACCCAAAATGAGTAGCGGTAAGAACAAAATTCGATGTAAAATGTAATTATACGCGCAATATGTTTAGAATAGTCCGTCGCCTTAGAGCCGCGCGCGATTGACTTTTCCGAGCGATTGTGGTAATTTATTTAACACTTTCTGCAATGACGCCAATGTTCGAGAGTTCCCCGTTTTATTGACTTTTTAGGACATTTACCAACAAAACAGTATGAAATATGTGCTTTTTTCTCTTTCTTGCAACGAAATTCGACAAAAAACGAGAAAATTGTACAAATTTAGCGTTTTATTTTGTACAATAACGGTAGACAAGCGCAAATCGTATGTGTTATACTTTATCACAAGGAGGCCGATAGAATTGAAAATAGCTTTAATCGGTGAGGATACGGAAAGCAAAGCCAAAATCAGGGAATATTTTGCTCAAAACAATGATTATGAATTTGTGTTTGACGAAGCGGACGGCTACAAGGCGTTGCAATATTTCGACGAAAACGACGTCGACGTGGTGATAACGCCCATTATGCTGCCCGAATTGAATGCGTTCGACTTGATGGAGCATTTCAGAAACAAAAAATCCATGAAGTTTCTGATTTTGTCGGAATTGAAGTCGGAGGCTTTTATGATGAGATGTCTGACAAGCGGAGCGGCGGGATATTTGTTGAAGCCGGTCAACTGCGCGGTGCTCGCCGAAAAGCTGCAAAATCTTCAATCGGCAAAAACAACCTTTACGACTACGGGCAAGCCGTCCAATCTCGGCAAAACTTTGGACGAAAAGATTTCAAACATTTTCATAACCGTAGGCATACCCGCGCATATCAAGGGTTATCAGTATCTGCGCGACGGCATCAAGTTGGTTGTCGAAAACTCGCAGAAAATCAACAGCATAACAAAATGTCTCTATCCCGAGATTGCCAAACGCTTCGGCACCACGTCAAGCAAGGTGGAAAGGGCAATCAGGCACGCAATCGAGGTCGCCTGGAACAGAGGCAAAATAGAAAACATCAACAATTTGTTCGGCACCAAAATTTATACCGCCAACGAAAAACCGACCAACGGCGAGTTTATTGCGCTGATAGCGGACAAAATGCTGCTGGACGAAACCTGATTAGAATTAAGTTCCCCGAAAAGACAGGCTGTTTGCCTGTCTTTTTTGTTATATGAATAAAATTCATGAAATTTCACAAAAATCGGGGTTAAAAATGCTTGACAAGTGCAGGGGGGGGGGGGTTG
>ERZ1673695.185-NODE-185-length-110773-cov-122.546108_pt1 | contig 110773 bp, 119 predicted proteins | sample MGYA00580225_ERZ1673695 | MGnify/ENA primary metagenome ERZ1673695 (study PRJEB41218, sample SAMN15661739) | gut metagenome | host: Homo sapiens | place: Canada: London | collected 2015-08-20/2019-03-30 | study: EMG produced TPA metagenomics assembly of... | reverse complement strand
CCATCGGGGCCCCCGGGTGGCCGGATTTGGCTTTCTGTACAGCGTCCATGCTCAGGGCGCGCAGCGCGTTGGCGCATTGGCGGCGAGTGGTATTTGTCGTTTTCATCAGTCTTTATCCCCGCGGATTACAACATCTGCTGAATCTGTTGTTCCAGTTTCACCTGATCGACAGCAAACAGTCGGATCCCTTCCGCTAGTTTTTCCACTGCCATGGGATCCTGATGATGCTGCCAGAGGAACTCCGCCTGCGTCATTGGGCTGGGACGGGTTTCCGTCACGCAGCCGGGGGTCAACTGGCGGGTCAACACTCCTTCGCTGGCCGCCAGCTCGTCCAGCAGTGCCGGAGAGATAGTCAGGCGATCGCAGCCCGCCAGCGCCTGGATCTGCTCAATACGACGGAAGCTGGCACCCATTACCACCGTGTCATAGCCATGAGATTTGTAATACTGATAAATCTGGCGCACAGAGACCACGCCCGGATCGCTGTCCACCTGATAGGCTGACTGCGGCTGGTGCTTCTGATACCAGTCGTAGATGCGGCCCACAAAGGGCGAGATGAGAAAGACGCCCGCTTCGGCGCACGCCCGGGCCTGAGCGAAAGAGAACAGCAGCGTCAGGTTGCAGTTTATACCGCTCTGCTCCAACTCTTCGGCAGCGCGAATGCCCTCCCAGGTGGCGGCGAGCTTAATTAGAATCCGCTCGGGACCAATGCCATTTTTTTCATATAACTGGATGAGCTTGCGCGCCTTCGCGACGCACATCCCGCGATCCCAGGCAAAGCGAGCATCCACTTCGGTGGAGATACGCCCGGGCACATGGCGCAGCACCTCGCTGCCGATATCCACTGCCACCTGATCGCAGGCGTTAATCAATTGCGTTTCTGCGCTGCCTCCCTGGCGGCGTGCCTTGCCAATCGCATCGGCAATCAGCGGCTGATACTGCGGCAGCTGCGCGGCCTTCAGCACCAGCGAGGGGTTGGTGGTCGCATCCTGGGGTGCAAACTTTTTAATCGATTCAATATCGCCGGTATCAGCAACAACCGTGGTGTATTTTTTCAGTTCGTCTAACTGGCTCATCATCTGTTCCTTATCTTACGACTGCGGAGATTAATCTCTGGCATGCTGGTGTTCGTAATAATCAATACGTTCCACTTTGGGCGCGGATCCGCCGCCTTCATATTCGGACTCAAGCCACGCCTGAATAATTTTTTTGCCCAGCTCAGCGCCAATCACCCGCGCGCCGAGGGTAATAATCTGCGCGTTGTTACTTTTACGCGCTCGCTCGGCGGAGAAGGTATCGTGACACTGTGCGGCGCGGACCCCAGGGACTTTATTGGCCACAATACTCATCCCAATGCCGGTACCGCAGATCAGGATCCCACGCTCGTGTTCGCCCTGTTTAATCGACATCGCCACCGCATGGGCAACATCCGGATAAACGGTACTCCCCTGGCGTTTATCGCTGCTGTAATCCGCGACGTTAATTCCCAACCCATTCAAATAAGCGACGATGGCATCGCGAAAAGCATAGGCGGCATCATCCGCACCAATAGCGATTGTTTTCATGGTTATTTCCTTAATTTAACAGTACGTCTTAATGACAATTCGGGTAAAACGAAATTTGGTCGCCAGGCTGAATAATTTGTGGTGGTTCGCCGTAAAGGTGTACCGTCCCGGGTAATTCAGCGATATCTGCGCCATCAAAATTTAGCGTGATATGGCCAAGCTGTCGTAAATTTGCCGTTGCCACACGGCCTACCGCGGTCACCCGATAATTTTTATCATTTAATTTCATTTGCTGACCAGGCGATAACTCGGCGGTCAGTTCGCTGGCCTGGTGTACAGCGCAATAACTCGCAATATCGTCGGGAACGGCATCGGAGAATAAAATAAGCCGCAGCTCCTGCAAAGAACACTCAACATATTCCCCGACGGCGGTAATCCGTAATGAATACAACGGCACGCTCATACTATTTGTGTCCTTTGGCGGCAGGGGAAGATAATGTCACGCTCTCTTCACTTTTCACCTCTTTCAGCGGTTCAGCGGCTGGCGCACGCTTTTTCAGCCGTTTATCAAACCAGGCGACCAGTATCGGCGCGGTGATCATGGTGATAATGCTCGCCGTCGCCAGCTGCGCGGTGGCGGCATCCACGTACATCGCCAGCGAATGATCCGCCTGGGCAACCATCGCCGGCGTCAGCGCCGAGCTGGCGGCGGTGGTTCCCAGCGCGGCGCCCAGCGCGCTTTTCTTCTTCAAAAACAGGTTGTAGATAAAGTAGAACACAATCCCGGTTAGCGCGGAGATAATCCCCAACAGGATCCCGGACAGCCCGGCGGTGAACACCGTATTGATACTGGAGTTGGCGCCGATGGCGAACGACATAATAATGATCACCAGCGGCTGCGCCGCAGCGCATAACTGTTTAAAGCGTTCGTCCAGATTGCCCCACAGCATGCCAATCAGCAGTGGGATCAGCATCGACAGCAGCGCGGCGAAGGGAATATTGGCCAGGCCGCTGACGCCCAGCACCATCATTGTAACAAACGGACCATCCTTGATGCAGAATACGGAGATCGCCCCGGCATCACTGGCATCGCCATAGTTGCTGCACAATGCGATATAGAGGGAGCTGTTCGAGCTGGTCAGGCAGGCAATCAGCGCCAGGGTCGATATTCCGAGAAAACCGCTCGGGCCAAACAACGTTCCCGCAACCCATACCGCCAGTGCCCCGGCCAGACATTTGAGAAACAGCAGCACGGCGCCTTTATAGAGCGGCAACCCGGCCTGACGGATATTGATCGAGGTTCCGCAAATGAGCAAAAATATGCCCATCATGGCGCTGGAACCGACTTTAAATAAGGCGGTGGTCGGGCCGCCAATGCTGAGCACCTGGGGCGCGAAAGTATTAATTAATATAGCCACCAGCAGTGGAATAATAATTAACCCACCGGGCACCTTATTCATTTTTTCAAGTATATTAATATTCATAGGGTAACTCTTAAATTAAGATTTAACAGAGATAACGACGCAATACTACCCTGACGACCATTACGTCGTTTATTAGTTATTAGATTACTGGGTTATTGCTGTGCTTCCTGATAAACTCGGTCAACAATGATGCTAATAATATCTTCCGGTCCGGTTAACCCTCCTTTCCCGACGCAAATTAAGCCGGCATAATCGCCGCCAATGATCCGCACCATATCGGTTTGCGGGATGACATAGTCAATCATTTCTATTCCGGTGGCGCCCAGCTCTTTTAGTACATTGACCATGGTGTCACCACCGGTCATATACAATCCTTTAATTTCACCCGACGCACAGTTAAGCACCTCGCGCACAATACTGCCCAATCCGTGGTTAATATTTTGCGCAGCCTCACCGTGGGCCAGACCAAATCGCTGCTCCTCTTCCTGAAGGTTTAGCAACCGCCCGGTCAAGGCGGACTCAAAAACAAAGAGCGCGTTGTGCTGCGCCGGAACGCACTGTCGGGCATGCTGCACCACGCGATTGACTTCAATCTCAGCGGCGTTTTTCCGGTCAACCAACAGCTCGGCATCCACCGGGATATGGCAGACCCGGGCATCATTAGCGATCAAATACTGGAGCTGTTTTTTGGTTACTGGCGTTGCGCTGCCGGCAACGATCAAAATCGAGCCGCGCTGGCCGTCCGCTGTCAGGCTCGCGGGCGCGCTGCTCCGCGCTTCGCGCATCAGGCCGCTACGAACCGCCAGCCGTTCGGTAAAGGGCCCCGGATCGACGGCCAGCACGTTCCAGTTCAGGGCCACTACCGCCCCGGCGATGGCATCGACATCGTCGATGGTTATCGCATCGACCACTATCACCCGCACGCCGCGCTGTTGTTGTTCCTGTAAATCCTGCTGGATTTGCCCTTCGCCTTTCATCACCGATGTCAGCGCGATATGCCCGACCTGATGATGGGTCTGCGCCGCCAACAGTCCCGGCACCCACGACTCGGTGACCGGGGTACGTACATCGCGAGCCACATCGGTCCGCGACAGGGCTACCGAATCAATCACCGAGTAACCGCCGACGAGAATACGCCGTGACTGCGGCATCGCCGGCACCACAACCGCCACCGTCTCCTGCGGCAGTTGTTCCAGCATGGCGTCGATTTCAAATCCGATGCCGCCGCGCAGCGTGGTATCAATCCGCTTGGTGAAGTAATGCGCGCCGCGAGCCTGCAGCTGTTTCACCGCAGCGCGCACTTTGTGCTGGGCCTCCGCTTTCGGCAATGGGCGGCTGTCGCTGCTGACCACCATCGCCGGATACTCTACCTCATTGCGGGCGAAGGATTCGGTATCGAAAAACGCGGCGGTTTTTAAACCACTGCGCGCCAGCAGCACCCCGACGGTAGTTGCCCCGGTCAGATCGTCAGCCACGATCCCAAGCTTTCCGCCTTCCCCTTGCGGCCAGACCATCTCAATGCAGGCTGGCGTCACGCCGGAGACGTAGATCCCTTCGTGTATAAATTCCGCCAGCGGGCCGCTTTTACCGGTGGGATGCAGGTTAATGGTGGGAATTCCCCGCTTCGGATAGAGTCCGCAGCGCAACGTGCCGCCGCAGTCGATGACCATTAAACCAATCTCTTCCGCCGGCGGTTCGCCATTCTTGAATACATCAATGGAAGGCCAGCCGGTCAGTTCGCTCAGGCGGTCGACGACCGGGGGACGGATCCCCCCGGTGATGTACGCAATCTTTTTCCCCTGACCTGGCGTGATAGTCAGCGGCCCGCCCCAGCCCTTACAGCCCTTGCTAATCAACAGATGTTTTTCCATTTCTCTGTCCTCGTGATTCGCATGAACCTCAGCGATTATTGATGCTTCATTTTCCAGTAACGGGCCGCCACCAGCGTCGACTCCAGCATACTGACGGTACCCGCCTTACCGGTACCGGCGATATCAAACGCCGTCCCATGGTCGACGGAGCTGCGCATAAACGGCAGGCCGAAGGTAATGGTGATCGAACGTTCAAAGTCGAGGGTTTTGCAGGCAATATGCCCCTGATCGTGATACAGCGAGAGAATGGCGTCGTAGCGCCCCTGTTTGCCGAGATGGAACACGGAATCGGCCGGAACCGGCCCGATAGCGTTGATCCCCATCTCCTGGGCCGCTTTCACCGCCGGGATCAGATTGTCAGCCTCTTCGTGACCAAACAGACCATTGTCGGAACCATGCGGGTTCAGGGCGGCCACGGCAATGCGCGGATTTTTGATGTTCAGGGCGGTAAATTCATGGTGGATCTGCTGAACGCAGGCCAGCACTCGCGCTTTGTTGGCATAGTCACAGGCTGCTTTTAGCGCCATATGACGGCTCACGAAGAAGACGCGCAGGTTGTGGACGTGGAACATGGTCAGACCGTAATCAGATTGGGTTTCCACCTGATAGATTTCGGTATGGCCCGGGAGCTTACATCCTGCCAGCTTGATGGCTTCCTTATGAATTGGTGCAGTAGAGACCACGTCGATCAGCCCCGCTTTACCCAGCTCGATCGACTTCATCACATAGTCCAGCGACATTTGCCCCGCCAGTTTCTGCACCTTGCCCCATTCGATACTGTCGCAATCGTAGTCGCCAGTTTCCAGAACATCCAACGTCCCCCAGCTGAAACGGGCCTCCTGCGGATGGGCAATTTTATGGATAGCAAAATCGCAGCCCATGATTTTCATCGCCCGGCTGATAATCGGTACCGAGCCGATCAGGAACGGTTTGCACTCGTCATACACGCTTTTGTCCATCATGGTGGCCACGGTGATCTCCGGGCCGATCCCTGCCGGATCGCCAATGGTAATCGCCACAACGGGTTTTTTCTCTGCTGACATCATGCGCCTCTCATTTTTTCAGTTGATTGTTCATATGTTCAATGCCAAATCATATGCTCAAAACATTACCTGATGAATGAGCCGCCATGAGTGATGAAGATCACATAAAAAAATTCATAGATTTTTTTCATCGAAAAATGTGATCTAACATATGTTCATGCAGTGATAAAAAGTTCAACCTCAATACAGGGTATGGCCCAGTTTCTGGCAAGTATTTGATTTTATTAAGAGGAGAAGCAATGATGACCCCGATATGGTTAGGAACCAGCTGGAAAATGAACAAGCCGCTGTCGCAGGCCATGGCCTGGTGCGAAACGCTGGCAGCGCGGATGCCGGAGGGCTGTCACCCTGCTATTCAGCCCTTCGTCATTCCCCCCTTCACCGCGATCCAACCCGTCAGCCATTTTCTGCAAACGCATCAGTTACCGCTTCTGACCGGCGCGCAGAATATGCATGAAGCGGATCAGGGCGCCTGGACCGGGGAAATCTCGGCGGCCATGTTGGCAGAAACCGGCGCCACGCTTGTTGAGCTGGGACATTCAGAACGACGTGCCGCCTTTAATGAAAGCGATGCCGCGATTAATCGAAAAGTGCATAGCGCCTTAGGTCATGGCCTGCGCCCGCTGATCTGTATTGGCGATAGCGCCGAGGAGAAACGCTGGCAGGTGTCGCGTGAAAGCGTGGTGCGGCAGATGAAGATCGCCCTGTATGGCCTGAGCCACCAGCAGGCGCTGCGGACCCTGATTGCGTATGAACCGGTGTGGGCCATTGGCGAACATGGTATGCCCGCCTCACCGCAGGAGGCGGGCGTCATACATCAGGCGCTACGTCAGGCGCTTTGCGAGCGGTTTGGTCACGAGACGGGAACCCGTATCCCGCTGCTCTATGGCGGCAGCGTAACGCTGCAAAACGCGGTGGAATTGCTGCGCCAGCAGGAGATCAATGGGTTGTTTATCGGCCGCGCGGCCTGGGACGCGCAAGGCTATTGCGACATTGTTCAACGCGTTACACAGGAATTTATTTTGCAGGCGCAGTAATATAAAAGGGACACCAGAGATGGAAATTCCAGGCCATGATTGAACAAGACTCAGATTACGCCCTGCTCACTGAAATTGCGGTGGCTTATTACGATCAGGAACAAACGCAGGAAGAGATCGCCAAACGATTCGGCATTTCGCGTATCAAAGTCGGGCGCCTGCTGAAAAAAGCGCGCCAGGAAGGGATTGTTGAGATCAGCGTCAAATACCATCCGGTCTTCAGCTCCCAGATTGAGCAGCAGTTTATTTCGCACTTTGGCATTAAGCGCGCGCTAATTGCCCTGGATCACCATGATGAAGATGAACAGCGCCAGCAGGTGGCGGCCCTGGTCAGTAACTACCTTGCCGGGGTGTTAAAAAACGATATGACCGTCACCGTTGGTCAGGGGCGCAATGTGGCCGCGGTGGCGAATCACGTTGGCGTGTTTCCTGAGCGCCACTGCCGCTTTATCTGCGGCATCGGCGGAACCAAGCGTGACAATCAGCTGATTGACGCCGACCACATCAGCCGGAATCTGGCGCGCAAATTTAACGGCTTCAGCGAAACGCTTTACGCCCCGGCCTATGTGGAAACCCCGGAGCTGCGCGCGGCCTTTATGCAAAACCGCCTGATTAAGGCCACGCTCGAACAGGCCAGCAAAGCTGACGTGGCGATCATCGGCCTCGGCGATATGAATGAAAACAGCTTTATGGTGCAGCTCGGCTGGTTTACGCCGCAGGAAATTGCCACCGCGCGTCAGGAACAGGGGGTGGTGGGCGATCTGGCGGGGTACAGCTTTTTCAATATTCAGGGCAAACCCGTCGATACGGTGATGAATGACCGGGTCATTGGCTTAAGTCTCGAACAGCTGCGGGCCATTCCCTGCGTCATCGCTATCGCCTCCGAAAGTACGAAAGCGACGGCGATCCTGGGGGCATTACGCACCGGGGTTATCGATGTGCTGGCTACCAGCGCCTCGAACGCCCGTTCGGTCATTAATATGCAAAAGGCGCTATAAATAAGCCACGGCGCAGGCGGCGGATCAGCGTTGACCGCCGTCGCGCTGGCCTTTGCCCTTCCCTTTTTCGGCTCGCCGCTGCACAAAATCTTCAATGATGCCGACAACCCAGTTGAGAGGTTTCCACAGCACCACCAGCAGCAGCAACGGGCCGTATATTCGCACACCGCCCGTCGCGACCTGACCGGTCAACAGCAGGGCTAAGATATCCAGCAGCAGGCACAATGCGCTGCCAGTGCCGAGGAACAGACATAGCAGGAAGAGGATCGGTCGGCTATCGGCGTGTAGCGGTAAAGCGCGCTGGCTCCAGACGCCAACGATAATGGCCGCGATCAACATGATCGCTTCGATAACCAGCGGATTATGCATGGTCTGACTCCTGTCATGACGTGACATCCTTGTCAGCAGCGCTGCCGGCGGCCGTGGGCTGCGCCCTGGCTACCGGCAGGCGGCTTCAGTTTACAGCGCGTTTTCCTGTAGCAGCTTATCGATAAAGGCGGGTACCACTTCGCTTGCCAGCCCGTAGTGCTTCTCGGCAAACTCGCTGCCCACCTGGCTGGGCTCCAGGTTCAGTTCAACGGTATGGGCGCCGTGCAGTCGCGCCTCGTGCACAAAGCCAGCCGCCGGATAGACATGGCCGGAGGTGCCGATGGCGATAAAAATATCTGCGTCGGCCAGCGCGCTGTAGATCTCATCCATCCCCAGCGGCATTTCGCCAAACCAGACCACATGCGGACGCAGCGCCGCCGGGAACTGGCAGCAGTGGCACTTGTCCTCGGCGGTGACGTCGCCGGTCCACTCCAGCACCTGGCCGCTCCACGAACAGCGCACCTTTAGCAGCTCGCCGTGCATATGGATCACCCGGCGGTTGCCGGCGCGCTCGTGCAGATTATCAATATTCTGGGTGACCAGCAGAAAATGGTCGCCCAGCAGATCCTCCAGACGCGCCAGCGCCAGATGCGCCGCGTTCGGCGCGATTTCCGGACTCTGCAGCTGACGACGACGGGCGTTGTAGAACGCCTGCACCAGCGCCGGATCGCGGGCGAAGCCTTCCGGCGTCGCCACATCTTCCACCCGATGCTCTTCCCACAGGCCATCGGCCGCGCGGAAGGTTTTGATCCCCGACTCTGCCGAGATGCCCGCGCCGGTTAACACCACCACTCTCGGTTTTGCCATCGCTTCAGGCTTCATCCTGTCCTCCCTAAAGAAAATCCGCTGACGCAGACGGTCACGCAACCGACGTTTATTGCGACGAAAACGGCTCAATCGATGTAAACGGCGCGACTGCATAGCTACCTCTGTGATTAATGGGTCAGGTGAAGGAAGGCCGCACCGCGCATTCCCCCGGCATCGCCGTGGCGCGCGCGCTCAATGCGCGGAACCCTGGCGACCGGCAGAAGATGGCGCGGCAATCGTTGCGCCAGCCCTTCGCTAATGGCCGTAAAGTTAGATAATCCACCGCCGAGCACCAGCAAATCCGGGTCGACAATGGTCAGTATATTCCCCAGACACACCGCCAGCAGATCGAGATAGCGCTCAACGTGCGCCTGCGCGCGCGGATCGTGCTGCTGCCACTGCGCCACAATCTCCGGCGAGGAGAGCGGTTGCTGATAAAAATGTTCGTACAGCCAGGCGAAACCGCGACCGGAGAGATAATTTTCAATACAGCCCAGCTGGCCGCAGCCGCAGCGCAGCAGCGGAAAATCGCGCCCAACCACCTCCAGGGCATCCACCGGCAGGCGAATATGACCGAACTCGCCGGTGATATAGCTATGTCCGGTAATCGATTTACCGTTCAACACCAGGCCGCCGCCCACGCCGGTGCCGAGGATCAATCCCATCACCAGCGGGTATTGCGTAAACTCATCGTCCCACGCTTCCGACAGCGCGAAACAGTTGGCGTCATTATCGAGACGCACATCGCGCCCCAACCGCGCGCTGAGGTCAGCGCGCAGCGGCCGGCCGCTGGCGGCTGGCACGTTAGCGGCATACAGCGTGCCGTCCGCCGTTTCCGGCATTCCCGGAATACCGATCCCGACCGAACCCTGCTGGTCGAAGCGCTCATCGGCCTCGCGGACCAGCGCCTCTACCGCCTGGAGAAAATCCTCATAACTACTTTTCGGCGTAGCGACGCGTTTTTCCCACTGCAGTCGCCGCTCCTGATTAAATACGCCCAGCGCTATCTTGCTGCCGCCAATGTCAAATCCATAATACATTTCAGCAATTCCTCTTGTGTCGTCAGCCAGGCCGACGATGACGATAAATTACTGGCCACTCAGCACCCTCGCCGGGTCGATGCGGCTGGCGCGGCGGGCGGGATACCAGCTGGCCAGCAAACTCAGCAACAGTGCTGTCACCAGCACATAAAAGACGTCCAGCCAGTGCAATTCTGACGGCAGGAAGTCAATAAAATAGATGTCGCCGGAGAGGAATTTATGCCCAATCAGGTATTCGATGCCGTTGATGATCGACGTCAGGTTCAACGCGCAGATCACGCCGATCACCACCCCAAACAGGCTGCCTACCGATCCGGCTAATAAACCATACCACACGAAAATCGCGCGAATTAAGCCGTCTTTTGCGCCAAGCGTGCGCAGCACCGCAATATCGCCGCTTTTGTCTTTGACCGCCATCACCAGCGTCGAGACGATGTTAAAGCAGGCCACGCCGATCACCAGCACCATCGCCAGGTACATAATGGCGCGGATCATCTGGATGTCGCGATACATATAGCCATAGGTGCCGATCCAGCTCTTGATGTAGACGTAGCTGTTGGTCACCTCGCCGGCGTCGCGTACCAGCTTGTTAGCATGGAAAACGTCGGTGACCTTGATGGCGATGCCGGTCACGCTGCTGCCCATCTCCAGATACTGCTGCGCATCCTGCATCGGGATCATGGCAAAACTATGATCGAGCTGGCCGCTCAGCTGTAAAATTCCGGTCACATGCAGCCTGACGCGTTTTGGCTGCAGCAGCTGATGGTCGGCGTCGGCATTAGGGATCATGATCGACACCCAGTCCCCCTGCTTCACGTGCAGGGCATCGGCGACTCCTTTACCCAGAATCACCTGCTGTTCGCCAGCCTTGAATCCGGCCCACGCGTTATTCTGCACAAAGGTAGGCAGCGCGCTGAGCTGGCTCTCCTGCTGCGGGTCGACGCCTTTCACCTGGATGGCGCGCATATTGCTGCCGCTCTCCACCAGACCGGTGAAGTTAATATAGGGCGCTGCCGCGACAATCCCCTTCACCTTCTGCACCTTCGCCAGCGCTTCCTGCCAGTTATTCCACGGCTGATTCACGGGTTCGATCTCGCCATGCGGTACCACCGCCAGCACGCGGTTATTCAGCTCGCGCTCAAAGCCGTTCATCGCGCTGAGGCCGACGATCAGCACCGCCACCCCCAGCGCAATGCCGATGGTGGAGATCACCGAGATCAGCGACACCATGCCGCCGCGCCGCCGGCCGCGGCTGAAACGCAATGCAATCAGTAACGATAACGGAGACGCCATTACTCGGCCCCCATCAGGGTCAGGTCGGCGGTCAGACGGCCATCGCGCATCTCCAGCTGGCGGCTCATGCGCTTCGCCAGCTGCAGGTCGTGGGTCACCACCAGAAACGCGGTGCGCTGCGCGACGTTCAGTTCGCCCAGCAGCTGGAAGATGCTGTCGGCGTTGCGAGCGTCGAGGTTACCGGTTGGCTCGTCCGCCAGCACCAGCCGCGGTTTATTCACCAGCGCGCGGGCAATCGCCACCCGCTGGCGCTCGCCGCCGGAGAGCTCCGACGGACGGTGATGGCTGCGGTGTTCAAGCCCGACCGCCTGCAGCATCGCTTTCGCCTGGCGTTCAATATCCGCCGGCTTCTTTTTGCCAATCAGCAGCGGCATCGCCACGTTTTCCAGTGCGCTAAAGTCCGGCAGCAGATGGTGGAACTGATAGATAAAGCCCAGCTCGCGGTTACGCAGGTCGGCGCGCGCGGCGGTGGACAGCTTGCTCATCGGCTGACCGGAGAAAATCACGTCGCCAGAGGTGGGCGTATCCAGGCCGCCGAGCAGATGCAGCAGCGTACTTTTGCCAGAGCCGGAGGTGCCGACGATAGCCATCATCTCGCCTTCACCAATGCTGAAGCTGACATTGTGCAGGACATCGGTTTGCACATTGCCTTCCTGATAGCGTTTGCACAGGTTGTCGCATTGCAGCAGGATCTTATTCATAACGTAAAGCCTCAGCGGGTTGGGTGGCGGCAGCGCGCCAGGAAGGGTACAACGTAGACAACAGGGCCAGCACCATCGCCACCAGGGCGATAACAATGACCTGCAGCGGCTCAATCGCCACCGGCAGCGCCGCGCCGTCAAGGAAGGCGCCGATGATCGGCATTAAATTATTCAGCTGGCAGGCCAACAGGGCGCCAAGCACCGCTCCCAGCAGCGCGCCGACGATCCCGGCGCTGGCCCCCTGCACCATAAAGACGGCCATAATCTGCCGCGGCGTCAGCCCCTGGGTCTGGAGGATCGCCACTTCGCCCTGCTTCTCCATCACCATCATCCCCAGCGAGGTAATAATGTTGAAGGCCGCGACGGCGACGATCAGGCTCAGCAGCAAGCCCATCATATTTTTCTCCATGCGCACCGCCTGGAACAGTTCGCCCTTGCGCTCGCGCCAGTCCTGCCACTGAGTTCCCGGCGGCAGCGTCTGCTGACTCAGGGTGTCGACCTGCAGCGGTTTATCCAGCCACAGGCGCCAGCCGGTGATATTCCCCAGCGGATAGCGCATCAGACGGGAGGCGTCGTCGATGTTGGTCAGCATCTGATAGCCATCGACTTCGCTGTTGGCGGCGAAGGTGCCGATGACCGTGAACAGACGCTGGCTCGGCACGCGGCCCATCGGCGTAAACTGACTCGCGGAAGGAACCATCACGCGAATTTTATCGCCGCGATTAACCCCCAGCTGGCCCGCCAGCTGCTCGCCGAGAATAACGTTATATTTGCCCGCCTGCAGATCGCTCTGTTTGACGTTCACCAGGTATGGAGTCAGGGGATCGTTCTGCGCCGGATCAATGCCCAGCATAACCCCGACCGCCACGCTGCGCGCACTCTGCAGCACCACGTCGCCGGTGGTGATCGGCGCTACGCGGGTTACCCCATTAAGTTTCGCTTCGCGCTCCGGCAGTTGCTGAGGGTTCACCGACCCCTGTTTGGCGCTAAGAATGGCCTGTGGCATCAGCCCCAGGATGTTGTTTTGCAGCTCGCGTTCAAAGCCGTTCATCACCGACAGGACTGTCACCAGCGCCATTACGCCAAGCGTAATACCGATAGTTGAGAGCCAGGAGACGAAACGACCGAAGCGGTCGGCTGCGCGCCCGCGCATATAGCGTAGGCCGATAAAGAGTGCGGCAGGTTGGTACATGTCATCCATCTGGTTGCTGATAGCCGATGCCCGAGTATATAAGCGATTAGGTGTAGCGCGGCATTTTTTTTTGCATGAAAAAGCATAAAAAAATGCACTGCGAGTAATTTTGATTACGCACAGTGCAAAAGAAATCGCATAAATAATCTACGGACCTAATCCAGTTAAGAAAGAAGATCGAACTGTGCAATCATATCGGCATCACTCAGCGCCGAATCGAACAGTACGGCTTTCTGCAACCAGCCGCCCCAGAAGCCAGAGTTTGACACCGTAGAGCCAGAAACCGAGCTGTTTCTGCCCAGCATGACGTAATCAAATGCCGGACATCCGGTCAGCAGAGTTTCCGGGTTATCAGTTATTCCGGAATAGACCTTGAGAACGCCGTTGTTCAGGGTGATCATCAGCGCATATTCGCCATACTGTGAAAACATTTTCCCTGTAAACGGAATGCCCGCCAGCGTGCTACCGGCGTTAATGTTATGCGCAGCCAGGGACTGGAACGCATTGGAGCTGTCAGCCGCGCCCAGTCCGAAACCAACGTATTTCAGTGCCGTGTTATTCAGCAGAGAGAACAGGATATTGCCACCGGCATTGCCGAGTGCCGCCGGTGTCATTATCCCCTTCACAAACACCGAGAAGTTTGATTTCACGCCCGCAGGAATATCCAGCAGACGGGTGGCGTCTGCCTGGCGGTTCGCGCTGGCAGTGCCACCTACCGCGCCATCAGGAAAGAACGCGGAGCTGGCGTGATAGGTATTCTTCTCGATCTGCATCAGACTGACCTGCATGGTCCGCCCGGTTCCGACGTAGGCGACATCCGGCTCTGCCAGCGGATCGTTAATCAGGCTGTATTTAACCGAGCCGACAGTATTCCCGCTTCCTTTCACACACAACACACACCGGGCGCTTTCATTGAATCCCTGAAAGATGTTGGCCCTGACGGCAAGACGGCCCATTTTGGTTACCTTCTGATTGCGTACGTCAAAGTTAGCGAACGCCTGAGCCCCGGCGCCTAAAACCTGAATCTGCAGGTACTGTGCTGACCCGGCTTTAGCAAACAGGGACACCACGTTATACAGGGTCGGATCAATCGTGCTCTGGTTATCCATGAGCACATGCGCTTCATTCATGGTGCTTTCGGTCAGGGTACACCACCCGGCCGCTGGCGCGGATACCGTCAGGCCCGACGGCACATAGTTCGCGGCGGTCTGATCGAGCGCACTCAGTGCATAGTTCGTCGCCGAGTTCTCCACCCGCATACCAAGAATCTTTCTGGTCGCCGGATGGCGATCGATACGTGGTGTATTGATGGCAGCATATTCGAGATTCCCGGCAGCACTGATGAAGGATGCCAGCGTGGTACGGGTGAAAGAGATGGCCGTGGCGTAATTACGGTTCTTCGAGAAATTCGAATCCGGCTTGCTGACAAAGAGGCTGTTCACCAGGTCGGCATAGTAAACGCCCCCTCGCGGCATCGGAGCCGTCAGCGGCGGCAGGTCAGCGATATCACCCTGATAAATCATATTGGATACGGTTTTTAAAGACATAATTACTCCAGTCCTGGGTTGCGGCCGTAAGTGACATTAGTCAGTGTGCCGGTGAGATTGATGGGGTTGCTGTTGGTATCGGTGTACTGGTTTTCGGCGATGTCAAAATGGCTGATAGTCCCTGCGCCGGTAATCGCTGCAGCGCCATTCTGCGAACGCAGCTTACAGCCATGAATCGAGCCCCGCGTGATATTGCCGTCCAGCTTAAACGCGGTATCGCCGCCATTTCGCAGCATGCGAAGATTCGTGAAGTCGAGGTCGGTAAAGGTGCCGCTGGCAACATTCACCGGATAACGACCGTTATTTTTGATGTCCATATTGTCGAAGCGAACATCCGCCAGGGTGTTAGCGCCAGCCTCGATTAAAATCGCATCCTGGGCGTTATCGTTGATGTGCATGTCGGAGAATGAATAGCCGCCATCGGCCTGTATTTTGGTCGAGTCATAATGGAGCCCGGTCACCCCGTTACGCTCTGCCTGACAGTTCAGCATCAGCCCGTTCTTACCCGGGCGGGGAGCGATACCGTTGTTAGCCAGCGTTCCTGCATCAATGCTGATACCGGTTTTGAGGTTGTCATTGAACTGGCCGTTGACCACCACCAGTCCGGATGCGCCACAGTCGCCGAAGCCATGCCCGTTTCCGGTACACACGGCATCGGATACGATAATCTGCCGGGAAACGTAAGGCTGACCGGGCCCTGACAGGCGCTGCTGCTCAAAGAAAATGCCGAAGTTTTTGCTGTTGCGGTTAATGGTGCGTGCCACTATCAGGGCTTCGTCCTGCATGGCACCCAGGCCGATCCCGATACCGGAAGCACCGCCGCTGCCGTCAGGTGCCAGGCGTCCGCAGTTATCCGTCTGGCAGTCCAGAACAAAAGACCTGTCAGGATAATCATTACCGATACCGGTGGCCCCGGTATCGTGAACGTTACAGCGCAGGAACATACACTGACGGAAATACTGCAGGTATGTTCCCTTTGCCCCCACGTCATAAGACGGTGAGTGCTGTTCTGACCCGTCAATCTCGACATCAATCAGGTTAAAGTTTTCGAGGTAGATTTCCTGCGGCGAACGGTAATAAAATGCGGCATTTGCCAGCATCGGCATGAATACCGCGCCTGGAACGCAGCGGATCGTCACGTTAGGTTTCGCAGTGATATAGGTATGCAGGCGATACACGCCAGGGCGAAAAACGATTTCGCCACCATATGGCAACTTGCTTACCTGGTTGACTGCGGTCTGCAGCTGCAGGGAGACGGATTCGTTACCGTTCCAGTCAATACCAAAGTCCAGCCAGGCATCAAAAATCGCTTTCGCCTTATACAGCGTGTTAACGCGCTTTTTGAGCGAGTTAAAATGTTCCTCCAGCGATTTTCCACCAAACCCCTTCAGATAATAACTTCCATCCTCATCAGTAAATTCAAGCGCCCGGTTCTGTGCATCCGTCAGGCGGCGAATCTGTGGCGCACCGTCACGCTGGTAGTTCTCCCTGATCCCCTTTATCGACTCCTGAACTGATTTATCAAGACCGGGGATAAACACCTCCCCAAAAGCATCCTGAAAGGAAATCAGACGCCCGTTGAAATCGTACTGATGCGTTATGTCATGTTCATCGTTATTAACAATTGAAGATTCGATGGCTCTGATTTTTTGTGCAACAGAAAAGGGGCCCAGGCCAGCGATATACAAATCACCCAGTTCATCAATAAAAGCGGGTACGTTTGCATTTTTGTCCGTGAACTCATGCAGGTTAGCAGCGCGGTCTTTATGAATTAGCGCATCCAGCTTTCTGAACTTTTCCTGAACTGAAACCGGACCGAGGTTCGCAATAAAAAGCTCACCAAACTCATCGAGAAGAAGATAAACATTGCCATCTTCGTCATAGGCGCTTTTGAGGATCTGAACTGTGTCGTAGTTAATTTGAGTTTTAAGATCTTCAATGGATGCGCTACCAGGTAATCTTGCGACTGCGATCGCCATACCATTTTTATTTAAGTAGTAAATAAATGAGAATTCGGCATCAGGTCCTTGAGAAACACGAAAGATCTCACCGACGGCTGTCTCAGAGAGACCTGCAATTGTTCCATCGGGGTCACCCTCCGTTATATAAAATGTATATTCTCGATAATCCCTTATTGATTCGATTTGAGCTCTCAACCAAGCAGTTCTGTTCGCTAGTTGGGTCGGCGGGATATTTAAAACTCCACCAGGACCAGCTTTAGCCCGATCGGATTCCTCCAACTGATGGATACCAGACTCCCAAGCGAGTATTTCAGGTAAATTAGACATGCTCAGCCTCCAGGTTTGTAAGAACCGGCCAGCTAATATCAGGTGCAAGCGACGTATCTATCCGGTTAAGTAGCACACGATATGCTTGCATAGAAGTAAGTTGGGCTTTTTCTTCATCGGTGGCCATATTAAGAGCCACAGCATCCTGAAGAATGTAAATAGCCGCCGATGCCTGAGTGATCAGCTCTTTTTTCTGCACATCAGCAATGGCAACATCAGCCACATGCTGTGCATCAGCATCCGTTACCCATGCAGAACCGTCCCATTTATCGTATGGAGTAGATGGCACAGAGGTCGTTACAGCGTCGGGAATAGGTCCAGGCTCGGTAATAATGTGGCTGGCCAGCGTCTGAATGTCATAAACAGTGATACCGCGATAATCCTCAGTAACGGACCAGAATAAATTATCGTTAGAACGAACAGCAACCTGACATTCAGTTTGTACTGGCGGTTCTTCAAGACAGGAAAACGCCGGAAGACCAACACCGACATGAATATAAACTCTCTCGGTACCGATAAACTCCCGGGTTGTCATATCAAAATGAAATACCTGAACGGTACCTGCCTGAGTTGCAATTAAATTGCTATCAAATACTGCGCTAATATCGCCAGACATTATGCCGCCCTCACAATATAATGAAATGCCATGTTTTTAACCGTGGTTTCTGCATTACCGGAAGAATCGATGGTTATCGTGTGTCCATGCGGTCCGATATAGACTGTGTGTGAATGCGGCGGTTGCACAGAGGTCCGCCCGAATCCAGTACCGCTGTTGCTGCCGACCTCCTGGTCGCTGCCACCTTGTTTCTGCATCGCGGATCCCCAGCCATGATCATGTTCGTTATCACTGCTGGTTGTTTTTGTGCCCAGGTCAGTCTCTGTCGCCGATGCGCCATGGGTATGCGCTTTATTGCCATCAGCTTCAAGGCTGAGCAACGCACGGCCGGAAACTGGTAGCCCTTTGATTGTCTGGCCGCGCAAATCAGGTAACACGCCGCCGGTATAAACCGCCGCAAGATTTGGATAGGTCGACGCGCTGAATGATGCGCCGTTGCAGATTAAATATCCCGTTGGTGGCGTACTGGTTGGCCATGGCAGTGGTATGCCGTAAGGTACCGACATATTTGAATCCACCATGATTTTATTAATAGCCTGCAATACCTGATTATTACTGTCGCCATCAGGGTTGATACCTGCAGCGGCCAGGATAGACAGCAGTTCACTTTGTACAGACCGGATGGCACCCTGCACATTATTCAGGAACAATGCTCTGACAATTGTTCCCAGCGTCCCCAGCGAGGGGTTCCCGTCACTAAATTCATTATTTGGTGCATCAACCGGAGGCATCAGGCTTTGCATAAAATACTCCGTTAATCGGTTGTCTTTTCTACGTAGCCGGTCATTGGCTGTTCGCCATCCAGCGCAAATGAACCATCCAGATAAAGCGGCCAGGTCATTTCGGCTTCGTAGAGGAAATAACAAAGGGTGTGTGCGGGTTTTAATTCATTGAATGTGGACTCAAGAACTTTATCACCCAGCGTCATGAGCCGTTCGCCAACGCGGGAAGTCCCCGCACGAAAATAATAAAGAGGTACTTCTAACCCATAGACGTTTACCCGCCACGTAAAAATAATATCGTCGATATAGAGCGTATCACCGCAACGACTGGAACCGGCCCTGAAGGGCTGTAATTCATCAATGGTGATGGTGTAGCCAATCCTCCTGGCCATCGTGATGAAATACGGAATACTTAAACCACCAATTTCTGATAACTTAATCAGAACCCGATCGAGGCGCTGCTGATAACTGTCATCCTCATCAGGCGTGACGCCTAAAACACGCTCCCAGTCTGTCAGCAGGTTATCAGCAAAAAAGGGGGCAACAGCGTTCAGTGCATTATTTGCTGATTCATCCGTTGCATCGAATGCGTTACCTTCTGCCGATAACTCAGCTGATAAGGCTGGTTGCTGCGTATCATAGGCAACCGGCGGCAGTAACAGGGATAAGAGGTTCTTCGCATTGCTCATAACTGCGATACCTCGATGCTGCCGACACGGATCCATTCCACGACGGTTTCACTGACATCAGGAAATACGTTCGACGTCGGCGAGACGATGACGCGGTCCACGACACCGGTCACGATAGAAATCAGCATCTCGGCCTGAGAGCGAATAAACGGCTCACCCGGAGGTAATTTATTGATATAGTCGGTCAGCGCGGAAATAATATTTTCACGCGCCACATCAATTGTCACCCCATCAAGCGAAACCTGAATATCCAGGTCTACCGTTTTAATCGTTGGTCCCAGTACCAGGCAGTTCTTTGCTGTTACCGGACGTACATCGTCGATATATGCCTGCGTGGCGGCAATAATTTCGGCTGAAGGTAAGCCGTCGGCCGAGGTAATGACCACGTCAACAGTACCCAGCCCGCGCCGAAGAGGATATACATAAGCGGCCGTGACGCCATCCACGGACATCGCCCAGCGGCGGTAGTCGTACTTATTCCCGCCGGCTGGTGCGCGACGAATAATGTCAAGCAGACGGTCCAGCAGTTCGGTATCCGATTCCTGGTCAGTTCCCCCGGACATAATCCCGATAATAACGGTGCTGTCGAATCCTGTCGGCGTGCTGGTAAACGTGCCTGTTGTGATAGCCGTGGTATTCCCGGCAGCGCCGGCAGTGGAATAGCTTGCCGCTACCATACCATTACCCTCTGCATCGAGCGTGATCGCCGCAGTGGTGGTATACGTCAGGCTACCGCGCGTCACACTGTAGCCGGCCGCTGCCGTCGCGCCGGGTTCGCCGGTGACCGTAAGGGTACCGCTGGCCGTGGTGGCCGACTTGCGATACAAGCCGCGTGTGCGGGCGTGCCATTCGAGAAACTCGGTATCGGCGGTGTCAGGAAATATCTGGCGAACTATCCAGCCCTGATACTGATAAATACCGGTGGCCACGCTGGCTACTGCGCTGGCCCGGATATATAAGTCGCTATCAACGCCGATATCCGCGTCTGTATTCAGGTTTTTAATATCGCGCAGAATATCACTGCGGATATTGTCAAACGTCGGCGTAATAAACGGCATTAAATAACCCTCACAAAATGCTTAAAGGGGACGGTAATACCATCGGCCTGAATAACGGTGATCAATAAAAGGAGCCAGCCCGGCTCCCCCTGAAAGGTTTCTACTGTGATACTTTTTGCCCGGCCATCCGTATCGGCCGTCAGCGGTGCCAGCGCCTCTTCGGCATACTGGCGAGCGAGTTTCTGTACGCGGGTTACATCTTTCTCTCTCCTCAGCAGGTAAAGCTTTGAACCGACATCCGGCTGCGCCCACCACGAGCCGAGCGGGATAGTCAGACGCAGATACACTGCGTTAGCCAGGGTGCTGGTGCTCGTGCCGGCGTAGTCGCCGGTTGTCGGGTCTAATAGTCTGTCCACGCTGCCATGATGGCAGCGTGGTATACACGGATTAAGCTGAAGAGGTTCAGTGGGTTCGGAGGGGGTTACATCTGCTGGTTCGGTTTATCCGTTGTGCCGGCGTCGCCGCCATGTTCGTGGTCATGGTCATCGTAGGTTTCACGCATCGCATCAAGCGTGGATTTACCGTCAGCAAGCTGGTCAGAGGCTTTGAGTAATGGCGTCTCAAATGTTGCGCCGGCGGTGGCGGTGACGCCATAATCCTCTGCTTCCACGGTATATTTTTTTGTCTTCACGTGGTACTCGTCGCACTCCACCTCGACGATTCGGCCCTTTTTGATATGCACAAAAGCGCCTTCGTCAGAGTAGATGGCCACTTCACCGCTTGCCACCTGCAGGCGATATGCGCCATTCTCCGTGGCGATGATGATGGAATGGGACGTCTGGCCGCCGATGGGGAGCACAATACACTGAGTGCCGGCAGGTGGGCAACTGGTAAACCCGAAGTGCTGGAACAGTTCGGCGTCCTGCAGCTTCTCGCCGGCGAGGCCGTTAACCTGCACCTGCTGGATAGTTAAATCGCTTTTAACACGGGTTAAACGCCCCCTGAAAGCGAGCCTGATACCGCGCAGTGCGGAGCGGATACGTTGATCAACCTGGTTCCACATCGACAATCCCCGTTTCCAGTTTTTTCTTTTTCCGTCCCTTACGGGCCTTTTTCTTCTTCGGCCACGCGTCAGGTATCCAGACGCCGTCTTCTTTCAGCCTGAGCGTGGTCACCGCGCCGCCCGGACGTCCGCCGGTGAACTCCCGCCCCATCAAAAAATAAACAGCATCGATGCCGTGCGGCTCGCTGATAACGTGGATGCGCTGCCCGGGCTCCCATAACACGCCATCGCTGGTACGGTGGCCCTGAACCCGGGCAATCAGGCTGTAGCCTTCCAGGCGGGCATCGGCCATCATTTTGCGGGCACGGTAACGAACCTGGTCCAGGTCATCGGCGTCATGCATCACGACCACCTGTGGCCGGTAATACGTGACCGTCGGATCCTCTACGATAAACTGCAGACCGTGCTGTCCGGTCTCGGCGATGCCGGTTTCCATCTCGATCGCGGTATCATCATCTTCTGCCACAGTCGCAGTGGTCACACTGTCAACATCAACTATCCCCAGTTCTTTCTTGTTGTTAGTCGAATGTGCATGCCCCTGCGCCAGCACGGTGAGCCGGGAGAAGCTGCGCTCCATGCTGCTTTCATCGGTGAGGCTGAGCAGGTTATTGCCCTCGCCGGAACGGCGCATCACCAACGTGGCCACCGGCGCAGTGGTGTAATCCGGGCCACCGATAACCAGCGTGCCATCCGGGCGGAACCACGGCCAGAGCCCGCGACCGGCACAGGCCCGCAGCAGGATATCCCAGGCACGCTCGCCCGGTTCGGTGGTGATTTTGTCATTGCGGATCGAGCTCTCGGCGTGCAGCTCGATGTTTTTGATACCCAGCGGCCGCACGACCTGGGCGATGACTTCTTCCAGGCTGGCCTGACGGCTGGTTAGCAAAGGTGATGCGCAGTCCACCAGGATGGCCGCACCGTCACGGCCGGTGACGGACAGCGATACCTGATCCCGGCTGACGGTACGGGAAACCCGGTCTATGCGCCCGGACATCACAACATCCGGCCCGACGCGAACCTGAACAGGAACCCCCCGGGCCACGCCTTCAGGAAAGATACCGGCAGGCAAGCCGAGACGCATCGACCAGGCATCGGCGGGGATAAGAAAGTCGCTGTCGATACCGTAGCCGGACCAGTCGGAATGCACCTTACCACCGACGATCACAGAGACTTTATCGAGGTCGATATCCTGCGCGGTCTGTTTATTCTGCGTAGCCATTCAGCACGTCTCCCGGGATGATGTGATTAGGGTCCCGGAGGGACGGATTCAGGAGCTTCAGCTCGCTGGCGCGGGTGTAGTCGCCGTACCACAGGTGCGCCAGCAGGTGCAGGTTCGTGGCGCTGGCCACCGTGCGCTGAATCATCGGAGGCCGGGCATTAATCAGGGTCACAGCCATCGACTGCAGGGATAGCGCAGTATCGCGCAGGCCATCAATCACCGGCTGATACTGCAGGGCGATCGACGTCTCTGAACTGCTGACGTTTTCCATCTCCGCCGCCCAGGTACTGCGCACGCTGTCGATGGCGTTCTGTACCGCCTGACGGGCATCACCGGCGATCAGACTGATATCAGCGGGACTGAGTGAAGCCGTGATGGTCTCATCACTAAGAAGGTCTGACGCCTGCTGCGCCAGCTCGATGGCCACGCTGATCATGGTCATCGCGATGAGCTCGCGGATATCACTGGTGGTCACGTTCGCCGGCATCTCGACTGATGCGGTTACATCGCCAGTGACCAGACCCGCCGGCAGCGCGGCCACTTCATCGGCCTGTGTTTTTACCGCCGCCCAGTCCGCGATGACCACGGCCGGCGCTGACGCATAGACGGCAGAGTCGCTGCTGATGGAGCTCATCGCCGCTGAGCTCTGCAGGCTGAGGGCCGACTGAATATCGTTCATGAAAGCGGACGGGAAGTTAACAAAATCGGTGGTACTGCTGATAAACCCGGTGATATCGCCGTGCAGAACCGCAACCATATTCAGCGCCGTCACGCCCAGCGCTTTGGCCCGGGCCAGATACTGCCGCGCCGTTCGTAGCGGCTTCATGGCGTTATCCAGCAGCGTCGCGGCGTTATCGAGGATCCCCTGAGCCTGGTTGAATATGGCGTCGGCCTGGCTGAGTGGCCACTCGCGTACAAAGAACTCGACATCCAGACCTGACTGCAGGAACTGCAGATCAACGGTGCAGTAATCGGGGTTCTCCGCGTCGTGGTTTACCTGGTAGACGTAACACAACATATCCGGCATGGAGCCGAACACCGGGTGAATCAACTCGCCCGGGCCACGCGTATCGAGGGCGGCGATAAACGCCTGCAGCCGGCTTTCGTAGTCATCGCCAAAGAACACCGCCTGGCACTGTAGGCTACGGGGTTTACCGCCGAGGTCTTCAATATTAGCCCCGTTGCGATACGGGTATTCATGTTGGGCGATATCGCGCTGCACGCTGTCACGCGCGGTAATGATATCGAACGCGACACCCCGGAAGCTGGCGTCCTGAAGGTCTGTTTCCCATGCCATCAGTGCGGTCCTCCCTGCGGCCCACGCGCAGCAGACTGGCCGTTAGCTTCGTTAACGACCTCTGCCAGTACCCGGCCATCGACCTGCAACTGGGTGGTGATGTTGATTGGGGTCTGCGCCGCTGGCTGCTGCGCGAACGGCGGCACCGGGTAACCGTTGGCTGATTGAGGGATACGGATATTCTGCGGCGATGACCACCACGAGGAAAAATCAAAGTCGAATAATGGTTGTTTATTCTGCTCTCGGCGTTGTTTCTCACGTACGAGAAATTCTCCAGTGCTTGTTCCGGCTTTCGACGCATCACCAGCAACGCTGTTAAATTGGTCATTGAGGTCGTCGGCGGCAAACACAGCAGCCAGGGGGCCAGCAATTCTTAGACCGCCACGAAGCATGCGACCAAAGGAACCCCCCGTACGAGGCGTACGCCCACCACCAGGACCTCCCCCCGGGATAGATGAGCCGCCATTGCCCATATCCGATAATATTTTAATACCGGCAAAAGCCCACGCTGCTGCGGCCATTGCCTTGATTGCCGTCTCGGCTCCTGCCAGAGCTTTCGTCAGGCCGGGGTATGCGCTGGCGTAATCGTTGAGTTCGCCAGAGAGTTTACCCAGCACATCTGACAGCGGCTGGATCGAGTCCATCTGCGCAAAGTCCCGGGTATTATTGAGCTGGTTGACTTTGTATAGGTTAGTACCCTGAATCAGGTCAAAGTTTTGCTCACCAGCCTGCTGGCTTACAGGCAGATTCCGTTCCGTATTGACGCCCTTAACCACGTCATTCATATAGCCACGGTTAGCACGGTATGCAATCAGGGCCATCAATGCCTGGCGGTCAGCAATGATTTTGCCAACTGCAGATCCCTCCAGCAGCTTCGCCTGTGACTCCATTATCTCCCGACGGGTAGACCCGTCAGAGGTACTACTCAATTGCTTCTCCAGCTTTTGATAGGCTGGATTGTTGTTAACAATCTTGTCAACGATACCGCTGAAAGCATCTAACGCATTAATACCCTTACCTCGTGCGGCGACCAGTGACCCGGGGAGGTCAATCCCTTTACCGTTATAAACGATCTTCGCTGCAGAGGTTGCGGCGTCCTGACTGTTGATTTTTGCCAGCAGGTTAACCACGTTATTACCGGCTTCATCTGTTGAGCCGGCAGTTATCGCTGAGGCCTGGTTGATACCGAGCAATACAGCCAGATCACCGAGCCCGCGCATACCCAACGCATTACCGGCGGCAAGCTGCTGTGGGAGCCATTTAGCCTGGTCTTTTAGTTCGAAGGAACCTAACTGCCCGGATTTAATGGCCATGTTCAGTGCAGTAGGGATTTGCTCATCGGTGATACCAAATGATTGCTTGAGTCGAATAGCAATTTGAGCAAGGTCTTTTGCATCAGCTCCCGATGCAGTGGAATATTTTTGCAATGTAGGTAATAAGCGTTCCGCGGACTTATAGTCCACAGCACCCGAGGCAAGCAAGGTATCAAGCGTCTCTGCGGCTGACTCTTTATTGCCACCGCCAACGGCAACTGCACGGCGGATCAAGGTATCCATCGACTTCATACCTGCCTGACGGCCGGCAAGGTTATCATCTGCAAACGCGGTGTTGGCCATATTGGCCAGACGCTGCTGATACGTCATCTGGTTACTAACTGAAGGCGCGACAATAGCCCCTGCGGCTGCGATGCCGCCGGCGAACGCCGTGACATTACCACCCCACATACGGGCGCGTTCCATGCGTGACATTGACTGACCGGCACCATTGAGCTCGGTGCGCAGCTGCGCGACCTGGTTCGTCATCGCACGAAACGCGCGGGTCTGTTCATTAGCGGTGAGAGTGCCGGTTCGGAGCAGACGATTATAGGCGGCCTGCGTCTGCGCTATCTCGCGCTGGATGTCGCGTTCAGAACGGATCCCCAGCACAGAGCGGGCATTAGCAGCCCGTTGATATTCCTGCTGCAGGGTTCGGGATGCGCGGATACCGCTCTGTGATGATTGCTCACGAACTCGGGCGGCTTCTTCCTCGGCTTTCTTATTGGCATTGGTCTGCTTTAAGACGTCGGCCAGTGCCTGGCGCAGCACCTTAGAGCCCTGGTCTTTAGCCATCAGGGTCATGGCAAGCTGTAGAGCACGCATTTACCTTTTCCCCTTCTTTTTCCTGCGGGATTTTACATGAGGAGTACGGGAAGCCGGCTTCCTGCCGTGCAACCCGTCGAGATCGTCGAGCCAGTTGGTCAGCTCGCTGACGGTCATTCCTTCGATACGGTCTGCGCTGATGCCGAATCGTCCGAGGATGAGGGTGGCTCGCCTGAGCCCTGAGAGGCCGGCAGCACGCGCATCCGCTTTTTTTTAAGCCCGGTCAGCTCGGCATCCAGAAGATCCATATCTTCATCGGTCAGGCCATCGAGCAATAGCTCGGCGGTGATCTCCTCTTTGGGGAGGTCGCCCAGCGACTCAATCACTTCAGCCATAATTGCGGCACGGTAGTACATGGAAGCGGCCGGGGATTCGGCTTCTCCCATAGCTTCCGTCGTCGCCGCCAGCGCAGCGACGGTATGGCGAATGACCGGAACCGTCACGGTGTAGTCATAGTGAATGGTGTCACCGTGAGGCACGCCGTAGAGTAATTGTCCTGATGCTTTCATTAGCCTTGTACCTTACGCAGTGACTGGATCGTGATATCGCGGCGGGCTTCGTTATCCACGGTGTACTGTTCGCCTGTCTGGGTGGTGAAGCAGTCCAGGTAGCTATACAGCGGGTTACCGTCCATATCCATGGTGGTCAGTTTTGCACCCACCATTTCATCCCAGTCCGGCTGCGCGACGTTTTTCGGCATCACGACGGTGATCTGCAGCTGATGTTCCGCGATACCTTTTGCGTAACCTTTGGCGCGGCCGGTACGGTTCATGGTCTTCACCAGCTTGCGGCCGGTGTTCGTCTGGGGACGAATATCGGTAACCTCAATCTCCTGGCCGTCCACGTACAGGACGATTGAGCCGACGTATTCTTCAAGTGCCATTTACATGCTCTCCTTACAGAAGCAAATCAATACGACCGGCGAAGACGTGGAGACCGTTCACCACATCCGACGGAATACGGGCATTCAGACGGTTAACGTCCTGGCTGTCTCGCTCGACGATCAGCGCGTCCTTATTGGCGTCAACTTCCTCAATGATTTCGAGCTCTTCCAGCTTCAGCAGCACGTCATAGAGCTCGCTGCGGACCAGTGGCGGCGTACGCGTAGAGAGCTTTTCACGCGGGAAGCGCAGCGCAATACGCTCGCGGCAGGCTTTGCGCACGTAATCCAGGGTTCGGATGGTCGTCAGGTCCAGCAGAGACACGTCATCGACGCCGCTGGCATTGCGGGTATAGGTCGTGATGGCGCGGACGATCTGCACCGTCTCACCGGAACCCACTTCAAACGGAGTCAGGCCGTTATGCAGGGCGTTTTCCTGCTCGGTTCGTCCCGGGCGGCTGGCAAGGTCCGTCACATCCAGCGCCAGCGTCAGGGTGTTCAGCGGTCGGGCCGGGTCTTCTTCACTGGCAATACGTGCGCCATATGCCGCCGCAATCTCTGCCGGCAGCATGACGGAACCGTTATGCCAGCCCACCGTAATACGTCCGCTGTTGATTTGTGACGCCAGCGTGGTACCGGCGGCAAGCGTACCCGGCCAGCCAGCGACGCCCACCGCGCCACGTTGCTCCATCGGGCCGGAAACAAAATCCAGATGGGTACGCAGTGCCGTCAGTGTTGCCTGGGTGCAGAACGGACTGATGATGATGTTGTGACCTGCAGCCACGACGTTCGCCAGCGCCGGCGCGATATCCGGGTCAGTGGCTCCGCTGGCCATCGCAACGATGGCAGTCGTCGTACCTGACGCGGTGGTCTGCGCACGCAGGCGAATATCGTTGCCGGCGGTACCTTTGTTCTTCGCGGTCAGCGTAAGGACACCAGCAGCCACTGCAGCGGTAACCGGCAGTTCTGGCTGATTGTCGATCGCAGTCTTCATTGCTGCGGCGATGGCCGTTGCGGTATCTGCCGCACTGACGGCCACATCCACGCGGGTTTTACCGACCCACAGGCTGACAACACCCTGCGAACTGGCGGGCCCGGTGATGGTCAGCGTACCGGTGGCGGCAACGCCGGCGCTCGCATCGCTGACACCGATAACGGTCAGGTCAAGATAGGCATAGGTGCTAATGGCCGTCACGACCATAAGGTGCGCGACGGACCCGTAGCCAAAGTAAACCGCAGCCTCATCGCCGCTGAATACACTGGTGGCCACAAGCGGATCGAGGCTACCGGAGGCGAGCATCGGGGCGACAATCAGCACCTTCTGTGCATTCGCCGGCAACGTGCGTACCGCAAGTCGCGTATTGAACTCGAAATACTGCCCCGGCTTGCGGATGCTCGACGGGATATTGTCGAAAGAAATATGCGGGCTGGACATTATTTAGTTCCTTTGCCGGTAGTCGCTTCAGTCACCTCGACCAGGTCGCCCTCGTTAAGGCGGCGCTGGTAATAGGTGCTCCCGGGAACCTCTACAGGCTCCTGCTCGATGTAGCGGCGCGGGTTATCCTCGCGCGGTACTCGGATCCCTTCACGGGCTTTAACTTTCATGATGAATAATGTCCTCAGCAGCGAACGGCTCCCGGCCGTTCAGGAAATACTGCAAATCAGTGGTCAGCCAGGCCGGGTCGTCTTCGCTGCTGGCACCGCCATACTCGCCAAAAATCTGGTCAGGATGACCGGGCGGCAGGTCTGCAGGAGCCAGCGGGAAGCGGCCATTTTGCAGTGATTCAGAATCAAAACGGGTGTCGAACTCGCAGGCAAATACGGACATAGCGGCCTTCTGGACCTGCGTGTTAAACAGGGTTCGCACCTTGCCGGGCATCAGGTGGTCAATCGGTAACCCTAAATCCTGCCGCGCCAGCAGCCGGCGTATGGCGTAAACCAGCTGGTAGGAGCCGACCTCGTTGAATGACGGCCCACCGTGCCGGGTAGCCTGGTCACTGCGCACGCTTCGCGCGCCCGCGATGACCACAAAACGCCCGGTATCACGCCACTTATTACGGGCGGTGCTCAGCAGCTCTGAACCCTGTACACCGCCAAACGTGACCCATACCCCCGGCAACTGGCGAACCACCTCAGCAGGTTCGCCATCGAGTTCGCCACTGTAGGAACGCACCTCGCGGACCAGTTTGCCGAGCCCCCGGGTGAGCCTGTCGATAATGGCGGATTCGATTTGCGTGATAATCAAAATGCACCCCCATCCGTTTCACTGCGCCCGAAAACCCGGCCATTTGAGGAAAAGCGGGAAACACTCCCGCCCTGAGCGACTGAGCCATCCGGGAGACGGCCCAGCGTGATGCGGCCATCAGCCACACGCTCCAGATACCTGATTGCGTCTTCATAACGTTGACGTATCTCCTCCGTGTTCTGCGTCTGTGCGCCGGTCAGTTCGTACCGGGCGATATCGCAGCATTTACCCGTCAGGATCCCGGGCGTATCGGTCCATGGCACCGGATAACGGCCAGCGAGGTAGCTGTCGATGGTGGCGGTGGCGCGTTCAAGGCCACCGTTCAGCACGTCGTCGTCAATCTCACCGGTAAAGTCACGATCGGAAAGCGCGATACATTCCGTTTCACCAAACTGCATGACCATATCGTCCCGGGTTGCGTACATAGCTGGCTCCGCTTACTTTTTCGCTTTAGCCGAAGACTCAGCCGCTGCAGTATCGTCAGCAGCGTTATCCTTCGCCTCCGGTGACAGGCTCGCCGTCTGAAGTGCCAGCGCTGCCTGCAGACGATCGCGGTCAGTGGTCACTTCCTCCAGCTGGGTCTCCAGCTCCTGAATGCGTCCCAGTGCGGCCTTCAGCTTGTCGTCATCGCCGCTGATCGCGCCTGTATGGACAACCAGCGACGGCTCGGCACGCAGGATGGCGATTTCTTCGTCCGTAAAATGGCCATCCGGCCAGGTCACAGGCACGTCACGGTGTGCCACCCCACAGCGACGGAAGCCGTCGCGCTTTGCTGTAATCGTAATTTCAGGCATTTATGCATCCACCCCGGTTGAACCAAAAGCCATCTGCCAGAAGCCATAACCGCCGTTGGAGCGGGCTTCGGCACCAAATTTGTATTTCTTCAAAAGGAAAACGTCGTCGCTGTCCATATTCGTCTGCTCAACGAATACCGGCTTTTTACGCTCCTGGTAGACCAACGGCTTGACGGGCTTGGTGGTATCAAAGAGATACCATTCGGTATCCGTCGCCAGCCCTGGCCAGACCAGTACTTTCGCTGTCCCCTTGTAGATGTTCGGCGTGTTATCCGGGAATCGGTCAGCCGTCATCAGGTAGTTGGCTGTATCTTCCAGCGCCGGCGGGACAACCAGTACGCCAGGATTGATACGCAGACTTTCCCCTTCATCGTCCTTGAAATCACGCATCGCTGAACGACCGGCACCGTAGGATGCCTGAGCCGCTGCGAACGTCGCCGCAGACAGTTTTTTGGTCCCTTTGTTGGAAGCCGAGTTTTTACCCACCGGATGATCGGTATCGAAGAAATACTGACCGTCATAGCAAAGGTTGGTGAAACCACCACTCATCAGTCGCCCGATTATATCGGCCGGTAGTTCTGCTGCCGACTGGCCCGCGCCCTGTGCCTGCTGTGCATAGCCCAGCATGGTGTCGTCTTCGATGTCGTTACGCTCGACTTCAATAGTCGCTTCCCAGTCTTTGTTACGGATGGTGTAGCTGAAGCCTTCAAGGGCTTTCACCACTTTTTCACCAATCCACTCGCGCATTTTCGGGAAGCGCGAAAGCCAGGCGTAGTTTTCTTCTTTGGTGGTGGACGGCACGACCATCGCAATCTGCTGCCAGTCGTTTGGCGTCTGATCAAACGCATTCTGAAAGGTCTTCTTGAGACCGATAAAAATGGTTTTCAGGTTCTGCTTGTTAACAATCACGGCTGCTCTCCTTAAATTTCAACCCAGACGCCGTCGGACTCGACGGCAATAACTTTACCGGCCACCGGTCGTGCATCGGTGTTACTGGTTTTTGCCACGGTGATACTGTCGGCGACATAGCAGGGCTTACCGACATCTGCCTGGGTTACGGCATCCCCGGAAAAGTTCGCCAGCTTCCACGCCTTACCTCGACGCACGAGAACAGAGGTCGCCCCGGCCGCACCGGCGGTGTTATCGGCATACTCATCGGAGACGCCGAAGATGGTCAGGGCCGCAGTGGCTGCCCCCGGAACAGCCAGACCACTGGCGTTGATGCCGACCAGGTGTCCGCCATAAATCATCGTGGCCGCAGCCACAGGCACGGCGACCAGATCGCCGTTACGCCAGGGAGTATTACGATCAGGCATTGCCGGATTCCTCTTTAAAGTTGTTCGGATCAAGCCCCATGATGCTGAGCATCGCCGGATTCAGCTCATCGTCCGGGGCGGAAATAGTGCGGGATAGTTGACCTGCAGGAGCTCGGCCACCGGTCTGAGTAGTCGTCAGCGCGGCGATGCGAGGCTGCTTACTCAGATGATCACGGAGCTTGTCGGGGCTGGATTTGGCCAGCGCCTCCGCCCAGCCTTTCTGCGCCGGCAACAGACGGCCGTCAGACAACGCTGCCTGAATCAGGTCGGTGGACTGCTGCAGCGTCAGTTGAGCAATTTGCTCTTCACCGGATGCGCGGGCCTGCTCGATCGCCTGATTCATGACGTCAACAGAGACCCAGCGTGCCGGGTCCGGGGTTTCAACCTGAGACGTCAGCGCAGCGACGCTCGCTTCCAGCCCGTTAATCCAGGCAAGTCCGGCGGCAGCCTGGCTGTCCGAAGCCTTAATTTTGTTAATGAGCTTCTGTAGCTCGTTCAAAATGTCGGCTTCCGTTGACGAAAGCGGCAGTCCCAGAAACCAGCGGAGCTGCTCCAGTAAATCTTCCATTGTTGAATCCTCAGTTGAATTGATGGCCAGCAGAGACGCGGCGGCAAGCATCGCCTCATCCATACCGTCCAGGGCGGGCGTATTGGTCAGGGCCGCGTTGATTAACGTGGTGACCAGACCACTGGTGTCGTACAAAAATACGGGGGAAATAAATTTGTATTCGCCGGCGTCGATAGCGGCGGCGGCGGCCTCAGTCCATTCGACATCGACCGCGAACAGACCCACACCCTCGCGCCATTCCAGCTTTTTGAACCAGCCGGAAGCCGGAGCCGGCAGACCGTTCTTCGCCGATCGCAGGGTCTGGTGTTCGTAGTCGATGACATAGGGGGTCTGGCGGGCGTCAGCCCCCGCGATAAGCGCGGCCGCGATAGTGCCGTCAATAAACCAGCCGTCAGGGCATTCAGCCGGGCGACCATCGCCGGCACGGAAGGTGCCGGCCGGTAACAGCTGGATCACGCCGCGAGTGGCGGCGTTGATAACCTGTGAGAGTGACGCGATACGAGTTTTCATGACGCTGACATTACGGGGATGCCGGCGACGATTTCAGTTGAAGGACTTCAGTGGGTATATAAAGGAAGGAACCGCGTCAACATCATGTCACTCTGTCAGGGTGCAGGGCAATAGCGCTAAACGCTTTTAAACCGCTTTTAAAAACGCCTTAACACCCTTTGAAGGTAGTTCCGTTCCGTTTAAGACAAAGAAACGCCCTGTGATGCGTTACAGCGCGTTTTTGGTTTTCGCGGGTTATCGGTAGATCTGACTGAAATAATTCGCCGATTTTTCTTCCATAGCGCTGACGTCGGATTCGGCCAGAAAAAGAAACGGGCGGGCAGGCATTTTAATCTCATACGCCGGGATGGTATTCCACTCTGCGTAATTAGCTTTACTCTTGCGGGCAAACTGATTGTTCAGGGTGCCGTCCTTGTTCTGGTGGTAATAAGCCTGCTGGCTACGGGCGGGGATGCTAATCTTACCACCCGACTGGTGAATGCCGGCATAGATGACATTGGTCCCGACGGTCGCCATATCGTTGTCGCTGTACTGAACGATGCTCGAAGCCAGCCGACCAGACCGCTGCAGTATCTGACCTGGCCCCCGCCGCTTAGCATAACGTGGGCTCCATCCGAGCCACTTAGGCCGGCCTTGTTGCTCGAAGTTCTCCTGTACGGCATCCTCCATCATCCCGGCCAGCATTCGCATCAGTGGCGCACGATCCTCAAAGCTCCTGATGAGCTCGCCCAGCGAGCGCTCAAAGTCGGTGACGTCAAAAACGATTTCATAGGCCATTTAACACGCCCTCCAGTAACGGTAATTCAGCCAGCGACTGCAGGGACGCAGGTGTCAGTTCTGCACCGCCGTCCGGCAACTGCAGCGCGTAACCGGCAGCGTTCTGCCCGGGAACGGCCCGCACCTGGTGGAGTGACTCGCCATTGCGGATGACATAAAGCAGATCGTCACCATCAGCCAGAACCGCTTCAGGCTGGCGCAGCTGTGCCGGCAGCAGCTCCCAGAGTGGCCCGGGTGACTGTACCACCGCGCTGTCGGTCACCGTCATCACTGCGGTGTCGGGCATACGGCCACGACCGGCCAGTGCATCGAGCGTACGGGTGCTGAGTGCGCCGGCATGACGGAAAGCTCCGGCGGGCTCACGCAGCAGCGACTGGTTCACGAAGCGGCGCATGTCGGACGTGATCGCGTCAAGCAGCTGCGGCTCCGAAAGTGTGTGCTGAACAGCCAGTGCGGCCATCTGTGGTGGTGCTGTAGTTGAACGGTCCATCAGTCTCTGACCGAGGCCGGCCAGCCAGCCCTGACCCGGATTGTGGCCAAAGCCGGCATCAGGGGTATAGAGCTGACCGTTGTAGCGGAACGCCTGCACCTCGCGGGTATCCTGCGGCCCCCATGCCTGCTGCACGGTTTCCAGATGCCCCTCGCTCGACCAGACGGAGATGCTTTTGCTGTCGATATCGCTTTGCGAACGTGCCCGGACGCGGCAGCGGCATCCCCAGCCGTCGGGCGGATAGGCAAACTGCCAGATGGGATCGTCATAGCGGGCCGTCAGTCCGTTCAGCGCTGCGTGTGCAGGCCGTGTGCGCAGGTCCATGACCGCCACGCGCGTCCAGTACGGGCGGTCGGCGGCATTCTCCATCTGCTGGGCGTAGCGACCGGCACCATAGGACGACTGCATATTGGTTTCAAAGATGGTGCGTAGCCGGCGCGGGGTTAACTGCTTGCCCTCCAGTACGCCATCCTCATCGGCGACCAGCTTCGCCTTATCGGCCAGCCAGCCTTTCTGCGTCAGTTTCTGCGTCATCTGCCGGCGGAACTGTTCCAGCGTCAGCCCGTTATCCAGTGAATCCTGCAGGCCGGCACGCACGTCCTGCAGAATATCCTGGCGAAGGATGCCGGCGACGGTGAACGCCGTCGCGTGCGCTCGCGCCTCCACCTCATGCCAGTTAAAGCCTATGGTGTAGCCCTTGGACTGGAAATACTCGATGGCCTGAGCGGGTTTCAGGCCGATCGCATAGCTCAGGTCAACGCTGTCAGGCATCGGAATTCAGCCGCCCCCATACGTCCGCGACAAACAGCGCCTGCTCCAGCAGGGTCACCAGCTCGCTGTCGTCCAGGTCCGGGTAACTGCCGGCAATGATATCCATGGCCTCATCAGGCAGGCGGCCATCCTGCAGGGCAGCGACCAGCGGCGCGATGAGGTTCTGCATGGCGGCGGCGATCTTCTCCGGCACCGGACGGCCGTTATCCAGCGCCTCCTGCGCCGGGTCTGACAGCTCTGCGGCGGTGGTCAGGGCAGCAATCCGCCGGAATCGCTGACTCAGTGCAACGGGTAACGGTGTGCCGGTCTGGGCCGGTGCCTCCAGTACGGCCTCATCTTTCTGGGGAACCGGAATACCCAGCTTTGTATGTACCCAGGATGCCGGAATGGTTTTCACACCCGATTCCACCAGGTTTTTCACCCCGGCAGAGAAGGTTTCGATATCTTCGATATCCCGGGTATCAAATACCAGTTTAGGCAGCTTGCGGCGTGAAACCTCATACCCGTTAATCCGCAGCAACATATCAATCATGTTGCGGAAGAAACCCTCCAGCTGGCGGGCATCCGCGACCAGGATATCGTGGCGGACGTCGTTATGGACGTTACCCAGCGCATTGGTGGAGGTCTTGCCATCGGCCTGGCTGGTAAGCGTGGCCCCGAGAATGACTTTAGATTCGGTGCGTTCACACCAGTCCATCATCGCGACGAACGGGTCTGCCTGGCCAGATGCTGCCGATTTAAAGTCAATATCGGTACCCTGCGGAATAATACCGGCCGCGTTATGGCCCAGGGTGACCAGCGCTTCGAACAGCGCGTCTTTGTCCTGGTCCGTTGCGCCGGCCATATATTTACCGACCCGTGCCGGCAGACCATAAATCTCCAGAAACTCCGCCAGATCACGAACCGCAAAGTTCTTGAACAGGTACGGCCAGACCAGCACGCGATACAGGCCAGACTGACCGGTAAAGCCTGTTTTCGCGTTATGCTTGTGTACCATCCAGCCGAACGGCATCAGCTCGGCACCCTCAATGCTGCCATCATTCAGGCGGATAATATCGCCACGATCGGGGCGAGCCTGGAACCAACGATGCGGCCGCAGGTGGGCTTCGCTGGGTAGCCAGACATTCTCTTCAAGCTCCCACTCCAGCTCCTGACAGCTGAAACCATGCCCGATCGCATCCGCTGCCTGCAGGATGATATCTTCCAGATTATCCAGTGAGTCGAACCATTCCTGAACCATCGCCGCGAGGTTCTTCTCTTCCGCTGTCGCGTTACGGCGAGGCTCGATGCTCCAGTCGAGACCCAGCAGCGCATTCTTACGCTTGGCCATCTCCGAGAAAATATGGCCGTCTTTTTCGACCATATCGTCAAAAAGGTCAGCCTGGGCGGAAAGATAACCCTGCTCGGCTTCCTGCAGTATCCGGGGCAGACGGCGAATCGTCAGCCCCCGCGACGGGTGATCGGGATACGTGCTATTCAGCTGAATCATCCGTGCTGTCTGCGGCGCTTTTGTCACCGCCTTATCAAATGGGCGGCCCCACTGATCAACTATCTTGCCCATTACCATCCTCCGTTACCAAAGCGCGAGCGGGAACGCTGGCGCTGCTGGCCTGAATGTCTGTTGTCATCATCTCTGTCATCGTCCTGCCGGCGCGGAACGTGGCGGAAACCGTCACGCGTCCCAAAGGAGTTGCACAGCGCCCAGAGCATATGCAGGGCATCCGGGCCATCATCATGGTCTGCCATAGGAAAATGGCGGAGCTGCTCTATCAGGGTGACCTGGGTCGGGCTGAGCCGAATTAGTTGGTTGAACACGTAGGGCTGCAGCGACTCGATACGCAGGATTTTGTCCGAGTGCGGAATAACCGGCATTGCCGGTACCGGGACCCCGAGTTCTGCTGACTGGCGGACCAGCTCGGTACGCAGGAACTCCTGAAACTGAACCGCCTCAACCGACCAGCACAGGCATCCGTATTCGCGCTGCAGCGCGATGGTGTCGCTGATAATGACGCTCGGCAGACGCTTTTTGATGCGGGCTTCGACGACGTCCAGGACTCCGGTCATCCGGTTAAACCCGCCAACCAGGATCGCCGACGGGTCGCGGGAATTGCCGTTCTTACCCAGACTGGGGTCGATGCTGCCAAAGAATGACCATTCCTTCAGCCGGTTAACCCAGAAGGTGATACAAGTGGCGAACGGCGCATCATCGCCGCTGACCGGGTCATTCTGGTATTCACTGTCGAAGGTGCTGTGACCGTCACGGGCGCGGATCAACATCAGGGTATAGAGTGGCCGCGCAGACCAGGAAACTACCGCGCCAGCTTCCATTGCCTCCCGATGTTCATCGTAGAACGCCCGGGCCAGCAGCTCGCCGTCCTCGTCATTGTTACGCAGGACTTCTTCCCACTTATCCCACAGCGTCATGTCTGACGGCCAGGTGATAAGGGCTTTAAATCGTTTACGCTTCCACAGCGGGTTTTTCAGGGTGCGTGACAGCACCGAGTCGTAATGCAGAATGGTCCCGATGTAGATCACATCGAACTTGGCCCCCGCGCCACCCAGCGGCAGGACGGTCTTTTTCAGCCAGTTATCCAGCTTGTCGCGCTGGTCCGGGTTGCGGACCAGCTCATCGTTCTCTATATCATCCAGTACAGCCAGGTCGGGACGATACGGACCATGACGCAGGCCGCGCAGCTTTTTACCGCTGCCGGCAACCTGCACCTTGATATCGGTCGCTGTCAGGATGGTACCCATCTGCCAGACGCGGCCCGCGCCGCAGGCGTAAGAAAAGTCCATCTTCAGCCGCGGGTTCCAGCAGAGCTCGGCCTTGATGGCCTCCAGCATCGGATAGGCCTGGTCGATACTGTCCATGATGATGACCGGGTATTTTTTCAGCTCAAGGATGATGCACCATAGAACAAAGAGCTGGCTGACGATGGTCGATTTGGCCTCACCACGGGGAGCGGCGATGGCGTCCTGCTGACTGACGGTCGCGCTAACGATTTCAGGCAGACGCTGAAACAGGAACTTATGCAGCTCCGACTCATCTTTATGGCGGATATAGTGCGGGAAGTAGTTCTGCACGAAGTAACGAAAGCCGTTAACCGGATCCCTGACCGCCTCACGGCGCTGATTGATGGCTTCCTGAGACGGGTCAAAGCCAACCTGTTCCGCTTCGATGGACCGGCGCAGAGATGCGGCCAGCTCGTTGAGCTGGGCCTCAAACTCCTTTTTGTTCAGGGTGACATTCTTTTTCCGCGCCACAGTTATTCCCCGATACGCGAAAGCGGGACCGTCTGCCCGGCCAGTTCGTGCGTGCAGTCTGCCAGATACTGGATAAGGCCATCGCGCACAAAACTGTGACAGACACGGTGCTGGTCTTTAGCCCGGTCATCAAAAAATGCCGGGTTATCGCTCGGCTCTTCCCAGGTCACCAGGATACTGGGGTTAAAAGTCGGGCGAACATAATCATGGTTCCAGTCCCAGCGCGGGCCGTCGCCCTGGCCAATGGTCACCTGATGGGGAAAACCGCAGCCCGGGCAGATGAAAGACAGGCGATCGTGAGACACATTTTTCACAACGGCGGAAATAAACATGATTTATTCCCCCTTTAAAGCATCGTTAACAGCCTGTTCAAAGCGGTCTTTAGCGTTCCAGCGTTCGTTACGCATAGAGTATTCCAGCTCTTCAACGCGGCCATCGATCAGGTGAACGTCGATACGATCCTTAAACTCCGGCGCGATGACGTAAGCCACCTGGCTGGCCATCACGCTGACGCGGGAATTCACCCGGATTAATTTGTCAGCCATAGTGTTTTTGCACCTCATTACCAAAGGGTTCCAGCACCTGGACAAAGGCTTCCATATGCTTCGGGTATTTTTCACTGATGAAGGTACTGAGCATCGTCAGCACTTCCATTGCCGTGGCCAGCTGCGAGGTCTCCGGCAAAACGCGCTTGCTCGCCACCGTCGCTTTATTGAAGGCATCACTGAGACTGGCCAGCAGTTCAACACGGGCCTGTGGTGGCAGTTGTGAATCAACGTTGAGCTGTTCAATGGTGGTCTGATACTGGACCAGCAACCCCATCAGGATGGCCCGGCCGACGTCCTCCATACCATTACCCGCCAGCACGTTCGCTGCACGGAGCTTGTCCCAGTCGTCGCCGCTGTCCTGCGCGTCTTTCTTCCAGCGGGCGGCCGTCGCAAAACTGACGCCGCATTGCGAAGAAACGATCTGCAGGGACAGCTGGCTCTGAATATAAAGCCGCCGTACTTTTTCCCTTGTCTCGGGCGGATGCGCCATATCAGAACCCCATCTTGGCCTTGATTAAGGAAATGGTCGTCACGACCAGCCCGCCCGACAGCGCCCCGGTCAGCCCGCCGGAGATAGCACCCTGACGGATAACCCGGCTTTCCATCGCATCAATACGCCGATCGATACGCATCACCGCCCCGGATATTTTCTCCAGCTCCGGCATGATGTCGGGGGAGAACGGCCGGCGCTGTTCCGTCAGCAACTGCTGCAGAAGCATTAACGGGTCATCGCTGGCCAGCCTGACCGACGGCGTCACGTTTGCTGTGGTAATACGACGCTGCCGCCGTTTTTGTCTGGCCTTCATGTCCTGTCTGCCTTCTTGTCCAGTTTGTCGAGGATGCGGTTAAGTGAGTTCTTGATGTCCCGGATGTTGTCCGATACCAGACTGTAATCACGCGAGGCATCGTCCCGGCGCTGGTATTCGGTTCTGATACGGTCAACCGATTCTTCCAGATCGCGGATATCGAGCTGCAGGCGGCGGATCCAGATACCGCCGAACAACGTGACAAGACCGAGAAGTAACTGGTAAAGCTGGTCTGGGTTCATTGTGGCTCCTTACCGTAGAGCTGGCGGATGGTGTTCAGTTTGTTGCGGATGAGCTGGCACCATTCGCCGTATTCGTTGCTGTGGCCGAGGATTCCCCGGGGAGAGAGTCCGCCGCCGGCGCTGCCGGCATCGCTGGAATATCCAGCATTTCCGCTGTTGGCTGCTGACAGATATTGACTACAACCGGGTCCGGCTGGATAGCCGAGGTTCTGCTGGTACAGGCACAAAGCGCCAGGACCGATACCAGTCCAGCCAGCACCATCTTTGCGTGCGAGTTCATCAATTTTTTCCTTCAGTTTTTGCTGTGCGATCGTCAGCGCTTTGCTTTTGGCCAGCAGCTCCCCGGACAATTTGTCCGCCTGCTGGCGGTAGTGTTCAGCAAGATTTACCTGAGCCTGCAGCTGTGACTGGTTCTGTCTGGCCGTGTCGGCATCCGTTTTTTCGCGCTCAATCTTGTAATCGTCGAACGCCTTCTGGACGGTCGCCGTCGCGTTGTTCGCCGTCTGTACATCTCCACGCATCTGGCTGGCGCATACCTGAATACCAATCCAGATCCCCGCAAACAGAATCAGCGCTATAGCAACCAGCCAGGGGAGCAGCGGTTTAACCAGCGTCCAGAGTTTACTGACCATCAGGAGAACCTCCGTTTGTACCGGTGGCAGGCTGATCGCGCTTCATGGCCACCAGTTTTGACCCGATGTTATGGCCCGCCCACGCGACGATGTAGGCGGTAAACATCCACTCCTGCAGCTGCAGGCTGTAGCCGTACCAAATGACGATCGCGGACGTGACCAGAAAGGTAAAAAACGTAATAGTGTCGCTGGTGCTGAGCCGGCCCGACGGGTTAGAAATCAGTTCTTTGAGGGACATAACGCCCTCCGGGCTTTCTCGAAGAGCATGGCGCGGTCGTTAAGTCCGACCAGCGCGGGGTTAATCTTGCGCGTGACTTCGACCACGTTGGCCGCATCCGCCGGCGCATTACAGCCGTGCTGATACCAGTACCAGGCGGCAGAACGGGCGGCATTCACCGGTTCAAGTAACAGGTCGGGATTGTTCAGCAGGTCCAGTCCCAGAGCCTGCCCGCAGGCTCGATAGTTGTTTTTGAGGGTGATCTGAATTAAGCCACGGCCGCGATAGCGCCATCCGTCGCCAGAGGACTCCGGGCCGTTGCCGCCCTGGTCGGCATAAACAAAATTGGCTGTGGCCTGCGGTTTACCAACAAAGCCGCGGGCAAACTCCAGCTCAGCCGGATCAATCTTGCGGTTCTTATTGCGATCGAAATCAGAACGAAAAATCGGTGCTAGACGTTCAGCATCGCGGTAGTACAGGCTTTCGACGACTCGGGTAAACCGAAGGCTCTCATGCCCGATCTGTGCAATAAAGCCAGCCTGGCGCAACGGGGTATTGATAAAGAATTCGGCCATGGCCGCATTCAGCGGATCAAGCCATTGCTGCGCTCGCTGTTGCGTAATGCCGGCGGCACGCTGGAAGTCGTTGAGATTCATGTACTGACACCACGGAAAATAAAGGTGGTGTCAGTATCGCGGGAGGGGGATCAGGGAATCAGGTGAAGGGGTTCAGTGGGTTACTGTGTAACGTCAATGATTGCTACATTATCATTTTTGGCCTGCGGGTTAATTATATTCTGCTTGCATTCTCGCTTCGCATTTTCGTAGTTGCTTTTTGTTATATCAAGCGTGGCAGAATTCATCATCTTATCAGTCCAAAGGTCTCTGGCAGCCGTCCCCAGCTTAAAACAACCATGAAATGATGAGGTAAGCTCTGATCCGAACTCGGAGTCCGCTTCATTGATAAGCGCGTTTAAGTCGCTGTTAATAGCTTTCCACATCGCAGGATTTCCTTGCCGATATGACTCTTTCGCCTCATCGGTATTCACCATAACTGCATTAACTTTTGTGTAAAAATCCTGAGCTATCTTTTGTTTATTCTGAAGGTCTGATTTATCTGCATATGCAAACAAAGGAATGACCATAGTAAGTATTGTGATTATTTTTTTCATAGCTCCTCAGAATAATTCGTTTTGATTCATATTAGATTTTTCTACTTTTTGTTGCGCCAGCAGCTGCCATCCGAAGCGATCACTAAAACCATAACGCGGGCATAGCTGAGTCATGGCCATCAGTGAAGAGGTGCCATCCTGACGAACGGAGTCAAACTCAGCCAGGAACCGACGGTTACGCAGCTCACGTAACGCCCGATCGCAACGAGGAAGATAAAGCACCTCACCGCCAAAGTTTTTGATCAGGAGTTGGGTATTGTGGTCGCCGATGGTATCGCGGAGAAGAGCGGCGCGGTTAGCGCCGAGAGCGCGGAGACCTTTACCAATAGGGAAAGTGGTACCACCGAACGCGGATAGCAGCTGCTCGGTGGCCGGGAAGCCAATCAGGTCAGCTATCTGTATTACTGCCGGGGGCAGTAGTTCTGTCACCTGTTGCAGATTCATCTGTTGTCTCCCGTTTTTTACGCCGTTTTGCGTCTATGGCCAGCGCCTGCATCAGCTTGGTTAACTGTTCATCCGTCAACCATTCCACACGCTTTACCTGAAACATATGATCGCACATTTTCTCGGCATAATTCCACGGGCGTTTTGCATCTGCAAGCAAAGCTTCAATTTTGCTGAGCATCGTTTTGCGCGAACGGGCCACATTTGGCCGCTTGCCGTGACGGGCTGACTGGCGTGGGAAGCCCTGCTCATGCATGTATTCACGCACGGCCTGCAGCTCGTCGAGGGAACATTTTGTGGATGAAGTTTTGCCGTTACACAAGCGGGCCAGAACAGCGCGATATGTCGCGTCATCCCAGCCCAGATGAGCCTGACCGGCTTTGATGGCCCCGATAAGGCCGCGTTTTGCTGGAGTGGACATATTACCTCCTGTTGGTTGCCATTACGGCAGGCACTCCGCGAAGTGCCTGCAAGAATGACTCACTGAATGGGTTCGAGTTTATTAACCGACACGCCCCCGATTTTCCCTGCTACCCGAACGACCAGCCGGCCGTTACGTACATGCCAGGCTTCAGAGATGGTGACAACTTCTTCCACTTCAGGCATCCCGGGAACGATGTAATACCGAAACCGGGAGCCGACCGGATAACGCCGGTTAAAGTTACCGGCGGTCATATTACGCAGGAGGCTCTTCATTGTTCCCCCGGAGGCAATCAGCAATGCTGATGAGACCGTTGTTTTGCAAATACCCCATCGCCGCTTTGGGTAATTTGTTATCAGGGCATGCCGAACGAAGTGACAAGGAAAGACGCTTGACCCACATTACCAGCGAGCTTGTCAGGCGGTCAGCAGGCTGAGGCGATGCCTCAAGCCATAAGTGAGATGAGATTTGGCCATCATCCAGGTGAACATACTCCTTATGCCGGATACTGATGATCCGCTTGTGCGGCTCGATATCACTATCAACATGTTTGATGCAGGTCTGCAATCCGTCGGGAGGGGTAAAGCCTATTACCTGATCTCCCTCTGTCACCAGGCGCAGTAGCATAGCCAGGTTGTCAATGATTTCAGATTCGACGTTCGACCACTGTTCGCGCCCTTCGGTGTAATGAATTACGGCCTTTATGACTTCACCGCTTTCCTCCGCCACCTTGTTCAGTACGTAGTTTGGCTGCGGAAACCTGCGCATCGCTTTATCAGCTCTGAATCTTGCAGCAGATACCAGCGATGAAAAATAATCTGGCACTGCCATTTCGCTATCGATAGTGGTCAGGGCCATCCGGGCAAGTTCAATGCCTTCCTCCTGGCTCTGACGAACCGAGCCGTAGGCAATAGCCTCAAGACGTTTTCTGGTTATTGTTAAATTGCTGTTCATTGGTCCTTTACTCCCGACATAATTGTGAACGCAGATAAAAGAGGGTTGCCGCGAATAATTGACGCAGCCTCTGCAAATTCTTTTATGTACCTACCTTCAAAGATCAGTTTGGTAGTGCAGCAGCCAATGCCTTTCTCTTCGTTGTTCTCATAGGCGAATGAGGCAACCATCGGCATGTTATGCTCTTTGCAAATGTCGATAATCTGGCGCATCAGCGGGCTGATTTTTTTGTCATAAATGCTTTCGAGGTTGCAGTGTTCGGGTTGTTTAGCCATCTAATCTTCCTCCTTTCTTACTGGTATACCGCTGCAGATCAAAGTTGATTGTTGCCCTATAATCAGGAAATAAACCGGATTTCTTATGCCGGATAACTTGCCCGCTATCTGCCGCCATATTGAAATAACGCTGAACAGCATCACGATTCATTCCTAATATTTCACAGGCATCGCGAACAGTAAGACGTCCATTTTTTCGGGTTTCATCAATTATTTTCTGTATAAAACCCTTACGTTGTTCCTTTGTAATCATTGCCATAAAACACCTCTATAAAACAAAGTTAAAAATGGCGATAGCTAATGTTGAAATAATCGCGATAACGATTAAAGTCCAGAAACTACGACGCTCTGCTGAATCCCTGAACTGTGAGGCTTCAGCCATTAGTTTTCGCTTCTCATTTTCCAGGTTTGAGTTCATGCCAACGCTCCATAAACAGCTTTCTGGCCTGACGTGGTAACAGGGGATTGATGATAAATTCATTAGTTGGCTGAATACCCCGGAGAATGGCCCACTCGCTATCATCATCAATAAACAGGTCACGGCGTTCTGTGGCCAGCATGATGAGGTCAGCCTGTTTGACTACCGGACTCATGGTTTCGGGAAGGCCAAACTTCTGGCTGATTAAGCCCTCAACCCATTTTTCAATACCGCGATAATCCGGCAGTAAGGCTTTAAGCGGCGCGGCAATATCATTGCAGTAAGCCTCGCTGGCGTCGTGCAGCAGCGCTTCAAGTGCCAACTCAGGCGGCACCAGATAGCTCGCCAAAACCGAATGCTGAGCGACGCTATAGAACTCATCGAGATGACCCGTAAAGCGACACAGGTTGGAAAGCGCCTGGGCGATATCATCAATATAAATAACGTCAACGCCTGAATTACAAAAATAGAAGTGCTGACCTGACCAGGTGGTAATAAAACGGTTTTCGGTATTCATGCTAATCTCCAGCGTTTCTTATGACGTTCTACGGCTTGTTTCATTGCGGTTTTATCAGCCGGTTTACGAATTGACTGACCGCTACGGGTATAAAATTGAAATCGTGTTTTTCCTGGGTAATCGGGATGCTCAATTACAACGGAGTTATCGTTAAGGTGATAAATACGTTTGCTACCCTTATCCAGAACTTCGCACCCTGAGACACAGAGATATCCAGCCATAATCGCCCCCTGTTATGAGCCCAGTGTTTTTTCAGCAGCGTTAAATTCCGATTCAACAATCTCTATTGCACCGGAATCCGGGGATGGTCTGGCGTCGGTTTTGAAATAAATCACGTCCCCGACCCGATAGTGGGTAATGCCACACAGGATCAACATTCCCCATTCAAGACCCAGTGCTTTCCAGTAAGGCTCCCTTGAGATTCTTTCCGTGGGGCGACCGTCACCCCATGCATCCAGCAGCTGCTGATGCTCCTCGCGGCGCTCACGGGGAATACGGGTCTTACCACGGGGCTCGCGGGTATAACCATTCTGAGAACGGGAAAGCGTCCAGAGACTGCTATGTCCAATAAGTGGCGCGACATCGAATGACAGACCGTGAAAGTGGAAATTTGTAGCATCACCGTAAAATACCGGTTTGCCACCGAATTTTTTTGCAAACTCAAGTGATTTCTCTTTCAGCTCTGCACGTTGAAGAATTTCATTATCCCATGCATCAAGCGCAGCTTTTGCGGATGTTTTATAAAAGCCCATTTAAGCCCCCTTAAATAATGTTAATAACAGCTCAATCATTTTCAGGCTGTAGTGAATACCTACGCCCCATACAGCGATGCAAAAGAAAACGCAAAACAACCAGGTAATCGCCCGTAGATGAGTGGTCATCATCAGGCGGTCAATAAATCTTTCGGCCGATATTTTCATTGTTGAAACCCCATATTCAGGCGTAAGCATCCCCTGACGCATTACGCCATTTAAAAAATATTTAAGGTTTAATTAATCCTGGCGCGTAAGTGAGTTCACGTTTGCAAGCCAGGGCTCTACGTTAATTTCCACAATTGTCGCAGACTTTAAATCCATAGCCGCAGCAACCGTTCTTACGGCCCGACGTTCTGTTTCTTCCGGGCGTTGATGCCAGAACGCGGTACCCGGTTTATATTGCCGGTTGAACTCTTTCGCTTTCATATCACACCGTCGCCATATTCAGAGCAATGGGCATATATTGGTCAGTGTCACCAATACGTTCGTAAATACGAATATAAGAGCTTGTAGCGATAACCTGTAAGGATTCTCCGATGGCTTCCATCGCTCTGTGCCAGCGCTGATCATCAATCTCATATCGACGGAGAGCAAGAACAGCGCCAGTGGACACAGCACCTGATTTATCCGTGGAGAATGCGCGATTGATGAGGATTTGCAGCTCTGGCCGTGCGCCCTCCGTCCAGTCAGCAAGGCACTGGTCGATGAGTTCTTTAGCAGCCTGCAAACGCTCATCAAAAGCGATGCGGTCGGCCATAGCACGCTGAATAAGATAACGACCATCAAAGCTATAGAGCGTGACGTTACCTTTTTTACCGCCCAGCTTAACGCCATATTCGTTAGCGGAAAGGTCGACGAACGCCCCGATATCGCCAAACGAACTTTCTTTAAATTCCTTCATTAGCTTATTCAGCTCAATGGCTTTAGTTACGATCTCGCCAACCAGCGTATCCCGGACCAGGTCAATAGGCTTCAGCATTTTAACAGGGATGAATGCATCTTTAGCATCAACCCAGTAACCTTCAGGTGCGTTTTTTTCAGTAAATTGCTTTTGCAGATTATTCATGATTTGCCTCATTTAAATGTTGAAAAAACTTTGCGATTTCAGCGCTGGCAGTCGCCAGCATTAACGGTGCAATAATATTGGAAGTATCTTTAACCAAACGGGAATCCGTTTCTTCAGCCGATATAATTGCGGATAAATGAACTTCCCCTTTGACTTCCTTAACCGTAAAAACAATTTCAGCCATACTACCTCCAGATAACATGCATCCCGCGCCAGATAAGCATTTTGACCTGAGAGCTTTTGCCATCTTTACGTTCGGTGATTTCGACTTCCTTCCCGCGCCACGCCTCGAAAGGTCTGTCTACCTCAACAATCGGGCGGCGGAATCGGGTGTTAATGTCCAGAACCTGCAGGCCACCGCGCATAAGACGATTAATCGGGGCCATCATTTTGGGATCGTTAATCGGTAAACGGCACATAGTGACTCCTGATAATTAATGAAACGAATCATTGCCTTTCACTGGAACAGTCGATAAATCTTTAACTGTTCCGAACATTTTTCTCAGAACTTGATGGATAAAACCGCCGAGTGAAACCAGAATAACCCGGGCTGCTTTCTTAACCTGTTCTGAGTCAGAATCGTCTTTAATCATGCGGCACTGTACATCAATGCCTTTTCCTTTGCGGGTTACAGATATTTCAATTTTGGCCATAGCTCCCCCTAATTAATCAGCATTTCGGCAAACTTACGTACCGCGCCAGCGCTGACGGCATTACCACTGATCTCACTGTGGCGGCTGACACCGCGAACTAACTTGAACAAACGACGGGCATTACCGTTGCTGGCTTTAAACAGGGCATCATTTACATCGGCCTTACTGGCATCAGGCAGCATGCTGATCGCAATATCGCTAATATCGTTCTGCGGCAGTGAATCACCGATGCAGAAAGCCAGGCCAACACGGCTATATAACTGCTGGTACTCGCCGCGCTTACCCTTCAGGTTAATAATCAGGCGGTGCATTCCTGCGAGAACAAGGCCAATACCAGACTTGTCATGGATGCGTCGCAGAGTCTCAAGCGCCCGGTATGGCAGGTTCTCCGCTTCATCCACCATCAGAATGCGACCAGATTCGCGTAATGCAGCAATACAGGCTTCACTGAGTTCGTGCATGTTGCCACGCTTGCTGAGCCCCAGCAGGCCACAGAGCTCTTCCAGGACCACGCGGGCGGTATATCCCGGGTCTGCTTCAATAAGCAACGCATCACGATGCTGTGCGGCGTACTCACGTAGCATCATGGTTTTGCCAAGCCCGGCTGCGCCATAGATAACGTTAAGATCACCATCAAGATGGGCCAGGCGGATAACCTCCATCCCTTTACGGGAAGTGATGGTCGGAATAAAGCTGGCAGTAATACGCTGCGATTTCTCTTTTTCTACTTCCCGGTTAATAAAGCTCCGAGCCAGCTCATCAATAGCGGGAACATCACCGGCATATTTCCCCTGCAGGTATTGATTAATAGTCGCGGTACTTTTGCCAATCGCACGGGCTACCTGAGTCTGGCTGTAGCCTTTGCGGGTCATCAGGTCATTCAGTTCAACATGTATGCTCATATTTTCTCTCTCTTACCGGGTATTACCGATTTTTTTCAGATATTCGTCGCGGTCAGTCTCAAGGAAGAAATAAGGCTCTTCTTCTTTCTCAACGGTATATTCCGCAGGGATAAAACTACCCAGGTCATCGAATCGTTGTCCTGGAAGAACAGTGCGGCCTTCAGCTTCGATCTCCTGGACTTTATCTTCGACGCGTTTCATGCGGCGCTGACGGCGTTTCTCAACAGCCACATCCATTGCACTGACCGGAATCGCTGCGCGTTTATTGCCGTTCCAGATTGCAGTACAGACATAAGAACCATCCATCCGGCGCACGATGACGGACTGCGGGTCGTGGATATCGAAGGCCACGCGCACATCTTCGCTGTCTACCTGGATCAACTCTTCAGAGAAATAATCGTTATTGAACAGACGAAGCCAGCCACGCTGCGCAGTACGCACCATTTCGGGCATGAACGCTTCCCGCAGTTCGACGTCGGTCAGATACTCTGTTTCATCACCTTCGAGCTCAAGAACGGCCCGGCGGTACGCTGCTGGCGTCAGATGCTTACCGTTTCGCCTGGGCAGTTCGCTGTGTTCGTGGGTATTGTTGTAGACGTCCACTTCCTCAGCGATGGCGTCAAGCAGCTGCTGCCACGAAGGGAGTTTCCCCAAAGCAGTACGCTGCACCGGTGTCAGTTCGCGACCGTTCTCCTGGGCTTTGACGGCCGACTGAATAGCACGAGCCGTAATGCGTGCGTGCTCACGGTCGGCGCTGTCGCCGCTGAAGGTGTCAAACTGCATCGCTACGCGGCGTGGAATGCCCTTATTCAGACGCTCGATGATCCCGCGAGACTGAGGATGCCCGGGAATGCTGGTCGGGTGCTCAATACCCAGGCGGCTGAAAATACCAGTCACGTCAGCATCAAGTGTTTTGTTGGTTTCACCGCCACCGTTATCGGAGTACACAAACAGCGGCTTACCGAAGTGTCGCATGGCATACCGGTAGGCATCGGCCACAGCAATAACGCTTTCAGATAATGCCAGGCTCCAGCCAACGACAAAGCGTGTCCGGCCATCAATAATCAGGGTCAGCTCGGGGGTGAACGGGCGACCATGATCAGGATGCGCGACTTTCATTTCCAGCGACTTACCGTCGGCAATCCAGCAACCATTAACCGGCATTTGTGACCAGTCACGTTTCTGGAAGCACTCATAAGCCAGTGCTGCAGAACCACTGACACGGCCACGCGCTTTCTCCCGGCGCGGCAGTTTCTCCATCGCCCGGCGAACCGCGTCATAGGAGGGGCACGCCGCAATCATTGCCGGCTGGTCAGCATAGAGAGCTGTCCATTCGGCTTTAAAATCTCGATACGCCTCGGTAAGACAAGGACCTTTGCGACTGCGCCAGTGAGCCAGGAAGTCAGGAAGCCACTTAATCTGCTCTGGTTTCTTCGCTTTAAGATGACCGGGAGCCAGCATGGCCATACGCTCGATACCTGGTTTTGTTGACTCAAAAACGCTGACCCATTCCTGTAGGCTGCGGGTACCGACGCCAGCACGACTGCTGCCTTTGCGGGCATTGGCCAGCTCAGAGGCTTTCATCAGATGTTCCGGGAGCGTTCCTTTGCGTGAACCCATGGAGACAAAATTAACCGCTGCTGTGCGTGACAAACCCGCATCTCTGAGCTTTTCGACTTCCATGGCCAACACCGCCCGAGCATCTGCGATCTGCTTTTGCTTAGCTGTCAGCGAGTTCACTTCACGATCAAGCAACGCAGGGCATTGACGTATAAGCGAAATATTTTTCTTTGTTGCTGTATCTGAACGCGGTCGCGTACTGACTACTTTTGTAGATACTGTCTTTTCTGAAAGCAGAGAGTTGTAATAACGATTTTTTATTTCCTCCTGAGTGTTAGCAGGCAAAAAATCGATGTGATATTCAAACGCCTTTGTACCTACGCGTTTCCGGCGGACATCAGGAACTTTTGCAGCGAGGTTATCAAGGTATTTACGGCAACCCCGTTCTGTAGCAGGCATCCCATTGCAACCTGTGAGCTCAGCGACCGTTGACCACATCATGCCACCTCACCATATCTCGATGGCCAGATTTCAGAAGGCTCAACACCAATAGCTGACGCAATGATCCGCTCACCTTTGGGATAACGACGGTCTAGTGCATTGTTCAAGGTGCGCGCGTTTAATCCTGAGTTACGAGATAAAGAAGCCAATGTGGTCCCTTTTTTACGTAACTCAGCAATGATGTCCGCTCGATGCCAATCGCATGAAGTGGTTCCATTTAAAGCGCATTTCTGAGACTCTATCCGTTTATACATAGTAATAACTCATCTGTGTTACTAACTGTAATAACAGTGTTGATCACTAAAAGGAAAACATCAAGCTTTTTTGGTTCCTTTTGTGATTGACGTGACCACTATCATTTAAATGCGTTACACCTAGGAGGTATCAATGACTTACACAGAAAAGGATCCAAACGGTAAAAAAGGCACTATGGATCCTTTGTTGGATAATCAAAAAGGAACCACTTTCGCGGAAAGGTTGCGTATAGCGATAGGCGATAAGAGCATTCGACAGTTTGCGATAGATTGCGGCATCAGTTACGGAGCTATGCATAAGTACTTCACAGGGACGACTCAGCCTACACTTGATAATTTGGTTATTTTGTCCAAGACCGCAGGCGTAGGCATTGAATGGCTTGCTACCGGGCAAAACAGCCCTGTTCTGACAGGAACGGAACTACAAACGGTTCCAGCAGCTAGCGGAGTCCTGGATGTTCATGGAAATGATGTTGACTTAGGCGAGTTTGTGTTTGTCCCGCGCTACAACGTAGCTGCAGCTGCTGGATATGGTGCTTGGAATGATGATGAAACGCCGATGTTCACAGTGTCTTTTCGAAGATATTGGATCGTAAACCATTTAAAAGCAGACCCAACGAAACTATCTGTAATCAGCGTTGTAGGTGATTCGATGGAAGGAGTACTTAATGACAAGGATATTATACTTGTAAATCATGGTGATAAGGAGCCGAGAGAAGGCATTTATGTGCTGCGCCTTGATGGTCAGCTTATAGTAAAAAGAGTCCAACGCTTACCAGGCTCTGAGCTTTTCGTGACTAGCACTAATCCTGCATACAAGCCATTCACGATAAATTTAAATAACATCCCTTCAGATTTTGACGTTGTGGGAAAAGTTGTTTGGTACGGGCGAGTTGTTTAAAAGCTATAAAACACTATTAAGAACTAACACTAACAATCCATAATAGTGCAGAAGTTAACGCATAAATCTCTAAAAAATCTCATTTCCCGACCAGCCGTGCAGAAACGGCTAGTCCGGCTCTAAGCCTTGTCCCGTAAGGCTTCTCGCTGTTTTCGCGGCGACGATCCATCCATGCATAAACGATCACCTCCCCACATAGGGGCAGCGTAAACGACTGATACATGACGACTTTATTAGCAACAAACCTAAAAACCAAGTAAATACAAACGGATAGATAAGTACTTACTTATTTATCTTTACGCTTATCGACAGCGCTGACCTTTCTTCACCCAATACGCGATGGCAATTCGGGTTGGCGAATCCAGACCAATCGCGGATAATCTCACTATTGAATATCAGCGAGTTGCCCTCCATATCGGCAGAGCGAATCCCTAAGAGATCATGAAACCGTCTATGCCTGAACAATATCGATACTCATTGCCGGTCAAAGCCGGCGATCAGCGCCAGCTTGGCGAGTTGACCGGCGCAGCCTGCGCCACCCTGGTGGCGGAGATGGCCGAACGCCACAGCGGCCCGGTGGTGCTGGTGGCGCCTGACATGCAAAACGCGCTGCGTCTGAACGACGAGATCAGGCAGTTTACCGGCAGCATGGTGATGGGGCTGGCGGACTGGGAAACGCTCCCTTACGACAGCTTCTCGCCGCATCAGGACATCATCTCCTCCCGTCTTGCCACCCTTTACCAGTTACCCACCATGCAGCGCGGCGTACTGATCGTCCCGGTCAGCACCCTGATGCAGCGCGTCTGTCCGCACAGCTTCCTTCACGGCCACGCGCTGGTGATGAAAAAGGGCCAGCGCCTGTCGCGCGATGCGCTGCGCGATCAGCTGGAGGGGGCCGGCTACCGCCATGTCGATCAGGTGATGGAGCACGGCGAATACGCCACCCGCGGCGCGCTGCTCGACCTGTTCCCGATGGGTAGCGATCAGCCCTACCGCCTTGATTTCTTTGACGATGAAATCGACAGCCTGCGCCTGTTCGACGTTGACAGCCAGCGCACGCTGGAGGAAGTGGCGGCCATTAACCTGCTGCCGGCGCACGAGTTCCCCACCGACCAGACCGCTATTGAGCTGTTCCGCAGCCAGTGGCGCGACCGCTTTGAGGTGAAGCGCGATGCCGAGCACATCTATCAGCAGGTCAGTAAAGGGACGCTACCTGCCGGTATCGAATACTGGCAACCGCTGTTCTTCAGCGAGCCGCTGCCGCCGTTATTCAGCTATTTCCCGGCCAGCACGCTGATCGTCAACACCGGCGATCTCGAGGCCAGCGCGGAGCGATTCCAGAATGAAGCCCGCGCCCGCTTTGAAAACCGCGGCGTCGACCCGATGCGCCCGCTCCTGCCGCCTGAGCTGCTGTGGCTGCGCAGCGATGAGCTATTCAGCGAACTGAAAAAATGGCCGCGCGTGCAGCTGAAAACCGAACGTCTGGCGGACAAAGCGGCAAATACTAATCTGGGCTACCAGACGCTGCCGGACCTCGCCGTCCAGGCGCAGAACAAAGCGCCGCTGGATAATCTGCGCCGCTTCCTCGAGTCCTTTACCGGTCCGGTGATCTTCTCGGTGGAAAGCGAAGGCCGCCGTGAAGCGCTGAGCGAAATGCTGGCGCGGATTAAAGTTGCGCCAAAACATGTGCTGCGTCTGGAGGAAGCCACCGGCAACGGCCGCTATCTGATGATTGGCGCCGCCGAGCACGGGTTTATCGACAGCCAGCGCGGCCTGGCGCTGATTTGCGAGAGCGACCTGCTCGGCGAGCGGGTGGCGCGCCGTCGTCAGGATTCGCGACGCACCATTAACCCTGACACTCTGATTCGCAACCTCGCCGAACTGCATATCGGCCAGCCGGTCGTTCACCTGGAACACGGCGTGGGCCGCTACGCGGGCATGACTACCCTGGAAGCCGGCGGCATCACCGGCGAATATCTGATGCTGACCTACGCCAACGATGCCAAGCTATACGTTCCGGTATCGTCCCTGCATCTTATCAGCCGCTACGCCGGCGGGGCGGAAGAAAACGCCCCCCTGCACAAGCTGGGCGGCGATGCCTGGACCCGGGCGCGACAAAAAGCGGCTGAGAAAGTACGCGACGTGGCGGCCGAGCTGCTGGATATCTACGCCCAGCGCGCGGCGAAGGCGGGTTTTGCCTTTAAACACGACCGCGAACAGTATCAGCTGTTCTGCGACGGTTTCCCATTTGAAACCACGCCGGATCAGGCGCAGGCGATCAACGCCGTCCTCAGCGATATGTGCCAGCCGCTGGCCATGGACCGCCTGGTGTGCGGCGATGTGGGCTTCGGCAAGACCGAAGTGGCCATGCGCGCCGCCTTCCTCGCCGTGGAGAACCACAAGCAGGTGGCGGTGCTGGTGCCGACCACCCTGCTGGCTCAGCAGCACTATGACAATTTCCGCGATCGTTTCGCCAACTGGCCGGTACGCATCGAAATGCTCTCCCGCTTCCGCAGCGCTAAAGAGCAGGCGCAGATCCTCGAGCAGGCCGCGGAAGGCAAAATCGATATCTTGATCGGCACCCACAAGCTGCTGCAGAGCGAGGTGAAGCTGCGCGATCTCGGGCTGCTGATCGTCGACGAAGAGCACCGGTTTGGCGTGCGGCATAAAGAGCGCATCAAAGCGATGCGCGCCGATGTCGATATCCTGACCCTCACCGCCACGCCGATCCCGCGGACGCTGAACATGGCGATGAGCGGGATGCGCGATCTGTCGATCATCGCCACGCCGCCGGCGCGACGCCTGGCGGTGAAGACCTTCGTTCGCGAATATGACGCCCTGGTGGTGCGCGAGGCGATCCTGCGCGAAACGCTGCGCGGCGGCCAGGTCTACTATCTGTTTAATGACGTTGAGAACATCCAGAAAGCCGCCGACAAGCTGGCGGAGCTGGTGCCGGAGGCGCGGATCGCCATCGGTCACGGTCAGATGAGGGAGCGCGAACTGGAGCGGGTGATGAATGACTTCCATCATCAACGCTTCAATGTGCTGGTGTGCACCACCATCATCGAAACCGGGATCGACATTCCCACCGCCAACACCATCATCATCGAACGCGCCGACCATTTTGGCCTCGCCCAGCTGCACCAGCTGCGCGGCCGCGTTGGCCGTTCGCATCACCAGGCCTATGCCTGGCTGCTGACGCCGCATCCGAAAGCGATGACCACCGATGCGCAAAAGCGCCTCGAGGCCATTGCGTCGCTGGAAGATCTCGGCGCCGGCTTTGCGCTGGCAACCCACGATCTGGAGATTCGCGGGGCCGGGGAACTGCTTGGGGAAGATCAGAGCGGTCAGATGGAAACCATCGGTTTCTCCCTGTATATGGAGCTGCTGGAGAACGCAGTCGATGCGTTGAAAGCCGGGCGTGAACCCTCGCTGGAAGATCTCACCAGTCAGCAGACGGAGGTTGAACTGCGCATGCCTTCCCTGCTGCCTGATGATTTCATCCCTGACGTCAATACGCGCCTGTCATTCTATAAGCGCATTGCCAGCGCCAAAAACGAACAGGATCTGGAGGAGATCAAAGTCGAGCTGATCGATCGTTTTGGCCGCCTGCCCGATGCCGCCCGCAACCTGCTGGATATCGCCCGTCTGCGTCAGCAGGCGCAAAAGTTAGGGATCCGCAAGCTGGAAAGCAACGAAAAAGGCGGCGTGATCGAATTTAACGAGAAAAACAACGTCAATCCGGTGTGGCTGATCGGCCTGCTGCAGAAGCAGCCCCAGCACTTCCGCCTGGACGGTCCCACGCGCCTGAAGTTCATGCAGGACCTGGAGGAGCGTAAAACGCGGATGGACTGGGTTCGCCAGTTTATGCGCCAGCTGGAAGAGAACGCCGTCGCCTGACTGGCAGGAGATACGGCCCCGCTGCCGTATCTCCCTTCCCACATACCTCGCAATCTTTACAAACATTTTGCAATCCGCCTGGATTTCCCCACACAGACTCACGCCATAATCTCATCTGCTTTTCGTATAAAAATAACCACTTACATATTTTGGAGTTATGGTAATGAGAAACCGTTTCCCCGTGACGCTTTGGCTGACGCTAGTCGCGTTAGTCGCCGCGCTGGCCCTCCCCGCGCGCGCTAACACCTGGCCCCTTCCCCCGCCGGGCAGCCGGCTGGTGGGTCAGAATCAGTTCCATGTGGTACAGGATGACGGCGGTTCGCTGGAAGCGATTGCCAAGAAGTACAATGTCGGCTTCCTGGCCCTGCTGCAGGCCAATCCCGGGGTTGACCCCTATGTTCCGCGCGCCGGCAGCGTGCTGACCATCCCCCTGCAGACGCTGCTGCCCGATGCGCCGCGCGAAGGGCTGGTGATTAACCTCGCCGAACTGCGCCTCTATTATTACCCGCCGGGCAAGAATGAAGTGACCGTCTACCCAATCGGCATCGGTCAGCTGGGCGGAACCACCATCACACCGACGATGGTCACAACCGTGTCCGACAAACGGGCCAATCCGACCTGGACACCTACCGCCAACATTCGCGCGCGCTACAAGGCTATGGGGATTGAGCTGCCGGCGGTAGTGCCTGCTGGTCCTGACAATCCGATGGGCCATCACGCCATCCGCCTCGCCGCCTATGGCGGAGTCTATCTCCTGCACGGCACCAATGCCGATTTCGGCATCGGTATGCGCGTCAGTTCCGGCTGCATTCGTCTGCGCGATAACGATATCAAGGCGCTGTACAACACTATCTCGCCGGGCACGAAGGTGAACATTATCAACACGCCGATCAAGGCGTCGGTTGAGCCGGATGGCCGCCGTCTGGTTGAGGTCCATCAGCCGCTGTCTGAGCATATCGATGACGACCCGCAGACCCTGCCCATTACGCTTAATGCGGCCATGACTGCGTTCAAACAGGCGCCGCAGACCGACGGGACGGTGATGGAGCGCGCGATGAATTATCGCTCGGGCATGCCGATTGACGTCACCCGTCATGCTGAGCCTGGACCGCAGTCGCTGTAGTCTTACGCTGCATAAAACAAAAAACCCGCCTGATGGCGGGTTTTTTGTTGGCAAGGGTCAAACAGGGGTACAACAGGGTCTTACTCATCGCCGTCCGGTGAAGGGGGCCGGGCAGCGACGCATCGGGCTTACTTGTAGATAACGGCGGTACCGTGAAGGGTATTCGGACCGGTTACCGAAGTAATACGATATGAAGTGGCGCCCATCTCATCCGCTTTCTGCGCCAGCTGGTCTTCCAGCGAGCCCAGGTTAGTCCCGGCAGAAGCAGAGATGGTGCCTACTTTATGCTGTCCTGCAGGGGTGGACTGCACCTCTACAGCGGCAAAGCTGGCGAAAGAAAGGGAACTTAAAACGGCGGCAATAGCCAGAGTATTAACGGTTTTCATGATTATTATACCTGTGCAGATGAATTTTATAGTAGGGTCGCAAGCATTAACTTAACGATCGATAGGTAAATAATAATGTGATCTATGTCACACGTCAATGCATTTTTATAACGATCGTTTAACTATTTATAAAATGCTTAAATTTCATACATATATGAATTATTTATTTTTAAACCGACAGCGCTGGCCCCGGCGATCGTTTATTTTTATAATGGCCTTTCACCAAACCAACATAGGTACAACGGCACCATGACAACTGACGTTCAAAGTTGCGCCAAAAAAAGCCGTGGCCGACCGAAGGTGTTCGACAGGGATGCGGCGCTGGACAAAGCCATGACACTCTTCTGGCAGCACGGCTATGAGGCGACCTCGCTCGCCGATCTGGTCGAGGCGACAGGAGCAAAAGCCCCCACCCTGTATGCGGAATTTGTGAATAAAGAAGGCCTATTCCGCGCAGTGTTGGATCGTTACATTTCGCGCTTTGCCGCGAAGCACGAAGCCGTGCTGTTTGCCGAGGGAAAATCCGTCGATCGCGCGTTGCGTGACTACTTCACGGCGGTCGCCACCTGCTTTACCAGCAAAGAGACGCCGGCCGGCTGCTTTATCATCAATACCTCCGCCGCGTTGGCCGCCTCCTCGACGGATATCGCCAATACCATCAAATCCCGCCATGCGATGCAGGAGCAGGCGCTAACCCAGTTTCTGCAGCAGCGGCAGGCGCAGGGCGAACTGCCCGCGGGCCGCGATGTCGCGCAGCTGGCGCAATTTCTTAACTGCGTTCTGCAGGGGATGTCGATTAGCGCCCGGGAAGGCGCGGATTTCGACAAGCTGATGCAAATCACCGATACCACTCTCCGTCTCTGGCCGCAGGTCCTCGAGTCCTGATGCGCCCTGCTTCCGGCGGTATTCTGCCGCCGGATCCGCTCTCCTGTTGGCTTTATCCCCACAAAATAGATTGATTTTTATTATCTTTTCTCGCGCAAGATAAACGCAAATGATATTGATTGCGATATTCATTATGTGCAAAATCCTTTTTTGAGTTTTTCCAGATGTTTCGCATTGTAACGAATACCGGCCGACGCCGGCCCATAACAACGACAAAGCAACTTGCTCATAAAAGGAATGGATATGAAAAAGCGCCTCTGGGTGCTCCACCCTCTGCTGCTGGCCAGCACGCTGCCTGCGCTGGCGGCTCAGTCTGATGAAGACAGCATCATCGTTAGCGCAAACCGCACCCATCGCACCGTGGCCGAAATGGCCCAAACCACCTGGGTCATTGAGGGCCAGGAGATTGAGCAGCAGGTCCAGGGCGGGAAAGAGTTCAAAGACGTGCTGGCGCAGCTGATCCCCGGCATCGACGTCAGCAGCCAGGGGCGGACCAACTATGGGATGAACATGCGCGGGCGCGCGATCGTCGTGCTGATTGACGGCGTCCGGCTCAACTCCTCACGCACCGACAGCCGCCAGCTCGACGCCATCGATCCATTCAACATCGAACATATCGAAGTGATCTCCGGAGCGACCTCGCTGTACGGCGGGGGCAGTACCGGCGGGCTTATCAACATCGTTACCAAAAAGGGGCAGCAGGATCGTCAGGTCGATCTCGAGGTGGGCAGCAAGAGCGGTTTTGCGAACAGCAACGATCATGATGAGCGCGTCGCGGCGGCCGTCAGCGGCGGAACAGACCACGCATCCGGCCGCTTGTCGGTAGCCTATCAGCGTTTCGGCGGCTGGTACGACGGCAATAACGATGCGCTGATCCTCGATAATACCCAAACGGGGCTCCAGCACTCTGACCGCCTCGACGTGATGGGGACGGGGACGATTGAGATCGATGATAACCGCCAGCTGCAGCTGGTCACCCAGTATTATAAAAGCCAGGGCGATGATGACTACGGTCTGTGGCTCGGGAAGAACATGTCCGCGGTCACCAGCGGCGGCAAAGCGTATACCACCGACGGGCTCAATTCCGACCGTATCCCCGGCACCGAACGCCATCTGATCAGCCTCCAGTACTCCGATGCCGACTTTTTCGGCCAGAATCTGGTGAGCCAGGTGTACTATCGCGATGAGTCCCTCACCTTCTATCCGTTCCCGACGCTCACGAAAGGTCAGGTCAGTAGCTTCTCCTCGTCGCAGCAGGATACCGATCAGTATGGGGCCAAGCTGACCCTCAACAGCCAACCGCTGGCGGGGTGGGATCTCACCTGGGGTCTCGACGCCGATCATGAGACCTTTAATGCCAACCAAATGTTCTTCGATCTGCCACAATCGATGGCCTCCGGCGGGTTGCACAACGAATCGATCTACACAACCGGCCGCTACCCGGGATACAGTATTTCCAATGTCGCGCCATTCCTGCAGTCCAGCTACGATCTGAACGATATCTTTACCGTCAGCGGCGGGGTACGCTACCAGTGGACCGAAAACCGGGTCGACGACTTTGTCGGCTACGCCCAGCAGCAGGATATCGCCAACGGCAAAGCGCGCTCCGCCGACGCCATCAAAGGCGGCAAAACCGATTATGACAATTTCCTGTTTAACGCCGGGATCGTGGCCCACCTGACCGAGCGTCAACAAACCTGGTTTAACTTCTCGCAGGGTGTCGAGCTACCGGACCCTGGTAAATACTATGGCATCGGTAAATATGGCGCTGCGGTGAATGGTCATCTGCCGCTGATCTCCAGCGTCAACGTCGATGACTCGCCGCTGCAGGGGATCAAAGTTAACTCGTACGAGCTGGGCTGGCGCTACACTGGCGATAACCTGCGCACCCAGCTGGCGGCGTACTACTCGACCTCGGATAAGACCATTGTCGTCAACCGCACCGACATGACCATCGACGTTCAGTCCGACAAACGGCGTATTTACGGCGTTGAGGGGGCGGTCGACTACTTTATTCCGGATAGCGACTGGAGCGTCGGCGGTAACTTTAACGTGCTGAAATCCCAGGTGCAGACCGACGGCCGCTGGCAAAAATGGGACGTCACCCTCGCCTCGCCGTCTAAAGCCACCGCCTGGGTGGGCTGGGCGCCGGATCCGTGGAGCCTGCGCGTGCAGAGTCAGCAGGTATTTGACCTCAGCGATGCCGCCGGCAACAAGCTGGAAGGCTATAACACCGTCGATTTTATCGGTAGTTACGCGCTGCCGGTGGGGAAACTGACCTTCAGTATCGAAAACCTGCTTAACGAAGACTATGTCACTATCTGGGGCCAGCGCGCGCCGCTGCTCTACAGCCCAACCTACGGCAGTTCATCGCTGTATGAGTACAAAGGTCGTGGCCGCACCTTTGGTCTGAACTACGCCTTAACCTTCTGATAAAAAAAGCCCCTCAGCCTGAGCGATTGAGGGGCTAATCACTACACAAATCTGTTTTTAGATTTTGTTGTTCAGGACCAGCTGGCCGTTGTTGTCCAGCGGGATCTGGCTGCCGGGATCGTGATCCATGCGGATTTTCCCCTGCTGATCGCCTATCTTATAGGTCACATCGTAGCCGAGCATTTTATCGGATTTGTCATACACCGTTTTGCAGCGCTGCTGGGTGGTGGTGTAAGTATCGTTGTCCTGCATCGCGCCCTGGATCTGGTTGCCTGCATAGCCGCCGCCCAGCGCACCTACAACCGTCGCCACGCTGCGTCCGTGACCGCCGCCAAACTGGTGGCCAATCACCCCGCCCGCCACCGCGCCCAGCACCGAACCGGCGATGCGGTTTTCATCCTGTACCGGACGACGATGAGTCACCGTGACATTGCGGCATTCCTGACGCGGCGTTTTCACGGTTTCTTTAATCGGTGTACTGGAGACCACTTGCGCATACTGCGGGCCGCGATCCAACACGTTGAGACCAGCGACAGCTGCAACGCCCAGCGCGGCAGCCACGCCTATCCCTATACCCGCCAACATAGATTTATTCACGGGAGTTCCTCCTTTGTTGCTGTTGATACAATTTTGCAACCGGAGCCGGGAGGGCGCAAATCAGATAGCGGATGAAAAGTGCGAGAATTCGCTGCAAATCAAAGGGATTCAGAGGATTCCGAGGGGGATCTCTGCGGTTCCAGCAGAAGAGCCCGGAGGCGCCCTCAGAGCGCGCCTCCGGGTCGCGACAGCGATTAGTGCAGCTTCAGGCGCGGGCGAATGATGCGGTTGATGCGCCCGACCAGCATCATCAGGCCGGTCTTGAAGTAACCATGCAGAGCAATCTGGTGCATACGGTACAGGGAGATGTACACGAAGCGCGCAATGCGCCCTTCCACCATCATCGAACCGCGCATCAGGTTACCCATCAGGCTGCCGACGGTGGAGTAATTTGACAGCGACACCAGCGAGCCATGGTCTTTATAGGTGTATGCCTTCAGCGGTTTGCCTTTCATCTGCGCCAGGATGTTGTTCAGCGCGCAGGTAGCCATCTGGTGCGCCGCCTGGGCCCGCGGAGGCACAAAGCCGCCTTCCGGACGGGCGCAGGAGGCGCAGTCGCCGATGGCGAAAATATCCGCATCGCGGGTAGTCTGCAGCGTCGGCTCGACCACCAGCTGATTGATACGGTTGGTTTCGAGGCCGCCGATCTCTTTCATGAAATCTGGCGCTTTGATCCCCGCCGCCCAGACCATTAGATCCGCCTCAATATATTCGCCATCTTTAGTGTGCAGGCCGCCCGCATCCGCGCTGGTGACCATGGTCTGCGTCAGAACCCGTACGCCCAGCTTAGTCAGCTCATTATGCGCTGCCCCGGAAATGCGCGGCGGCAGCGCAGGCAGAATGCGCTCACCCGCCTCGACCAGCGTGACGTTCAGCGCTTCGTTGGTCAGCCCTTTGTAGCCGTAGCTGTGCAGCTGTTTCACCGCATTGTGCAACTCAGCGGAGAGCTCCACGCCGGTGGCGCCACCGCCGACGATGGCGATATTTACTTTACCGTTAGCGCCGAGGTTAGCAGAGTATTTAAGGAACAGGTTGAGCATTTCCTGATGGAAGCGACGCGCCTGGTGCGGGTTGTCGAGGAAAATGCAGTTCTCTTTTACGCCAGGGGTATTAAAGTCATTCGAGGTACTGCCCAACGCCATGACCAGCGTGTCGTACGGCAGTTTACGCTCAGCCACCAGCAGCTCGCCTTTTTCATTGCGCAGCTCGCCGAGGGTGATGGTTTTCCCTTCGCGGTTGATATCAACCACCGAGCCCAGCTGGAACTGGAAACCGTGGTTGCGGGCATGGGCCAGATAGCTCAGCGCATCAACGCCTTCATCCAGAGAACCGGTGGCCACTTCGTGCAGCAGCGGCTTCCACAGATGGCTGTGGTTACGGTCCACCAGGGTGATTTTCGCTTTCTTATGGCGCCCTAACTTTCTCCCCAGCTGAGTTGCCAGTTCCAGTCCGCCAGCGCCGCCACCCACAATTACGATTTTTTTCAATGGCGTAGTCATGTGTACCCCTAAAATTATTAACCAATTGTTAAATAAAAGTTATTGAAATAGCCTTTATTTAACAACAAGTTACGTTAATGAAACCATTCAGCACTGTCGAGAATACCATGAACGGTGCATTGGTCATACCAAAATTGATGTGCATCAAGTTTTGTCGCGTATTTTTTCAGCGAAACCAATAAGTGTAGACATGAAAAAACCCGCGTGGTGAACCCGACGCGGGTTTGGGAACAAGGGAAAAGCAGTTAGCCGAGGGTTTTAAACGCTTTCAGCCGCTGCAGATGCGGCGAGATATTTTTAAACTTATGGGTCTGCTCTTCATCCCAGATAATTTCATAATAGTGGTGCAGGAGATCGGCGGAACGCTGGCTGTCCAACGCCTCGTCCTGGCGGGAAAGCACCACCAGGCAGCGATCGCGGTTCTTCTCGCGGAAGTTGGTCACGCACTTGGTGGCGATGTCAGCATACTCTTCCGGTCGGTCGATTTTGCCTTCCATGTTCTCATGCGGAAACAGGTTTGGATTGAACACCGCCTGGCGGATATCGCACAGAAAACCAATCCGCTCCGCCCAGTAGCCGCCAAGGCCGACGCCGCAGATCAGCGGCCGGTCATCGGCAGTGAGCTGCAGCATTTTATCGACCTCTTTCAGCAAATGCTGCATATCGTGCTTGGGATGCCGCGTGCTGTAGCTAATCAACCGCACGTCCGGGTCGATAAACTGCAGCTGCATCACCTTCTCATGGTTACCGGGGCTGTTCGAGTCAAAACCGTGTAAATAGATAATCATCGCATCCTCACCAGACAACAACGCCCCGTAGAGCGTTACGCGGACTTCGCCTCTTGCCAGCGCGCATGAAGCTGCTCCAGCTGGGCACTCACCGTTTTCCAACGGGCTGAATCCCTTAACTCCTGACGGGAAAAGGAACCTTTATGATACAATTTCGTAACACGCTCTGCTTTGATCGGCGACAGGTTATCCAGCACACTGACCGCGCCTTTACGATTATTGCAGACGAGGATCATATCGCAACCGGCGTCGAGCGATGCCTGACCGCGTTCGGCATAGCTGCCCATGATCGCCGCCCCTTCCATCGACAGATCGTCGGAGAAAATCACCCCGTCAAAGCCCAGTTCGCCGCGCAGCACCGTTTTCAGCCAGTACGCCGAGCCGCTGGCCGGACGCGGATCGAGCTCCGGGTAAATCACATGCGCCGGCATAATGGCATCCAGACGCTGCTCGGCGATAAGGCTTTTGAACACCGCCATATCATGGTCGCGGATAACCGATGCCGCCCGCGGATCGAACGGCGTCTCTTTGTGCGAATCGGCAGTCACCGCCCCGTGACCCGGGAAGTGTTTGCCGGTGGTTTTCATGCCCGCGGCGTGCATCCCGTCAATGAAGTGACGCGCCATCGTCAGCGCTTTCTGTGGATCTTCATGATAAGAACGTTCGCCGATTGCGGCGCTGATATGGCCGACGTCCAGCACTGGCGCAAAACTAATATCGATATCCATGGCGATCATTTCGCTGGCCATCAGCCAGCCGGCTTCGGCGGCCAGTTTGCCCCCCTCTTCCATCCCCAGCAGCGCGGCGAAAGACTGGGCCGCCGGTAAACGGGTAAACCCTTCGCGGAAACGCTGAACCCGCCCCCCTTCCTGATCGACCGCCACCACCAGGTGGTTCCGGGATGCGTCGCGGATCTGGCGCACCAGCTCGCGCAGCTGCGCCGGATCGTGATAATTTCGGGTAAAGAGGATCAACCCTCCCACCAGCGGATGCGCCAGAATTTCTCGCTCTTCCGCATCCAGCTCATACCCTTCGACATCCAACATCACTGGGCCCACACTGACCTCTCTTATCCTTTACGTTCGTTGTCTAACTGACACCATGTTTCATCTGCCAGCGTGATAAATTGCCGGTCCCCGCTCTGCCGCCAGCGCATTTCATACCAGCCCGCCATCAACAGCAGTACCCACGGGCGCCAGAGTACAACCTGCCGCCAAAGCAGCTGCGCGTCGATGGCCGCCCGCCGGGCATACGCTTCTACCAGCCGACGGCGCTCGCCAGGCGTGATCCACACCGCGGCCAGCTCCAGCGCGATATCGCCATCGCCGGCATATTCCCAGTCGATCAGCCTCAGGCCGGACTCATTATGAATAATATTGCCGGCATGGACGTCCATGTGCAGCGGCGCCAGCCGCAGGGGACGGGGCTCGCCCTGGCGGCGCAGCCGCTGATGCCAGCGCAGCCAACGCGGCTTGCGCCGCGCCGGATCGCACCTCTGCCAGTACTGGGCCAGCAGTGGTGTGAGGCTAACCCGCCAGCCAAACCGCGGTTGCTGATGCAAATCATACAATAAGCCTGACAGCTGCGGGGAGGCCGGTAACTCGCTTTTCACCTCCCCTGCGCAATACTCCACCACCATCCAGCAGGGTGAGTAAAACAGCGGGGTTGGCGCCAGCCTGGCAGGCAGTCGGCGGAGTGCGTGATACTGACGGCGAAAATAGTAAGTGGCGGCAGACGGATCGTGCGGCTGACGCAGCACGTGCCGCCGGTCGCCGTCGCTGATAATCACACTGCCGCCGCTGAGGCCACTCTGGCTCAGCGAGGCGACAGGATGATAATGGGGAAAGAAGCGCGACAAGAGCTCGTCGCGCGTTAGCTTATTGTTGCTGAACAGCACCTTTACCTGACCAGATAATCTCACCGGTTTGCACCAGCATGAGCTGCATTTTCAGCTCAGGCGCGTTGACGTTGCCGGTGGCATTGGTGTAAAGCACATACTGCGCGCCCACGTTGCGGGCGATGCCCATGGCTTTGCTGCGGCTGCCGAGGCTGTCCTGCGGCGACAGGCCCAGCTGCTGCTTGGCGACCGCCAGCTGCTGCGCCGATACCAGGGTAAATTTGCCGTTACCGGCCAGCGCACTACGTAGCGCAGTGGTGGCTTCTCCAGCATTCAGCGAACCGTTGGTGCGGTTGTTCACGCTGTCAACCAGCAGAATACTGCCGGCATTGACCCCACTCGCCTGCAACATCTGCCCCACCAGCGGCTGAACCGCGCCGTTCCAGTCATAATGACGCACGCGCGGCGCCGGCTGACCCGACTGCTGATCCTGATGCTCAATCGGCCCAGGCTGCGCCGGGACAGAGGGCACCGCCGGTACGGTCGGCACCGTGGGCTGCGGCTGCGCAGGCTGCTGCGGCTGCGGTTTGGCCTCTTCTACCGGCGCGGGCTGCTCCCGCAACCCCGCACAGCCTGCGAGGAATATCGCCAGTGCTGTGATTAACGCATAGCGACACATTTTCATCATTATAATTACCCCTTACAGATAAAGATAAAGGCGGGCCTTATGCGCCCCCAGGATATTGGCGCTGCCATATAACGTGACCGAGGAGCGGGCCGGTACCACGATGGTGCGCGGCGCGTCCAGCGGATGCATCTCCAGCCCTCGGGCGTCATACCAGAAAAAACGATAGTGCACGGTAACCGGCTGCTGGCGCTCGTTATATAGCGTTGAGGAGGCGGTAGCCTGAATCTCTGTCGCCACGACGGCAGGCTCGCTGGCGCTGATCCCCGCCGCCAGCACGCTCGACTCCATCACCAGCGCCTGCTGGTCAGAAACCGGGATCTCCGGGTGTGAACTACACCCGGCGAGTAGCCCCGCCGCCAGACACGCGCCCAAAAGGGTCCTGAGCATGACGTTAGCCTTTGTGCGCCAGCATCGGGCCAAGCGGACGACCGCCCAGCAGATGCATATGGATATGGTACACTTCCTGGCCGCCGTGGCGGTTGCAGTTGACGATCAACCGATAGCCATCGTCGGCAAGACCTTCATCGCGGGCGATCTTCGCCGCGACGGTCATCATCCGGCCCAGCGCCAGCTCATGTTCAGCGGTGACGTCATTTACGGTAGGAATCAGAACATTCGGGACAATCAGAATATGGGTGGGCGCCTGCGGGGAGATGTCGCGAAAAGCGGTCACAAGCTCATCCTGATAGACAATATCCGACGGGATCTCCCGGCGAATGATTTTGCTGAAAATCGTTTCTTCTGCCATGACTGATTCCTTATAAGTTTTATCCCGTGCGCTGGCCTGCTTCTGCAGATAAACGCGGACGCACAGGTTCCGCTAAGAGTATGAGCGACATTCTCCCTCTCTTTCAACCTGAAAGCTCTTTTTCTTATTCAACTATAGACTTAGCTGCTGAGGGAATAAGCATATGGTGGACTGTTTTCAGGGTTATCGCTTGTGGGGCACCGACTTTAGCGCATAAAAAAGGCAGCCAGTTGGCTGCCTTAGTCTCCCCGATACTACGTCTTAACTGTTACGGATGTACTCATCCATTTCAGTTTTCAGGTTATCGGACTTGGTACCGAAGATGGCCTGTACGCCAGAACCTGCCACTACCACGCCAGCGGCGCCCAGTTTTTTCAGGCCAGCCTGGTCAACTTTCGCTACATCCGCCACGCTAACACGCAGACGAGTAATACATGCGTCGAGGTTGGTGATGTTCTCTTTACCGCCGAAAGCGGCGACCAGAGCCGGAGCCATCTCGCTGGTGGCGCCAGCTTTGCTCTCTTCGGTGGTGTCTTCACGACCCGGAGTTTTCAGATCCAGGGCTTTAATCAGCACACGGAAAATGACGTAGTACACGATCGCATAGCAGATACCAACAATCGGGAACAGCCACAGCTTGCTGCTGTTACCGGACAGCACGATAAAGTCGATCAGGCCGTGAGAGAACGAGGTACCGTCACGCATACCCAGCAGGATACAGATCGGGAACGCCAGGCCCGCCAGAATGGCATGGATAACGTACAGGATCGGCGCCACGAACATGAACGAGAACTCGATCGGCTCGGTGATACCGGTCAGGAACGAGGTCAGCGCGGCGGAGATCATGATACCGCCCACTTTGGCGCGGTTTTCCGGTTTAGCAGAGTGCCAAATCGCGATAGCCGCTGCCGGCAGACCATACATTTTGAACAGGAAGCCGCCAGACAGTTTGCCCGCCGTCGGGTCGCCTGCCATGTAGCGCGGGATATCGCCGTGGAACACCTGACCAGCCGCGTTGGTGTATTCGCCGATCTGCATCTGGAAAGGAACGTTCCAGATGTGATGCAGACCAAACGGCACCAGGCAACGTTCGATGAAACCGTAGATACCAAACGCCACCACTGGGTTCTGATAAGCAGCCCACTGGGAGAAGGTTTGGATCGCGGAGCCGATCGGCGGCCAAATGAAGGAGAGGATCACGCCGGTGAAGATAGCGGCCAGACCAGAGATAATCGGCACAAAACGCTTGCCCGCAAAGAAGCCGAGATATTCTGGCAGCTTGATGCGATAGAAGCGGTTGAACATGTAGGCGGCGATAGCACCGGAGATAATACCGCCAAGCACGCCGGTATCAGCAAGGTGTTTTGCCGCAATCTCGTCAGCAGGTAAATGCAGCACCAGCGGCGCAACAACCGCCATGGTTTTCACCATGATGCCGTAAGCCACGACTGCAGCCAGTGCGGATACACCGTCGTTATTGGTGAAGCCGAGGGCCACACCGATAGCGAAGATCAGCGGCATATTGGCGAAAACTGAACCGCCTGCTTCTGCCATAACGTGGGAGACCACGGCTGGCAGCCAGCTGAAGTTAGCGGAACCGACGCCCAGCAGGATACCTGCGATAGGCAGTACGGATACCGGCAGCATCAGCGATTTACCGACCTTCTGCAGGTTAGCAAATGCATTCTTAAACATAATTGAGAGTGCTCCTGAGTATTTGGTACTTTTTTACGCTTTCACGCATTGGCCCGGGGGGAGAACCGTGCCGTGGACAGGACATCTAAGCGCCCTTTATTTATTACACAGAGTAAAATAATTAACGGGATGATTGTTTGACGGCTATCACGTTTCAATCAGCCTTCCGGTAAAAATTTACATCAACTTACATAAATTGTATCCAGATGTTGCTAAAAAACCTTCACCGCCACTTTTGTGGCGGTGAACTTTACTCGCTTTGGCTATTAATTACGAGCCTTAAAATAATAAGCAGATCAAGCAGGTTGCAAACGGGCGGGGTCGATGTGGAACAGGGTGGCAAAATTGTCGGTGGTCTGCTGAGCCAGCTGCTCAAGCGACACTCCCTTCAGTACCGCCATATACTCGGCAACGTCACGGACCAGCGCCGGCTGGTTCTCTTTGCCGCGGTGGGGGACCGGCGCCAGGTACGGCGAATCGGTTTCAACCAGCAGGCGATCCAGCGGCACGTAGCGCGCCGCATCACGCAGCTGCTCGGCGTTACGAAAAGTGACGATACCGGAAAACGAGATATAGAACCCCATATCGAGCAGCTTGCCCGCTGTCTCCCTGTCCTCAGTGAAACAGTGTAGTACGCCACCGCAATCCGTCACCTTTTCTTCGCGCAAAATAGCCAGAGTATCGGCACGCGCGTCACGGGTATGGACGATCACCGGCTTATTGAGCTCACGGCCGATACGAATGTGGTCGCGGAACGAGCTTTGCTGTTGGGCTTTAGTTTCCGGGGTATAAAAATAATCCAGACCGGTCTCCCCCATCGCCACGACGCCCTCTTCCGCTGCCAGCGCGCGCAGAGTCTCTACCTCCCAGGGCTCGTCCTGGTTTAATGGGTGTACGCCACAGGAGAAGACGACGTTGTCACGCGTCCCCACCAGTTCGCGCATACTGCGGTAGCCAGGCAGCGTCGTGGCGACGGCGAGGCAAAATTTCACATCGCGTGCGGCCGCTTTTGCCAGCACGTCGTCGACGTTTTTGTGTAGAGTTTGATAATCCAGACCATCAAGATGGCAGTGGGAGTCGACTAAAAACATAATGTCTCACTCAGAGGTGGGAGACGGGTAAAACCGTCCCGGGTTGCAGGTAATGTTCCCAGCGCAGCAGGCGCTCGGTAAGCAGCAGTTCGCGGTTGACACCGACAACGTTGAGCAATTGCTCGCGGCAGGTACAGACGTCATGGGCAATCGCCTGCAGCCGGGCGGCGGGCAGGCTGTGCGCCAGCTGCTCCAGCAGCGGCCAGACGTCAGGGTTACTCACCAGGGTAATCCCCTGCTGTCGTTTTTGCGCATCGACCAGCAGCGACGCCAGCCAGTGCAGGCGAACCGCCGCCTGTTCATGATTGAGTATCGGCAGCAGCGCCAGCCAGTCACCGCTCGCCAGGGTAGCCGCCAGCGCCTGACACAACTGCTGCCGCGCCGTCCACAGCGGTTCCTGTAACAGTTCGAGCGCCGCAGCCGGCGCGCTGGCGCACAGGCGTAACGCGGTCAACAATGACTCCTGCGGCAGGCTCACCTCACGCTCCAGCCAGGCCAGAGCATAAGGCTCAGACGGCGGCGCCAGATGATGCAGGCGACAGCGGCTGCGCAGAGTGGTCAGCAGACGCGCCGGCTCCTCGCAGGCGAGGAAGAACCAGGTATTCTCCGGGGGCTCCTCCAGCGTTTTCAGCAACGCGTTGGCGGCGGCATCGGTCAGCAAGGCAGCATCGCTAATCCAGACCACTTTTGCCCCACCAAGGCGCGCATGTTCATAGAGCTTTTCATTGACATCGCGCACCGCGTCAATACCCAGCGCGCTCTTGCCCTTCTCGGGGCTGAGCGCATAGTAATCGGGGTGCGTGCCGGCCTGCATCAGCTGACAGCTATGGCAGTGGCCGCAGCTTTTATGTCCTTCGGGCTGGCGGCACATCAGGAAGCGGCACAGCGCGTAAATCAACGCCTCACCGCCCATCCCGTTCAGGGACTGTAACAGTAAGGCGTGGTGGCCTCGTCCGGCCTGATAGCTACCGACCAGTTGCTCGAACGAGGGGCGCAGCCACGGATACCATTTCATGCCGCTTGCTCCGCCATCCACTGGGCGATCGTGGCGCGAATGTCGCGCGCCACGGCATCCAGCGGCTGAGTTGCGTCAACCGTGCGGATAGAAGGATCGGCGGCGGCCAGCTCAAGATAGCGCGCGCGGGTACGGTTGAAAAAGTTCATGGACTCCTGCTCAATGCGATCCAGCTCGCCGCGGGCCCGGGCGCGCTGCAGCCCCACTTCCGGCGTGACGTCGAGATACAGCGTCAGATTGGGGCGAAAATCACCGAGTACCGCGTCGCGCAGCGTCGCCAGCATCGTGCGGTCAATTCCCCGGCCGCCGCCCTGATAGGCCTGCGTCGACAGATCGTGACGATCGCCGATCACCCACTGGCCGCGGGCCAGCGCGGGCTTAATCACGGTCTCCACCAACTGGACGCGCGCCGCGTAAAACATCAGCACTTCCGCTTTATCGTTAATCACTTCATCGCCCGTGGACTGGATATCCAGCACCAGGCTACGCAGTTTTTCGGCAAGGATTGTGCCCCCCGGCTCGCGGGTAAACACCATATCGTGAATACCCGCCGACTGCAGCGTCTCCACCACCAGTTGACGTGCGGTGGTCTTCCCGGCGCCCTCCAGCCCCTCGATGACGATATAGTTACTGCGCATTTTTTTCCTTAAGTACTTTCAGATAATCCTGCACCGCACGGTTATGACTGACCAGGTTTGTGGTAAACGTATGGCCCCCTTTCCCGTCGGCGACGAAATAAAGATATGGCGTTTTCGCCGGATGGGCGGCCGCCTTCAGCGAGGCCTCGCCCGGCACCGCGATAGGGCCCGGCGGCAAACCGCTGATGGTATAAGTATTGTATGCGGTCGGCGTCTCGAGATCCTTACGCGTTAACTTACCAGTATATCCTGCGCCCATCCCGTAGATTACGGTCGGATCGGTCTGCAAGCGCATACCGATGCGCAGGCGGTTGATAAATACCGACGCGACGCGGTCGCGCTCTTCCGCTACCGCGGTCTCTTTTTCAATAATCGAGGCCATGGTCAACAGCTGGTTCTGATCGGCATAGGGCAGATTCTCCATCCGTCCTTCCCAGACCTTCGCCACTTCGGCGACCATTTTCTGATGCGCGCGCTTGAGGATGGCGATATCGCTGGTGTTGGCGGTGTACATCCAGGTATCCGGCCAGAACCAGCCCTCTACCCAGTCGGCATGCTCAAGACCTAATGCCTTAGCCACCGTCGCGTAGCTATCGTCTTCAAGCGTGTGCTTCACGTACGGGGCATCGCGCAGCTGGCGCAGGTAGTCGCTGACGCGCATGCCTTCGACAAAGCGCAGCGGAAACTGCGCCTCTTTGCCGCTGGCCAGCAGCTGCAACATCTCGCGCACCGTCATTTGCGGCGTGAAGCGATAGGTCCCGGCCTTGAAGTGAGACAGCTCAGGTTCCACCCGCAGCAGCCACTGGAAAACGCGCGGGCGATTGATCACCTTCTCGCGATAGAGATCCTGGCCCAGCGCCAGCCGGCCGGTGCCAGCTTCGAGGGTAAAGATGGTCTCTTCCTTAATCAGCAGCTTGCTGTCCGCCAGCTGGCGTACCTTCCACATGCCTGCCGCCGCGGCGATGCCCAACAGCACGACCAGCAACAGGATAAAACGTAACATTTTCTTCATACTAACCAGACAGCTCACACAAAGGGGCTAAAAAATGGTAAAGCTCACGCGAGGACCAGGTGGTCTCCTCCCAGCGGCGAACCGGCACCAGCGGCATCAGCGCATTGCAGATCAGCACTTCATCGGCCTCCCGCAACGTCTCGGGACGCGCTGTCACTTCGACAACGCGAAACGTCGATGGTGCCAGCTGCGCGATACAGCGCTGCCGCATAATGCCGTTGACCCCGGCATAATCGAGTCGAGGAGTAAATACATCACGTCCCTGACGCCAGAATAAATTCGCGGCACAGCATTCCGTAAGCCACCCGTCACTGTCAAGGACCAGCGCCTCATCGGCGTCCGTCTGCTCAAGATGAGAGCGGATCAGCACCTGCTCAAGGCGATTAAGGTGCTTCAGGCCGGCAAGCCAGGAGTTGCGCCCCAGGGGCACCGGACTCTGGGTCAGAGTAATGCCCTCCTCCCGCCAGCGCGCATAATGCGCCGGGAATGGAGAGAAGCTGAGAATGCGAGTGGGCGACACGCAGCCTGCCGTACTGTATCCCCTTCCCCCAACGCCGCGGGTGAGAGTCACCTTGAGCACGCCCTGCGCGTGCGGCCGAGCCAGACGCTGCATCTCTTCGCTCAGCGTCAGCCAGTCGTTAAATGGGATATGTAATTTTTCACAGGTTGTCTGTAAACGCTGCAGATGGGCGTCCAGTAGCGCAACCTGCCCTTGCTGGATGCGGGCGGTGGTAAAACAGCCGTCGCCAAACTGGGTGGCGCGATCGTTCGCTGCCAACGTGTCCTGTACAACGCCGTTTATCAAGAACATAAAGGACTCCTTTTCACTGGTCGGTCAGTGTGTCAGGACCCAGAGCAGAGAACAAGGGGAGAAAGCTGAATAAAAAAGGCCCGACGAACGGGCCTTTTGTTAAAGCAGTACAGGGGCAAGCCCTGTCACACTTTTTTGAAGATCAGCGAACCGTTAGTGCCGCCAAAGCCGAAGGAGTTGCACAGGGTGTACTCCATACCGGAAACCTGACGCGCTTCGTGTGGAACGAAGTCGAGGTCGCAGCCTTCATCCGGGTTGTCGAGGTTGATCGTCGGCGGAACCGCCTGATCGCGCAGCGCCAGGATAGAGTAAATCGACTCTACCGCCCCTGCCGCACCCAGCAGATGCCCGGTCATGGATTTGGTAGAGCTCACCAGTACGCGGCTCGCCGCATCACCGAAGACAGACTTAACCGCCTGCGCTTCCGCTTTATCGCCGGCCGGCGTCGAGGTGCCGTGGGCGTTGACGTAGCCGATCTGGCCCGGTTCGATGCCCGCATCGCGAATAGCATTCACCATTGCCAGCGCGGCGCCCGCGCCATCTTCCGGCGGTGACGTCATGTGGTAAGCATCGCTGCTCATGCCGAAGCCAACGATCTCGGCGTAGATTTTGGCGCCGCGTTTTTTGGCATGCTCGTACTCTTCCAGCACCACCATACCCGCGCCGTCGCCCAGCACGAAGCCGTCACGATCTTTATCCCACGGACGGCTCGCCGCCTGCGGGTTGTCATTGCGCGTGGAGAGCGCACGCGCCGCGCCGAAGCCGCCCACGCCAAGCGGGGTACTGGCTTTTTCCGCGCCGCCTGCCACCATCGCATCGGCATCGCCATAGGCGATGATGCGCGCGGCCTGGCCGATGTTGTGCACGCCTGAAGTACACGCGGTCGCGATAGAGATACTTGGCCCACGCAGACCAAACATGATGGTCAGATGGCCGGCCACCATGTTAACAATTGTGGAAGGAACGAAGAATGGGCTGATCTTGCGCGGTCCGCCGTTAACCAGCGAACTGTGGTTTTCTTCGATCAAGCCGAGACCGCCGATACCGGAGCCGATAGCGGCGCCAATACGGGTTGCATTCTCTTCCGTCACTTCAAGGCCAGAATCCTGCATGGCCTGAACGCCAGCGACAATTCCATATTGAATGAAGGCATCCATCTTGCGCTGTTCTTTGCGCGAGATAATGTCATCACAGTTAAAATCCTTTACTAAGCCAGCAAATTTCGTTGCATAGGCGCTAGTATCGAAATGGTCGATCAGGCTGATGCCACTCTGACCGGCAAGGAGAGCTTTCCAGGTAGACTCTACGGTATTGCCGACAGGAGACAACATGCCCAGTCCGGTCACAACTACACGACGCTTAGACACGTTTGTCCTCCAGGGAGGGAAAATAGATTCTTGTGGGACAAAAAAAAGATAAAACTCAGGCGGTCGAATGACCGCCTGGAGATGTTCACTTACGCCTGGTGGCCGTTGATGTAATCAATGGCAGCCTGAACGGTGGTGATTTTCTCAGCTTCTTCGTCCGGAATCTCAGTATCAAACTCTTCTTCCAGAGCCATTACCAGCTCAACGGTGTCAAGAGAATCAGCGCCCAGGTCTTCAACGAAGGAAGCATTGTTGGTAACTTCTTCCTGCTTAACGCCCAGCTGCTCGCCGATAATTTTCTTAACGCGTTCTTCGATAGTGCTCATACTCTTAAATTTCCTATCAAAACTCGCTTTCGCGATGGTTTTCGTAGTGTATAAAATGTTGAAAAATTTGCAACTAAATCCCGGCAGGTCTTACCACGATTTTGCGCTATTTTGAGGCCGTTTGCCCTAAGAACGCAAATCTTTTCGCACAAAACCGCACAGAGAACCGTGCGAAGTGCGCGGTTCCTGAACGTTTTGCACAAATCTCGGTCAGACCATGTACATTCCGCCGTTGACGTGCAGCGTTTCACCAGTGATGTAACTTGCTTCGTCAGAGGCTAAAAATGCAACCGCGCTGGCGATTTCATTTGGGGTGCCAAGGCGCCCCGCAGGAACTGCCGCCAGCGTACCCGCACGCTGCTCATCGGTCAGCGCACGCGTCATGTCCGTTTCAATAAAGCCCGGAGCAACAACGTTTACAGTAATACCGCGGGACGCAACTTCACGCGCCAGTGATTTACTGAAGCCGATCAGACCCGCTTTCGCCGCGGCGTAGTTGGCCTGACCCGCATTTCCCATGGTACCAACCACAGAACCGATAGTGATAATACGTCCATGACGCTTTTTCATCATAGCGCGCATTACCGCTTTTGACAGACGGAAAACCGATGACAGGTTGGTTTCGATAATATCGTTCCACTCGTCATCTTTCATGCGCATTAACAGATTGTCGCGAGTGATCCCGGCATTATTCACCAGGATATCCACTTCGCCAAACTCTGCGCGCACATTTTCCAGAACAGATTCAATAGATGCCGGGTCGGTCACATTCAACATCAGACCTTTACCATTGGCGCCTAAATAGTCGCTGATCGCCTGCGCGCCGCTTTCGCTGGTCGCAGTACCGATAACTTTCGCGCCACGGGCGACGAGCGTTTCAGCGATAGCACGGCCAATACCGCGGCTTGCACCGGTAACCAGCGCGATTTTTCCTTCAAAACTCATGGTTTTCCTCTTTTATTGCTCAAGCGCCGCAGACATCGCCGCCGGCTCGTTAAGCGCGGAAGCGGTCAGGGTGTCAACAATACGTTTGGTCAGGCCGGTGAGGACTTTACCCGGGCCAACCTCATACAGGTGCGATACGCCCTCGGCAGCCATAAACTCAACGGTTTTGGTCCACTGCACCGGGCTGTACAGCTGGCGCACCAGCGCGTCGCGAATGGCGTCCGGCGCGGTTTCGCACTTCACGTCGACGTTATTCACCACCGGAATCGTCGGCGCGTTGAAGGTGATTTTCTGCAGCTCTACCGCCAGTTTTTCTGCGGCTGGCTTCATCAGCGCGCAGTGGGACGGCACGCTCACCGGCAGCGGCAGCGCGCGTTTGGCGCCGGCGGCTTTACAGGCGGCGCCAGCGCGTTCAACGGCCTCTTTGTGCCCGGCGATAACCACCTGGCCCGGAGAATTGTAGTTCACCGGAGAGACCACCTGCCCTTCGGCAGACTCTTCACAGGCTTTGGCGATAGCGGCGTCGTCCAGACCGATAATCGCGGACATGGCGCCGGTACCTTCCGGTACGGCTTCCTGCATGAATTTACCACGCAGCTCAACCAGGCGAACGGCATCAGCGAAACCGATAACGCCCGCGCATACCAGCGCGGAGTATTCGCCGAGGCTGTGACCCGCCAGCAGCGCTGGCGCTTTGCCGCCCTGCTGTTGCCAGACGCGGTACAGCGCCACGGAGGCGGCGAGCAGCGCCGGTTGAGTCTGCCAGGTCTTATTCAGTTCTTCTGCCGGGCCCTGTTGCGTCAGCGCCCACAGATCGTAACCCAACGCTGCGGAAGCTTCACCGAAGGTCTCTTCAATGACCGGCCAGGCGGCAGCCATTTCGGTCAGCATGCCTACGGCCTGAGAGCCCTGCCCCGGGAACACAAATGCGAATTGCGTCATGTTTAAATCCTTATACTAAAAACGAACCAGCGCGGAACCCCAGGTGAAACCGCCACCAAAGGCTTCCAGCAAAATCAGCTGACCGCGCTGAATACGGCCATCGCGGACGGCCTCATCCAGCGCGCAAGGGACTGACGCCGCGGAGGTGTTGCCATGGCGGTCGAGGGTCACAACGACGTTATCCATCGACATACCCAGTTTCTTCGCCGTCGCGCTGATAATACGCAGGTTAGCCTGATGCGGCACCAGCCAGTCCAGCGCTGAACGTTCAAGATTATTCGCTGCCAGCGTCTCATCAACGATGTGCGCCAGCTCGGTGACCGCCACTTTGAAGACTTCGTTGCCGGCCATCGTCAGATAGATCGGGTTTTCCGGATCGACGCGATCGGCGTTCGGCAGGGTCAGCAGTTCGCCATAGCTGCCGTCGGCATGCAGATGCGTCGAGATAATGCCCGGCTCTTCGGAGGCGCCCAGCACAACCGCGCCGGCGCCGTCGCCGAAAATAATAATCGTTCCGCGATCCGCCGGATCGCAGGTGCGCGCCAGCACATCGGCGCCAACAACCAGCGCATAATCTACCGCGCCGTTCTTCACATACTGATCGGCGACGCTTAGCGCATAGGTGAAACCGGCGCAGGCGGCGGCGACATCAAACGCCGGGCAACCCTTAACGCCCAGCATTGACTGGATCTGGCATGCAGAACTCGGAAACGCGTGCGTGCCGGAGGTGGTCGCAACGATAATCAGACCAATTTGCTCCGCGGACACGCCCGCCATCGCCAGCGCCTGCTTTGCGGCTTCAAAGCCCATCGTAGCAACTGTTTCATGCGCTGCGGCAATACGACGCTCACGGATACCTGTGCGGGTGACAATCCACTCGTCAGAGGTTTCTACCATTTTTTCCAGGTCGGCGTTTGTACGCACTTGCTCGGGCAGATAGCTGCCGGTACCAATAATCTTCGTATACATGTACGCTCAGTCACTCTTGGGTGATATACCCGCCTCGTTCAACCGCCGCGGCGTCAATCGTGGCCATTCGTCCCGCTTTGCTGTCGGGCGTTCACGTCACTGTCGCTTTCCGGCAGCTCGAAACCAGCTGGGTATAAAGATTCCAGGCGCGCGGCGATCCGCTGAGGGATCTGCCGCTGCACCGCCTGCACTGCCTGCTCTATCGCGACGCTAAAGGCGCGTTGATTGGCAGCACCATGACTCTTGATCACGGAACCGCGCAATCCTAACAGACAGGCGCCATTATACTGGTCGGGGTTGAGGTGACTGAATCGCCTCGCCAGGCTTTTTTGTAACCAACGTTTTAGTAACAGCAGCCACCACGACCGTTTTTTGCCCTCTCCCTGAGATTTCAGCAGTGAAAGGAACATTCTGACAACACCTTCCATGGTTTTTAATGTGACGTTGCCCGTGAATCCATCACAAACCAGCACATCGGTTTTTCCGGTCAACAGTTCATTGGCTTCAAGATAGCCGATGTAGTTGAGGGAAGGCAGCGTTTTGAGCACTGCGGCAGCATCGCGGATGCTGCCGAGGCCTTTCATCTCTTCTTCGCCGATGTTCAACAAAGCGACGCGGGGGTTGGCAATGCCGACCACTTCTTCCGCCAGCACCGCGCCCATTACCGCGAACTGCACCAGCATCGTGCTGTCGCAATCGACGTTGGCGCCGAGATCCAGCACCACGGTTTTGCCCTTCTGCTGGTGCGGTAAAACCGTCACCAGCGCCGGCCGCTCAATACCTTCGATCGGTTTGAGCAGCAGTTTCGCCAGACCCATCAGCGCGCCGGTGTTGCCAGCGCTGACGCAGGCTTGCGCCCGCCCTTCTTTCACAAGCTCCAGCGCCACGCGCATTGAGCTTCCGCGACTGCTGCGGATAGCCTGCGCGGGTCGCGCATCACTGGCAATAACTGACTGCGCAGGAATAATCTGCAGACGCGAACGTTGTTCGAAGTCAGCTTTGGCGAGTAATGGCGTGATGGCGTCGGGATCGCCGACTAAAAGAAGTGTGAGTTGCGAATTAGAGTTCAGTGCCTGCAGTGCTGCAGGCACCGTCACGGATGGGCCGAAATCGCCCCCCATGACATCTAACGCCAGGGTTAGACGTGTCAAGGTATCGTCGCTGCCCGGTTCGGTGATTCCCCAGTTGCCCGGGGAGTCCTCACTAAGCTTCATCACGCTGGCACCCGCGAATATTCACGCTGCAGACGCAACAATCCGGGCATAAATGCCCCCAGCGACCGGTTTAACCGAGTTTCCAGGGACGCACACGCCCGCCATGGCCTGCAACGGGAAATCCTGCGAGTATCGCGTGATTACTTAGCGATAACCTTGCGACCGCGGTAGAAACCGTCGGCAGTGATGTGGTGACGCAGGTGTTTCTCACCAGAAGTTTTGTCTACAGACAGGCTGGTGACTGCGGTCAGCGCGTCATGGGAACGACGCATGCCACGTTTGGAACGGGTTGGTTTATTCTGTTGTACGGCCATGGACCTTACTCCTCAATTACTTACGCTTTAAGCTGGCTAATACGGCAAATGGGTTTGGTTTTTGTGCCTCTTCAGGCAGTTCGCCAAAGACCATGTCCGCGTCGGACACTTCACAGTGTTCAGAATCATGCACCGGAACTACGGGCAGGGAGAGGATAATTTCATCCTCGACCATTGCCTGCAGGTCGATTTCACCGAATTCGTTAACCTCAATCGGCTCATACGCTTCCGGTAGTGCTTCGGCCTGTTCGTCATTTCTGACGGGGCTAAAACAATACGTGGTGTGGACGTGATGGGAGAACGGTTTCCCGCAACGCTGGCATTCGAGAGTTACCGTTACCTTTGCATCGCCAGTAATAACGGCGAGACGCTGGTTATCGATAGCGAACGACATGCTGCATTCCACATCGCTGTCCACGCTGACTACAGAATCGGTTACACGTTCAACCTGATCGCGGGCATAGATGCCTTCGTAATCAAGGCGTTTTTGAGCCGTGCGTACCGGATCAAGAGTCAGGGGTAATTTTACCTTTTGCATAGGGCGCGCATATTAACTTTGTAATGTCATAGAGTCAAAGAAAAAGGCAGCCTCAGGTTGCCTTTTGCCATTTATTCGCACACATTGCGGCGCATAGTTTAAGATGATGCTCTGCGAAGCGCTATATGTGGATGAAAAAATATGTCTGATCTTATCCTCGCGTCAACCTCTCCCTGGCGGCGCATGCTGCTGGAAAAACTGGGTTTACCGTTTGAATGTGCCGCGCCTGACGTCGACGAAACGCCCCGGCCTGATGAATCCGCACGTCAGCTTGTCACCCGACTGGCGCAGGCCAAAGCGCAAAGTCTGGCCACACGCTTCCCTAATCACCTTATTATAGGCTCCGATCAGGTTTGCGTACTGGACGGTGAAATCACCGGCAAACCGCACACCGAGGAAAATGCCCGCAGGCAGTTAAGAAAGGCCAGCGGGTCAATCATTACCTTTTATACCGGACTGGCGCTGTACAACTCTGCCAGCGGCCATCTGCAAACCGAATGCGAACCCTTTGACGTTCACTTTCGCCATCTCAGTGATAAAGAGATAGAAGGCTATGTGCGCAAAGAGAACCCGCTGCAGTGCGCCGGGAGTTTCAAGAGCGAAGGATTGGGCATTACGCTGTTCGAACGGCTGGAAGGCCGCGACCCGAACACCCTGGTCGGTTTACCCTTAATCGCGCTCTGTCAGATGTTGCGCCGTGAAAACTACAACCCGCTGTTAGGCTGAGGCAAAAAAAACGGCGGAACTGATTCCGCCGTTGCGCTTATTTGCTCTTCCGTAGCACCTGTAAACAGTGCTTCAGCTGGTTGTCCAGCGGCGCCTCAACGCGCATCATCTCCCCGCTCCCCGGGTGGGTAAACTTCAGCGCCGCCGCGTGCAGGAACAGGCGGTTTAAGCCGGTAGCGGACAGCTGCTTGTCGAACTCGCGGTCGCCATAGCGGTCGTCAAAAGCGATAGGATGGCCGGCATACTGGGTATGAACGCGGATCTGATGCGTGCGGCCGGTGACCGGGCTGCAGCGCACCAGCGTGGCGAATTCGTAACGCTCTTCCACTTTAAAGCGCGTCTCCGACGGCTTGCCTTCCTGACTCACGCGAACGATGCGCTCCCCGCTCTGCAGAATATTCTTCAACAGCGGGGCCTGGACCACTTTGGTATGCGACTGCCACTGGCCGCGCACCAGCGCCAGATAATCTTTCTGCATGCCTTTATCGCGCAGTTGCTCGTGCAGCGAACGCAGCGCTGAGCGCTTTTTCGCCACCAGCAGCACGCCGGAGGTATCCCGGTCGAGACGATGCACCAGCTCAAGGAAGCGCGCCTCCGGGCGCAGGGCGCGCAGCCCTTCAATCACGCCGAAGCTCAGGCCGCTGCCGCCGTGTACCGCGGTACCAGAAGGCTTATTGAGCACCAGAATATGATCGTCTTCATAGAGGATCACCTCAGAGAGCGCGGCCACTTTCTGCAGGTGCGGCGATACCGCCTCTTCTTCACGCTCCGCCACGCGCACCGGCGGGATACGGACTTCATCGCCCGCTTCCAGCTTATACTCCGGCTTCACGCGCTTTTTGTTTACCCGCACCTCGCCTTTACGCAGGATGCGATAAATCATGCTCTTCGGTACGCCTTTCAATTGCGTACGCAAAAAGTTGTCGATACGTTGCCCCGCTTCATCAGCAGCAATGGCAACCATTTTTACGGTTGGGGTCTCAGTTTTCATGGTGCGCGATTCTAAATAGCCGGACGCATTAGCGCCACTCATTTTTATATGCTTATATTTATCATTATCCTGTTTTCACGGTTTACCTGACCGCCATTTTGTTTGTTATTAGAACAATCTGTATGGGCAGGTGATAAAACTGTGAGTAACCGGGTGATAAAAGGTGAAAGTCAACTTGCTATAACAAGGTTAGCAATGGAATAATGAGACCGTTTTCCGTATTGCATCTTGTTAGAACAAGACATTAGCGGAATGACCAATTTTGTCTGACCGATCGCCCACGCAGCAATGGCGTAAGACGTTGTGATCTTTCAGACAGTTAGCGGGCTGCGGGTTGCAGTCCTTACCGGTACAGGCTCTATGGATTTCAAGTCGCAGGAAGGCGTCAACTCCGGGACTCCCGGGAGCTCATCTGGATCGCCAGATCGAGGTGAGCAGGTTAAGCCACCATGCCTGCAACGCGAAAGACGACGAGTATAAATGGAATATTCTCTGGTGATACATCCCAGGCTGTTCCCCTGAATAATTGCGCTGTGTTTCCGTTTGAAACACAGGCGACCGACACTCTGCGCCTCTTAAGCGCGCGACAACCGTGAGGTTGGCGACGTGAACCAGACACGAGGCCATCGGTTTTCCCCCGGAAAGGCATTACTCTGCCCGCAGCTTAGTCGTCAATGTAAGAATAATGAGTAAGTTACGATGAAAAGAATGTTAATCAACGCAACTCAGCAGGAAGAGTTGCGCGTCGCCCTTGTTGATGGGCAGCGCCTGTACGACCTGGATATCGAAAGCCCCGGGCACGAACAGAAAAAAGCGAACATCTACAAAGGCAAAATCACCCGCATTGAACCCAGCCTTGAAGCCGCGTTTGTTGATTACGGCGCCGAGCGTCATGGTTTCCTCCCCCTCAAAGAAATCGCCCGCGAATACTTCCCCGCCAACTACAATGCGCATGGTCGTCCTAATATCAAAGACGTACTGCGGGAAGGTCAGGAAGTTATCGTGCAGATTGATAAAGAAGAACGCGGCAACAAAGGCGCTGCGCTCACCACCTTTATCAGCCTGGCGGGCAGCTATCTGGTACTGATGCCGAACAACCCGCGCGCCGGGGGAATTTCCCGCCGTATCGAGGGCGACGACCGTACCGAACTGAAAGAAGCACTGGCGAGCCTGGAGCTTCCGGACGGCATGGGCCTGATCGTTCGCACCGCTGGCGTCGGCAAATCCGCCGAAGCCCTGCAGTGGGACCTGAGCTTCCGCCTGAAGCACTGGGAAGCGATTCAAAAAGCCGCGGAAAGCCGTCCGGCGCCGTTCCTGATCCACCAGGAAAGCAACGTCATTGTCCGCGCCTTCCGTGACTACCTGCGCCAGGACATCGGCGAAATCCTGATCGATAACCCGAAAGTGCTTGAGCTGGCGCGCCAGCATATCGCCGCGCTGGGTCGTCCGGATTTCAGCAGCAAAATCAAACTGTACACCGGTGAAATCCCGCTGTTCAGCCATTATCAGATCGAATCGCAAATTGAGTCCGCCTTCCAGCGCGAAGTGCGCCTGCCTTCCGGCGGGTCTATCGTTATCGATAGCACCGAAGCGCTGACCGCGATCGATATCAACTCCGCCCGCGCCACCCGCGGCGGCGATATCGAAGAGACAGCCTTCAATACCAACCTCGAAGCGGCTGACGAAATTGCCCGCCAGCTGCGTCTGCGCGACCTCGGCGGCCTGATCGTTATCGACTTCATCGATATGACCCCGGTTCGCCACCAGCGCGCCGTGGAGAATCGTCTGCGCGAAGCCGTCCGTCAGGACCGGGCGCGCATTCAGATCAGCCATATTTCGCGCTTCGGCCTGCTGGAGATGTCCCGTCAGCGCCTGAGCCCGTCGCTGGGCGAGTCCAGCCACCACGTCTGCCCGCGCTGCTCCGGCACCGGCACCGTGCGTGATAACGAATCGCTGTCGCTCTCTATTCTGCGTCTGATCGAAGAAGAAGCGCTGAAAGAGAATACCAAAGAAGTCCACGCCATTGTTCCGGTACCGATCGCCTCCTATCTGCTGAACGAAAAACGTGCCGCAGTGAGCGCTATCGAATCCCGTCAGGGCGATGTGCGCGTTATTATCGTGCCAAACGACGAAATGCAAACGCCGCACTACTCCGTCCTGCGCGTGCGCAAAGGTGAAGAAACCTCAACGCTGAGCTATCTGCTGCCGAAGCTGCATGAAGAAGAGATGGCGCTGCCAGGCGACGATGAGCCGGCGGAGCGGAAACGTCCGGAACAGCCGGCCCTGGCCGCTTTTGTCATGCCAGATGCGCCGCCAGCCCCGATGCTCGAAGAGCCTGCCGCCGCGCCTGTCGCCGCAGCGGCACCGGTCGCGGCCGCCGCACCGGCGCAGCCTGGCCTGCTCTCACGCTTCTTCAGCGCGCTGAAGAATATCTTCTCTGGCGCCGAAGAGGCCAAACCGGCTGAAGTTCAGGTCGAGAAGAAAGCGGAAGAAAAACCGGAGCGTCAGCAGGAGCGTCGTAAACCGCGCGCCAACAACCGCCGCGACCGCAACGACCGCCGTGATAACCGCGACAATCGTGACAACCGCGATAACCGTGACAATCGCGACACCCGTGCGGACAATGCCGAGGGCCGTGAACCGCGCGAATCGCGTGAAGAGAACCGTCGCAACCGTCGCGAGAAGCCGTCGCAGAACGTGGAAGCCCGTGATGTTCGCCAAACCTCAGGCGACGACGCGGAGAAAGCGAAATCCCGTGACGAGCAGCAGCCGCGCCGCGAACGCACCCGCCGCCGCAATGACGACAAACGTCAGGCGCAGCAGGAAGCCAAAGCGCAGACTCGCGAAGAGCCGGTTGTGCAGGAGACGGAGCAGGAAGAGCGTGTACAAACTCTGCCGCGTCGTAAACCGCGCCAGCTGGCACAGAAAGTGCGCGTTGAGTCCGCTGTCGTCGAGCCAGTTGCCGAGATCGTGCCAGAAGCCGTAGTGGCTGAAGTTATCGCTCCGCAAAGCGAGCCGGTGAAAGCCGAGCTGCCGGCAGGGGTGGAGAGCGTGGCGGACCAGGACGAAAATGGCGAATCCCGTGAAGCGAACGGTATGCCGCGTCGCTCACGTCGCTCCCCGCGTCACCTGCGCGTCAGCGGTCAGCGTCGTCGTCGCTATCGTGACGAACGCTATCCGACCCAGTCGCCTATGCCGCTGACCGTAGCCTGCGCATCGCCGGAGATGGCTTCCGGTAAAGTCTGGATCCGCTACCCGGTGGTTCGTCCGCAGGATCAGCAGCCGGAAGAGGTTCAGGTTCAGGACGCCAGCGTCGCGAAAACTGTCGAGGCCGTAGCGGCCCCGGTTGCCGTCGTTGAAACCGTTACCGCTGCGCCGGTCACCGTCGAGCCGGCTACCATGGAACCAGTAACCGCTGAGCCGGTAGTCGTCGAGCCGGTAGCGGCGGCCGAGCCGCTGGTCGTTGATGCTGCGGAAGTTGTCGCGCCAGCAGCCGTCGAGCCAGCGCCTCAGGAGCCGGTCACCGAAGCACCGGCTGTCGAAGCGCCTCAGGCTATCGCGCCAGTGACGCTCGACCCCGAGCCGGTGGTGGTAGAACCTGAAGCGGTGGAAACGACGCCTGTCGTTGCAGCGCCAGTGGAAACTATCGCCCCGGTCGCAGAAACCGTGGAGCAAGCGCCAGTGACCGAAGCGGCCCCTGCCGAACCGGTCAAAGCCGAGCCCCCGGTGAGCAAGCCGGTCGTAGTGGCGGGTCATCGCCATGCCACCGCGCCAATGACCCGTGCGCCAGCTCCGGACTATGTCCCGGAAGCACCGCGTCACAGCACCTGGGTGCGCCCGCCGTTCGCCTTTGAAGGTAAAGGCGCCGCCGGTGGTCATAGCGCGACCCATAAAGCCACCGCTGAACCGACTCGCCCACAGCCCGTCGAGTAAGCGTGCTTAATAAAAAAACCGGCCTTTGGCCGGTTTTTTTATGCGCTTTGCGGACGCTGCATCCCGGCGAGATCCGGCATGATCTCCCGCATCAGGTCGAGGAACTTACGCAGGCGTGTCGGGTAATAGCGCGCCCAGGGATAAACCAGATGAACCGGCAGCGAGGCGGGTCGCCACTGCGGGAACAGCTCAATCAGCCGTCCGGCGGCAATATCCTCCACGACCGTCCAGCTGGACACCATCGCCACCCCCAGCCCCGCCAGCGCGGTGTTGCGCGCGACGTAAAGACTGTCAGTGCTCAGACAGGGAGTAATCGCTGTAGAGACAATCTGCCCGCTTGCCTGATGCCTGAGCCGTACCTCATGCTGATAAAAGGTATTAATGGCGATCCATGGCAGGCCCGATAACGCCTCCAGCGAGGTTAACGGCGGATACTTCGCCAGCAGCTCAGGAGAAGCCACTACGCAGCGCGGCACTTCCGCCAGCAGTACGGATACCGTTGCTGGATCCACCTCCGCCCCCACGCGAATAGCGCAGTCGATATTATCGCTGAGGAAGTCGACGGTATTATCGTTTAGCATCCACTCCACCGACAGCTGCGGATGGCGCTGTAGAAATGCCACCAGCGGCGCCAGCAGCTGCTGCTGGCCAAACGCGTGGGGCGCCCGCACTCGCAGAACGCCCACCGGCCGATCGTCGGCAATACGCAGGTCATCCTCCAGCGCCAGCCAGGCGTCCACCACCTGACGGGCGTGACGATAACAGCGTTCGCCATCGTCAGTGAGCTTCATCGCATGGGTGGTGCGCAGGATCAGCTTAACCCCCAGCAGCCCTTCAAGGGACTGCAGGCGGCGGCTGACGGTCGCCTGGGTAGTGTCCATCTGCCCTGCGGCGGCGGAGAGCGATCCGGCCTCTACGATGCGGATATAGGTGCGCATCAGCTCAATGCGGTCTATACGCTCTTGTCTTTTCATTTTCCTTTTGCCTATACGTGCTACGTATAACCGTTTTACCACCAGCCCAGCTACCGCGCCAGCCGCGTTCAGGGAAAAATAGCCCCATCGCATCTATGAGGCATTGAACATGACACCGACTTCCCTTTCCACCCGCGACGCAGGCTGGATTATCTTCATTCTCGCACTCGGCGCCGGCTTTAGCGTCGCCTCTATTTACTACGCGCAGCCGCTGCTGCCGTTGATGGGCGCCAATCTCCACCTGACTGTAGAAGGTATGGGTCTGGTCCCTACCCTGACGCAGGCGGGTTATGCGCTCGGCATTCTGTTCCTGCTCCCGCTCGGCGACCGCCACGATCGCCGCCGGCTGATCCTGGTGAAAAGCGCGCTGCTGGCGCTCCTGCTGCTCCTGTGCAGCCTCACCGGCCAGCCCAGTTCACTGCTGGTGGTCAGTCTGCTGATCGGTATGGCGGCGACCATGGCGCAGGATATCGTCCCGGCGGCGGCGATCCTCGCCCCGGCGGGCAAGCAGGGAAAAATGGTGGGCACGGTGATGACCGGGCTGCTGCTGGGGATCCTGCTCTCCCGGACGGTCAGCGGCGTGGTGGGCGCCGTATTCGGCTGGCGGGTGATGTATCAGGCGGCGGCGGTCAGCGTCGCGCTGATTGGCCTGGTAATGTGGCGCGTCCTGCCGCGCTTCGCTGTGCACTCGACGCTGAGCTATCCGCAGCTGATGGCCTCGATGGCGCATCTGTGGCAGCGTTACCCGGCATTACGCCGCGCCGCGCTAGCTCAGGGCGCGCTCTCTATCGCCTTTAGCGCCTTCTGGTCGACGCTGGCGGTGATGCTCTCCGAACACTATCACATGGGCAGCGCAGTAGCGGGCGGTTTCGGTATCGCCGGGGCCGCCGGGGCGCTGGCCGCGCCGCTTGCCGGCGGTCTGGCCGATAAATTTGGCGCCGGTAAGGTGACACAGATGGGTGCGGCGCTGGTCACCCTCTCCTTTGCCCTGATGTTTATGCTGCCGCTGCTGCCAGTGCACGCTCAGTTGGCGCTGATTGCCCTGTCGGCGATTGGCTTTGACCTTGGCCTGCAGTCAAGCCTGGTGGCGCATCAGAACCTGGTATATGGCCTTGAGCCACAGGCCCGCGGCCGCCTCAACGCCCTGCTGTTCACCGTGGTGTTTATCGGGATGTCGCTGGGGTCGGTGCTGGGCAGTAAGCTGTACGTGCTGGCCGGCTGGAACGGAGTGGTCACGCTGGCAGTGATCACTGGCGCGCTAGCCCTGGCGATCCGTCTGCTGGAGAATGCCCGCATCCTCGCTGCCGAACGCAGCGCATCATAAAAAAACCCCGCTTCGCCTGAGGCGAAGCGGGGTTTTTCTACCCACACAACTGCTTACGCCGTGCGACGGACAAACTCTTTCACGCGGAAGCCCAGCACCAGCAGCGTGGCGAAATAGGCTACCACCCCGGCGATAACCACCGCCAGCAAACGCATCAGACGGAACGGCATCGTCCCCAGCGACCACTCAGGCATGAGATGCATGACGCCCAGCAGCGCCGCGGCCATAACCAGCACTGCAATAATCAGACGCAGCAGGAAGGCCAACCAGCCTGGCTGCGGGGTGAAAATTTTCTGTTTACGCAGCTGCCAGTAGAGCAGCGCGGCGTTCAGGCAGGCCGCCAGGCCGATGGACAGCGACAGACCCGCATGCTTCAGCGGGCCGATAAACGCCAGGTTCATTACCTGGGTCATAATCAGGGTGATAATAGCAATCTTGACCGGGGTCTTGATGTCCTGACGGGAATAGAAGCCCGGCGCCAGCACTTTCACCACGATAAGGCCCATCAGCCCTACGGAATAAGCCACCAGCGCGCGCTGGGTCATCGCCGCGTCAAAGGCGCTGAATTTGCCGTACTGGAACAGAGACACGGTCAGCGGTTTGGCGAGGATCCCCAGCGCCACCGCGCTCGGCAGCGCCAGCAGAAAACAGAGACGCAGTCCCCAGTCCATCAGCCGGCAATACTCGTCATGGTTACCGCTGGCGAAGCTTTTTGACAGCGATGGCAGCAGGATAGTGCCAAGCGCCACGCCCAGCACGCCGGAGGGAAACTCCATCAGGCGGTCGGCATAATACATCCACGACACCGAGCCCGACACGAGGAATGAGGCGAAAATGGTATTGATGATAAGGGAGATCTGGCTTACCGACACGCCAAGGATCGCCGGCCCCATCTGCTTCACCACCCGCATCGCGCCGGCATCTTTCAGATTAATTCGCGGCAGGACCAGCATGCCAATCTTCTTCAGATGCGGCAGCTGGTAAGCCAGCTGCAGCACGCCGCCGACCGTCACCGCCCAGGCCAGCGCCAGCACCGGCGGATGGAAATATGGCGCGGCAAACAGCGCAAAGCCAATCATACTGACGTTGAGGAACGTCGGCGCAAAGGCCGGCACCGAGAAGCGGTTCCAGGTATTGAGGATCGCCCCCACCAGCGAAGCCAGGGAGATCAGCAAAATATAGGGAAAGGTAATACGCAGCAGCTGGGTGGTTAGCGCAAACTTATCGGCGGTATCGGCAAAGCCGGGCGCAGTAATGGTGATTACCCACGGCGCCGCCAGCATCCCGATAACGGTAACGATAGCCAGGGCCAGGGTCAGCAGCCCGGAGACGTATGAGACAAACACGCGGGTGGCATCTTCGCCCTGCTTGCTTTTATATTCGGCAAGGATCGGCACAAACGCCTGTGAGAAGGCGCCTTCGGCAAAAATACGCCGCAGCAGGTTAGGCAGTTTGAAGGCGACAAAAAAGGCATCGGTCGCCATCCCGGCGCCAAAAATACGCGCCACAATCGCATCGCGGGCAAAGCCCAGCACGCGCGAAAACATGGTCATCGAACTGACTGCCGCCAGTGATTTTAAAAGGTTCATTACGCTGTTATTCCAAACCCTGGAGTAAAACGCCCGCAAATGCGGGCGCTGGAAAGTGGCGATAGTCTACCGGGTTCAACATGAATTACTACTGTCAGTTGTTACAATGGATTATTCGCTAATGGCGTCGCGCCACAGTTTCTCAACGATCCGCTGAGCCAGCAGCGCCTGTTCGCCTGCAGTTTCAGGAACTGTCTGATTTTGCACGCATTCGATAAAATGGCGCGCGCAGCCGACAAAGCCGCGCTGCTCAAGGGTGGTTTGCCAGCCGGCAACCGGGCGCTGGACCACGCCATCACCGCACTCCTCCTGCCATTCGCGCATCTCGCTGACGGCATATAGCCCGCCATCCGTGACCGCCTGCACCCACTCGCGCTGGCTGCCTGCGCGACGATGCATGCTGGTGGTGACCTGCAGCCGGGGCGAACTGAACTGATGTTCGGCATAGAGCATTTCGCCTTGCGGGGTGATCTTCAGCGCGCCGCCGCGCAGACGTGCCTGACCGTCGGCCAGCCATAGCGCGGTATCCACCACATGCAGATAGTCATCAAGCAGCGTAAAGCGCAGATCGTTGCCGACGCTATCGCTACGGTGTTTATCCATCCGCAGCGAGGCCGCCTCGCCCAGCCGCCCCTTCAGCTCCCGATAGAGCGGCGCGAAGCGGCGATTAAAACCGACCATCAACGTCAGTCGACGTCGCGCCGCCAGCTCGACCAGCGTCTCCGCCTCACTCAGCTTGTCCGCCAATGGTTTATCCACACAAACATGAACCCCGGCATTCAGTAAGTGATTCACTACTTCATAATGTGAAGCCGTCGAGGTATGGACAAAGACCGCATCGCACTGTGCCGCCAGGGCATCGAGGGAATCAGCGTATGGCATCCGCCAGGTTTCGCAGATCCGCAGCGCCTTCTCTTTACCCGGCGACCAGGCCGCCTGCAGCGTCCAGCTTTCCGCCGCCCCCAGCACCGGCAGCCACGCTTTCTGCGCAATGCTGCCTAAGCCGACCACCCCAATGCGCAATCTTGTCCCCACGTTTTAGTCTCCCAGATGGTGTAACAGCGAATCGAGGCGCGCTTTCAGCTCCGCCACCTCGCCCTCCAGCGCTTCAACCCTGGCGCGCAGATCGCCGTCATCGTCCAGCGGCGCGAGAGCTTCCACTGTGGTGATCAGCGTGTCCATATCGTCGCAAAACAGATGCATATAGCGGCTTTCCCGTTTTCCCGGCTCCCGGGGCAGCCGGGCGACGAAGGGGCCATCTTCGCGCGTCGTCAGCCCTTCCAGCACGCTTTCCACTTCCGCCATATCGCTGAACTCATACATCCGCTGCGCCCGGCTGCGTAGTTCGCCCGGCGTCTGAGCACCGCGCAGCAGCAGCGTCGTGACCACCGCGACCTCGCCGGCGCTAAGCTTCAGATCGCCAAATTCGGAGTTGCAAAAGCGCTGTTCATACTTGGTGACGCGATTACCGAATCCGCTGACCGTGCGCAGATAGTGCCGTTTCACCAGCGTATCCAGCAGGGCCTGGACCTCGCTTTCGCTCAGCGACATCACTGGCTCGCGGTTGGTTTTCTGATTGCAGGCGGTCACCACAGCATTTACCGACAGCGGATACTGCTCGGGGGTGGTGACCTGCTTTTCCAGCAGGCAGCCAATGACGCGCGCTTCATGCGCAGTTAACTGATATTTCATCCTCTCTCCTTAACGTCCCGCAGACCAGTCCGGCGTCGTTAGCGCCGTCAGTACATGGTCACGCCACTGCCCGTCAATCAGCAGATAATCTTTGGCGTAACCCTCTTTTTCAAACCCCAACCGCGCCAGCAGCGCGCCGCTGCGCTGATTATGCGGCATGTAGTTGGCCATAATGCGATGAATATGCTGCGTGCGCTGCATATAGCGAATCGCCGACGTCAGCGCTTCAAACATCAGCCCCTGCCCCTGCCACTTCTCGCCAATGGAATAGCCAAGATAACAGGCATGGAAAGATCCGCGCACCACGTTGGAGAAATTCGCCACACCGATGATCTCTTTTTCCTCAGGGTCGAGCAGCGCGAAATAAAAAGCTGACCCCTGCTTATGAAACTCAGCGATCATCGACAGACGCGCCTGCCATCCGGAGGGATAGCAGTGGCTGTCGTCACGAACCGGCTCCCAGGGTTTTAAGAACGCTTTATTTTCGGCGTAATAATCGGCCAGACGCCAGGCGTCACGATCGTGAACCAGGCGCACCACCAGCCGGTCCGTCGTCAAACGCACCTTCGGCACGTTACTGCGATAGCCAAACATTTCCTTTTTCAGTCCCCCTGACTTCACTCTTGCTTTCATCACTATACCTTTCCTGCACGATAGTGTGAAAACAGCAACATACCATTTTCTGCGCCATCTCCTCTTTTCGATGAATAGGCTCAATCGATCTTGCTTTTTGATAAAAAAATATTGTCGCAAGGGTGCTGGGAAAAGCAGCAGATTGCCCGCAGAATATCCTCGCTTATCTCTATTTTTCCCTGGAGGGGAAATGTCCCGCGTCTCGCAGGCAAGGAGCCTGGGTAAATATTTCCTGTTAGTCGATAACATGCTGGTCGTGCTGGGCTTTTTTGTCGTTTTTCCGCTGATTTCCATCCGCTTTGTCGATCAGATGGGCTGGGCAGCGCTGATGGTCGGCATTGCGCTCGGCCTGCGCCAGCTGGTACAGCAGGGATTAGGCATCTTTGGCGGCGCCATCGCCGACCGCTTCGGCGCGAAACCGATGATCGTCACCGGTATGCTGATGCGTGCCGGCGGTTTCGCGGCGATGGCCGTCGCCCATGAGCCGTGGGTGCTGTGGTTCTCGTGCATACTCTCCGGACTCGGCGGTACACTGTTCGATCCGCCGCGGGCGGCGCTGGTGGTTAAGCTGGTGCGTCCGCATCAGCGCGGCCGCTTTTTCTCCATCCTGATGATGCAGGATAGCGCCGGCGCGGTGATTGGCGCGCTGCTGGGCAGCTGGCTGCTGCAGTATGATTTTCGCCTGGTGTGCAGCGCCGGCGCCGCGCTGTTTATCGCCTGCGCCGCGTTTAACGCCTGGTATCTGCCGGCATGGAAGCTCTCGACGGTGAAAACGCCGATTCGCGAGGGTCTGGGCCGGGTGCTGCGGGACAAACGCTTCGTCACCTATGTCCTGACGCTGACCGGCTATTATATGCTGGCGGTGCAGGTGATGCTGATGCTGCCGATCATGGTGAATGACATCGCCGGCTCGCCGGCCGCCGTGAAATGGATGTACGCCATCGAAGCCACCATTTCGCTCACCCTGCTCTATCCTATTGCCCGTTGGAGCGAAAAACGCTTCCGCCTTGAGCACCGGCTGATGGCCGGTCTGCTGGTGATGACCCTGGCCATGCTCCCCATCGGGATGACCAGCAGTTTACAGCAGCTGTTTACCCTGATTTGCCTGTTTTACATCGGCTCTATCATTGCCGAACCCGCCCGCGAGACGCTGGGCGCTTCGCTGGCGGACGCCCGGGCGCGTGGCAGCTATATGGGTTTCAGCCGTCTGGGGCTCGCCTTCGGCGGCGCGCTGGGTTACGCGGGCGGCGGCTGGCTGTTTGATGCCGGGAAAGCCGTCGGCCAGCCCGAGCTGCCGTGGCTGATGCTCGGCGCCATCGGGGTTATCACCTTCCTGGCGCTATGGTGGCAATTCAGTCCGAAACGCTCTGCCTCCGGTATGCTGGAGCCGCGCACCTGATGCGCGCGGCGGCGGATTCTCCTGCTTTCAGCCTATTCTGCTGGCGCGATGGGTGCTGACAGGTCATGATGCTTTGTGTCAGGATGAAGGAAGGTATGAGCTTGAGGAACCCCATGAAAAAGATATTGATCGCCGCCGCGCTAATTGTCAGCGGCCTGCTGAGTGGCTGTAATCAGCTGACCCAATACACGGTAAGCGAGCAGGAGATTAACCAGGCCCTGCAGAAGCGAAACCATTTCGCCAAAGATATTGGTCTGAAAGGCGTTGCCGACGCCCATATCGAACTGCAGAACCTGACCAGCGCTATCGGGCGCGAGGAGCCGGGCAAAGTCACCCTGAGCGGGATCGCCAACGTCGATCTTAACTCCCTGTTCGGCACGCAGAAAGCGACGATCGATCTGAAGCTCAAAGCGCTGCCAACCTTTGACCGAGAGAAAGGCGCCATCTTCCTGCAGGAAATGGAAGTGGTCGATGCCAAAGTGGCGCCGGAGAAGCTGCAGTCGGTTATTCAGGCCCTGCTCCCCTACCTGAATCAGTCTCTGCGCAGCTACTTCAGCCAGCAGCCGGCTTATGTCCTGCGTGAGGACGCCAGCACCGGCGAAGCGCTGGCGAAGAAATACGCCAAAGGTATAGAGGTGAAGCCAGGCGAGATTGTTATCCCCTTTACCAATTAATCTCCAGGGCGCTACGGCGCCCTGAATTTTTTACGGAAATGAGTGCAAAGGAAAACGTTTACGCTTATCCTTAGTGCCCGGCAAAAAACAGCCCTGATGACTGAACCTATTAGCCGGAGCCTTCCATGACAGCACAATCCCAGGTATTGAAAATCCGCCGCCCAGACGACTGGCATATCCATCTGCGCGATGACGATATGCTGAAAACCGTCGTGCCTTATACCAGTGAGTTTTATGGCCGGGCGATCGTGATGCCGAATCTGGTGCCGCCTGTCACCACCGTCGCGGCGGCTATCGCTTACCGCCAGCGCATTATGGACGCCGTGCCGGCCGGGCATGATTTTACCCCGCTGATGACCTGCTATCTGACAGACTCCCTCGACCCAGCGGAGCTGGAACGCGGCTTTAACGAAGGGGTTTTCACCGCCGCCAAGCTCTACCCGGCCAATGCCACCACTAACTCCAGCCACGGCGTCACCAGCACCGACGCCATTATGCCAGTGCTGGAGCGGATGGAAAAACTGGGGATGCCGTTGCTCGTTCACGGCGAAGTCACTCACGCCGAGATTGATATTTTCGATCGTGAAGCGCGCTTTATTGAGACGGTGATGGAGCCCCTGCGCCAGCGCCTGCCCGGCCTGAAAGTGGTTTTTGAACATATCACCACCAAAGACGCCGCCGAGTACGTGCGTGACGGTAATGAACTGCTGGCTGCTACCATCACCCCGCAGCATCTGATGTTCAACCGCAACCATATGCTGGTGGGCGGCATTCGCCCTCACCTGTACTGTCTGCCGGTACTTAAACGCAATATTCATCAGCAGGCTCTGCGGGAGCTAGTCGCCAGCGGCTTCAGCCGCGCCTTCCTCGGCACCGACTCCGCGCCGCACGCCCGCCACCGTAAGGAAGCCAGCTGTGGCTGCGCCGGCTGCTTTAACGCCCCGACCGCCCTCGGCAGCTACGCCACGGTGTTTGAAGAAATGAACGCTCTGCAGCACTTTGAGGCTTTCTGCTCGCTAAACGGCCCGCGCTTCTACGGTCTGCCGGTCAATGAGAGCTACGTTGAACTGGTGCGTGAAGAGACGACCGTTGTGGACAGCATTGCCCTGCCTAATGACACCCTGGTGCCCTTCCTGGCGGGTGAAACCGTTCGCTGGACCGTGAAGAAATAAAAACGCAGCCCCCTGTTGTCAACGCTAACCGGATACTGTATAAATAACCAGTATCGAACGCAGGGGGCAATTATGCGCATTGAAGTGTCTATCGCCAAAACGACCGCCTTACCTAACGGCGCGCTGGAAGCGCTGAATAACGAACTCTCTCGCCGTATCGCCGAGCAATTCCCGGCCATCGATAGCCAGGTGAGCGTCCGCTACGCCACCGGTAATCAGCTCTCGATGTTTGGCGCCCTGAAAGAAGACAAAGACCGGATAAGCGAAATCCTGCAGGAAACATGGGAAAGCGCGGACGACTGGTTTGTCCACGATCTCTCCTGAAGCATGGCGGGATCCAGTTACTCTGGTTTGCTCCCTCATTGTGCTTTTTTTGCCGGGTCGCCCCGGCTTTTTTTATCCCCTCTTCTGTTCAGAATAGTCCTGATTATTCTGCTCAATATCGACTAAAGTGGCCATTTTACGCGCTTATCTTGAGTAAAAAAGCGGCAAAAGAAGAAAATCATGCTGCCTTTCATTTAATTTCTCGAGTTTATTCTTGATCCCTGATATAATTAACTTGCTTCAAAAAATATGCATTAAACCTCGAGAATTGTTGTCTTTTAACATATGAATAAGGGGTTATGATGGAAAAAAATAATGAAGTCATTCAGACCCATCCCCTCGTTGGATGGGACATCAGCACCGTTGATAGCTACGATGCGCTGATGTTGCGCCTGCACTACCAGAACCCCACTCAAGAAAACAGTAATGATGCTGAGATCGGCCAGACGCTATGGCTAACGACGGACGTCGCACGTCAGTTTATTTCAATCCTGGAAGCAGGCATTGCGAAGATTGAATCTGGCGAATACCAGGAAAACGAGTACCGCCGACATTAACGCGGCTTGCGAATGACTTAACATTAAACTTAACAGGCACCTGCGGGTGCCTGAATTATTTTCGGGCTTGTATAAGCACAGGGAGTTAATTACCCTGCTAACAAGGCAATTACCCGGAACTCACCATGCAATACGATCTTATCATTATTGGCAGCGGCTCCGTCGGCGCCGCCGCTGGCTATTATGCGCGCCGTGCCGGACTCAATGTTCTGATGACCGATGCCCATCAACCTCCCCACCAGGAAGGCAGCCATCACGGCAGCAGCCGTCTTATCCGTCACGCCTATGGCGAAGGTGAGAAATATGTTCCGCTGGTGCTGCGTGCCCAGCAGCTATGGGATGAACTGGCAGAGATCAGTGGCGAAGCCGTGTTTGAACGCACCGGCGTCATTAACCTCGGCCCCGCCAGCTCCGCTTTTCTCGCCAACGTCGCCGCCAGCGCCCGTGCGTTCCAGCTTGAGGTGGAAGAGCTGGATGCCCAGGCCGTGATGCAGCGCTGGCCGGAGATACGCCTCCCCGATGACTATCGGGCGATTTTCGAACCCGCTTCCGGCGTACTGCGCAGCGAACTGGCCGTCGAAACCTGGATCCGTCTGGCGCGGGAAGCAGGCTGCGCGCAGCTATTCAACTGTCCGGTCTCGGCTATTCATCACCATGCTGACGGGATCACCATCGATACCCTCGACGGTGAATATCATGGTAAAAAGCTGCTGGTCAGCGCCGGCACCTGGGTCACCCGCCTGCTTCCGGACCTCCCTATCCAGCCGGTACGCAAGGTGTTCGCCTGGTACCAGGCCGATGGCCGTTACAGCAGCAAGAATCACTTCCCGGCCTTCACCGGCGAGTTGCCCAATGGCGATCAATATTACGGTTTCCCGGCGGAAGATAATGAACTGAAAATTGGCAAGCATAACGGCGGCCAGCCGATCTCCACCCCGCAGGAACGGGTAGCGTTTGGCGCTGTCGCCAGCGATGGTTCCGAATCCTTCCCGTTTTTGCGTAACGTCCTGCCTGGCATCGGCGGCTGCCTGCACGGCGCCTCCTGTACCTACGACAATACCGTCGATGAGGACTTTATTATCGATACGTTGCCAGGCAGGCCAGACACGCTGCTGATCACCGGGCTGAGCGGCCACGGCTTTAAGTTTGCGCCGGTGCTGGGCGAAATTGCCAGTCAGTTTGCTCAGGGCGAAGCATCGAGCTTCAATCTGGCCCCCTTTTCTCTGGCGCGCTTTAACGCGTAATGGAATGCGGCACTTTTGCCGCTGGGTAAAGAAACGGCCTCTGCTGAGGCCGTTAGTGATTGAGAGCGGTTATGCGTCGCCTGTTTAATATGCTGGTCAACAACGTGCGCGAGCATTTTATGATCTACCTGGCGCTCTGGCTGCTGCTGGCGATCATCGATCTCGTCTGGTTATGGTTTTTCTGACGGCTCCGGGTCGAGGATCCCGAGTTTGGTATTCAGCCGGCCACGGGATTTATTAAAGATTTTGTTGCCGTTTTCACGCCCGGCGCGCAGCTTACGCTGCTCCTCTTCCGGTAGCTTATGCTCTTCCATGCAGGCTTCGCTACAGCAGCCGGCAAACTTCTCGGCGCAGCTCGGGCACTGGATAAACAGCAGATGGCAGCCATCGTTCAGGCAGTTAGTATGGGTGTCGCACGGCGCGCCGCACTGATGACAGTGCGCGATAACGTCATTGGAGATCCGCTCGCCCATCCGCTCATCAAAGACAAAGTTTTTACCAATGAAACGCACCGGCAGCCCCTGCTCGCGGGCGCGACGGGCGTACTCGATGATGCCACCCTCGATGTGCCAGACCTTATTGAAGCCGTTATGCTTCATCCAGGCGCTGGCTTTTTCACAGCGAATGCCGCCGGTGCAATACATGACAATTTTCTTGTCTTTATGGTCCTGCATCATTTCCACGGCTTTCGGCAGCTGGTCGCGGAAGGTATCCGCCGGGATCTCCAGCGCGTTTTCGAAATGGCCCACCTCATATTCATAGTGGTTGCGCATATCGATAAACACGGCATCCGGATCGTCAAGCATCGCGTTGACTTCCGCCGCCTTGAGATACTCCCCCACGTTGGAGGCGTCAAACGAGGGATCGTCGATGCCGTCGGCGACGATACGATCGCGAACTTTCAGGCGCAGCACCCAGAAAGACTTACCATCGTCCTCCACGGCGATATTGAAACGCAGCCCCGCCAGCGCCGGATCGAAGCCATAGAGAAACTCACGCAGAGCCTCAACGTTGCTTTGCGGCACGCTGATTTGCGCGTTGATCCCTTCCCGGGCCAGATAGATGCGGCCAAAGACCTTCAGCTGGGTTAAGGCAACCCACAGCGCATCACGGGTCGCCTGCGGGTCGACAATGGTGAAATATTTATAGAATGAGATCGTCGTGCGCGGCTCGGTTTCAGCCAGCATTTGCGCCTTTAACGTCTCATTTGAAATGCGGTTGTGTAACACTGGCATGGTGTACCTGCTCGACATAGAAATGAGGAAATAAACGGCGGGCATGATATAGCAAAGCTAATTAATTTACATCCCTACATTTTACGCTACATTTCTCTCACCCGGTCACGCCCCGCTTAACAAAACGAGCTGACTGTCGCCGCCTTTGGCTGGCCGGTAAAAAAATGCGATAATATAAGACGTTGCTCACTGATACGGGTATGAAATGACTCATTTGCCTAAATTTTCTCCGGCGCTGTTGCATCCGCGCTATTGGCTGCTGTGGCTGGGTATCGGCCTGCTGTGGCTGGTTGTCCAACTGCCCTACCCGCTGATCTACCGCCTCGGGAACGCCATCGGCCGTCTGGCCATGCGCTTTATGAAGCGCCGGGCGAAAATCGCCTATCGCAACCTTGAGCTCTGCTTCCCCGAGAAAAGCGAGCAGGAACGCCACCGAATGGTGGTGATGAACTTTGAATCGGTGGGCATGGGGCTGATGGAGACCGGTATGGCCTGGTTCTGGCCGGTTCGCCGTATCGCCCGCTGGACCGACACCATCGGCTTTGAGCATATTCGCGATGTGCAGGCGCAGCAGCGCGGCATTCTGCTGATCGGTATTCATTTCCTCACTCTCGAGATGGGTGCGCGGATGTTCGGTATGAACGAGCCGGGGATTGGCGTCTATCGCCCCAACGACAACCCGGTGATCGACTGGCTGCAGACCTGGGGCCGCTTGCGCTCCAACAAGGATATGATTGACCGTAAGGATCTGAAAGGCATGATCCGGGCACTGAAAAAAGGCGAAGTGGTGTGGTACGCACCGGATCACGATTACGGCCCGACCGCCAGCGTCTTTGCCCCACTGTTTGCGGTCGACCAGGCGGCGACCACCTCCGGCACCTGGATGCTGGCGAAAATGTCCAAAGCCTGCGTCGTGCCCTTCGTCCCGCGCCGCAAACCGGACGGTAAAGGTTATGAACTGATTATCCTGCCGCCAGAGTGTTCCCCGCCGCTGGACGACGCGGAAACCACCGCCGCGTGGATGAACAAGATCGTTGAGCAGTGCATCATGATGGCCCCGGAACAGTATATGTGGCTCCATCGTCGCTTCAAAACCCGCCCCGAAGGCATGCCCTCCCGCTACTGATCCCTTTTCCCGGCCGCGCTCATCCCGGCCGGGAAGCTTCGCCGCTCAGGCTTTAGACTCTCCTTTAGCTTTAAAAGCTCTCCTCCATTGCGGCATCTATTTCTCAGGCGCATAATTAGCAGGCTCATATTTTCTCTTAATTTGACCTGCCGCGCAGGCCAGTGGAACCCTATGTCGTCTGCTGAAACCCCCATTAACTGGAAACGAAACCTGACCGTGACCTGGCTTGGCTGCTTTTTAACCGGCGCCGCCTTCAGCCTGGTCATGCCCTTTCTGCCACTCTACGTCGAACAGCTCGGCGTCACCGGGCATAGCGCCCTGAACATGTGGTCCGGGCTGGTCTTTAGTATTACCTTTCTTTTCTCTGCCATCGCCTCGCCGTTCTGGGGGGGGCTTGCTGATCGCAAGGGGAGAAAAATCATGCTGCTGCGTTCCGCCCTCGGGATGGCCATCGTGATGATGCTGATGGGAATGGCGCAGAATATCTGGCAGTTTCTGCTGCTGCGCGCACTGCTCGGCCTGCTGGGCGGCTTTATTCCCAACGCCAACGCCCTGATTGCCACCCAGATCCCGCGCCATAAAAGCGGCTGGGCGCTGGGGACACTGTCTACCGGCGCGGTAAGCGGCGCCCTGCTCGGCCCGCTGGCAGGTGGCTTCCTGGCCGACCACTGGGGATTGCGCACCGTCTTCTTTATGACCGCGGCGGTACTATTTATCTGTTTCTTGTTTACCCTGTTTTTAATCCGCGAAAATTTTGTGCCGATCGCCAGGAAAGAGATGCTCAGTGCCAGAGAGGTGTTCTCTTCGCTGCAGAATCCCAAACTGGTGCTCAGCCTGTTTGTGACCTCGCTGATAATCCAGGTGGCCACCGGTTCCATTGCGCCGATCCTGACGCTTTATGTACGCGATCTCGCGGGCAACGTCAGTAACATCGCCTTTATCAGCGGAATGATCGCCTCGGTGCCGGGCATTGCCGCGCTGATGAGCGCCCCGCGGCTGGGCAAACTGGGGGATCGCATCGGGCCGGAAAAAATCCTCATTGTGGCGCTGATTATCTCGGTGCTACTCCTGATCCCGATGTCGTTCGTTCAGACCCCGCTGCAGTTAGGTATCCTGCGATTCCTGCTCGGCGCCGCGGACGGCGCGCTGCTGCCGGCGGTGCAAACCCTGCTGGTGTACAACTCCACCAGCCAGATCTCCGGGCGAATCTTCAGCTATAACCAGTCGTTCCGCGATATTGGCAACGTTACCGGCCCCCTGATTGGCGCGTCGGTTTCCGCTAACTATGGCTTCCGCGCTGTATTTCTGGTCACCGCAGGGGTGGTATTGTTTAATGCGATCTACTCCACCCTCAGCCTGCGTCGGCCAGCCGCGGATACTTCGCATTCAGTAAATTAACGTCGAGAGGGGCTCTGTCCCTTGACGCCGTGCGTACCGCCTTCTATAGATTGAATCGTGTTCAATTCATATTCTTCTCAGGAGATTCGCTATGCCAAAGGATTCGATGTTCTACGCCACGCTTGAAGAAGCTATTGATGCAGCACGTGAAGAATTTCTCGCCAACAACCCTGACAGCGATGAAGAGAGCGCCAACGTTGAGCAGCTCAACATTCAAAAGTATGTGCTGCAGGATGGCGATATCGCCTGGCAGGCCGAATTTTTTGCTGACGAAGAGGAACAAGGCGAATGCCTCCCGATGCTCAGCGGCGAAGCCGCGCAGAGCGTCTTCGACGGGGATTATGATGAGATAGAGCTGCGTCAGGAGTGGCTGGAGGAAAATACGCTCCACGAATGGGATGAAGGCGAATTTCAGCTCGAGCCCTCGCTGGACACCGAAGAGGGGCAGACGGCAGCCGACGAGTGGGACGAGCGTTAATCAGTTATAGAGTCCGTGGCTGGCGTCCAGAGGCAGCAGAAGCGTATCAAATACCAGCGAGAACGGCAGGTCGAGAATGGTGAGATAGCGCCATGCCGAATCGCGAACATCCCACTGTACGCCCGGGTAATATTGATTGCCATGCCCCTGCCCGGGCACCGTACGGCTGATAATGCTGCCGCAGCCGCTGAGCAGCAGCGCCATGGCAATGATCGGTAGTGTTCGCATCCACATCCTCGTATTTCAGATAAAAAAATACCGGCATCGCTGCCGGTATTTTCCTTAACGTACGGCTTATTTCGTTTTCAGCGCCAGCGGGTTAAGCGCCAACTGCTGATAGGCGTTCACCCATGAAGAGTATTTCTCCGGCGCGGCCCATACGCGATAGTGCAGACGCGACATGGTTACCGGGTCGCTCAACAGCACCAGTCGACGATCGCGGTTCAGCTTATCCGGCGTTTCATTCAGCGCCTGCTCGACATGGCGCTCGCGGGCGATCTCCAGGATATGCCCCTGACGGTGGCGCGCAGTGGCCATTGCGGTGGCGAGGGCGTTAAACGACGGGTTAAACACCGCGTGCATAAAGCCATCGTCCAGCGAACGCTGACGGTTCATCGTCAGGTACGCATCGGTATCCTTGAGCACCTGCGGCGGCGAATACTCTTCCGGGATCAGGAACAGCTTCCAGCGCTTGGTGCGCAGGCCCACTGTCGCCCGGCTGGAAATCGCCGATACGAACGGCGAGAGGATCAGCGAGACAACAATCGGCGCCAGCCAGAACAGGAAGCGTAGATCCAGCCATGCCATCCCGACCGCCCACACCAGCCCCAGCAGCAGCTGCGAGCCGTGGCGCATAAAGGCTTCCCCCCACGGCGTGGAGTCATCATCACGCTGCGGCGAATTCCATACCACCTCCCAGCCGAGGAAGGCGCTGACCACGAAGACGGTGTGGAACAGCATACGGACCGGCGCCAGCAGGACCGAGAACAGGACCTCCAGCAGCAGTGAAAGCGTGACGCGGATAAATCCGCCGTACTCTTTCGGCCCTTTACACCACACCAGAATAATACTCAGCAGCTTCGGCAGGAACAGCAGCACCATGGTCGAGGCGAACAGCGCGATGGCCAGCTCAGGCCGCCACTGCGGCCACACCGGGAACAGCTGACGCGGCTGCAGGAAGTACTGCGGTTCGGTCAGGGCATGCACCACCTGCAACGCCGTCGACAGGGCAAGGAACATAAACCACAGCGGCGCCGACAGGTAGGACATCACGCCGGTAAGGAACACCGCCCGGTGAACCGGGTGCATCCCTCTGACAAGGAACAGGCGGAAGTTCATCAGGTTGCCCTGACACCAGCGACGGTCGCGTTTCAGCTCGTCCAGCAGATTCGGCGGCAGCTCCTCATAGGAGCCCGGCAGATCGTAGGCAATCCACACCCCCCAGCCGGCACGGCGCATCAGCGCGGCTTCGACGAAGTCGTGCGACAGGATCGACCCGGCAAAGTTGCCCTCGCCCGGCAGCGGCGCCAGCGCGCAGTGCTCAATGAACGGCTTCACGCGGATAATGGCGTTGTGGCCCCAGTAGTGGGACTCCCCCAACTGCCAGAAGTGCAGACCCGCCGTAAACAGCGGACCGTACACCCGGGTGGCAAACTGCTGGCAACGCGCATACAGCGTGTCCATGCCCGAGGCGCGCGGGGAAGACTGAATGATCCCGGCATTCGGGTTCGCTTCCATCAGGCGCACCAGGCTGCTCAGACACTCACCGGTCATCACCGAGTCAGCGTCCAGCACCACCATATAGCTATACTGGCTGCCCCAGCGGCGGCAGAAGTCATCGATGTTGCCGCTCTTACGCTTCACTCGACGACGACGGCGGCGGTAGAAGATCTGCCCTTCGCCCTGCACTTCGGCAATCAGCTCCATCCACGCCTTTTGCTCAGCCACACAGATATCGGGGTTATAGCTATCGCTGAGGATATAGACGTCGAAATGAGCGGCGTTACCGGTCGCTTTCACCGACTCCCAGGTCGCCCGCAGGCCGGCGAAAACGCGGTCAACGTCTTCGTTACAGATCGGCATTATCAGCGCCGTACGGTGCGCCGGGTTCAACGGTTCGTCACCGACCGTCGAGGCGGAAATACTGTACTTATCGCGGCCGATCAATAGCTGCAGGAAGCCCATTAACGCGGTCCAGAAGCCGGCGGAAACCCAGCAGAACAGCACCGCGAAGAGGATCAGAATGCCGCTCTGCAACACGTACGGCAGCAGCTGCATGAACGAGATCCACAGGTTCTGCCCCACCATGTCGGCCGGGTTGATCAGCGCCCAGCCCTGATAAGGCAGAATGGTTTTCATATACCAGGTGGCCACTACGGTCTGCGACAGCGTCAGCAGCAGCAGGATATAGCGACGAATGGTGCCGACGGTACGCCATTTTTGCTCACTCTCGCGCTCTTCTTGCGTCAGACGGGAGAGATAGCGCGGCATGACATCGCGTCCGCGCAGACGGTCCCAGAAGCGGCCGACCGGGTTGGTACGCCACGGGTCCGGGATCATTGAGGAGCGCTTGGCTTTAGGCATCGCATGCAGCTGAGTACGGCCTTCATCGTCCTTCACCAGCTGATCGCCAGACAGCGAATCCGGCCAGCTGTGCGCCAGCCGTGCCTTGACCGACCCCAGCGGGGAGTCGTCTTCGCGGGCGAAGGTCTGATGGTCGTCATCCAGGGCCTGATGAACGGCCTGCAGGCTGGTGTCCGGCAGCGCCGATTTCTCGGCGTCCGACAGCGGCAATGCGTCAATGTACTTTGTTATCTTATTCATTGGCAGGCAGCTGATAGCTCCAGGTTTCGCTCAACGTGTCATCACCGTTAACCAGCGCGGCGCGCATTTCCGTCGTTTTCTTCGGATCTTTCACCTTCAAACGCAGGATCATTCGCCAGCCTTTGGTCACCGGATTGTAACGCACGGTATTTTCAACGATTTCAGCGTTATCGCCGGTACTCGCCTGGGCGGCGACCGGGGTATCCGCCGGCAGTTTTTTCATATCGGCGCCGGTGAAGTCGACAATGAAAGCAATGGTGCCGTCCGGCTGGCGGATCAGGTTCGACTGCTTCACGTCGCCGGTAGAGCGGCGGGTCTGCATAACGTAAGCGTTATCCGGCGCATGCAGCTTGTCTTCATCGCGGCTGAAGGTGATGGTGTACTTGAAGTTCATCTCCTTGCCCGGCTCCGGCAGCTGATCCGGCGTCCAGTAAGTCACGATGTTATCGTTGGTTTCATCGTTGGTCGGGATTTCAACCAGTTCGATTTTCCCTTTGCCCCACTCCCCTTTCGGGGTGATCCAGGCGCTCGGACGCAGGTCATAACGATCGTCGAGATCCTCGAAGCGCGAGAACTGACGGCCGCGCTGCAGCAGGCCGAACCCTTGCGGGTTTTCCATCGCATAGCTGCTAACGGCAAGGTGTTTCGGGTTGTTCAGCGGACGCCAGATCCACTCGCCGTTACCGGCCAGGATCGACAGACCATTGGAGTCGTGTAGCGCCGGACGATAGTTAAGCGCCGGAGAAGGCTGGTTGGAACCGAACAGGAACATGCTGGTCAGCGGCGCCACGCCCAGTTTGCCCACTTTGTCACGCAGGTAAACTTTGGACTGGACATCTACCACGGTGTCGCGTCCCGGCATGATGACAAAGCGATAAGCGCCGGTTGCCCGCGGGGAGTCCAGCAGCGCATAGATAGTCAGACGTTTGTCGGTGGCTTTAGGACGCTCGATCCAGAACTCGCGAAAACGCGGGAACTCTTCGCCGGACGGCAGCGCGGTATCGATAGCCAGGCCGCGTGCGGACAGGCCGTAAACCTGACCCTGACCCAGCACGCGGAAGTAGCTGGCACCGAGCATGCTGACGATCTCATCGTTCTTATCTTTGCTATTGATCGGATACAGTACTTTGAAGCCGGCGAAACCGAGGTCTTTCACCGTGTCTTTATCGTGCTGAACGTTACCAAAGTTAAAATAGTCCGGGCTATATTTAATTTTGCGCACGCTGGTGGCCGTCACTTCATTGATGGTGACCGGCGTGTCGAAGTACATACCCTGATGGTAAAATTCAAGCTTGAATGGGGTTTTCTGGTTATTCCAGTAAGCTTTATCGTGATTAAACTGAATTTGCTGGTAATCCGCGTATTTCATGTCGCGGAAAGCGGAGGGCAGGTTACTCTTCGGCGCTTCATAGCCTTTCCCGGCTAACGTTTTGGCCTCTTTTGCAACGTCATCAATGCTAAATGCCCATGCAGATGAAGTACACAGGGACAACATTACGGCTGCGCTTAACCAACGCATTTTCATCATCTGTGGTTTATGTTTCATATAAGTAAGCACTTCCCCCTTTGTGTGCTTAAATCGATCCGATCTATTTTAATGGAAACTCAGGCAATCCGACAACATAATCCCTGCTTTGTTCAGCGTAGCGGCGCAGGGAATAAACAGTTCGCTATCCCGTTTGCACTTTGCGTGCTTATCCTGGAGACAGGTACCCCGAGTTCATGTAGGGTTGCTGATAATGTAAGCGTTATCATCTTGAGTGATAAGACGAATTATCTGAGATTGTCGTGAATCGTATGAATAATACTCCGGTACAGCGTGAATATTTCTTCGACAGCATCCGCGCCTGGCTGATGCTGCTGGGGATCCCTTTCCACATTTCGCTGATCTATTCCAGCCACAGCTGGCATGTCAACAGCGCTGAGCCCTCGTGGTGGTTGACGCTGTTTAATGACTTCATCCATGCCTTCCGGATGCAGGTCTTTTTCGTCATCTCCGGCTATTTCTCCTACATGCTGTTCCTGCGCTACCCGTTGAAAAAGTGGTGGAAAGTGCGCGTCGAACGGGTCGGTATTCCGATGCTGACCGCTATCCCACTGCTGACGCTGCCGCAGTTTATTATGCTGCAGTACGTCAACGGCAAGGCGGAAAACTGGCACACCCTTTCCGGGTACGACAAATTTAACACCCTGGCGTGGGAGCTTATTTCCCACCTGTGGTTTTTACTGGTGCTGGTGGTGCTGACCTCGCTGGGCGTGGTGCTATTTAAATGGCTGACGCGCCGCCCGGCAGGGGGCGCCTCAGCCTTTAGTGACACTGTCACTATGAGCCAGCTAACGATGATTTTCCTTGCGCTGGGGGTGCTTTACGCGCTGATCCGCCGATCGCTGTTCCTGATTTACCCGCCGCTGCTTAGCAATGGTCTGTTTAACTTTGTGGTGATGCAGACGCTGTTCTATCTTCCCTTCTTTGTGCTGGGGGCGCAGACCTTTATTAATCCGCGTCTGAAGGCGATGTTTACCACCCCGTCACCATGGTGCTGCGCAGCGGCGCTGCTGGGATTTATCGCCTACCGGCTGAACCAGCAGTACGGCTCCGGCGACGGCTGGATGTATGAAACGGAATCGGTGATCACCATGGTGCTTGGGCTGTGGATGGTCAATGTGGTCTTTTCGCTCGGCCATCGCCTGCTGAACTTCCAGTCGGCGCGCGTAACCTATTTCGTCAATGCTTCGCTGTTTATTTACCTGGTGCACCATCCGCTGACGCTGCTGTACGGGGCGTGGATCACCCCGATCATTAAGTCCAATACCTTAGGCTTTATTGTCGGGTTGGTTTTTGTGGTGGGTATTGCCCTGATCCTGTATGAAATTCACCTGCGCATTCCGCTGCTGCGTTTCCTGTTCTCCGGTAAACCGATGAACAAACCGGCCAAAACCCCAGCCTCGGCCAGCTAACCATTAGCCTGTGCGGCACGCCAGGCGTGCCGTATTATGCCTGCTCGTCAAAAAGCCGGTCGAAAATCATATTGTACAGGGCTTCTAAATCTGCCTTATCGACCGGGGTGGAGGCGCTCAGCTCACAGCGGTAGGCTGCCCCCTCTGTCAGAACGGCGATGAGCTCTGATGCGGCATTGCGTCGCGCATCGCTGAGCCCGGGATGGTAGCGCTGCGACAGGCGACCGCCCTCCTCTTTCAACCGCCGATCGGCCTGCATCAGGATCTCACGCAAGCGGGGGTTACGCGAGGCCTCGGCATTGATCTCCATCAGCAGATAATTATCGCTTTTGGTGGCTGCCGACGTCGGGATCCTGCCAGCCAAAACCGCCGCTTTACGCGCCAGATTGTGGTTCTCATCGATCATCTCCCCGACCCTGGCGTTGACGATTTCGCTAACAATCGCTTCGATGATCGCTTCCTTGCTGGCAAAAATGCGATATAGCTGACCGACGCTCAGGCCCGCTTCCCGGGCGATATCGGCGACGGAAGCGCCGTGCAGCCCCTTTTCAGCGAAACATTTTTGCGCGGCGACAACGATCTCCGCGCGGCGCGCCTGCTGTTTCTGCTGGACTTTTCCTTCTGACACCCTGCTCCCTCCTGCTACCCATCATTCCCGTCAAGACTGGCGGTTATCATAGCCTATTCTGTTGAATCAGGGGTATGACGCCAGCAGGCGGCGATAGATAGCCGCCGTTTCCTCGTCAAAACAGACGAACAGGACGCACTCAAGAGGGTTATAGCGAGTGAGAAACGCGGTGACGGTGCGCACGGCGATCGCCGCCGCTTCCTCTTTCGGATAGCCATACACGCCGGTGCTTATCGCCGGAAACGCAATGGAGCGATAGTTGTTTGCCGAGGCCAGCTGCAGACTGTTTTTGTAAGCATCGGCCAGGGTTTGCGCCTCCATGCGGTCGCCGCCGTGCCAGACCGGGCCCACGGTGTGGATCACCGCGCTGGCCGGCAGATTGCCGGCAATAGTAATTACCGCATGCCCGGGAGGGCATTCGCCCTGCTGCTGCAGCACCTGCTTGCAAGCCGCCAGCAGCGCGGGACCGGCCGCCCGGTGGATGGCCCCGTCTACTCCGCCACCACCCAGCAGCGAGGGATTTGCCGCATTAACAATCACATCGACATCAAGTGTCGTAATATCGCCGAGAATTACCTCAGGTTTAACAGCCATTTCTCCTCCTGTCGGCATAGCGTGTGGATACGGCTTTCTGCCGATACTAGGGCATTCTCGCCTGCGGGAGCAAGATTATCGCTTTGTCCGGTGACGAGAAGATAAAAAAACAGGACCCGTAAGGTCCTGTTTTTTAGTCGTCCCGCCGATCAGGCGTTGTCGTTGGCGAACGATTTATGCTTATCCGCACGGGCCGCCAGCCACAGGCCACTATTTTTCATGGCATAGCCAAAGACCAGACCCAGCGCCAGGGAAGGGATCACCAGACGCCAGTCGCCGTCTGCCGCGAAGGTCGCGCAGGCGCCGATAAAGGTGCCCGGGACAAACGACAGTAGCGTCCGTCGCGCCTGAATGCACATCAGGAAGGCGACCACACCGGTCATCATATAGCTGAGGATCTGCACCTGTGGCGCCAGCGCGCTACCGTGGATAATCACTAACGCCCAGGCCACGCCGCTCATCACCGTGCAGGACGAGATGGCCAGCCCTTTCAAGCCGCCCTGCGGGCAGGCGAAATAGGCCGTACAGCCGAGGAATCCGGCCCAGCTCAGCAGGCCGAGAGCGACCGCCACCCACCCCCAAATCCCGGAGAGGATGCCTGTCGTTAATGCGATTGCGAAGAGTATGTTCATGGCGCGTATCCTAGCAGATACGCGCCGGAAGAATGCGATCTAAAACACAGTATATGAATGAACTTTCTTTCAGTTTCATTCAAACAGTGATTTACATCACATATTATTGCTCATCTTCTTCCTGAAGCTCGTCCCACATCGCGGCGATGGCGTCGCGGGTCAACGGCGCCATGGTGCGCCAGAACGGCGTGTGCGCATGGGCTTCGACTTTCCCCAGCATCGTCCCGCACCACGGCAGGATATAGTCGGCGAACAGGAGCTCCAGCGTCTCGCTCTGGTCTTCTGCGGCATGATCCTCCAGCCAGGAGGCGGCCAGCAGCAGCGAGCCGAGATGATCCGCCTGACCTTCCCCTGTCGGGATGCCGTGTTCGCTCAGAAAAGCCCGAACTTCCGCTTCCGAGGAACCCTCCACCCACGCGCTACGGTACGGCGGGACGCTGCAGGCTTCACCGACGAACAGCGCATTATAGTCCGTCGCCAGGGACTGCATTTCACAGCTTTTCTGCAGACGCGCCAGCAGCTCGTCCTGCTCAAGCGGCCAGCTGGCGGCCAGTTTGCCCTCGCGGATCAGGGTAAACAGCGGCACCAGCAGCGGGTCCTGCGGTTGACGGTAATACAGCGAACCCAGCACGCGGCAGAGGATTGAAAACTCGTTCATTCAGTTATTCCAGTTATACAAATTAAAGGTCAGCAAATTCCGGGATCGCCGGCATGCCCCGCGACTCGAGGAAGTTAAGCAGGCGACGCGGAGAAACGTTGAGGATCCTCTCCTCCGGGAAATCGACCGCATCAAGGATCTTGCGGCATTCGGTAAACTCCCCGAGGGTAAAGGCGGTGTGAGAGTCCGAGCCCAGCGCCACCCATCCCCCGGCATCACGCACTGCGGCGGCGATGGCCCGGCAGTTGTCTTCACTGCCCACGCGCGATGATACGAATGAGGAGTTATTAATCTCCAGCGCCACCTGGTAGCGAGCCGCCGCTTCGGCAATCGCCGGGATATCCACCGGGAATTTCGGATTACCCGGATGGCTAATCATATGCACTTTACCGCTGGCCATCGCGGCTATCATCGCCTGTGTATGGGTGTCACGATCCTGCGGCGGAAACACCGGCTCATGAAATCCGGCGATGATCAGATCGAGAGAAGTCAACATCGGTCCGGAACAGTCGATCTCGCCTTCAATATTTTTAATATTCGACTCAATACCGCGCAGGATCCCCACCCCGTCTACCAGGCGGGGCCAGATGCGCATATTAACGAAGTGCCAGTAGTGCGGAGCATCCGCCATGTCCGGGCCGTGGTCGGTGATGGCGAAGAGTTTGATCCCTTTACGCTTTGCTTCCGCAATATAATCGTGCAGGGTGCTGTAGGCATGGGTGCTGGCGACGGTATGCATGTGCAGGTCAACGGGATACATCACATTCTCCTCTTCTGTTTGCCGCAAGAATAGCAGGAAACCGGGCTATTGATTAGCAAAAACCCCGCCGTGGCGGGGTTCTCTCGTCTTAATAACCGCGCTGGCGGTCGACCTGACCGCTTACCGGCTCCCCTCGCTCAAGCCGGCTAATGGTCTCCGCAATGTAGGTGATAGCTTCCATTGGACGGGTCACTGCCGCCACATGGGGGGTCATGGCCACCCGCGGATGCACCCATAGCGGGCTCTCCTGCGGCAGCGGTTCGCGACTGAAGACATCGAGCATCGCCCCTTTGAGCTTACCGCTGTTCAGCGCCGCCAGCAGATCCTCTTCAACGACATGCACGCCGCGAGCAAGGTTGAGGACATAGCTCTCATCAGGCAACTGCGCCAGCAGCGTCTGGTTAATAATGCCGGCGGTTTCGGCGGTATTCGGCAGCAGGTTGATCAGCACGCGAGTGCCCTGCAGGAATTCGCCCAGCTCGGCCTGGCCGGCGAAGCTCTGCACCTGCGGCCAGGATTTGCGGCTACGGCTCCAGACGCGAAGCGGGAACCCCCAGGGTTGCAGACTTTCCGCAACCTTCGCCCCCAGCACGCCGGCGCCCATAATCCCGACGGTGAATTCGTCGGCGCGGTACTCGGGCAGCGGCTGCCAGCGGGAAGCCAGCTTCAGCGCCTGATAGTCATCAAAGCGGCGGAACCAGTGCAGCACCTGGCTAACGGCATACTCCTGCATCTGCCGTCCCATACCGGTATCTTCGAGACGAAACAGCGGAATCGACAGCGGCAGCATATCCGGATGGTCGCGCAGCTTGCTGAGAATAGAGTCCACCCCTGCCCCGAGGGCGAACACGGCCTTCAGCGCCCGGCCCTGCAGCATCTCTACCGGCGGATGCCAGACCAGGGCATAGTCCGCCGGCCGGTTATCGCCCGCTTTCCACTCGCGCACCCGTGCGCCGGGTAACTGCTTTTCCAGCTCACAGATCCAGTATTGGGTATCAAAGGTCGGATGGTAAAAAATAATCTCCATAGGGGCTCCTGATAGCAGACGCCCGGAGCAGGTTAATGCAGGCGTCTTATTTTACTCATTGTTTTCTATTGGTTTGCCAGCATAACAAATTTCCCCTTGTCGCAAAGTGAAAAGGGAGTGGCGACAAAAAAAACGGATTTCGCACGTTTAAGGAGCAAGTTGTTCGAAGTTTGTCTAAACGCGCTGATTTTGCAAAAAGTTGATTGACGGGCGATACGTATTTCCCTACATTAGCGCCCGTTCCCGACAACAACGGGAAAGACAATATGGTGAGGTGTCCGAGTGGCTGAAGGAGCACGCCTGGAAAGTGTGTATACGGCAACGTATCGGGGGTTCGAATCCCCCCCTCACCGCCATATTCGAGATGAGAGCCTGTACGCAAGTACGGGCTCTTTTCTTTTATATTCTCCGCAGGGGGGGATGAGAACCCCCGACCGGGGTTCGACAACTGGCGCAGCCAGTTGGACAGACCGCGAGCCTGCGAGCGGGCTGCCCCGCAGGGGCGAGCGAAGCGAGTCAATCCCCCCCTCACCGCCATATTCGAGATGAGAGCCTGTACGCAAGTACGGGCTCTTTTCTTTTATATTCTCCGCAGGGGGGGATGAGAACCCCCGACCGGGGTTCGACAACTGGCGCAGCCAGTTGGACAGACCGCGAGCCTGCGAGCGGGCTGCCCCGCAGGGGCGAGCGAAGCGAGTCAATCCCCCCCTCACCGCCATATTCGAGATGAGAGCCTGTACGCAAGTACGGGCTC